>Ga0194058_10001658_pt1 | contig 11075 bp, 7 predicted proteins | sample SepL4417m_MetaG_FD_155490 | JGI IMG/M metagenome (GOLD analysis project Ga0194058, IMG submission 155490) | Anoxic zone freshwater microbial communities from boreal shield lake in IISD Experimental Lakes Area, Ontario, Canada - Sep2016-L442-17m | ecosystem: Environmental > Aquatic > Freshwater >... | reverse complement strand
GGATGATGCGGTTCCAAATAGTTTTCTTGCTGGATTGTCTCAAGTGATCCCCCCATTAGTTACTCCGGCAAAGCCGGCGCTGGTTTCATTTCAACACAGAAGCGGGCGCAAAGTTGGCCCCGGCAAAAGATTGCCGGCCTGGTTCGCCGATGCCCAAGAAAGCGGGGGCAAGAACGGGGGTATGTCCTCGTCCATTTTTCCCAGAGCAGCTATCCCCTGCCAGGATAAAAGAATCTGTCTACAATATGCAAGATTACATTTGACTCATGCGTGATTACTTATAATTAGGTTTACAAATTGATGAGAATAGTTTATTATTACAAGAGTATTCCAGTCTGTACATCGCTCAACGATTGTGCGGTTGCGCCCTATTAAACAAGAGATCTCGGCTTAGCCATGATGATGGGCCGAAGCTGATATCGTCTTGCTCTTGTCCCTCGCTGGAGGCTGTTCATGCAGAGCTTACCAGGGTTCTTTTTCTAGCTTCTTTCGTTGTGTGTGGCTCTCCTTTATTGGCACTATCCCAGGGCATTCAGCAGACCCCCTACAGCGCATCCGATGCGGTAAGGAGAGGCTGGTCTTCAGTCTCCCCTGATTTGACTCCGTCTAACCCACTGGGATTGCCTGGGAGTTCCGTAACTGGACCGAGGGGTAGTGATAGCATTTCAATTTCCAGCGGCATGTTTCAGGGTCTCTTACCGAATGTTCCCAATCTTCAACTTGGATACAATTATACCTTTGGGCCTAAATTCAGGGCTGGGAGTGCTTCCGTTGACTACATGCTTCCTTTCAAGCTTGGAGCTGGCTCCACAATCTATGGGGAAGCGCATGGAGAATTCCAAAGTTTGTCGATTGCCCAACCCGGGTCCCCAAACAACTGTATGGAACTTTGTTTTGGCGGCGGATATCGCAGGATGTTCGGCGGTGACACCATGATCGGGTTACATGGCTTTTACGACAAAACGAGGCTTTCGGGCAATTGGTATTCATCTGGAAGCGCAGGTGTTGAGATGTCTGCTATGGTTGCAGGCCATGATGCCATTGATCTGAATTGCAATTGGTACGGGCAGGCATTTGACGCTTCATTGCTCAGCAACAGTCTCGGTTTCAACGCTGGAACCAGCCAAGTCGGCTTCGGTAATTCAAACTACGATTTTCAAGCCGGTTATTCCCATGAATTATATGAGGGCGGACCTGACCTCCGATTGAGTGTCACTGGTTATAAGTTTGATACCAGTTCCAACGTATACGGCTATTACGGAGGCGCTGAACTCAAGTCCCGAGATGGTGTTTTCGTCCTGAAAAATGATGTCGGTTATGACAACACGAGTCAGACCTTCCAGTCAGTCTCGGCTTTCATAAATACAGGCTTTCAACTGGAGAACCTGATAGCTGGCAAGAGTCCGTTCCTCATGCCAAAGCCGGTGTTCCAAAGTCCGAGGAACGTGACACAACACACCGAAGCAAAGGTGAACAGGAATTTTCGACATAACACTCAGGCGGCCATCTTAGCACATCTCTCGGAAACGCCATCAACATGTACCAACTGCCAGACTGTCACTGTTGTAAACAACCGGTCGAGTTCAGTGACGCTCTATCTTGGGATCAACAACGGGGTCTGGGGCAATTATACACTAGCGGATTTCCCAGGCTTTCAAACCGATCTGCAATGCAATCTGTCCGGCTTTGTATTGTCTATGACCTTACAGTCCGGTGCGTCCATCCCTATCTGTTTTTGTACGGCCACCAAGGGTGCAATTAGTATCGCACTTAGCCCGGACATGTGCCCATGGGGCGACTGCCCGCAGACCCTTGGGGAATTCACCTTCATTGGCGCCGACAGTAAAGATACGCTAGATATCAGCTTAGTCAATGGGTTCATGTACCCAATGTCGATTACCTCATGGGCTACCACCAAAGGTAGTACAGTAGCTGAGGTAACTCAAGCAACGGGCAATCAGAATCAACTTAATGTCTATCCTCTTTCTTGCGATGTCTGTACCGCGGCCGTTGGACCTCCAACCTGGGCACAATGTCAGCAACCCCCCTTCGATCAAAGCCAATGCAAGCCACAAGATCCAAGCAAACCTCCAAACTGGGGGCTTCCACCATGTCATACGGGCTATCCCATGGGTGCTAACTACACGGTGAATATTAATTAAATTTGCGTGAGAATTGGGAGGTAGGTTGTTATAAACCGGCGATGCTTGAGGAACAGATGCAATGCAACTGCGGGCGCGCCTTTTGCCTTGTGACCAAACATGCCGGTCCACTGAAGAATTTGGCAAGAATGCAAGCATGTTCGGTGACGAGAGAATGGAAGCGGCGTGATTGAGAATCTTGGATTAGATGATCCCCGCATGTTGTGAAATGCTTTTGAGGCCTGTTGGTTTTATCACATCTTTATCACACACTGAGAGATCAGCGGGGACCAAAAAGGCCTGCGAGGAATCGAATGGGTTTGAAATCGTTGGGGTTTACGGATAGGTCTTCGTTATTATTAGCAGCTATACTGCCTTCGGGATGGAGTGATCCTTTTGTAAAAGAACAGTTATTTCCTTCGAGGGTAGGGTAGGGAGCGTTTCCCCGGATCAGTGCAGAAGTTAACCTGATATTGCCGTTAAATAGAGCGGTTTGCGATTATATGCGGGTTGATATGATTACATATTTTTATAAAAACCGGGTCTACGATGCGGCCTAAATTCAGCCATAAGTAATTCTCTCTCTCGTGAACTCACATCCGCTACCCTAAGGACCCAGACAGTGGCCTCACAGTTTGTTGCCCCTTGGCATAATTGCCCGCTCCATAGAGGAAATTTGTACGAACGCCGGAGACCAAATGTGGCGCAAGAAACTCTCAAGATTTAAGCTTGTTCCCCCCACTCAGATACTGGTTTCCTCACCAGTCCCCACATAGGTGGACAACCGCGAACGGGGACGATTTTCTCCCTCACCCCAAATCCATATTTTCCATAAAAATCGAGATTTTTCGGATTGGAACTCTCCAGGTAGACAGCAACACGCTCTTCGTCTGCCTTCTGAAGAATCGGTCTCAGCAGTTCTCCCCCCAGCCCTTTTCCCTGATGATCTGGATGCACTCCCAGGACCAGGATGTACCAATGAGACTGCCGTGGGCGTATCTTATCGAACTGATGAAAAACATGGAGCCATTGTTCCATTACACGCAAGGGCGTAAAAGATAGCGATTTCAATATAAGTTTGGTTAGCACCACCATCAAGTGAAAAAAGGGAGGCGGATACTCTTCTGGTGGAGCCGCGCCTATCACCCCGGCGTACTTCTTATTTCCTATCTCGGCACTCCATGTTTTCGATGATAATTCCAGGAGGAACTCCACTGCTCTGGAAAGCCGTTTGGCTCGGGATTCCTCATTCGGCAAAAGGAATTGAGTCAAGGGGTCGTGATAAAATGCTGCCGTCAAAGTCTCGATACGTGGATTGCTCATTTGTCTGTCACCGATCGGAAACGACATTGACTGCCTCTCAGGTTACATTCAAAACCAATATGGGGAGAATATCAAACTTCGGCTCACCTCTTCTTGACTATTTCTATCCTGGTGGGTATAAAACCGCTTATCTTTTCAGTAATTTTGAATTTCAATGATAGTCAGGAGGTTTTTTCATGACCTAAGAGGAACTCATCTCTGAAATCGCCAAAAAAGCCAATGTCAAGAAGAAACTAGGCAAAATTACCCTGACACCTGTCATCGGAGCTATACACTAGACCCTCAAGTAAGAAGGCGAAATCAGGGTCGATTAGCTCGGTACGTTCAAGTTTGTTGAAAGAAATATAAGAACGAGGGTTAACCCGCGAACCGGAGCAAGGGTCACGATCCCTGCCTTAAAGGTCCCTATCTTCAGAGCAGCCAAGGTGTTGAAAGACGCCGTGAAGGGAACTAGAAAATTACGAACGAAGCAGAAGGAATGAAATTACAAGGATTATTGGTATGATTCATCGGATCTTGCCCACTTCTTAAGCGAAGAAATTGAAGTGCCTCTTCGGAAAGCTGAGGAGATATTAGACAAGCTGTTCTGGCTTAGACTGGAATGACAACAGATATAAGTGGAACTCCTCAGATGACAGTGAACGAATACCTCTTTGCAAGACTGTATCAAGGAAAGCGGTGAGGTACTATCGCTTTTGGCTTAAAGAGATCACCAAGGAGACAGGCCCAATGAGAACTCGCAATCAGCTACTGGTTTTCGCAGCATTGGCAACACTCATAACCTTCGCTGCCGGTTTTAGCAGCGCCCAGCAGACCACCGGTGTGCCCGGTTCGCCCTCATCAACCACAACGATTGACGGGAAGTATCTCCCATCCCCGCCACCGAAGTTTGGCGGTGAGATCAACCTAAACGCCACCCAGTCCAAGCCGTGGTGGCCGCCCCGTGTGGTACCACCCAAGGGAGCCCCAAATGTGCTACTAATCATGACTGACGATGTCGGTTTTGGCGCTCCAAGCACTTTTGGAGGGGTCATTCCGACTCCGGCGCTCGACCGGATAGCCAACGCCGGGTTGCGCTACACCAACTTCCATTCCACGGCGCTGTGCTCGCCCACGCGAGCGGCGCTACTCACTGGCCGTAATCACCACTCGGTGGGCTTCGGTGTGGTTTCCGAAATGTCTACGGGCTTCCCTGGATACAACAGCATCATCGGCAAGGACAGCGCGAGCATTGGCCGGATTCTTTTGGACAATGGCTACCGTACGTCGTGGTTCGGCAAAGATCATAACGTTCCGGACTGGTGCGCGAGTCAGGCCGGTCCGTTCGATCAGTGGCCGATCGGCATGGGCTTCGAGTACTTCTATGGCTTCGTCGGCGGTGACGCCAGCCAATGGCAGCCAAACCTGTTCCGCAACACTACGGCTATATATCCGTATGTCGGAAATCCAGGCTGGAACCTGACCACGGCCATGGCCGATGACGCCATTCACTGGATGAAGCAGTTGAACGACATTGATCCCTCGATGCCGTTCTTCGTCCACTACACTCCTGGAGGCACACATGCACCGCACCACCCGACACCGGAGTGGATCAAGAAGATCAGTGACATGCACCTGTTTGACAATGGCTGGAACGCTCTACGCGATCAGATCTTCGCCAACCAGAAGAAGCTCGGGGTGATCCCACAGGACGCCAAGCTGACTCCCTGGCCGGATGAGTTGGTTAGGCACTGGGACTCGTTAACGGCCGAGGAGAGGAAGCTCTTCATCCGACAGGCCGAGGTATATGCGGCCTACCTGGCGTACACCGACCACGAGATCGGCCGCGTGATCCAGGCCGTCGAGGACATGGGTAAGCTCGATAACACGCTGATCATATACATCAGCGGCGACAATGGCCATAGCGCGGAAGGATCACCAAACGGCACACCCAACGAGGTGCTGCAATTCAACGGGGTCGAACTGCCGGTCGCCGAGCAGATGAAGTGGTACGACGCCTGGGGCACAGACCAGACCTATCCTCATCACGCTGTTCCATGGGCCTGGGCGTTTGATACACCGTTCAAATGGGTCAAGCAGATCCCAGCCTATTTCGGCGGCACTCGCCAGGGCATGGCAATCTCGTGGCCGAAGGTCATCAAGGACAAGGGGGGCCTCCGCTGGCAGTTCCACCACGTGATTGACATTATGCCTACAATCCTTGAGGTCACCGGCATTCCTTCGCCCGTCATGGTTGACGGTGTCGCGCAGAAGCCGATCGAGGGCGTGAGCATGGCCTACACATTTGACAAAGCCAACTCGAATGCGCCGACTGCTCACAGGAGCCAGTACTTCGAGATGATGGGCGTGAGGGGGCTGTACCACGATGGCTGGATGCTGAGCACTGTCCCAATTCGGCCGCCCTGGCAGTTGATGGGAACAGCCATTCAGGATCCCGCCAACGGCTTCCAATGGGAGCTGTATGACATCAGCAAGGACTGGACGCAGAACGACAATGTGGCTGCTTCTAACCCCGCTAAGCTGAAGGAAATGCAGGAACTGCTCTGGGTGGAAATGGCTAAGTATCATGTCCTACCACTGGATGCAGCGGTGTTCACACGGTTGGTTGCTCCGCGTCCCAGCTCCACAGTTGGTCGGAAGGTATTTGTGTACTCCGGCGAGACGGTGACCGGCATCCCTCATGGAGACGCTCTCAGCCTGCTCAACACCTCATACACGATCACTGCCGAGGTCGAAATTCCGCAGGGTGGCGCCGAGGGCATGATCAATACGAACGGCGGACGATTCGGCGGATATGGTCTCTATCTGCTAAAAAACAAGCCGGTTTTCATTTGGAACCTACTCAATCTCAAGCGGGTTCGGTGGGAGGGAAAGGGCTCCCTTTCACCCGGCAAACACTCTATCGAGTTCGACTTCAAGTACGATGGCTTGGGCTTCTCCACTCTGGCCTTCAATAATATCAGTGGTATCGGCCGCGGAGGCGTCGGCGTGCTGAAGGTCGACGGCGATGTCGTAGCCACTGAGAAGATGGAGCACACAGTACCGGTCATCCTCCAGTGGGACGACACCTTCGACATCGGCGAGGACACCGGAACGCCTGTGGATGACCGGGACTACCAGGTACCCTTTAAATTTAGCGGTAAGATTGAGAAGCTCACGATCGCTGTTGATGCGCCGAAGCTATCGCCGGAAGACGAAAAGCGGCTCATGGAAGCCGCGCAGCGTGCGGCCGATCGGCGATAGTGCTTGGGAGAGGAGTCGGGTGGCCCCATTCCGGGATTGCCCATTCCTCCTAGCCTCTTGAGAAACAATCGCCTTGGCTCTTTCAATCTTTCGTTTCTTTTGATGCTGTTTTGCAAGGATTAGCGCCTTACGTCAAGGTTATAGGCGTTTTGCTATCATCGCGGATCCATAGAGTTTCTATTAGAGGATTAAATTTAAGCAGGGAATCCTATGGAATTCGACTGCATCCGGGCAATCATTTTGGGCGGTGACATTACAATATAGACGCTTTTGCCAAAATTTAGGCGAGATAAAAATCCCGAGCATGCCGTAAACTCGTATAGAGTGACTTGGAGGAAACTCTATTCGTACACGAAAGCATTGGGACATCTTGACGGTACGAAACGCCATTCCCACGAATAAGTCTGCAATCCGTTTGGAGTTCCCCGACCATTCAAATTCATCTTCAAATCACAGGGCTTTTTAGGATCCAAGCCTCTGCCGTAAATCTCATCCATTCACCGACCTGACTTCTCCTTCCAACCGGCCTTGAAACGCCCCGAGACAGAAACCTTGAGCCTTTCGTACGATACCGCGCCGGCGGGCCCTGTAATGGTTTGAGTGAACTTGCTGAATACCAGGAAGTGATCTCGATCCGTCGAGGCCGGTCGCTTGGGGTGTTTGATCTCAGAAATACAGTTTCCCGAACTCCAGCCCACTTTCTGATCGGTGTTGGGGCTTGATGGAATAACAGAGGCTTTGTGACTTGACATTTCTGGCTCGGGAATAGTTTCCGGATTTATTGCACAAAGTCTGCGCCCCACCCTGACGGTTAAAAAAAATACTCCACGAGAAAAGGAATGTGATATATAAGGCCCACAAAATGGACATACGGTAACGATTACAGAACCCTCCGTACCATCAAGGGACGGATCATGCCTACTCTATCGGTTCCGCATCGTGGTCGAGGCGTTCAAATTCCTTTTTCACATGTCCGAGGAACTGGATTGCCGGCCTTACGAGCAGGGGCTTGCAAGACTAAGGCTGCCCGCCAATTATGGAACCGAATTCGGAAATCCTCCGAGGTCAAACCATCAAGGTTTCGAGAAAAGCGGCTGGATTGACCTATGGTCGGATAGGATGAGGTCTCCAAAGGTATTTGGCTGGGGATCTGCTATCACCGGAAGGGAACAAAGATGGCAAACCGAAAGAGCAAAGGAAAAAGACTGGAGGATGACCTTCGTGAAAAAATGACCCTTATATCCGAGGGGTGTCGTCTTCGCGGTATAAACACGATTGATTTCGTGGCCCGATGTATCGACGCCCACCGAATGGGTCTTTCATTTCCCTCGTTATTCCCTGACGATCCGGTCGAACGGGATCGATTCCTCAAGGCTCTGCAGTCCGCGATTCAGGAGAGCAAGCAGCGGAAGGGATCAGAACATGGGAGGGAGACCGCATAGCGGCTTCATGGTTCAAAGGACTTTTTTCAGGATGCAGTTGGACTTGATCCCCTTTAGAAAGATCTCCACACAACTATTCCTGAAGCGGCCAGAGATCTCCTTCAGAAAGGCAGGCATCCCTCGTTTCTTGTACAGCAGATCGGATGTGAAAGAAAATGACCGCGAAACAAAAGCCCATGACCCTCAAGAAGCTCCGCACCTTGGTTGAAAGTTGTCTGACGGAGGAATTCACTTTGGCATTTTTCCTGCCGGACGCAGAAACTAGATCTCCGACCTGGAAGGTGAATTTAACAAAAAATGTCGCTTTTTCAAAATTTGGGCGGCAAAAATATGTTGAGGTTTTTCGAAAAACCCGGTCTAGACCGGGGCACTGTCGGGCCCTGACCCTAAACAATCCTCCTCCCATTTTAGTTTGCACCAGCATTCCTGTTGAGTGTTGAGCACTGTCTGTGAATCCAGAGAGTTACCTTCAAGCCATTCCCTTGTGTCCATTATTCATTCTCCCGTTCCCTCTCCATTTCCTCTCGGTTCCTTTTGCTTTGAAGAGCATCCACTTCGTCCTTGCCCCGTGATCCTGCTTTCCAATTGTTCACGATACTACGCGCTAACACTATGAAACCACCCACCCCCGCCACAAGCACGGCAAGAATTATGATGATGTTGTAATTCATATCAAATCTCCTATTGTTCAATGCATTACATTACCCCCATCTCTGCCTTCTCCATGCCTTGCTCAACAATCTTTTACCAGTTTTGTTTTTTCCCATGACCGTATCATTATGAACGGCATCCAAGACTTTTGAGATGTGGAATATCCGTGACCGCCATCCCTTAGCGAGAGTATAATACGATAAAGAAATTTGCGGTTGAAACGGTGGGGGCGGCCGAATCCCAGAACCAAGAACCCCCGAAAAATTTACTCACGATTTACTGACGCCATTTTTAGGGGTAGGTTCTAATAATTACAATAAATTATTGACTGGGGCGGGAGGATTCTAACCTCACGTGGCCTACAGCCCGCCGGTGAGCCGATGGCCGAATGATTTTCCGTCATGGGTGCCGTCTCTTTGGGCTTTATACATATATGAAGCTATTTCAGGTTGCTCATTAATTCCTGCAGGTTGACAATTGCAAAGCCGGAGGCCAGATCGCTGATTCCGTATGGTATTACCAGCATATCACGATGAATAAGCGCGCCGCAGGAATATACCACGTTGGGTACGTAGCCGCTTCGTTCTTCCTCGATAGGACTCATAAGAGGTTCTTTTAATCGCGCCACTACTTTTGAAGGGTCGTTCAAATCCAGAAGGACAGCTCCCATGCAGTATTTCCTCATCGGCCCAACGCCGTGAGTAAGCAGCAGCCATCCTTCTTCTGTCAACAGCGGGGAGCCGCAGTTTCCAATCTGCATGAATTCCCAGTCGTATTTTGGCTCAATTATCAGTTTTGCATTGTCCCAGCAATGTATTGAATCGGATTTCAGGAGAAAGAGATTCTCGCCGTCGATTCGCTTTGGGAAAAAAGCCATTCCTTTATTTTTCGCGAATTTGCCCCACATCATACGCACCACGGCATAGTCTTGTGGTAAAACTTCCAGAACCTGCGGCACAATCTCCCGGCCGTTGTACGCGGTGTATGTTCCGTAAAACCTTATTGTCCCGTCTTCCTCTTCGAACCGGACCAGCCTCATATCTTCCATCCCCTGCGATTCCGTGCTGCTTATTGGAAAAAGCACCATATCTTCCAGGTTGAAAGACCGGTTGACGCGGATTTCATACTCAGACTCGGCCATCATCTTGAGCAACCCCGATATTCTGTCGAATGCTTCCTGGTCTTCGCATTTTGGAGCAAGACGTTCGATTGTTCGTTCGAGCATGGCAAAAGAAAACGTATCAGGCAGTTCGGACAATATCGCTTTCGTAAATTGATTCTTTATGGCCAACTTGTTAATTTCTTTTTGAGCAGCGGCCTTTTTAAATTTGCGGTTTTTTTCCCTTTTAAAAGCTCGGCCTGCAGAGTGGTGGGATTAATTTTGATATCGCCTTTCTCGTCGATTGAGCCTCTCCGAAAAGCAATAGATGAAAGGTGGCCTTCGCCGACCGCTCTCAAACTCATTATAAATGCAAGTGAGCCGTCCGGCACATTGGACTTGTCATAAGCCGGAACCATCGATGGATTGAACAGCGCAGCTGATTCAAAAGCATATTCCATTGAAAAATAGGCGCCAATCAGCATTCGGACATCGCGGTCATTTTCATCGCCAAGGCCGATGTTCTCGGCAGCCATTTCATAGTTTTCAAGCAGAATTTCCTTTAGACCCGGACTGGCAGGCGAGAACTGCTTGAGGAGGTCCTTTAGAAGCCCGGAGATGTTATCCGGCGATAATCGTTTGACTCGCTTGATTATTTTTTTCGCTCGTTCCTCGCCGGGCCAGAGAAATCGGGTTATGGTTCTTCCCGAGTCAGGCATAAGCCGGATCGGCAGCCGCCTTAGATTTATAGATTCTTGAGTCATTTGGTACGCCTGCTTATATCAAAATGTAAATCTCCTGTCGCAAACAGCAGGATTTTCAAACTTGTCTCAATGGTTATTCCACGCCGGGCAGCTCAACGTGTCCCACATCTCTTGCTGAAGACCGTTAGATAGGTAACTCCTCAATAACTCAGGAAAGATTCCGATAATAGTTAAGGATTGAGTCTCGCTGGTTCCCTCGGCGAGGAGGTGGGTCAAATCGGGCGGTGGCGACGGAGTTCTTGACCAATTGTCTGGGGGCCTGGAGTTGTTATCCGGTCGACTCACGCACTCTCAGCCTCATGAGATCGGGAAGGCTCGGAATAGAGTTCTTCCGGGATACCCTGTCTTCCAGATACTGCCAAAAACCAATCCCCAGCTTGCGGCAGGTCTTCTTCAAGCTCGTAAAGGTGTC
>Ga0194058_10001651_pt1 | contig 11097 bp, 9 predicted proteins | sample SepL4417m_MetaG_FD_155490 | JGI IMG/M metagenome (GOLD analysis project Ga0194058, IMG submission 155490) | Anoxic zone freshwater microbial communities from boreal shield lake in IISD Experimental Lakes Area, Ontario, Canada - Sep2016-L442-17m | ecosystem: Environmental > Aquatic > Freshwater >... | reverse complement strand
GGACTTTTCCAAGCCTGCGGCTTGAAAAAACCGAGGAACAAAGTAATCGGGAGCATGGCCGCCCGATTCGTCACCGTAGATCGTGAAACGCAGCTTCTCTTGCCCCCAGATATGAGGCAGTGGGTTCCAGAAAATCACCTGAGCCAGTTTATCTTGGATGCGGTGGATGAAATGGACACGGGCGCCGCAAAGGTCAACCACCGTGGCAGTGGCAGTGAGCAATATCCACCGGCCATGCTGCTCTCGCTGCTGATCTACAGTTACACGAGCGGAGTGTTTTCGAGCCGGTCCATAGAGCGGGCGACCTACGATAGCGTGGCGACGAGGGTCTTGTGCGCGGACACGCACCCGGACCACGATACGATCTGCGCCTTCCGGCGGGAGAACCGGGAGTTGTTGGACAAAGCCTTCAGCACTGTTCTGGAGATGGCGGCGCGAGTGGGGGTGATGAAAGTGGGCAACGTCACGGTGGCCATCGACGGGACGAAGATCCTGGCCAACGCGAGCAAGCACGCGGCGGCCAGTTACGAGAAGGCCGGGGAGGCGATGAGGGAGCAGGGGAAAAAGCCCCGTGGCAAAGAGCCCAAGGAACCGGAGAGCACGCCGGGGGCGAAAGATCAGGTGAACTTTACCGATCCGGAAAGCCGGATCATGCCGTGCGGAGGGAAAACAAATTGCGAGCAGGCGTATAACGCGCAGGCGGGAGTGGAAATCGAGAGCCGAATGATCGTGACAAAGCGGGTGAGCCAGGCCGCCAACGACAAGCAGGAACTTGTGGAAAATGTGAGAGTCATCGACCCGGTGATCCAGAGTGTCGGGACCGTCCTCATCGATAGCGGGTTCGTGAGTGAGGCGGCAGTCCAAGAGGTCGAACGCGCGAGGGAAGATGGCGGGGTTGTCCCGGTGGTGCTCGCGGCCATCAAGCGCGAGCACCATCATCGCAGCGTGGTCGACTTGGAGAATAAGGATGATCCGCCCGCACCGGGAGAAGAGGCCAGTTTCAGCGAGAAAATGGCCCATCGCGTGGCCTACAATCTGCGTCGACTTCACGGCCTGATGACCACCAAAACGCAAAACATTACCCCAGCATGGTCCTAATGGGAGGGAAACGCCCTCAACCCGTGACCTTGTCGCGCGAAAATCGAGCGGACTTCTGCCTGGTTCCGCTTCCGCGGCTCTCCCAAATCAAAAAGTGATTACCAAAACAAAAAAATCGCAAACCGGCGGCTTTTGCCGCTCATTTTTCAGTCCGACAGGCTGCTAGGGCTAGTGTAGTCCGCCCAAAGGAATAACGATTATGGTGAACTTGATTTTATCAGGGAAAGACGAAAGATTTTTTGGCTTGGGTCTCATCATCACAGGGGAAATAATATGCATTCTGCTTGTTCTCCCCCTGCCGGACAGGCCCAATGTACCAGTTCTGAACTGGCTCTGGCAGGGGATTCTTTCGTTTTTTTCTGGCGGAGGTCAGATGGCCTTGGGATCGCCACTCCTTACCCTGGCAGCGGCGGAGCTTTTGGCGATGGACGGGAGAATTTCTCCGTCCAGTTCACACGGGCGGTGGCGGCCATGAGCGCAAAGAATGTGATTTTGGCTGCAGTGGGGCCAGGGTTGAGGACGTTGGGCATATCCATCCCGATCGCCCGCGCGCCGATTTCGTCGGGATACGACCAGACAAGCTTCCACCCATCACCCTCGTGGAGGCGAGGTTCGCCCAGCGATCCGGTGCCTGCGGGGAAATCGATCTCCCGAAAGCTCGTCTTCATGATGAGCAGAAAATTTCGCACGCGGGAATCCTCTCCGAACGAATACCCTCAGCGGTCGAGCCCCTGGGTTTTGTAGGCGACCACGAGTCGGGCCTCGCCGCCGGGTTCGATCTGGACAGCCTCAACCACAGGCTCGCGTCCGTTCACGTTGGCCGTCGTTGGATGTCTGGCGGCATCACCATTCCGATTTCCACTCCTGACTGGTGGCGCACATGCCATGCCATCGTATTATAAAGGGCTCCGTCCCGAACCACCCGCATGGAAGAGGTCGCGGAGCTCACAATGGCGGGCAGCTCGAGTGTGGGCGGCTTCGGGCCGGCGGTTGCGTTCAGCTCCATGCGGATCGTCTCCGCTCCGCTCAGATACCAGGTGTCACCTTTCAGGTATCCCCCCTTGAGGAGAAACCTGGAGGATTCGGGAATATTCACCGCTTTCAAGGAGGCGAGGGAGGTGGGGGCCAGGTCCAAAGCCCGCGCGCCATGGGTGAAGGAGCTTGAGGAAGGTGGCGAGATCAGGCACGCTTTCTGAAATGATGCGCAAGCGAGTCCTTATTCTCTCGGCCTCGGTCGGGTCAGGCCACGTCAAAGCCGCTGACGCGCTTGCCCGCGCCATGCGCGAGCGCCCGGATGTCGAGGAGGTCCTCTCGGATGACTCTCTCGATCACACGAATGTCCTTCACAAGCAGCTTTACTCGAGGCTATATGCAAAGCTCTCGACCCTGCTGCCCGAGTTTCTTGGCTGGTGGTATGAGTCGAGCGACGACCCGTGGGTCTCGGACAAAAGCCGCCTCGCGCTCGACATTCCTCAGGCTCTCCCGCTGATGAACCTGGTCAAAGAGTTTCGTCCGGACGTCATCCTTTGCACGCACTTTATGCCGGCCGGAGTCCTCTCCTGGCTCAAAGGGAACGGGAAGCTGGATGCGAAGCTCGGGATTGTCATCACGGATTTTCACTTCCATGCGTTCTGGATCACCCGCGCATTTGATTGGTATTTCGTCGCCCAGGAGGAGGATAAAATCCACATGGAGGCGCTCGGGCTGCCGGGCGACTACATCAAGGTGACGGGGATCCCGGTCGAGCCGGAATTTGAGCGGCCGGTGGATGCTGCGGCCGTCCTCACCCGCCACGGATTGCGGCCCGGACGTCCGACGCTGCTGCTTGCAGGAGGCACGCTCGGGCTCAGCCCCGCCACGGCGGTTGTCCGGCATCTTCTCCATCTGGACATCGACTTCCAGGCGATCGTGGTCTGCGGAAAAAACGAGGAGCTGAGGGGCGAGGTGAGCCGCCTGGTGAGCGGCCGCGCCGAGGATTTCCGGGTTTTCGGATACACGAGCGAGATGTCTGACTTCATGGGGGCGGCGACGATCCTCCTCAGCAAGCCCGGCGGGATGACGACGGCCGAGGCGCTTGCGCGCGGGCTGCCGATGGTGATCCTCGATCCGATCGGCGGGCAGGAGGAGCGAAATTCCGACGTGCTGCTCGAAGCCGGCGCGGCCGTAAAATGCACGGAGGTCACGCTTGTCGCCCACAAGCTTCGGAAGCTTCTCGGAGATCCTGATCGCATTAGGAGGATGTCTCAGAATGCCAGCGCGCTCGGACGTCCATCGGCCGCCCGGGACATCGCGCAGATCGCTATGGAGTCGCCCGACCGCCGTCCGGCAATCATCTCGAAGCTCCGCGAAAAAGCCCTCCGCAAGCGCATTGCCGCTGCTGGCTGAATCCCATGATCGCAGGCTCGGCACGGATGAACCCCTCCCTGATGTTCCGCCGGAACGGAATCGCTGAAAATCGAACCGACCCACAGCCATGATCCCGCCTGACAGCTTTGCAATCGATCGCGCGCGCCCGTCACCGCTCCTCATCGGCGTGGCCACTGCGGGATACCAGTGCGAGGGCGGCTACAACGGGCACGGGCAGCCGCAGAACAACTGGGCGGCGCACGAGCTGTCCGGAAAAGTTGCGCGCACCGGGCTGGCCGCAGACTTTTGGAACCGCTACCGCGAGGACTTCGAACTGTGCCGCGGGATCGGGCTGAATGCCTTCCGGCTCAGCATCGAGTGGTCGCGCGTCCAGCCTGGAGGGCCGCACGACGGCCTCCCGGAATTTGACGGCGTTGCGATCGACGCGTATGCAGACCGGATCGCTGCCTGCCGTCTGGCGGGGCTCGAACCGGTCGTCACGCTGCATCACTTCACGCATCCGGCCTGGCTGGGCACGGATGCGTGGCTTCAGGATTCGACCCCTGGGCTTTTTCACCAGTTTGTTTTAGAGTCGGTGCGGCGGGTGAACGACCGGCTGGGCGACCGGCACGGGCAGCCGCCGGTCGCGTGGTATGTCACGCTCAACGAGCCGAACATGCTCGTCCTGAACACCTACATCAACCGCCATTTTCCAGGCGGCCGCGAGGCGGGCCTCCGCGTGGGCCTCCGTGCCTACAACCGGCTCCTTGCCGCCCACGTGCTGGCTTATAACGCGATCCACGACCTCTACGAATCGAAGCGCTGGCCCGCTCCGCAGGTGACGATGAACACGTTTTGCAGCGACGTCTACTGGTCGGAACACATGCTTCTCGATCTGCTCTGCCTCCGGGAAAACCGGATCTCGCGGGGGGACGAGCCCGAGTTTTTTGCCAGCCGCGCTGAGGCCATGCGGAGGTCGCTCGAGCAGGCGAACCTCGCGATCCGCAGCGATCTCTTCGCGATCGCCGGCAGGGCGATCCACGGGGTCGCCAACTACTTCGCCAGCCGGGCGGCCACATCCCGCGAGCTCGCATTTTTCCTGGACGTCGCCGAACGATCCCCTCGCGTGCGCGCGCTCGATTTTCTCGGGCTCGATTATTACGACCCGTTTCTGAGCCACATTTTCCGCCCTCTGAGATTCGAGGACATCGAGTTCCCGAGCGCCAGCCTCCACGGGCATCTGATCGGCGGCCTTTCGAGCAAATGGTGGGACTGGCACATCCTGCCGGGCGGGCTCCACGCGTTCTGCTCACATTACTCGAGGGCGTTTCCCGGACGCGGAATTCTTATCGCCGAGAACGGCATGGCCCAGAGGAGCAACCCCGACAACAAGCTCTGCCTGCACCGGCGCGACCGGGCTACCCGGAGCGAGTTCCTCGCCGCCCACCTCGGTGAGGTCCGCCGGATGCTGGATGACGGCCTCCCGATCTTCGGCTATCTGCACTGGTCGCTGACAGACAACTACGAGTGGGGGTCGTTCACTCCAAGGTTCGGGCTTTTCCGCGTGGATTACGTCAACGGACTGCGACGGGATGCGGAGGACCACCTCGGCGACAACCCGTCGAAGACTTACGCGCGCCTGATCCAGGAGCATGGGCTCACCCGATCGTGAAATGCCTCCGCGCCCGAATGAGCGCCTGCGCCGGGATCCTCCGTGTGGACACGACCCATTCCGATGCCGGATTGACGCAGCTGGAATTTGCGCGAACACTATTCCCCGAAGTGACCAAAGCCTGTCCAAAATGAAGAGCCGGGAGCGAAACCCGGGCAAGGAGCTTTACCAGCAGCTGCGCGCGCTGCCGTGGGGCAGGCTTTGGATGGAGGAGGTGCCAGCCTTCGACCGTGCCACGCCGGCCGAACGGGCGCAGCGGGTGGCGGTCATCCGCGCGGTGGGGGTCGTCTTTTCGGAGTCCGGCCCGCAGGATCAAGGCGACACCGTGCGGACATGGCTTCGAAAACTGCTGGCCGACCCGGATGAAAAAATCCGCCGCTATGCCATGTCCGCCCTGCCGAAAGTCGGTGCGGGACGCGAGGAGGAGGCGGAGATGCTGGCCCTGCTGCAATGCTCGGAGAACGAGCGGGAAATCAAATTTCTCTCTGGGGCGCTGGAGAAGATCGGCGGGGCGGAGACCCTGGCTGCGGCTCGCGGCGTGCTGCCGCAAACCGAGCAGAAGGCGCGGGCGGCCGTGGCCAGGAGCGAATGCCCGGGCACCTTGAGGATGGATCGGATGCTCGATGATTTTGAGGGGGTGAGGATCCACCTGCGCGGACGCCGCGGGCTTGAAGGCACCGTGCGCGCGGAGGTCGAGGCAGGCGGGCTGTTCCGGCTGCTCGATATCCGGGCGGGCCTGGTGGCGGTCGAGCCGGCTGCCCCGTTCTCGCTGGCCGACGTCTATGCGATGCGCTGCTTCGGCACGGCGGGCTTTTTCCTCGGTGCGGCACGGGCGGATTCCCTCGATCGGGTTATCGCCTCGCCTCTCGGCACGCGCGTGATGAGAACCTTCACCGAGGGACCTCCGAGATACCGGCTGGACTTTGTTTCGAAAGGCCACCAGCGCGGTGCCGTGCGGGACTTGGCCAACCGGATCTACGCGCGGTGCCCGGAGATCCTCAACGACCCTCGCCTCGCGCTTTGGGCGATGGACATCTCTTCCGATGGTGGCTTGGATGCCGTCGAGCTGCGCCCGCGCTTGGTTCCAGATCCACGGTTCGCGTACCGCCTGCAGGATATCCCCGCAGCTTCGCACCCCCCGCTTGCCGCCTGCATGGCAAGGCTGGCCGGACCCTCGGAAACCGTCTGGGATCCGTTTTGCGGATCGGGGACCGAGCTGATCGAATCCGCACTGCGCTGCGGAGCCAGCAACCTCTATGGGACGGATCGTAGCGCCGAGGCTCTCGCCATCGCACAAAGAAATTTTGCTGCGGCGGCCGGAGTTTCTGCCGACGCGCGGTGGGCATGCTGCGACTTTCGGGATTACGGACAGATCGAGGGGCTCGCGCCGGGAAGCGTGAGCCTCATCATCACGAATCCTCCGATGGGCATGCGCGTCCCAATCCCCAACCTGCGGGGGCTGATCTCCGACCTCTTCGATGTCGCTGCCGTGGCGCTCAGGCCGGGCGGACGCCTGGTCTTCGTCAATCCTCTGCACATGGAAAATCCGCACCCCTTGCTCCGGCTTCAGTCCCGGCAGGTGGTGGACATGTCGGGCTTCGAGGCCCGCATGGAGGTGTATGCCAAATCAGTTGGCTCGCGCGGCGGCATTGCCAAAACGGGCTCGAAAAGGATCTGATGCCTCCCCCTATGGATCCTCTCAAGCCCGCCCGCGTCAACCTCCGCACGCCAGATGTCATGTCCCACGTGCAGGCCCAAGTGGAAAGCCACTACCGAAGCGAGCTCGTCGAAACCCTCCGCGCCCAAGGCGGAATTTTGCAGGCCGGGCGGACGACGATCCTGCTCGCAAAACAATTTGGTTTTTGCTACGGGGTCGAGCGCGCGATCGATCTCGCCTACGCCGCCGGCAAGGTGTTCTCCGACCGGAGGATTTTTCTTCTGGGCGAGATCATCCACAACCCGGATGTCAACGCGCAGATGACCTCGCTCGGGATCCTTCACCTGCCAGCGCGCCCGACCGGCGACGACTTGGCCGCGCTGGGAGCTGATGACATCGTGATCGTCCCGGCCTTCGGCGCTGAAACCGCAACCATCCATGCGGTGCAAGCCCTCGGGTGCCAGATCGTGGACACAACCTGCGGGGATGTCATGCGCGTTTGGAAACGGGTGCACCAAAATGCCGCAGAGCAGGTGACCTCGATCATCCATGGGAAAGCCTCGCACGAGGAAACCCGCGCGACGGCCTCGCGCGCCCTCGGCCCGGACGGCAGCGGGCACTACCTGGTCGTTCTGGATATCGACCAGGCCGGCCGAGTCTGCAAGTTTATCGAGGACGGAGGAAACGCCGCCGATTTCCTGGCCGCGTTTCCTGGGGCTACAAGCCCGGGATTCGACCCTCAGGTCCACCTCCTGCGGGTGGGAGTCGCCAACCAGACCACCATGCTCCTAGGAGAAACCCAGGCGATCCAGAACCTGCTGCGCGCGGCGATCTCGCGCCGCGATGGAGGAAGCGCAAAGAACTTCCGCTATTTCGATACCATTTGCGGGGCGACGCAGGCGCGGCAGGACGCGCTCTTCCAGCTCCTTGCCGAATTCCCCGACATGCTCCTCGTCATCGGCGGCTACAATAGCTCGAACACCACCCACCTCGTGGAAATCGGCGAAAAAAACCAGCCGACCTGGTTCATCCGGAATTCCGATTGCCTCCGATCCGCAGACGAGATCCTCCACTACGACCTGAAGACAAAATGCGAAGTGCTCGGCTTCTCGTGGCTGCCCACCGCCGGAGCTCTCACCATCGGCATCACCGCCGGCGCGAGCTGCCCGAACAACCTGATCGAAGATACGATCCGCCGGGTTCTCGAGCTGCGCGGCGAGGCCGTCCCCGAGGCCGGCATCACCACTCGATGACCGAGGCTGCGTAGGTCAGTCCGCCTCCGAACGTCACAAGAAGCAGCCGGTCCCCGCGCTGGATCCGGGAGGTCCGGTTCGCCTCATCCAGAGCGATGGCGATGGCGGCCGCGGACGTATTTCCTAGGCGGTCGAGGTTGATGAAGAACTTTTCCATCGGCACGTCGAGCCGGTCGGAGATCGCCTCGATGATCCGGATGTTTGCCTGGTGCGGGATGACGCAGGCGATGTCCTTTGGCGTGAGCCCGCATTGGTCGAGGGCGTTCAACGAGGATCGGACCATGGCGGTCACCGCGTGCTTGAAGGTCTCGCGGCCGTTCATCTGAAGCGTGCGCAAGTTCATGCCGGCGTTCTCCGCAGTGATGGGGATCGCGGACCCGCCTCCGGGAACCTGCAAGATCTGCGCGAGGTCGCCGTTGCTTTCCAGGAAGGAGGAGAGGATTCCCAAGCTGCCCTCGCGGGGCTGAAGAACTACGGCTCCGGCCCCGTCGCCAAACAGGACGCAGGTGTTGCGGTCCGACCAGTTCATCAGCGAGCTGAGCTTGTCGGCCCCGATCACCAGCGCGCACGCGCAGGAATGGCTGGCGACAAACTGGCGCGCCACATCCATCGCGTAGAGGAAGCCGGCACAGGCGGCGCTGAGATCAAACGCATTCGCATTCGAGGCCCCAATCAGCCTCTGCACCCGGCAGGCGGTCGCGGGCACCAGCGTGTCGGGAGTCACCGTCGCCACAATGATGAGATCGATGTCGGTCGCCCGGAGCCCCGCATTGTCGAGCGCGCTGCGGGCCGCCGCCGCGGCCATGTGGCTCGTGAATTCTCCGTCGGCCGCAATCCGGCGCTCGCGGATCCCTGTCCGCTCAAAAATCCACCGGTCGCTCGTGTCAACCACCATCCCCAAATCCTCATTCGTAAGCACCCGCTCGGGGACGTAGCTTCCTGTCCCGGTGACCGCTACCGCGCGGGGAAGCCTCACCTCGCGCGTTCTCGGTGACTTTTTTGCTGTGCTGGATGTCATAGCGGAAAGAATGCGCGTTTCCGCTGTGGTGCAAAGCCCGCTTTTTGAATATCCGCCTTTTTCTGGCAGCTCCGGACAGCCTTGTCAGGGCTCGAGCGCGACCGGGTTGGTGAGGGCCCCGATCCTTTCGATTTCTACGGTTACGATATCGCCCGGCTGCAGCCAGACCGGCGGCTTGCGTGCCATGCCCACACCGCTCGGGGTTCCCGTGAGGATCACCGTGCCCGGAAGAAGCGTTGTGCTGCCGCTGAAAAACTCGATGAGCGCGGGCACATCAAATATCATGTCTGCTGTATTTTCCTCCTGCATCGTCACCCCGTTGAGAACCGTGCGGATCGCAAGCGCGTTGGGGTCAGGAATTTCGTCCGGGGTGACGAGGCAGGGGCCCATCGGGGCAAAGGTGTCAAAGGTTTTTCCACGGCACCACTGGCTCCCTCCGAACCGGACCTGCCAGTCGCGGGCGCTCACATCGTTCGCACACGTGTAGCCGGCCACATAGCGAAGCGCGTCTGCCCGGGCGACATTTTTAGCCGCCCTCCCGATCACGACCGCGAGCTCGCACTCGTAGTCGACCTCGTGGCTCGCAAGCCGGGTCGGAATCAGGATCGGATCGTCGGGATTCTGCACTGCCGACGGGGACTTCATGAAAAGGATCGGGTGCTTCGGCAGGCGGGCGCCGGTCTCCTCCGCGTGCCTCCGATAATTCAGCCCGGTGCAGAAGATTGCGGCTGGGGACACCGGCGCGAGCACCTTGGCGATCTCGGCCGTCGCGCCGGTTCCCGCGAAGCCGGCTTCAAGCCCGCCGAAGAGCTTCTCGGCCGACCCATCCGGCAGGAGACGAGCGAAGCCGATAGTCCCCTGCGCGTCCTGGTAGCGTTGGATTTTCATAGGTGTTCAGAACTTCGGAGCCCTGACCGTCCCCGCCTCAAGGTCCGTCCGCCGCCGATGGACGATCCGGGAGGCGATCTCATGGATCATCTCCTCGAGAAGAAGCCGAAGATGGCTGCCCCGGCGAAAATCCGATGGAGCGATATTTTTGACGCGGTCGGCATGCGTGCAGAGCTGGTAGCATTTTTTGAAGCTCGCTCGCGTCGGATCCTCGGAGTTGTAGACGGCGATCGCCTGACCTCCGTTCTTGCGCATCACCGTGAAGCAAGGGACATCGGTCGGGCCGTCGCCCACATAAATCATGTTTTGGAAAGGGACCGGGCGAAGCTCCGGGGACATGTGGTCGTTCACATCCTCGTCCATCTCAAGCATCCCTTTGTTGATCCGGAAAAGAAACTGGGTCTTTTGGGTGTGGCTGATCGCCCGCTTCGGAAACGTGATCCGATCGCGTTCGTCCACGGCAAATTCGCAGCCGAAAATCTTACGGACATACGGTGCCAGCCGGGAGCCCTCGATCATCGCCTTCAGCCCGGAGGAGACGATGTAGTGCTCGACGCTGATCCCGTGCGCCTCATGCTCCTCCGTCAGCAGCCCGGATTGAAACTCCTCGAACATCTCGGGCAGGCCCTTGTAAAAAGTGAGCAGGCCCCCGAGCTCGCGCAGCCTCGCGTTCGTTGGGCGATCCATTTCCAGGCAGTCGAGGAGCATCTTCATATAGGCCAGCTCGTTGTCGAACCCCTGCTCCTTGACCAGCTCGGCACAACGCTGCCAGAAATTCGCCGGGTTGATCCCGAATGCCGGGAACAGCGCCTCGTCCTGCATGTACGTCGGCGAAAGCGTCTGGTCGTAATCGTAGATGATCGCAATCGTATTCTGAGGCATGGACATCGTCATATCGAAGCACCCAACCGGCCGCTCTGGCGATCAAATTCCCGTTGGGGAAAACCCGTGCCGGATGTCCGGATGCTACTCTCCCGCGACCGGGATCGTGGCCGATTCGATTTTCCGGTCGTTTTCGAGCGGCAGCCAGGCGATCAGCGGGATCCCGGCAAGCAGGAAAAGCCCGGCGGCCACGAGGGTATTAGAAATGCCTATTTGTTTGGCAAGCCACCCGTGGAACGCGCTGCCGATGCCCATGCTGCCTTGAAAGAAGACGAGGTAAAAC
>Ga0194058_10001648_pt1 | contig 11106 bp, 9 predicted proteins | sample SepL4417m_MetaG_FD_155490 | JGI IMG/M metagenome (GOLD analysis project Ga0194058, IMG submission 155490) | Anoxic zone freshwater microbial communities from boreal shield lake in IISD Experimental Lakes Area, Ontario, Canada - Sep2016-L442-17m | ecosystem: Environmental > Aquatic > Freshwater >... | reverse complement strand
CTGGTGCTGCGGGGGCGGAGCCTCCGGCGGTGGCGGTGTCGGCGGAGTGGAACAGGGAGCGGTGTCGGCGGTTCATTTTCATTTTGTGATTTGTCAAATGGGTTGATTCGCCAGGATTGCGACGATGACGTCTTGGAACTGCATGGCGGTGGCGTCGGCGAGGCCGTTGGAAACGGCGTCGGTGCCGTCGAACCATTGGCCTTCGAGGGCGTCGGCGGGGATGCCGGGCCGGTTGGCAAGGATGGCTGCGCGGAACTCGACGCCGTTTTTATCGACACGGGCTTGGAGGAATGCGCGGTCTTCGTCGCTCCAGGCTTTGCCTTCCATGCCGAGGGCTTTGAGCTTGCCGCTGCGGAAGAGCTCGAGCTTGTGGCCTTCCATCTCCCAGGCGCGGGTGTCGTCGATGCCGGCGATGTAGGTGCCGACGCATCCGATGCTGGCGCTGGGGGTGCAGTAGATCTCGTGGCACTGGGAGGCGAGCCAGTAGGCGGCGGAGCAGCACTCTGTCTCGCTCCAGGCGATGAGCTGCTTGCTCTGTGCTGCGGTGCGCAGGCGGGCGGCGAGCTCGGGTAGGCCGGTGGTGATGCCGCCGGGGCTGGAGAAATCGAGGAGCAGTGTGTGGACGGCGGGGTCAGCGGTGGCTTCCTCGACCATCTCGGCGACCTGGTCGTAGTCGCAGCCGCCGCACATCATCTCAAGCTGGGAGAGGTGCTTGCCTAACACTCCATGGATGGGGATCCAGGCGATGCCGCTATGGACCTCCATCTCGCAGCTTTCGGCGGGCTCGGCCCCGGGGTCGGACATAAAGCCACGGGGGCTCTTCAGGTAGTCTTGCAGGAGGCGGCCCATGGCGGCGTGCTTGTCGGGGCGGATGCACCAGGGCTCGCAGTAGAATTTGCTCAGGAGGTTTGCGAATTTCATATGCTAAGGAAAAATTCCCGTGAACGCGCGTTCACGGGGTTTGTTGCGGTGGGGTGGGGAGATCGGTCGGATCTGACGGAGCGGTCGGATCGGTCGGATCTGGCGCTGTGGCGCTGCTGGCTTGGGGGGAGCCGAGGAGGGTGAGGACTTCGCTGGGAGTGAAGTTCGCGGCGGCGAGCTTGTCGCGTTTGTAGGCGAGCTCGTTGACCCAATCGTCAACATTAGGCTTCCAGTCTTCGGAGAAGTTCTCGGCGAAGTGGCGCTTGAGGGTCATCATGCAGGAGCGGTAGAGCTCGATATTCAACTTGCCGTCGCGGCCTCGGTCGACGGTCAGTTTTGGCTGGGGGATCCAGCCGACGCGGAACCAGTCGGGATCGTTGCAGGCGCGGAGGCGTCCGGCTTTCATCTCACAGGCGAGGTGATAGACCCAGTAGCGGGTGCAGTAATTATCGACGAGGATCTGCTGCTTTTCTTCAACCCATTTCACGGCGTCGCTGAGGAGGTAGCGGTTGGCGGTGCCGTTGATCTTACCGACAAACCACAGGATCTCGGGGGAGAGGCCGAACCCCCAGGCCATGTCGCGTACCAGCTCGTCGCCGAATGCTAATGTGTTGGGATGCGGGCGGTCATCGAGGAGGCTTTTCAGCTCCTCGCCGTCGCTGAGCTCGGCGACCTTGCCGCCTCGGAAGACTTCCTCTAGGTCGACCTTGCTGGGGTTGCTGCTGTCGGGCTGGATCCGGGTGCGGGCTCCGCCCATGCCTCGGGCTTTGGTGGCCGCTCCGGGCCGGGTGCGGGAGGAGCGGACTTGCGCGCTGATCTTGCTGATGAGCTTGAGGTCGCGGTGAAGCTCGGTGCGGTCGTGGAGGTGGTTGATGGCGTGGGCGAAGGCGGTGAGCCCCCGGACTTGGTTGAGCCTCTCAAAGTCTGCGATGTAGATGGAGTCGGGGGCGGCGAGGTCGAAGTGGCCGTCGCCGGAGAGGAGGCGATAGGCGATGTGGCGGCCGAGGCCATTGGTGCGGACGCCATTCTGCCAGATCTTCGCATCGGTGCTGCCGTCATTGCCGATCTGGTGGCCTTCGTAGGGCATGACGGCGGCTCCATCATTGGCGGTCTTCGTGAGGGCGAGGAGGAGATCGCCATCGAGGAGCATGCGGCTGATGAGCTTCGGCTGGAGGCTGTAGAAATTATGCTTGCCCATCATGTCGAAGACTTGGGCGGAGCCGGCGCGGTTCTCAAAGTTCCGCTCGGCGAGGTCGTTCCATGCGGTGTCGGAGGTGAGGGCCTTTGGCGTGAGGTAGCCGACCATCTGGCCAGCGCCTCGGACGACTCGGCGGGCGAAGCCGGAATTCGCAAAGAACCATCGGGCGCGCTTCACAAGCTCCCAGTGTGTGTAGGTGTCGATCTCCTTCGCGGTGTCGAGGGTGGGGAAGTAGATCCAGCCTCGGCTGGTGGAGTTATTCGCGCCGTCGAAGGAGGAGAGGGCGGCTTCTTTCAAGGGAGCGGCCTTGCGGGTGGCGGGTGATTTTTTTTTCATGTGCCGAGGATCTGGCGGGAGAAGTCCCAGTGTGAGACGCGGGCGTCGGTGCCGGCCCCGGTGGTAGCGGCTTCCTTGGCCTCGATGGCGGCAAGGAGCGTGGCGATGATGTCTTCGGGTTTGCCGCTCATCACGCCGCCGGTGGAGCTGCCGTCGACGCTGATGGTGGTGAGGGTGACGCCGGTCTGGTGGGCTTCGAGGGCCCTCGGCAGTGCGGCTTCGAGCTGGGGTAAAGTATAGACGCGCACGTAGGCGTCGATCACATCCTGTTGGGCCATTTGATTACGGGGGGGATGTCAAAGGATCAGGCTTCGGCGAGCTCGCGGCGGGGGCTGGCTGGGCGAGGATGTCGGGGCTGAGCCAATACCAGATGACGAGGAGCTGCTTGAGGGCATCGCCAAAGTCGTTCGGGGTGCTGGGGTCTTTTTTCCATCGTTCGCGGTGGAAGCCCATGCGGTCGCTCTCGACGCCGAGGCGCTCGGAGCAGAGCTCGTCGGAGAATTCGGCGTCGACTTCCCAGGGCATATACATGCGGGGGGTGCGGGTTTTTCCCGCGATGATCTTAGGGAGATTTGCAATGCGGTCGACGTAGAGCTGCTTCTTGAAGGCGTCGTCGTCGAAATGGTAGGTGACGAGCTCGTCACCATCGCATTCGGAGGGGGACTCGGCGACGGTGTGGCGGACTTGGATGCCGCCTCGGCCTTTGGAGGGGACGAAGAGGCCGTCGCTGCGGAGGCAGAAGCGGCGGACCTCGAGGTGGATGTGGCCTTCGTCGATGATGCCTTGGTCGACGCGGCAGGTGTCGCCGTCCCAGGGTTTATTTTTCGGCCACTCGAAGGGGAGGCCGATGGGGATGGGATCGGAGGCGACCTCGATAAGTTCATCGAAGGTGAGTGTGTAGCCCCAGTCGACGATGAAGAGTTCGCCAGAGCGGAGGAAGCCGCCTCGGACCCATTTTTTTACATCGCCCTGGACGTCTGCTCCCATGGCCATGAGGGCGGGGCGCTCTGGGATCGTGCCCCGGTTGTAGCGGGTGGGGGCGATGCGGCGGAGCTTGAGGATGTCTTCGGGCTTGCGCTCTCCGGTGGGCGCGAGGCGGGAGGGCTTGCCGAGGCGGTCGGTGCGGAAGGCGGTCATCTTGCTCATGCTCTTGAGGCCTTCGATGTATTCGCATGCGAGGATGCCCCAGGCTGCGGTGGGGAATTGGGAGTAGAGGTCGGAGAGGTGCGCGCTGATTTTGCTGGGGGTCGGGTGCGGATTTGTCTGGACCCAGCGGTGGGCTAACATCATCTCGCGTTTGTTTTTTTCCTCGATGCGGCCGTGGCAGGATTCGCATTCGTAGAAGGTCTCACGCTTCACTCGCTCGAGGTCGTAGTCGCCGGCCATGTCCTTCAGGTGCTCGTAGCGCATGCCTTCCCAGATAAGCTCTTGGTAGTGCCCGCAGTGGGGACATGGCACGCGGCAAGTGTGACGGGTGCCGGTCTTCCATTCGCGGAAGGTGACGTGCTCTTCGGTCTTCGGTTTGCTGACGCTGTAGATCTTGGCGTCGCTGACGGCTTTCATGCGGGAGCGGAGGTCGTCGAGGTTATTGGGTTTCCCGGGCGGGGGCTGCTGGTGGAAGTCGGCTTCGTCGAGGATGCCGAGGCTGGCGGTTTTATTTTGGAACGCGCCCTCGGCCGCGCCGCCGATGATGTAGACGATGAGGCCGAGGAGATAGAGGGTAAGGTTGCTCATCGCGTCTTCGTCCTCTTGGATCCTCGAGGCGGCGGCGGGACAGGATCTCACCAGGGGCTGAAGTCGCGCCTTGCTGATGCGCTTCGCCTCGCTCGTGGTGTCGATGGCGTAGATGACATTCTTGCGGACCTCGGCAATCCACCAGACCAGCACCAGGAGGAGGGATAGGGTCACGCCGACTTGGGAGGATTTCATGATGATGCACTCGCGCCAGACGGCGTCGGCGGGCGTGCCCTGGTCGAACTCGATATTCTCGGAGAAGCGGCCGGCGGCGAATTCCATGAAGAAGCGATTCTGGGGAGCGAGGGCGGAATCGTAGGGCCCGGCGTAATCCTGTGACTCGGCGGTGCCCAACTCCGTGCGGTGGAGCTCGTGCCACTGCCAGGGATTCAGCGCGGAGCGAGGCTGGTAGAATCCCTGGAAGGCGCGGACGAGGAAGGCGCGGAGGGGCTCATTCATGCGCCGCAAATTTACTCTCGACGAGATGAGAGAAGAGGCGATCGCATTCAGCCTGGAAGATGCGGTCTTGGGCAACGGTCCATTCTGCGGCGGCCTTCAGTGCCCAACGCCGGCCGAGGGAGCGCACGCCATTTACGATGGCGGCGTGGATGTCGGCGAGTTCGCGGACGACATCGACAGACAGCCACATGTCGCCCGATTTTTTCAAGACGTCCGGGGCGGCTTTTTCCAACGCGCGCAAATGGTCCGCAAGATCCTGCCAGGTCTTCTGCTGCACCCGGATCTTCCCCTCGTCTGGCTCAGGCTCATCGACGGCAAGCTGATAGCGCCGGTGCGCTTTCGCCTCCTCGTCCCTCGTCCGGATCAGCGAGGCAAGGAACCCTGTAGACAACACCTCGGGGGCTGGAGAAACACCCTGCGAAAAAAGATCAATATCGACGACGCCCACCATTCCCACATCAGGCTCCGTGATCGGGGCGACCTTCGCAGCGGCCGCATAAATTTTGTCCGGCACGCGATGCTCCATGTGCTTCCCCCACCAGGCGACCATCGCGGCCGGCTCATCGAGCGGAGGGAACTCATCGCGGAGCGCGCCATGACGGATCCAATTCCCGACAGACCGCGCCGAGGCTCCGTAGATTCGCCCGTATGTTTCCCGGGATTCGCGATAGACGCCGCGCGCCGACACTCGCGCCGTCCGGGCCGCTTCGGGCGCCTGGACGGAAGCCGGTTGAACTGCTGGATCTTGTTGGTCGCTAATGAGATTGGACATGGCACTCGCCCGCCGGAATGGCAGACACAGAAGGAACCTTGTCAAATGGAAGGAAAGAAATCAGGCGCACCCCTCAGAAACCGCCTGCGAGGCACTTTAACTGCTCCTTTTGGGAAATTAAAAAAGATTCCTTGCCGGGGGGCTGTCTGTTTTGGAAATTCTTCAGCCTAGGAGGGAATATATTTAAACCCACTGTCCCAGTGAACACCTTAACTCTTTGGAGAACAGCTTCCTAACTTGTGGGAATGTTTGTGGGATAGTGGGATAGTCATCATCAAAAGAGGGAGAGAGGGACACCTCCTGATGCCTGTTGACGTGACGATGTCCGGTGAGTTGGCGCGCAAATTCGGCCGAGTGGGAATGTGTGTGGGATAGTTGGAGGGATAGTGCGAGGGAAGTGAGCACGGCGCGGGAGGGGGAAGATCGAGCGCCGCTTCGCGGCGAGTAGGGGGCCTAGGTGATGAACGCGCGTTCACTGAGCGCCCATTGCGATAGATGGGCACCGATCCATACGGCTTCGATGGCGAGAGCGGCGGCGCGCTCAGCGCACGGTTGCGCGATCAGCGTGGCCGTGCGCGCAACAGATCTCCGGGGGGAGAGCAATGACGGTTCAGTGTGAAGATCAGATCAACTCGACTGCGAACGATCGCCAGTTCTTGCTGCCCTTGCGGCCGAACCTCACACGTCCGAGACCTTCGATCTGCCACACCTGCCCGGATTCCCGCTGGAGAAGCTTCCCGATCTGTATTCGACTGGATCGTGTCAGAACGAAAGCGCCGTCCACTTCTTTTCCGTCGAGGCGGGCGATGAACAGATCCTTGTCCTGACAGATCTCGATGACCCTCTCGAATTTGAAATCCGCTTCCCTTGGCGGTTCTTTGCCTTCCTCTATGGCGGCCTCTCTCTCTTCGATGAGATCTTGCGCCAGGGTAGAGACCAGGTCGCGCATGTCCTTTGTCTCCGTATCTCCGCCGGCCGTGATCACTCGAGGCTGAAGAGGGTCACCAAAGACAGCGCAGGACACGATGCCGCCGATCACCCGGGCCCACTGCTCGAATGATGCGAGCGATCGAGGGCCTGCAGGGCGGCCGCTTTTGTCCCAATGGACAACCAGCGACCACAGGACAGACAGCATCTCACGGCGGACGGAATCCCTGCTCAGGAAATCGTCATCAAGCACCTGGTCAAACGAGCGCTCGTTAATATCCGCATCCTCGAGGAACAACTCGACGAAGAGCGCACGGCGGTTTGAGTCCTTGTCAACCTCGGCGTGATTCGAGCTGATGTAGATGACATTCTGCTTCTCGACCACGAATTCCTTTTGCCCGCCCATGTAGCGCCCCTTCCATGACGGCTGCGTCTGCCAGGCATCAATCAGTGAGCTGGCTATCTTCCTCTTCACGTTGTCGAAAAATAGATAGGGGGTATTCGCCAGCGCCGTCATCTCTAGCTGCTTCCGCAGCTCCTCCTCATCCTTCCCGAACGGAAGCGCGGCAGCCTCGCCGAAGACGGCATAGAGCGAGGATTTGCAAAGCAGGGACTTTCCTGTCCCCGGCTTATTCCCGGTATAAATAAACATCGGCATGATCGCGCGATGAGGGAGCAGGCCGAAGCAAAACGGAGTGAGCATCGCGGCCACATGCACCGCCAGGCTGGGAGATAGGCCTGTCTTGGGGTCCTTTCCATCGAACATAAAATCTTTGAACCTATTCACGATCCACTGGACAGCCTCCTCCACAGGCATCACATCATACGACATCGCGGTTGGCATCGTGAGGATCTGCGAATCATAATCGTATCCAGGCTTGAGCAACTCGAGCAATCCATTCGCACGCAAGACAGGGAGCGGGACAGAGTTCACGCGCCGGATCTGGCGCTGCTGGTCGAGGAAGTCATAGCTCGCCAGCATGTCCGAGGCATCCTCCTTCTTCATGCTCATCCGGCACTCCTTAGCCTCCCCATCGTCAGCAGTGACGCGGCGGTATAGGATCGCGTGATTGTCCACATACGAGCGGAGGGCCTTCGAGCTCATCTCCTCGATCCGCATGCGCTTCTTGTTCAGCACAACAGGCACTTGATCCCGGAGGAACACCCCATTCGTGCAGAGGACAGCTCCGACCTCGCGGAAAAAATTATTCACCGTGCGGTTTTTCCCGGGCAGCATGATCCTCGGGAAATTCTCCTCGGCCTTCTTCCCATCAGGCTGCTCCGCAACAGCTACAGCAGGAGGCAAGACGCCCCGCTCCCTCAACACCGCATTCACCGCATCAGTTTGTTCGCTCATTTTTTATCCTTCAAAAACCGCATCATCTCCGCCGCATCCGCCGCCACTGCCTTGCACACATCCGACGCCGGAGCGAAATACGCCGCCCGGCGCTCGAACTCCGCCAACTCTTCCAGCGTCACAGACTTCCGCTTAGATAGCGCCAAAGCCTCCTCCTGGATCTGCCCCACCACATCCCGCCGAGGCACCAGGGAGGCCATCGAGCGCGCCGCCGGATCCGGAGCCAGGTAGAGCAACTTCTGCTGTCCGGGCTTGTCAAAGGGCACATACTTCCTCCTCTTCTGATCCCCTTCCTCGATCTCGACCGACTTCCCGAGCCGCAAGCAGCCAGGCAGGCGAGACAGCCGCACAGAGGAGAGGGAGCCCCGGCAGGCCCCGAGCGTCACCATCCCCCGCATGAGCGCCGCCTTCTCCCGATCCCACACTTCCCGCACTGGCGCATCCACCTGAACGAGCACATGGATGCTCCGGCTCCCGCTCGTGTAGATCGCAGCCACCCGGAGCGGAAGTTGAGCCACAGCCCCGAGCCAGAGACGCATCGGCGCCTCATCGCTTTCGAGCAGCATGTATCGCCATGACAGCACGCACTCCATGATTCGGCGGGACGGCTTCCCCTCTGGGACACTGCGAGGATTCGGCAGATATTCCCCACAGACAGGCTGCGCGAGGAACCAGACTCCCTCACGGCCACGATCAGGCAAAGGATCCGCAGGCCAGACCGCCTCACCCTGAGAATGCTCAGTCGTGAAGACCAGGACTTTTTCACCCCGATCTTTGTGATAGAGCGAATCCAGAAACCCGGCGGACGTCACACGCGACGGATCCAACACGCTGCGATTTGCCAACCAGACGACATCGACCACCCGAGCATATTCCGCAGCGAAAGCTTCCAGCTTTGCAGCATCGTAAGCAGGAGGCTCCTCGACCACCTTGGGGACATGAGGCTTCCAATTCTTATCCGGCACCCATCCGCCTCGGCCCCTGCCTTTTTCGGACTCAGCCTTTCCTAGAGCCGAGCGCAATGCAAAATTCGCCGCATCCACAGCGCCAGCACACGAGGCATGCAGGCAATGGACGGTAGGAGGCTTCCCACCATCCAGCATGACCCGGCAATCCCTCCCTCCGTCCTGCTTAGTATGGAGAGATTTTCCAGGGCATTCCATCCAGCCCTGCGTCCCATCCGTCCAGTCAATAGGCCAGAGAGCATCGGCAACCCTGCGCGCCTCCTCCTCAGACAATGGCTCTGTTTTTAATGATCCGCTCATGTCATGCCATTTCTCTAATGTTGGATGTCATTCGATTTGGCGTTGGCCACAATATCGACGCGCTTCATTGCGGCGATGATCTCCGCCGCGCCTTGCGGCACGATGGCGTTTCCGAGTCCGCGCAGTCGGTCCACCCTACGGGGTATCCCATGAGCCACTCGACCCAGTTCGGGTTCAGCGAGCCACCTACAATCGTCGCCAGCTTCCGCCCCGTTTTCCCCTCCGGCTCCGGCCCGCCCGTTGATGCCGTTGGAGAGGGCCACATTTTGACCGCCAGCGTCAGGGGCGGCGTTGCCACGTTGCCCGCATCCGCTCGCTTCTGCCATGTCTCTTGGTTCTCGTCCGAGGTTTTCCCAGCCCGAGGAGTCGGCCAGAGCACGGTCATCATTCCAAGATCCCGATTGCGGCCTCGCTCCAGTTCCTTCAAAGCTCCTTCCGGTGTCCTGCTTCCCTTGTCTCCATCCGTTGCCCGTGCGGTGGGCCACAATCCAGATTCGTTCTCGTCTGTGCCTGGCATCGACGCCGCAAGCTGGAATACAGAGCGTTTCGCAGGCGTATCCTTGAGCCTCCAAGTCAGCAAGCACACCGTCGAGTGCCAGCGTGATGATTCCAGGCACATTCTCACCAAGCACCCAAGCGGGCCTTGCCTCTGATATGACTCTGAGCATTTGCGGCCAGAGCGCACGGTCATCCTCGTTGCCTCTTCGCTCCCCGGCGAGGCTGTAAGGCTGGCAAGGGAATCCCCCTGTAATAAGGTCAATTGTTCCATAGTCGTTTCCTTTCATTTCGTGGATGTCGTTGCAGATCGGCACATCCGGCCAGTGTTTCTTGAGCACCTTTTGCGCGTATGGCTCCCGCTCGCAGAAGCCCACCGTTTCGATTCCGCCGACCATCCGGCAGGCCAGCGCAAATCCTCCGATTCCAGAGAACAAGCCGAGGTGACGCCAAGAATGGGCCAACAAGGCGTCGCAGCTAATGGCCGGAAGCGCGTCAGTCACAATGCGTTGCCCTCCTTCCGGCCATAGCTGGACTCTGCGTTCGCAGGAGAATAGCTTTTCGGTTTCCAGTCGATCCCTATGATCGTTCCATCTTCTGAAGTTGGCGTAGCGCAGTTTGGTTGATGGTGATAATCAATTTCATAGCCATTGTCGTTGATCCACTTTTCGGCTTCCTCCGATTCGTCACAGTTGTATTTGATGGTTACGTGTCGGTGTGTTGTTTCTGATGTTTTCATAAAAATAAAATCTGCGAACAGGACAGTGGACCGAATGGCGGGAGGTCGCTCACTTTGGACCTCCTGCGTCTGCGCCCGCCATCCGGTCACTTGGGGCGTTCGGAAACAAAATGAATCCCTCCCAATTCGAGTGTAACGTTGAATGGACGGCACCGCTTCAGCGGCAAAGCGCCCTAAAAATGAAAATCCAAAAAGGAAGTTGTGTCTATGCGATTACGGCCCATTCGCGAGATCAGCGTGGAATGCTGCGTATTGGCGCAACCTCCAACATGCGTCAGCGTATCGGAAGCTACAAGATACTGGATCTGATTCCGGGCGCCGAGATCAGCTGGTGGCCAGTGTCGGAGCAATTCAGATCTATTCTTGAGCCATTTGCAAAGTCGTATTTTGAGTCCGCAGATGTTGTGCGCCCCAAACACCTCCGAGATAGAGATATTAAATATTGCCTCGACCGCGAGCTTGGCAAAAGTGAGTATAAAGCTGAACTCGCTATGCTCGCTTTCTACAAGAGGAGACACGGATATTTGCCAAGAGGCAATGCTCGCTCAGGTTCGAAGCGTGCATATGTTCCCGAATTCGATTTTGTGGAGAATGGGACCCACCGGCTTCTCGACTTTTCCGCCGCTGACGTGCCCTCAGCAATTACAGTCAGTGGAACTGATTTGATTTCGCTACTATGGTAAAAATATATCCGAACGGGCTCGTCCACCTAATCCCTGTCCCTTCGGGACTTTTGTCATGCCTCCTGCTTGCGCAGGAGATCATGCCAAAAGCGAGCAGGGATAGGTGACGAGGGACGTTCGGAGAATTGCTCCACTCGTTGTAGGCAGCCCACATCCGCGAGAGATCATCATCGGACACTGGAGCGCCCTCGGGAACCGTATATAGGTAGTTGTCCCATGC
>Ga0194058_10001646_pt1 | contig 11110 bp, 12 predicted proteins | sample SepL4417m_MetaG_FD_155490 | JGI IMG/M metagenome (GOLD analysis project Ga0194058, IMG submission 155490) | Anoxic zone freshwater microbial communities from boreal shield lake in IISD Experimental Lakes Area, Ontario, Canada - Sep2016-L442-17m | ecosystem: Environmental > Aquatic > Freshwater... | reverse complement strand
AATTAGGCATTACTGCCGAAATTTCGCGGGCGCGGCCCGCTCCTACAGCATCACTGTTCATGTACCACCGCGTAGACACGAGAAAAATGCCTTAGCTTGATGCGTATGGGTTGCAAACCCCGTCACGCTTGGTGCTTCGATACTTCATTTGTAGGATGGGCAAAGCGCAGCGTGCCCATCAGCACATCGCGAACCCCGATGGGCACGGTCTTGCCTTTGCCCATCCTATCCGCTCCATCGGCAATTAATTAATTCCCTTTTTTTGCAGGTTTAAGTTGGTTCCGCTTTGCGATACTTCTTCCTGATAAATTCCGGTTAATTTACGCTTAAACTCATTAGAGATCACCCTGGAATCCTGCTTGCTTGCTACCACGCGCGGCGTGATCAGGACAACCAACTCGGTTTTATTATTTTTCTTGTCCATAGTCCCAAATAATGACCCTATCAAAGGCAGCTCGTATAACCAGGGAATACCACTTTTGACATTATCAACCTGGTCTGAAATCAAACCTCCCAATACTATGGTTTCCCCGTCATGTACCGCCACGTTACTTTCAATTTCTTTTTTATTGATGCTGGTGGAAGTGGTTAGTCCACCACCACTAGGGACATTTGTTGTTACTGGTACGCTGACAGTTTGCTTGAGCTTCATAATCACCATGCCATTAGCATTTACTCTTGGCGTAACTTCAAGAATGACACCAGTATCTTTATATTGGATTGAATTGGATGTAGATAGGCCGACACCACTTGGAACTGATATAGTGCCGGTTGGTAAGGGCACTTGTGCACCGACATTGATCCTCGCTTTTTGATTGTTTAACACCATTAACGATGGCGAAGAAATCACATTAACATTACTTGCTGAGGCTTGTGCACTTAACAAGGCTTGCAACTGTCCCGAAGTGTAGAAAGCGGTAAGTCCGCTTGCTGCTGCTGAGGCTACTGCTCCTAATCCACCAGCTGCTTGGCCGGGAGGGGTATTTGTACTGGAAATTGCACTCCCCCCATGCTTAAAATACCACGATATACCATACTTTAATTGATTCGTTAAGGTAACCTCTACTACCGTTGCATCAATCAGCACTTGCAACGGCATCATATCCAACTGGGTAATAACCGGCAGTATCACTTCATAGTCCTGCGCGGTAGCAACAATAACGATGGAATTATTGGCTTCATCCGCAATGATTTTTACCTTGCCGATATTGGATATTGAGCCGCCACCAGCCGGTTCATTGCCTGCCAAGGCTTCCTTATCAGGATCATTGGTGGCAAAGGTGCCCGGATTGCCTGCCAATGAATTTTCAGCAGACGGATTGACGGCGAAAGTGCCCATATTGCCGGCCGGAATACCACCTAAATTGGACGGAGTATTACTCGCACCAAAGGGTGAGCCGCCCGTATTGGACGGCGAATTACCGGTATTGGTCGGGTCTTGATTGGACATTGTGTCAGCCGTTTCACCCGGTGCAATCGAGGCCGACGTATCTTTGCTTTTGGAGCCGGTAAAAATCTGGTTTAGCGTGGCCGCCAATTTTTTGGCATCGGCGTGCTGAACTTTATAGACATTAACCCCGCCGCCGGACGCGGTGTTGGCTTTATCCAGCCTGAATATCCAGTCTTCAATGTCTTCCAGATAGTGCGCCTGATGGGTGACCGCCAAAACGGCGTTTAAGCGCTGTATCGGGATAAACTGAAAAAACTCGGATTTCTCGCCTTTGGCTTTTTGATAAAAAACAGTTTGCAGTTCTTCAATCACGGTTTTTGGATCTACATGGGTCAAGGGGAACAAACCAAACGAGCGCCCCTTTAACACATCAATATCAAAAGTGCCTATCATATCCAGCACCCTGGCTATTTCATCAGCGGTTCCGGAAGCCACCAGAATATTGCGCTTGGCATCCACCGTCAGGATGGTTTTTTCATGCACCAGGGGCTTTATAATATCGACAATATCCTGAACTCCCACATTTTTAACCGGTATCACCCGGGTTTGATACCCTGACCGGCTGGCAGACATGTCTGAAAGAAATAAGGCATCGGCGGACGGTTCAATATGATAAATTTTGCCGTTCTTGATCAGCGCCGCATTATTCATGCGCAACACCATTTCCAGCGTAGGCAGTAATTCTTCCTTGGTTAAGGGGTCGGTGGTTTGCAAAGTCACTTTACCGGCCACTTTGGGACTGAGCACATAGTTTTGCCCGAGAATATCACCCAAGATAACTTTTGCCACTTCGCCAAGGTCAGCCTCGTCAAAATTAAGGCTGTAAGAGCCGGTGCCCGTTGGACTGGTCTTTCTGTTTTGTTGGGCAGCACCGGATACAAAACGATCGGTTCCCGGATACAGTTCACTGGGGGTTTCAACTACCGCCGGCTTGTTTTCCATTTGCTTAAAAACTTCATTCATTTCTTCCTTTTTTACAGGATTCAAGGGTAATTTGGCGGCTTGCTTAAACGGTAACATCTCACAACCAACCAGCGACAAACCCATAACCAGAACGCAGGCGTTTGTGGTTATTTTTTTAAAATTATTCATTCGTGATCTCAATTTCGCCTTCTGCGGGAGGTGGTGGTTGGTTATCTTCTTCTGGTTGGGGTGCATTAGGCTGATTCGGTACATTGGGTAAGTTAGGTTGATTGGATTTCCGGGATAAATCTTTTAACTTTGGTTTTCTGAGCAGTAATTCTTTTTCCTGGGCACCTTGTTTTAGCAGGGCTTTGTCCATACTAATTTCAGTCAGCTTCCAGCCATCAAGATCAGCGCCTACGCTTATCTTACGATAATTATCTTTAGCCACTTTGGATTTGGAGCGACTGAACAAGGCTGCCAGCCCTTTAGTGGTGGTATAAATCCCGCTCAGCTCCCAATCAAAGACAACAGCAACCGCAGCGGCGGCACTCGCTTGCATTTCTTCAGGCGTGGGTTCATCGACGGGTTTTCTGCCTTTAATAAATAAGGGTCTGGCCACCAAATCGGTATAACCGGCTTCAGTTTGTTTGGTTAGCTCTATGGTCGGCATTTCATCGTGGGCGGATTTTTTTTCCGGTGCCGTTATTGCCATCAACACTTGCTGTTGCGTCCATCCCGCATAGAACCACTCACCGATTATAATCAGAACCAACACCAGGCAAACAAAGCCCAACATAGACATAAGCTTAATGTTCATTGTGCTTTTTTTCTCATAAAACTGACCGCCTGAAAATTAACGTTCAATTCATTACTGGACTCGATTTGGCGCGTCGTTCTGTTTCTGGTGCCACGCATGGGTCTTATATCAATCTGGTCAATAATAATCAACGGTGTCGAGGTTTCTATCTTGTACAGTACTGCCCGTAATTCTTCACTATTGCCGGTCATTCTTACCCTAACGGTTATTCGACTAAAGTTGTCCTTATTACTGACGGGAAGCGCCTGGGTACTGCTCAATTGCCCTCCGGCATCGACAATCGCTTTTTTTATAAACTCCTGCATTTCGGCAGAAGCCAACGCATCCGTTTCCTGGCTATTAAAATAACCTTGCTCCTCATGCTGCTGTTTTAAATTGGCTATACTGGCAATAACGGTTTCTTTTTCTGCCAATATACGCTCATATTGCTGTAGCTTAAAAACAAGATTATTTTTAGCCTCGTCCAACTCCATTTTTTTGTTAACGACCGGTGCAATAACAACCAAAACAACCACCAGTATGACGATAATTAATAACCCTAAAGCAATCCAGCGTTGTTGTAGTTCCGGCGAAAACAGGGCACGTATTTTATCTTTATTCACTGGCAGCATCTCCTGCTTTGGCGACATCAACCGTGATCTGAAAGCGTTCAAGTTTGCTGATGCTGTCTTGGGTGACTGGCGAAGCAAAGCGGGCATTTTCAAACAATTCAGACGCTTCCAGAACGGCTATCAGGGTTGAAGCGGCCGGTGATTCGCCTTGTATCTGCAAATGCCCGTCCGAGTATTGTGCATAGCTCAGCCAGGTATCATCTTTAATGAGTGCGCTTAAGGTATTCAATATCACAATGACTTCCGGCGTCGCGCTTTTCTCTTTAAGTAACTGGCGGGTTTCGTCTATCACCGCATCAATTTCTTTTTGCAATGTCTTAACCTTTTTGGCATCCTTCTCCAAAGCATCGGCTTTTATCTGCAAGACGTTAACGGTTTGATATTCAAGCACTACCGGCATCACTATAACCGCCATTAGCAACAAACCGGTCAACGTTATCAGCCCCCAATGCAGTAAACCCGGTAATTTTGCGGTTTTTTGTCTTAGCTTTTCGGGTAACAAATTATAAGAATAGTCGAGATCATCCAGATTATTAGGCGAGCCTTCATAATCGACAAACCACAGCGACAGGCCCAGCGCCTTGATATCGTCATAGAGTCCATCAAGTAATTCACGTGTTGTTAATATCAACATGACCCTGATTTGTCCAGGTTCGTTTACCACGTCCAGCGGCTTAACGGCAAAATAAACCTGTTCCGCCTTAAACGGTGTATAGCGATCCAATTCGTAAGCGACCACCTGATCAAGATTTTCTTTTGCCGCCGCAGGCAAACCCAGTTCTTTTTGAATGGCATCATGACGCGTTAATCTGAGTATTACTTTAGCTTTTGCAAGGCGCTCATCTTTTTCACAAAGGCGCTGAAAGGTGAGCTCTCTGGCTGTACTTTCGGGTATTTCCAGCGTTTCACTTTGCCCTTGGCTCACATAGCTTAGTACTAACTGACTGCCTTCAGGACGTATGATGATGAAACCTTGCCGGTCATTAACCAGCGCCTTGATTTTTTCCGGCACCAAAAAAGCAAGCTCCCGCTTCCACCAGCGAAAGAACTGCTTAAAATTAAGGTCAATTGTTGAGTTCAGGTTCAGCATACTGTTTCACTAATAAATTACTCATTGCATCGGTAAATAATGATGCCCTGTTTGCGGTTGCATTTTGCCATTTCAATATCTCAAACGGGCTTGGGCTTCCCTGGGTATTGCCGGATTTTTTTATCACCGCACTGATCAAGGCTCTTGATCCGTCAGCCAGAAACGCTTCAGAGACGATGGTAAAGGCACTATTTTGTCCGGCGGGATTTTGTCCGATGGGATTACTTTGTCCGATAGGGGTATTCATTCCTAAACTGGCTGGAAAGGGTGGCGCCGGCAGGTTATTTATCGTACTTTGCAGCCTGGCTATAATATAGGCATCTACCAACGTTTTATCCAAACCGGGAATTACCTGTAAAACGTCTTTGGTCGCCACCTTTACGTCAACTTGCGGTTGCCCGGAATAAACTGTGACTAACGGCTCAAGCCACAAAAACAAAGACTTGTTCATGCCCAAGACCAACTGCAATTCTTCAATTGACTCGAAGGGTTTGTTTACGGGCTGATACTTTAAGCCGGCATCCTGATATTCCTGTTTTTCAGCGCCATCCAAATGCACCAGATCATCGGCATCACGCCAATCGAGAATGGCACCGACTAATTTGAGTTGCTGCGCTTCATCTACCGGAGCACGGGTCATCAGGCTTTTTAGCAAGGCTTCACCGGCTTTATTAATATCTATTTTACCTGCTTCAGATGACAGCCGTAACCTGATTTTGGCATTATTGGCATTTATTTCATAAATATTACCATCTGCACGCCAACCTTTGGTAATATCCGGATTGAGCAACATCATTTCTGCCATTGCAATTCCGGACTTTGCAACCGCACCAGCTTGCGCATTGTTTTTAATGCCACCAACAATAGCGGATTCCCTGCGCATACTGAGCGCAAAACTTCCCGCCATAATAGTCAGTAAACTTAACACCCACAGCACCAGAACCAGCGCCATCCCCTTTTGCCTTATCACTGATGCGCTGGGGGTTGATTTATATTGCCTGTATTGCCGGCACCCAAGCCGGCATTGTCAGCGTTACTTGTACTCGTCACTTTAAGATCAATAATCATTTCCGGCCAGTAGATGTTATTATCCAGATTGATGTTGATTTTAACCATGCGGGGCAATGCTGCTTTATTCAGCCATTCTTCCATCCAAACTCCCTCACTCACGCCATCCTCTGAGCCAAAATAAGCCAGCGTAAACTCACTGACGTGCTTTATTAATGTCACTTCTTCCTTTGGCCATTCTTCGCCCTCGACCGGTGCCGCAAAAGGCACGACCGTCACTCTGATAAAGCGCTCATTATCTTCTTCCAACAGCGCGATGGAAAACACCTGCAATCCGGATCTAGCCGCACTTGCAGGAAAAGCGGATACAAATTGCAACGATTGCGCCGTACCCTGAAAAGAAAAAGTCTTCTCGCCTTCGACAAGCAACTCGTTCCATAAAGGTCTTGCTACCGACAAATCCCGTTGAAAAAAATTGTAAACAACGGCTATTTCATTCACATCGGTTATTTTGCTTTCGCCCTTTTCCCAACTGTCGGCACAAATTTTTAAACTGGTAAACAACAACACCATCATAATGCCCAACAGGGTCATGGCGATGAGCACTTCAATCAGGGTAAAGCCACGCAGATGCGCGGCACAAGGCAAATAATCCAAAGAACGGGCTGTTTTAACCTTGTACCTTGTACCTTGTACCTTAATTCTCATAACGTTTTATTGATCAATTTTAAAGTTGTTAACTCAACCTGGCGGTCATTGGCATTACCATCACCCCAGCTTACGATAACCTTAACTTTAAAAAGCACTGCCGTTGTCGTCGTGGCATCAACATTATCCGGATTAAAGACATACGGCCCAACATCGACCTGCCAATTATATTTTTCATTTTCCGTACCTGAATCCTGACCTTCCTGCAAAGGTGTTTCCACGCCTGTTTTAGCCATCAAGCTTTCAGCAATTTGAACCGCTGCCGTATAGTCCTCGGCAACGACCGCCGTATTGACGCCGGCCGAAAATATCTTTAACAAGATACCCAATGACAGCGCGAGAATGGAAAATGCGATCAGGATTTCCAGCAAGGAAAAGCCTTTGCTGTTATTTAATTGCGTGGGTATCATTTAGCTCAATTTGACCGGTCAACCAGTTGATATCGATTTGCCAGCCAGCGGCACCTCGCGTGAGGGTAATTCTGCCGCCTGTTGAGGAACCATCGGCAAAAAAACGAATGTTTCCCAAGCCTTCATCACCGTTAAGCTCACTTTGCGCCGTGACCAAGGTGACTTTAACGGCCTTGGGGATAGCATAAATTTTGCCACGCCCGCTCACGGTATAACTGTTTTCGACAAGGTTAAGGGCAAGGGTCATTTCTTGATGAGACATTAAAGCTTGTCCCCTTGCATAACGCAGGGCAGAAACAATATCTCTGGCGGCTACTTTAAGCCCGGCTGAATCGCTCCCTGAAGAAATATTAATGCCAATGGCAGAAAATCCCAATACCACAATAAACAGCACAACGATCAGTTCAAGCAGGGTAAAGCCTTTATTCAGGCGCAAGGGTGCTGGCACATTGCGCAACTGCCCCGATCTTGTTACCCTAAAGTTAGACATCTTTCATTTTTGCATAAAAATAGTAAACAGTTTGGCTCATAAAACGCTGCCGGTCGGGGGTTGCAAACCCCGTCACGCCTGAGGCAAAAATTCCCCGGCCTCGTCACCTTGAACCTTGAACCTTGATCCTTGCACCTTGATCCTTGCACCTTGAACCTTGATCCTTGATCCTTGCACCTTGAACCTCTAACATTATTGCCAACTAACAATATCCTGATCCTCGCCTTCACCGCCCTCTTTAAGATCGGCACCCAAAGTAAACAAGTCAAATTTTCCATGTTCACCGGGCGATACATAGCGGTATTCTTGTTGCCAAGGGTCCAGTGGTATTTTTGACTTACGCAAGTACGGCCCATTCCAGCGTTTTGCACTATCGGGCGATTCAATTAATGCCTTTAAACCTTCTTCAGTCGTTGGATAAGTGCCCAAATCCAGTTTATACATATCCAGCGTAGCCGCCAGATCTTCAATTTGTACTCTTGCCGCTTTGGTTTTGGATTCGCCCATGTGCTTCATGACTTGTGGGCCGACAATTCCCGCCAGCATGGCAATAATACCCAGCACCACCAGTAACTCAAGCAAGGTAAAACCTGTTTGTGAAGAATTTTTAATCTGTTTCATCGTTATTATTTCCATTAAGTTGCCAAATCATTAACACTCAAGATAGCCAATAAAATCGAGACGATGATACCTGCAATCATCAGTCCCAAGCTAATTATTAATACCGGCTCAAGAAAAGCCAGCATTCGTTGTATAGCCACCCGCAGTTGTTTGTCATAAATAGTTGCCACGCGTAGCAGCATTTCTTCCAGGCGTCCCGTTTCTTCGCCCATTTTAATCATTTGCATCGCCATTTTAGGGAATATGCGCTTTTCCAACAACGCATCCGATAAATGTTTACCTTGTTTTAACTGTTCTTCAGCATCTGCAATAGCCGCCGCCATCACCAGATTGTCGACGGTTTCACGCACAATAATCATGGCCGACAATATTGAAACGCCATTACCCAGCAAAGTCCCAAGGGTACGACTGATATTGGCGGTTTCTTTGTTGGTGATAATATTCCCTGCCAATGGCAATTTCAGAAAACGACCATCCCACACCTTCTTTTTTATCGGGTCGGCCAACTGAAATTTCATATAACTGGACATAAAAACAATACCGCCCAGCAATGCCCACCAATAGCTTTGCAACCAGTTTGCCAAGCCCACCACAATCTGGGTTGAAACAGGCAAGGCTTTACCGGCACTTTCAAACATTTCGGTAAATTGCGGCACCACAAAAGTCAGCATCACAAATAAAGAGGCCAGCGACATGACCAATAATATAGCAGGATAAATTAACGCAGTACTGACCGTGTCTTTTAATTCCTGAGAGCGTTCCAGATAATCGGACAACCGCTTCAAGACCTCATCCAGACCGCCACCGGCTTCACCGGCGCGAATCATGTTTAAATAAAATTTGGTAAAAACGCCGGACTGCTGTTCCAGCGAATCCGCCAGTGAAGCGCCGCCCTTAACTTTTTCCAAGACTCTGCCGATTATTTTACTTAAGCGTTCGTTATCTTCAGTCAGATCCATCAACACGAGTAAAGATTTATCCAACGGCAAACCGGATTCCAGCAAAGTTGCCAGTTCTCCGGTTAATAAGGCAATATCTTTCTGCGTCAATTTGGACTGTTTGCCGCCCCTGCCCAAACCCAGAAATGATCGACTACTGGCAGGTGCAACACGAATCGGGATATAACCTTCCGACTGCAAGACGGCAATCAAATGTTGTTCGTCAACGGCGTCTCTAATGCCTTCTTCCGTTTCGCCCAGATTATTAATTGCTTTATAAGTAAATAAAGGCATCTTAAGCTTCCGTTGTAACCCGCATAACTTCTTCCAATGTAGTAATTCCTTGTATCACTTTTACCAGACCGTTTTCATAAAGCGTTTGCATGCCTTCAGCAACCGCGAGTTTTTGAATGGCACCGGCTTCTTCGTGCGCCATAATTAATTTGCGTACCGGATCGGTCATTGGCAAAAATTCAATAATGGCCAGTCGTCCACGGTAACCCATACCCGCACAGGCCGAACAACCGACGGGTTTGTATAAAATAATATCACCCTCGGGTGCAAAACGTTGCAAGCGCAGCTCTTTAACAATTTCGGGGTCGGCGATAGCGCCTGCTTTACAGACCGGACACAATTTTCTAACCAGCCGTTGCGCCAAAATGCCATTGACGGTAGAGGTGAGTAAATACTCCTCCAGCCCCATATCCAGCAAACGCGTAATACCGCCCGCCGCGTCATTGGTATGCAGGGTCGATAACACCAAATGTCCGGTGAGGGCTGATTGAACGGCGATTCTTGCGGTTTCAAGGTCACGCATTTCACCAATCATAATAACATCAGGGTCTTGCCGAACAATGGAACGCAGGGCTGACGCAAAGGTTAAGCCTATTTGCGGCTTTGCCTGAATCTGGTTAACGCCTTCCATCTGATATTCTACGGGATCTTCAACCGTAATTATTTTTCGTTCAGGCGTATTCAATTGTTTTAATGCGGCATACATCGTGGTTGATTTACCGCTACCGGTCGGGCCGGTAATGAGAATAATGCCGTGCGGCTGCGATAATACCTCGATAAACTGTTGTAAATGTCGCCCGGCAAAACCCAACCCGGCAAAATCCAGCACCGTATTTTCCTTATCCAGCAAGCGGATAACCACACTTTCACCGTACATGGTCGGTATGCTCGACACCCGTAAATCCAGTTCTTTACCCAGCATTTGTACCTTGATTCGACCATCCTGAGGCAAGCGCCGTTCGGCAATATTCAGTTTGGCCATGATTTTGATACGCGAAATTACCGCCGCCGTTGACTTTACATTGGGGGCATCAATTTCCTGCAAAACCCCGTCCACACGCAGCCTGACTTTTAAGGTTTGCTCAAAGGGCTCAATATGTATGTCTGATGCCTTGGTCTCAATCGCCCGCTGCATAATCAAATTAACCATTTTGATGACTGGTGCCTCACTGGCCAAATCTTTTAAATGCTCTAAATCTTCTTCGCCCAAATCATCAATAGCCAAATCATCAAGCAGTTTATCCATTTTTGACCGGTCTTCACCATACTGAACATCCAGTGCCGCATCAATTTCAGACAGCAAACCCACCTTGGCAATAACCGGTTTTCCGGTCGCCAATCTAAGTGCGTCAATATTGGACTGATCCTGGGGGTCCATCATGGCAACCGTAATGTCATGGTCGGTATGACTTAAGCCAATGACATGACAGTTCTTTAAAAAACGCAGGGACACCGTTTCGGGCAACTGCATTTCCAGCGGGTACTGATCGGAAGTCACTTTCTCAAAATGACCCGATTCCACAAAGGCATCCGCGACATCAAGTTCTGAACACAAGCCCAACTTAACCAGCAACAGTGGCAAACTTTCTGCTACCGAGGTTTTTTTAACCTGCTTTACCTTTTTTAATTCCGACGCTGAAAGCTTGTTCCTTTCCTGTAATGTTGTTAGCAAAGGCTGATAAGTCATTATTATGTCCACTGATTAAGGGCTTCATCAAGCAGAGGATCTGTATTGATGCGGGCAAGTATTATTGATGATTTTTTAAT
>Ga0194058_10001644_pt1 | contig 11124 bp, 8 predicted proteins | sample SepL4417m_MetaG_FD_155490 | JGI IMG/M metagenome (GOLD analysis project Ga0194058, IMG submission 155490) | Anoxic zone freshwater microbial communities from boreal shield lake in IISD Experimental Lakes Area, Ontario, Canada - Sep2016-L442-17m | ecosystem: Environmental > Aquatic > Freshwater >... | reverse complement strand
GTGGATGGTGGGGGGTGGATGGTGCGGCGGGCAGCGGTGGCCGACCACTTTCACAATCTTCAGGATCTTGATTGCAACTACTATCCACCGTCCACTACCCACCGTTCACTTTCCCCTCCCTCACGGTGCCGGCGGCTGGTTCTGTTCCATCATGCGCTGCATGAACATATTCTGCATCTCCTTGACATACTCGCCGGTGGCTTGAATCAACGACGAGGGAACGGCGATTTCGGCGTACAACTCGGTCGGCGCGGCAAGGACCGCAAAGCCAACCGGCGGACACTTGGGAAATTGCGGCAGCGAGAACCTTCCGGCTTCCGGGATGTTCTTCAACGTCGCGGTCATCATGCGTTGCACCAACTGCATGTAGCCGCGTGGACTCATATAGGCGACCCACTGCGCATTGGCCTGGAGCATGGCCGCAGTGACGGAAATATCGGCGTCTTCGGCGAGGCTCTTCTTCGGCTGCTTGACCACATCTAGGGCTGCGGCCATGCGCTCCTGGGAAATGCCGACTCCGATGAGAACCGTATGCTCGTCGGCAGCCACGTGATATAACAGCATCTTGCCGCCGATCCCCATCATCTCATCCAAGACGGCCCGGCTCTCTTCCGGCACTGCCATGCTCGATAGATCGAGGTTCACTTCCTGCTGAAGAGCCGGTTTGCCGGCGATCTCCAACCGCTTGACGGTCATCGACTTCAGTATTCCTTGCTTGGCATTTTGCATGAGCTTATTCGCGCTCTCCATGTATTTCTCTTGCAAACCGAGGAGTCGCTGAGAATTGTCGACGTGCATCGCGCAGAATATATTGCTGTAGATTGGATCGCCTCGCTTGCCTGTTTTCATGACAATGCTCATCGAGCGCACCTGGCGGAGGCCCTCGAACGATTCTTTGCTCAGGCGTTCCAGGTCCTCGGCAGACATCCCGTAAACCGACTTCATGCTCTTCATCAGGCCGATGGCCAAGTTCTTGTAGCCATCGATCAGATTAGGAAGGCCAACGCCGCCGGCGGCAAAGGCGAACGGACCACCCGGCACGCCCGCGAGCAAGTTCTCCGTGACGGGCGGAATTCCTGCAACGGCCTTGGACACCATGCCCCCGTTGACGAGCCGCGCCCGCCCGATGATTCGGATCGAGCCTTGCTTATCGCAGCGGATGCCGGCCGTCGCCAGCGAGAGTTCGCTAGGTGCTACCTCCAGAACCTTGCCATACATCTCCAGCATGGGACGCAGAATGGCCGCCTCCGCTCCGCTGCCAACGCTGTCTTTGGCTTTCTTCAGTTCCACGCTGGCCAGCTTTGCGGCAAACTTGATTCCGGCGGCGGTGCCGACCACGCTGCCGTCGTTCTCCGCCAGCCACGACTCTAGGCCGGCCATTTCGGCGGCGATACTTTGTTTGGCTTCAACGGCCGCTTCGACGGCAGAGAGATCTTTTTTCGGCGAAATCAACGCATAGCCGTTCCGCATCGCGAGATAATGGGTTTGTTTGGAGGCAGTCTTGAGCTTGACTTCGCTGATCTTCTCACCCGCCTTCACAACCTCAAAATTACTGAGAAACTCCTTCTCGTCCGCGACCGCGACAAAGACGGCAGCCACGCACGGATCTTCTTTCTCGGTCTTGCCGGGCACCACGTCGGCGAGGGTCGCGCCGAGGGCGAGCGGGGTCGCGCACGCATCTTCTTTCTCGGTCTTGCCGGGCACCACGAAGAAGCCTGCCGCTCCCTTTTCATCGATACCCTTTTGCAGGCCCGATTCCTTCTTAATCTCTTCCAGCACGCTGACCGCGGGGGCCTGCACGATGGTCGCAAGATTTTTGATCTTGTCGCTGGCCTCGTTGATATGGTTCACAGCACCCCAGGCCAAGGCCGTGCTGGGAATGACCTTCAAGTAGCTGTCGGCTGCCTGGGCAGTCGTCGCCGCCAAAGTTAGGAGAAACAGCGGAAACGATCGATAAAGATTTCGTCGAGTCAGAGTCATGGTTCGAGTATCCTTCGTGAAATTAGGGTATGGAGAGTACTGGCCTTAACCTACCACAGGTGGAGTCGGTTGTCAAAATCCCCCCGTCACGCAATCCGTTTCTCTTGGCCTGCTTCTCTTGGCCCTTGCCAGAAGACCCGTTTGGAAACTAAACTGTTTACTGTCCACCTGAGGATCGTCATGTTTCGCATTCTTGCCCTGGAAACCAGTGAATTAACCGGCAGCGTTGCTGCTATGGCCGATGGTAAAGTCTTGGCGGAATTGCACTTAGACCCGCAGCAACGCAGTGCTCAGTCGCTTGCTCCCGCGATCCATTCGCTTCTGGGGTTCGTTGGTTGGCAGCCGTGCGAAATTCGACTGCTGGCGGTAACCCTAGGTCCCGGCTCGTTTACGGGCCTTCGTATTGGAGTGGCAACGGCCAAGGTTTTTGCCTATGCCGCCGGGGCCGAGGTCTTGGGAATTGGCACTCTGGAAGCCATCGCCGCAGGTGTACCCCTTGAGGCTACGTCTGTCTCGGTGGCCGTCGACGCCCAGCGAGGCGACGTGGTCGCACAGCGGTTTCGCCGGGAATCGGCGGGCTGGCTGGAAGCGGTGGGCGATGCGGTGCTTTTGCCGCTGGAAGAATGGCTCGCGGCCCTCCCGCCAGGTTTTGTTGTTTCCGGCCCCGTGCTCAAAAAGTGGGCTGGTCCGCTTCCAGCAGGCGTTACAATGCTCGATCGAGCGTTCTGGCACCCCACGGCCGCCAACGTGGCCCGACTGGCCCATCGAGATTATCTGGCCGGCCGACGCGACGATCTCTGGAACTTGTTGCCCCTATACTCCCGGCCAAGTGCAGCAGAAGAAAAGTGGGGAAAGAGGTAGGGTGGAGCAAAGGGATCCAGCGAGTCTTTGATATTGACCGGTGGATGGGGTCAGAGCGTCAGTAGTCAGTTGGCCGAGGGGAGCGGGGGCAGGAGCAACCGTCAAGGCTGCGGTCCAGCTTGCTGAGAATTATGGTTAAGGGGTATCCGGTTCACTCAGATTGGGTGTCCAAAAGGCAGGAGTGTTTCAGGAGCATTGCTGGAAGGCATTCGGCCAGAAAATTTCCGTTAGCCTGCGCATAAGGACTGGCGAATCATTGACTGTCGCAATTAGTTTTCGACTCAAACTGCCGATTACGGCCATTCATGAATTGTCCTTACCCACATCTTTTGGCCGGCCAAGCGTCTTCATGGCCATTTATGGTCATTCCCGGCGCAGCCGGTATTAGCCCCGTGCTTTAGCACGGGTTTTGGGATGACCGCGATCGCCCTCCCCCGCGTCCCGACCGCCTACGGCGGTCGGGACGCGGGGGGAATGGGAGGTTTTGGTCGTGTAACCCGTGCTAAAGCACTTGTCGTTACCCACAAGTTCTTGAGCGACCCCACCCAGCTTGCTGGATGGTGAAGAAGGTTGGTCAGCTAGCAACGAAAGCAATCTAACCTAGACCCCATCCAGCTTGCTGGATGGTGAATCAGGTTATCTAGCTAGCCCATGTTCGCGATCTAGCCAAGCAACCTCCTTCACCATCCACCAAGGTGGATGGGGTCGTGTTGGTCTTTGCTCTCCATTTTAGCCATTCAACCTTATTCACCATCCGGACAAGCCGGATGGGGTCCAAAAGATGTGGGTAAGGACAAGTGCTTTAGCACGGGTTATACGACCAAAACCTCCCATTCCCCCCGCGTCCCGACCGCCTACGGCGGTCGGGACGCGGGGGTGGTCGATCACGGTCATACCAAATCCCGTGCTAAAGCACGGGCCTAATACCGGCTGCGCCGGGAATGACCATAAATGGCCATGAAGACGCTTGGCCGGCCGAAAGATGTGAGTAACGACAATGGTTGTAGGGTGCGGGCGTCTCGCCTGCCTGGTTCAACCACAACATCTTGGGCAGGCGAGACGCCCGCACCACAATTATCCGCAAACCCGGTGGAGAGCCCCTACAGATTGAACTGCCTGCGATTCTGATCCCCCAAAATCGCTCAATAATTCGGTGTTGGTGGGCGGTACTCGGACATATCGATCGACCGGAACCAGTCGATCGTTTTCACCAGCCCCTGACGCAAGGAAACCGTCGGCTGCCAGCCCAACCGCTGTTGGGCAAGTGTCGTATCGGGCCGGCGTCGAGTGGGGTCGTCGGCCGGCAGGGGACGCGCGACGACCTTTGAACCCGAAGCCGTCAGTTCGATCACGATATCCGCCAACTCGCGGATCGTGAATTCCTCCGGGTTGCCTAGATTCACCGGCCCGCAGAAATCGTCCGGCGCGTTCATCATGCGGATTAGGCCCTCCACCAGATCGTCGCGATAGCAAAAGGATCGGGTCTGCCGGCCGTCACCAAAGATGGTAATGTCCTGGCCTTTCAGGGCCTGGCAAATGAAGTTCGAGATCACGCGGCCGTCGTAAGGGTGCATTCGCGGTCCGTAGGTATTGAAGATCCGCACGATCCGCACGTTGACGCCGTTGGCGCGGTGGTAGTCCATGAAGAGCGTCTCGGCGGCCCGCTTACCTTCGTCGTAGCACGCTCGGGGACCGATCGGATTGACCGAACCGCGATAGTTTTCCGGCTGCGGATGGACCTGCGGGTCGCCATAGACTTCGCTGGTCGATGCTTGCAGGACCTTGGCCCGGCAGCGTTTGGCCATCCCCAACACGTGGATCGCGCCCAGCACCGAGGTTTTCATCGTTTTGATGGGATTGTACTGATAATGACCGGGTGCTGCCGGACAGGCAAGATTGTAGATCTCGTCGACTTCCAGCCAGAACGGCAGCGTGATGTCGTGGCGGATCAACTCAAAGTTCGGCCGCGTCAGCAGATGCCCGACATTCGCCTTCTGGCTGGTGAAGAAGTTATCCAGGCAGATAACGTCGTGACCTTCGGCCACCAGGCGTTCGCACAGATGCGAGCCAAGAAAGCCGGCTCCGCCGGTGACCAAGATCCGCTTGATGGTTCCCACGATATCCTCCTAAGTCTTTGCGGCAAAACAGTTTATGAAATCGATGCCAGGATCGCTATCATTTTCCTGCTGGGATTGGTTATACTAGATAGATTGACAAAACTCAATGGTCCTGGTGCCGCGATTGATTCCGGCGCAATTTGCATGAGCGAAACAGACATCTCGGTTGTTAGTTCCAAGGAACTAGTAACGCTCTTTGGCACTTGCGATCAGCACGTGCGGAAAATCCGTGAGGCGCTGTCGGTTTCTATTTCTGCACGGGATGACCATATCCACATCCATGGTGAGGAAAAGGCCGTAGCCAGCGCAACCCAGGTATTGGAAGAACTTCATGCCTACACCCTGCAACACGGTACGCTTGCCGCCGAGGACATCAATCGTGCGCTCGCCGGGGTGCAGAACGGCGAAACCGCCGCAGTCAGGCCGGCGGCCAAGCCGCTGACGGTTTTCACTGCGGGCCGGCAGATTCGTGCCCGTTCGCAAGGCCAAGCTCGCTATCTCGATGCCATCGCGCAGCACGACATGGTGCTTTGTTACGGACCTGCCGGAACCGGCAAGACCTACTTGGCCGTAGCTGCGGCGGTGGCTGCCTTGCGGGCCGAGCGGGTTCGCAAGCTCGTACTCGTCCGCCCTGCGGTCGAGGCGGGCGAAAGCCTTGGTTTCTTGCCCGGCGACTTGCAGGCGAAGATCAATCCGTACCTACGGCCGCTGATGGACGCCCTGCACGAAATGATGGACCACGAGCAGATCACGCGCTATCGCGAGCAAGACCTGATCGAAGTCATTCCGCTGGCCTATATGCGGGGCAGGACGTTGAACGAGGCATTCATCATCCTCGACGAAGCGCAAAACACCACCGTTTCGCAGATGAAGATGTTCCTCACTCGCATGGGCCACGGTTCAAAGATCGTGGCTTCCGGCGACACGACCCAGATCGATCTACCGGAACACCACAAGAGCGGTCTCGTCGACGCGCTAGATCGCCTTCAAGGGATCGAAGGCGTGGCCTGTGCAAGGCTCGGTCGCGGCGATATTGTTCGCCACCCGCTGGTGCAGAAGATCGTCGACGCTTATGAACACGGTCCCCCCAAGCGGCAACCCTCCACTTCGTAGGATGGACCTCCCGGTCCGTCCCAAAAAAAACTAGGATGGACCTCCGCGTTCGTCCCTAAAAACATGGACGGACTCAGAGGTCCATCCTACCGAACATTGTACAAGACGTTTTGAGTCGATTCTTATGGCCAACGGCAGTCAACGACGTACACGATCCGAACGCGTAGCTGCGATGGAACTCCCCCCGGGACACTGGGAGCGGGCATGGCTCGGTCTTTGGCATCGGGATGTCTTGTTGCGGATGGCTCTCGCCTTGGCCGCTGCCGTGGCGGTTTGTGCGATCATTCATGCCTGGGATCCGCCCATGCATTGGCGGACGGGCATGGTGCCCATGCGCTATGTCACGGCACGGGTGGAGTTCAAGAAGGAAAATCAGGAAGAGACCGCGCAGGCACACTTGAAGGCTCGCGATGAAACCAAGGCCGTTTTCAAGCAGGACAGCCAACCGCTGGAACAGTTGCGGGCTAATCTCTGCACGACGATCGCCGACCTTACGAAGGCAAAAAAGCTCGACCCGCAGACCCGCTCTCGATGGAAAGAATTTCAGCCGCCCTTGGAAAAGGGCGCGAATGAGCCTAATCCTCAGGAGGAGCTCGCCGGCTTCCAGGAATTTTGCAAGGCACTGGCCGGAAAGGAAAAACTCGATCAACTCAATCGCGCGGTCGCTGCGGCCTTTGCCCCGTTGGAGCAGCACGGATTGCTGGCAGACCCCACGGAGAAGCTCAAGGGTTTTAATAAGAAGACCATTACTGTCTACTCGATCGAGAATCCGGCCCCGCCACGGGAAGTCGAAGTCCTGGAAGTCGTGGTCGATCCCGAGGCGATTCACCACAAACTGGCCGAGGAACTCAGCTCCAAGGCGATCGCCGACCGGCTCTGCACTTGGCTTGAGCCCCGACTTCTGCATTCGTCCAGCCCGTTCACTACACTCACACTCGATGCCGAAGCGAGTAAGCTGGCTCAGGACGAGAATGTTGCCAAGGTTGAGCCGACAATGATGACGTATCGGCCAGGTGATTTACTGGCCAATCGAGGCGAGGCAATTGACGTGCCGAAGCTTGAATTGTTCACGCGGGAATATGCGGCGTTCATTGTGCAACGACCGTTCTTGGATCGGCTCTGTCGGGGCAGCGCGGTCCTGCTAGTGGTCTTCGCCATGTTCGCGCTGTGCGGGATGTACATGCGCTACCGACAGCGTGGCGCGCAGGCCGAACTCGATCGCCTGGCCGGTGCCCTGGGCCTGGCCGTGGCCACCGTCGCCGTGGCCGTTTGGGCTTCCGGCGATCCCTGGCGGGCTGAGCCTGTGCCGTTGATCGTTTTTGGCATGACCATGGCCATTGCCTATCGCCAGGAGTTGGCCCTGTTGTTGACGGGCGTCGTTTCCTGGATCGTTGTGCTTGCGCTGGGCGAGAATTTGCCCATGTTCTTGCTGTTGTTTGGCACAACGGCCGCTGCGGCACTGAACCTGGGCCGTATCCGCAACCGCAGCAAGCTGATCTATGTTGGGCTGTTTGCCGGCTGCGTGGCTGCCTTGTTGGATCTGGCCATGAACCTGATCGACAATCAGCCCCTGGACCAGTCGCTGTTGCGTGGGGCCGGCCGTCAGTTCATCTGGGCCACGATGGCCGGGTTCTTCATGACGGGTCTGCTGCCGTTCGTGGAAAGGCTTTTCGGCGTGCTCACCGATCTGAGCCTGCTGGAACTGGGCGACATCACCCACCCGGTCTTGCAGGAATTGGTCCGCCGCGCGCCGAGTACCTACAACCACTCGATCACGGTCGGCTCGGTTGCCGAGGCAGCCGCCGACGCCATCGGTGCCAGCGGCCTGTTGTGCCGCGTCGGCGCCTATTTCCACGACATCGGCAAAATGCTCAAGCCGGGCTACTTCGTCGAGAACCAGGGCAAGGACGGCAGCCGCCACGAGGGGCTAGTGCCCGCCATGAGTACGCTGGTGATCGTCGCCCACATCAAGGACGGTGCCGACCTTGCCCGGCAGCATCATCTGCCGCAACCGATTATCGACATGATCCAACAGCACCACGGCACGATGCTCATGGAATACTTTTACGATCGCGCCCACACGCAGCAGGCCGCCGATCCTAACAGCAGCGAGATCGACGAGAACCTGTTCCGCTATCCTGGCCCCAAGCCGCAGACCAAGGAGGCCGCCGTACTCATGCTGGCCGACGCCGTGGAAAGCGCAAGCCGCACCCTGGTCGATCCCACGCCAGGGCGGATTGAGGGCCTCGTCAGCGACCTGGCCCAGCGGCGTTTGCAGGGCGGGCAGTTCGACGAAAGCGGCCTCACGCTCCGCGAATTGGGTGCCATCGAGCGAAGTCTTGTCATGTCCGTCGCCTCGATCTATCATGGACGGCTGAAATACCCCGATCAAAGAACCGCGTGAAGCAATGGTAGGTCAGGCTTTCCAGCCTGACCTGTCAGGCTGGAAAGCCTGACCTACTTAATACGCATGAAGCAGCCCACCGCCATTACCATCGAGATTGCCATCGAGATCGCCAATGAGCAGACCCACCTGCCCTTGGACCGGCGGCTGGTGCGGAGGGCTGTACGAACGGTCCTTCGAGATGCGGGCCTGCGAAAGGCCCGCATCAGCGTGGCCGTGGTCGATGACGCGACCATCGCCCGGCTCAACTGGCAGTACCTCCGCCACCGCGGCCCGGCCGACGTATTGAGTTTCCTGCTCGACCAGAGCGACGGTCTGGAGGGCGAGGTGATTGTCGGTGCTCAGACTGCTTTGCGTACCGCGCCGCACTATGGTTGGCCGCCGCACGACGAGTTGCTGCTGTATGTCATCCATGGTACGTTGCATCTGGTTGGTCAAGATGATGCCAGCCCAGCCTTGCGAGCCGAAATGCAGAAGCGAGAAACGGAAGTGTTGAAAAAACTTGGAATCAAGTGGAGATGAGGTTCACGTTGACATTGTAAATATTCTCTTGATCTGCGGTTATTCCATGAGTTGTTCATGGTCGGTCAGAATGCTATCATGGAACGATATAATGGCAAGTTGGAAAAACATTGAATGAAGACCGTAGAGTTTTTTGCAGGGATTGGTGGATTCCGAATTGCTTCTGACCATTTTGGCATGGAAACGGTTTGGGCCAATGATATATGCCCAAAGGCGTGTAAGGTCTATAAAAACCGCTTTGGAGAGAATTCGATTCGTGAGGGCGACATACGGGAGATGCTCGACGACGTGCCTCCGCATGATCTCCTGACCGGCGGCTTTCCCTGCCAACCATTTAGTAGTGCGGGCAAGAAGCAGGGAATCAAGGATCCGCGAGGAACGCTCTTTAGTGCTATCGTGGAGATGCTGAAACGGCACAAACCGCGATTTTTCGTTCTGGAGAACGTGAAGCGACTTCTCCAAATGGAAAAAGGCATTCACTTTGCCACCATTCTCGCGTCTCTTGCTCGGCTTGACTACCTGATCGAGTGGCGACTTCTGAATGCCGTTCACTTCGGCCTGCCACAGAATCGGCAGCGGGTTTTCATCGTGGGCGTGCGAATCGATGAATCTGCCAGTGAAAATGGCAAGTCAAGCGGCACCCTTCCCATCCGTCTTGCGACCCCTAATGATATTTCGAGGCTTAGTCCCAATGAGATCGGCTGGATTTGTTCCCCGAATGAGTGGACGGACATTGCCGCTCATGGCGTTCAATTCCCAAATTGGGGTCTTGCAAGGTCAACACGATTCTTTGCGGCGAATCTCGAAGACTTTTCCGCAAAAAAGCCGCAAGCTTTATTGAACTCCGTTCTTCAAAAAGAGGTTCCTAAGCAATTCGACTTCACGAGCTCGACTTTGGAACGGATTGGCGACAGTATCGAAGTGAACCGATTCATCGATGGCGTCGAAACCCTGTCGAATCAAAAAGGCGGTGCAAGGATGGGCTACACTGTCTTTGGAATCAATGGAGTGGCACCAACGCTCACCTCGACGACCAGCCGACATTATGAGCGCTACAGGGTCGGCAATCGATACCGCCGTCTAACCAACGTGGAATATGCGAGAATCCAGGGCTTCCCCGACGATCATTGTTCCGTCATTTCCGTTTACGACCAGTATGCCCTCTTTGGGAATGCAGTGCCTCCGCCAATGGCCGAATGGGTACTTGGTCGGCTAAGCGAAAAAGGCATGGCCCTGCGAAACATTCCGCGAAAAGCCATGCAAAGGGGATTGTTTGTCGATGCCTACTAAAGAGCAACTTCGGTCGATCATTCGGGACAACCTGACCGAAATAGCCGGTGGCATCAAGTCGCCTTCGCAAAACTACTGCACGAGCGAGCCGTTCTTTTCGGCTTACGAGCGATTGCTTGGTAGCGAACATGATATGATGGTGCTGTTGACCGACTACCAAACCGCGAAGAAGACTCCCCCCTTGCGATTGCAGATAATCGGCTGGCGATACCTAACCGGCACGCAAGTTGCCGATGTGAATTTATGCCGGATTGCGCGTGCGAACAGGGAATCGTTGGTTGCCGATAATGAGGCTCGGGCCAAGAAAGTGTTCCGATTTCTCGCGTACATCAACCAGAGCGACTGGCTTGGAAAGCAACTGTTGCGGCTAATCGACGTTCTGCAAGACGAAAATGCGGTTCGGACTACAATAGCAGAAGCGATACCGGATTTTGAGCGAAAGAATCTGGAATTTGCCCGAAAAAGCAAACCGCTAATCCCAGAGCAAGACATCGAAGCATTGAAGGGGATTCTCGGAATAAGGCCCTTGCGTATCGGTGTGATCGAAGCTGCCGATAACTGGGTGATTCAAACCCAGAAGGAAGCTGGACGGGCACCCAACGACAACGAATGGCAGCGGTTGCTTTCTGGTCCGCTTGACGGACAAATTGGGATGAGCTTTGCGCTCCAATGGCGATATAATTTTGGTCGGCTCTTTTCTGATACCGCCGGGAATCAAACCGATGAAGAGGAGCCATGCGAATAATTGCCCAGTCGCTACGAGGCGGATGTTGGAAGGAAACAGGCAATCGACAAGCGGTTGCTAATCCCCAATCCCCAATCCCCAATCCCCAATCC
>Ga0194058_10001642_pt1 | contig 11125 bp, 8 predicted proteins | sample SepL4417m_MetaG_FD_155490 | JGI IMG/M metagenome (GOLD analysis project Ga0194058, IMG submission 155490) | Anoxic zone freshwater microbial communities from boreal shield lake in IISD Experimental Lakes Area, Ontario, Canada - Sep2016-L442-17m | ecosystem: Environmental > Aquatic > Freshwater >... | reverse complement strand
GTAGACTGGTTCCCTGGAAACCTTGGGAGCAAACCCATCTGCCGGGTTCCCGGTAAAAGTGAGCATATCTTTGAACGATATGTCCGGAGGGATAGGAAAATCTTTCTGTGGCCTATTCTCCAAAATTCCCTTCATAAAGTAGCCCCAAATCGGGAGTGCGGCCCGACCGCCTTCCTCTCTTTTCCCTACGGGGCGTTTTTCGTCGAATCCCACCCATACCCCGGCGGTGTAGTCAGGGTTGAAACCGATGAACCAAGCGTCCTCAGAGTTGTTGGTAGTCCCGGTTTTCCCCGCAAGGTCCCGTCGTTTGAGATATTGGCTGACGCGGGAGCCTGTTCCTTGCCTGACTCCTCCCTGGAGAAGCGATGTCATGATGTACGCGGTTTGGGGTGACATGACCGCCCTCACCCGGCTCGCAGACGATTCCGTTGGTTCCTCAATCCCTTTTTTACGATTGGGATCATTCGGCTGCTTCTTTTGTTCCCGGGCTCCAGCGTCTCCAAATTCCTTGACCGAGGGCTCTTCTTCGTCATCATTGCTTCGGCCGGCGAACATGGTTTGCGAAACCTGGTCCTTGAACTCTTCCCTTGGCCTGGGGTGAGGAATTTCCGAGGCTTCCAGCATTGGAATTTCCGAGTCGTCTTCGAGTACGTTCCCCAAACGGTCCTCGATCCGTTTGACCAGTACTGGTTCCACGTGGACTCCGCTGTTGGGGAAAACAGTATAGGCCGAGGTCAATTCAAAAAGGCTCAGTTCAGACGTACCCAGGCTGAGAGAAAGATTGCGCCCCAGGGGTGAAGTGATTCCCATTTTGCCAGCCGTCTCGATGACCGGGTCGAAACCCACATCCATGAGGATCTTGATCGTGCATATGTTTCGAGAGAGTTCCAGGGCGCGCCTGAAACTCAGGGGTCCTAAGAAATCACCTCCTGAATTCCTAGGTTCCCATTCTTCATCTTCCTTTTCCAAGTCAACCACGATGGGCTCATCCACGATTATTGTTGCAGGACTGTAGCTCTTTGATTCGAGGGCCATCGAATAGATCAGGGGTTTGAACGCGCTCCCGGGTTGGCGTTTTGCCTGGAGCGCTCTGTTGAACTTGAAATTTTCTCCCGAGATCCCACCAACGAGTGCCTTCACATAACCCGTTCGGTTTTCAATGCAGACCAAGGCTCCCTGGAGTTGGGGATTATCATCGAGTGTGAACAAAGGGGTTTCATCGACGAAATTCTCGAACCTGAGAGCCAGTACATGGCCCACCTTGTAGACCGAGGCCGAGGCATCCTGTAGCCTGACGACTCCCTTGAGCTTCTTACTCAGCGCAACCTGAAGTTCCGTGTCCTTATTTTTCCTGGATACTTTTATTACGACGCCCTGGTAGATTTTTTCCTGGTTCAGGTTTGGGGTGCTCCGCCTCTCAAGAAGTTCAGGTATTTGTACCGGCGGGACGCTCCTCAAGATTGCCAGGTGCTTTTGGCGGGACTTTATTTCCCCAAGGCCTTTCTGCATAGCCTCCTGGGCTTTCTTCTGGTAGTCGATGCGGCAGGTGGTGAAGACTTTGAGCCCTTCATTGTAGAGCTTCTCTTCTCCATACTTTTTTATGACATACCGCCGAACCGCCTCAGCAAAGTCCGGTACCAAATCAAAGGGCCGAGGGACCTCTCTTCGTATGACCACTTTTTGCTCTTTGGCCTGATTATAAAGTTCCTCAGTGATGAATCCTCCCTTGAGCATGCGACCGAGAACGATGAGTTGTCTGTGGCGAGCCAGTTCCTCGCTCTTGAATGGATTGAAGCGTGCGGGACTTGCTACCAGGCCCGCTATGAGCGCTGCCTCAGCCAGATTAAGGTGCTCCACGGGTTTATCGAAATAGCCCCGGGACGCGGCCTCAACCCCATAATTTCCTTCACCCAGGTAAATTTCATTGAGATAGATGTGCAATATCTTTTCTTTACCCCAAACTTTCTCGAGCCTCTGGGCGAGTATGATTTCCCTGATCTTCCTGGAAAAACTGCGTTCCCTGGTCAATAGGAAGTTCCGGGTCACCTGCATGCTGATGGTGCTGCCCCCCTGTACAATTCGGCCTGCCTTAAGGTTACGGACCATGGCACGGCTGATGCCCAACCAGTCCACCCCTTTATGCTCGTAAAATCTCGCGTCTTCTGCAGCAAGGAAGGCATCGATAACGTGGGTGGGCATCTGGGCGAGGTCAACCACGAACCTCTTTTGCTTGTAGAAAATCCCGATCACCGTGCCGTCATCTGAAAAAAATGTGGAAACGGTCCGGGGCTGGTAAGTGGCAAGCCCTGGTATTTCCGGGAGATCACTGGAAAACACCACATAGGCGCCAAGCCCTGCGCCGGCGATGAAGAAAGGAACAGCCCAGAGGAGGACAAGCGGCACGACAAAAACAAATTTGAAGAGTTTCCGACCCAGCATGGTTTTCCAAGTTTTTTTCATGTTGTGTAGTTCGGTTGCCGGCCCTGCAATGAATTGCAACGCCATGTTCACATCTCAATCACCATCAGGTACCGGGCTTTGACGATTTCGCCCGAAAAAAACCCTGCGGCCTGTTGTACCACGTCCACGTCCTCGCAGGGAGGATAAAAATGAGTCAGGACCAATTTGCTTACCCCGGCCTCGGCCGCCCTGATTGCAAGACCCGAAGCATTGCGCTCCAGATTCTGGGTTGCGGTTCCCAGGATGGTGAGTTGCATGCAATTTTGACCTCCGAACGGCTCTTTTCGTTCCGGTTTAGTTTCTGTTATCTATGTTACAGCATTGCCGGTTTAGGGAAAAGGCCGAAGAAGCATCCGTGAACTCAAATTTGATGCGACAGTCAACTTTTTCTGCTAAACTATACTATCTACGGGGATAGGAATCCGCAGTATCACATTTGGGGAAGGTGAAGTAAATCGTATGGTTTTTGCTATTGCGGTATTCGTTCTCTTGTTTGTGATCTATTTCTGGTCAGTCAGGATGCGGGACCTTATTCAGACTTGGCGCAAGGTCCCTTACATCGAGCCTAAGAGTGAGGTTGATCTCCCTGAAAACCCACCTCTCATTTCAGTTATAGTTCCTGCACACAACGAACAGGCTGCGATAGAAGAATGCATCCGGTCCATACTGGAGCAGGATTACCCTTGTTTCGAACTCATCGTGGCAGACGATCGTTCCACGGATGCGACGTTGTCCATTGCAAGGTCTCTTTGCCGAGGGCATCCTCATTGCAAAGTAATCTCAATTAAAGAATTACCCCAGGGATGGACTGGCAAGTGTCATGCCTTGTACAAGGCTGTAGAACATGCATCCGGTGAGTGGCTGGCCTTTCTCGATGCGGATAGTAAGCTGGAAAGGACTGCCTTGGGACACTGTTATCATGAAGCTGTTCTCCACAGGGTGAACCTGGTTACTCTGATTCCAAAATTCGTAGTCAGGACCTTTTGGGACAAAGTCCTCCAGCCTGTTTTTGCCGCCATGTGCTGTATTCTCTTTCCTCCCGGACAGGTGAACGATCCTGCGAGTCCGGCTGCGTTAGCAAACGGAATGTTTTACATGATAAGCCGATATGCGTATGGAAAAATAGGAGGGCACAGTGAAGTCAGGGACTTGGCGGTGGAGGATGTGGGCATAGGCAAGCGGGTAAAGGCGGCACGGCTTGGCATTCTCATGGTAAACGGTCGGAACATCATGCAGACACGAATGTACTCCGGGTTCAAGGATACCCTGAACGGATGGACCAGGATACTCAGCGCTTGTATGAATTACAAAGTCCGTGTGGTGGTTAAGCACCTGGTAGTACATGTGCTCATGAGCCCACCCGTTTTTGTAGGGGCGCTTTTCTTTTATGTGCCGAAGGCTATTGAGCTTTGGCCGGGCGGGTGGTTCGTGCTGCCGTGCATGTGCCTGGTTGGAATGTCGATAGCCCCTTATCTGTTTCTGGGCCAGATGGGTTTACCACGGAAGTATGCTGTTCTACTCCTCTTGGGAAATCTCTTGCTTATATGGGTTCTTGCCGTGATCTTGAAAAAGATTCTCTGCAAGGACGCTCTTCAGTGGCGTGGTACGACATACCATGATTGCCGGTATGAACCGGGAAGGTTGGATCCGGCGTCGCCCCAGGCATGTCGACGACCCTGACCGGAGCCCCACGATCCATTGCGTGTGCAAACAACTACTTCAGGCCATTCCCCAGCAGTTTCCCCATGATAAGATCCATAAACGCTTCCGTTTCCTCACGCGTAAATAGGCTCGCTGATCCTACCAGAATCAGGTTAATTTGGTTTCTGAAGACGTAAACGAACAGCACCAACCGTGTTCCGGAGTGGAGCTTATAACCGAACCCGTGAATCTCCTTTATACAAAAATCAGCGCTGGATGTGATACTGCTGTCGCCTGTGGGTCTGCCGTTTACGATTTTCGGCCAGACCGCTCCCAGCCAGGTAACGGCTAGAGAAAATCGGTGACGGTTCAGCACGAAATTAACGATCCTACGACGCATCCTGAATGGAAAGAATCTCAGGATCTGGATCATTCTCCTCACATTGTGCATCGAAGTGAGATCCTGTTGTTCTCGGAAGTACCTCATGCGCATACGTGCCAGTGATCGAAAGAAAGCGGACGGATCTTTTCTCTCTTCCGGCAGGGACCGGAAGAAGATAACCGAACTGTTATTGGGAGTCTCGAACCCTCGGAAGCGTCCCCTGGTGTTTACTGTCATTGCAGTGGTCAAGATACCGGGAGCAAGGTTGCGTTCCGCGTTCCACGTGTCGATAGCGAGATTAGAGCAAGCGGTGAGAGTGTCGATAAGGGAAACTCCGGTTTGCGATGCCGACCTGACAGCCAAAGCAGTCTGTTCTTCAGAAAGGATCCTTTTTGGAAAGTGCTGAGCCATGTCGCCCGACCTGCCTCTCCCCAGTGGTAGGGCAGGTTTCTCGAACATCTTCATTATGCCGCGGTGACTGTTAACCATTGCTTCCTTCCAGCCATTCTTATGAACTCTTACCGCCCTTTTCCTCGAACTGGAGATTGCATGGCCTTCGTTGGCCCAGTCAGGCTTTTGGCCTCTCATTATTTCATGGTAATGCACGATTATTTCTTTTCCGAATTCCGCGGCGGTGCCGGCATCGGCTGCCACATGATGGCAAACGTGCGCAATCACGTAATGTTCATTGTGAAGCCGTATCAGGTGAATCTCAACTGCTACCTCCTCAAAGAGGTTCCAGTTTCTTTCAAGGCGTGGGCCTAACAGCTTCATTATACTATCCAGCAGAGGTCCGGACCTCTCAGCTTGGGGCAAATCAGTGATGAGTACCGGCACCGGAACATCGGGCCTATGCTCCCAGATAAGGTAATGGCGTCCCCAGATCCTCGTCTCCTTGAGGCAGCTTATCAATTTGGGGAAACTCTTGGAGGCGAGACGTGTAGCTTGTGTATAGGCTTCCACGTCAACTGGACCTGTCACCTCCATAGCTGATATGATTATGTTTTTTGTGTTGGCATAGGTTGAAAGAGCAATCAACTCCGATAAAAAGTCCACTCTTTCCGGAACATCCTGCATTTTCGCCTCATCATGACTATAAACGATAATGAGAGCCTCCACTCCCATAAGATGCTCTTTCAAGATGGCTGCAGGGGTCTCTAAATCGTTTCCAGCTTCTATACTTCCGAGAAAAAGTATTGCTTCAGGCAGCTTGAGCGATCCACATACGTCGATGGATCCAGAAACCATTCGACCGCACTAAACGAACTTAAAAGAGAGTTGCCGTCTTGCGGAGTGAAGCAGAAGCCAATAACCTCATGGCCTTTTCGAACCTCCACCGTAGGTTCAACGATGACCGTTTGATTCAGAATCCTTCCGAAGTAACCATGATCCCTTCCGAAGGAGAATACTTCGCCCGCGGACTGCTTTTTTGTGAGGCTTATACGGTCGTCTACCCTGAACCTTTCCATGACCTCATCCTTGGTGACGGCTCGTTTCAGCTTGAGGGTGAAATATATGCAATGCATGTACTGCGTGTTCACTTTTAAAGCGGAAGACCACAAGTTGAGTTCGAGGGCTTTCGTGCGGAACAGATGATAAGCGTCTCTGGCATGGTGAGTTCCAAAAACAGGGTCTTCGTGTTTGCCCACCTCCGGTGAAGGAACAAATCCCTTGACCTGGCTTATGTCGTTGGATCGCCGGATGCACAGGAAGCGCGCTTCCTCCAGGTTGTCTTCACCATCCACCAGGGCTATCGTATTGATGAGTGCGCACAGGTTGTGGGTATTACAACTCACTACCTGGATAAATCGATCCTTGCCCACTTCCAGGGCCTCGTCATTGATGCCCCTGGCATACATCTTCCCGAATCCGAATTCGCTGCCTTGAGCTATGAATCCCTTGGTCGTGGAAAGGTATTTCTCATAAAATACATTCTTGTTGGATATACCCACTCCGGAAGGAGTGCAGTCCACCACGACGTCAGCTTTGGCCAGCGCATCCTCATGAGTCATGGTAGGCTTAAGCCCAAGGTTTTCGAAGTCCTTCATTCGATCTTCGTCCACTGTCAATTGTGCGCCTCTGGCTATGAGAGCCCTGATCTTGGGCACGTCCCTGGAAAGGGGGGAGCGTTTGTGAAATGTTATTTCGGAAAACCCTGCCGGATCTTTGAAAGAACAGAGCAATCCGATAAGGGGTTCTCCGATGGTTCCAGTTCCCACCACGTGGATCACGCCTTTGTCCTTGCCCATTGCACTCTACTCCTTTCTGAAAACTGCATGGATTTGACTGTACTGCCAAGGTAACAATTTTCTTGGCCAAGAGCAACAGTGGTTCCGGGTCAGGAAAACGGCAGGTAATTCTGGAGCAAAGTTTTTTTCACAGCGGTCTCTTTTCCCCTGATGTTTTCATTCTTGTTTTGCTCCAAATCATTCGGCTGCTCAGCCCCCGGATCGGAGCCGGCATCATTGCTCATCGGTTCGGAGGCTGATTCCACCCCCTGGTTTTCGGGGACTCCAGGCGAATCAACCCGTTCATGGGAGGACATATCCTTTGTCGGCGCATCATTTTCTTGCGGTAGGTAATTGCCGTTGCTGATCCCACGGGCTTTCTGTACATCGACCGGAACTCCTCCGGAGGATTTCCTCCGGCTGCGTCGGCGACGTCCTTGTTTCACCGGTTTCTTGTCGTTGCTCTCGGCTGCCGGTTCTTCAGTCACTGTGGCAGCCTCTTCCTGAGCAGACGCTGAAGGCATGGAGGGGCTGGTCGGGACCAGGTCGCTCATTGGCTGGTCCGGTGTTTCTTCCTTGATTGCCTCAACGGTAATCTCTTTGTCCGGCAAAGCTTGTCGCACCAGAATGGAAATGCGTGAAGCATACTGACTCTCAAGTTCCGCGAGCTGGGCCCGCATGTTGTTGAGCAGGTATTCGGCCACTTTTACCGGAACAGTTACCCGGATTTCGGTGGCATCGCCCTTGACAAGAAGGGATTTGATACGTCGAAAAATCGAGAGGGCCGAGGTCTCGGGAGATCTAATTCTTCCCCGGCCGTCGCAGAGTGGACATTCCAAGTATTCGCCGGTGCCCAGCGAGGACTTGAGCCTCTGGCGTGAAAGCTCCAGCAGGCCAAGAGCGGAGATGCGCATTACCTTGGTCTTGGCCCTGTCTTGCTTGAGCACGGCTTTCAGGGCCTTCTCTACGTCCTGTTTGTGATTTTTATGTACCATGTCAATGAAATCAATGACAATTATCCCGCCCAGGTCTCTCAGCCTTAACTGGCGAGCAATTTCCGGAGCAGCTTCCATATTGACATGGAAAGCAGTGTCCTCAATCCCCTTTTCTTTTGTTGCACTTCCCGAGTTGACGTCAACGGTGACCATGGCCTCAGTGGGCTCTATAAGAATGTAGCCCCCCGACTTGAGTTTGATCTTCCTCCGGTACACCTGCTCGATCTGTTCCTCAAGTTGATACTTGTTGAACAGCGGACGTTTTTCCAGGGACAATCTTACCAGATTCTCGTATTTGGGCATGACCTGGTGAAAAAAGTCTCGGGCTTTCTTGTAAACCTCTTTCTCGTCCACGAGAATTTCACTAATATCAGGAGAAAAATGCTCTCTTATGGAACGGATTACTATGTCGTGTTCCTTGTGCAAAAGAGCAGGAGCGGCTTGTTGGGCCACCTTGTTTTCAATGGATTGCCAGAGTTTCAGGAGATAATCGAGGTCTCGTGAAAGTTCGGTCTTGGTTCTCCCCATCCCGGCGGTCCTAATTATAAAGCCCATATTCTCGGGAGGTTTAAGTTGCTGAAGGATTTCTTTGAGTTTCTTGCGCTCCTCGTCCTCTTCGATTTTTCTGGATACCCCGCACAGGTCGGTGCCGGGCATAAGTACCAGATACCTGCCGGCCAGGGAAATGTTCGTGGTAAGGCTTGCCCCTTTCGTGTACCGCTCCTCCTTGTTGACCTGGACAATTACGTGGTCGTCCTTCTTGAACACATCCTGAACTTTGGGACGCCTGCGTGATTCAACAAAAGATTCGGGAAAATAGGAGGGGTGAATGTCATGAATTGACAAAAAACCGTTGCGTTGACCGCCATAATCTACAAAAACAGCCTGGAGTGAAGGCTCCAACCTGCACACCACAGCCTTGTAGATATTTCCTAGAGTTGCCTCGCGAGTCTTGATCTGGACATCAAGTTCCTCCAGTAAACCGTCGGAAACTACCGCGACGCGGCATTCTTCAGGATTACTGGCGTTGATAAGCATTTTTGTCAGCATAAGCTTCTTCTTTTCGTCATAGAATTAGTTGGTTCCTAAGAGGAACGAATACTCGATCCGTCTAAAAGGTTTTTAATTTCTTTCCACAATTCGTTTTTACCCTCCCCGGTGTGAGCGGAAAAGCCGACTACCGGGACGCTTCCTGCCAAGGTTTCCTTGATTGACCGCCGCATTGTGGTCATTTGGCTCCGAGTTATTTTATCCAGCTTGGTGGCGGCCACTATAAAAGGTATTTTATAATGTTTCAGATAACCAATCAGAACCATGTCGGATTCGGTGGGAGGACGCCTCGCGTCAACGATAGCCACAACTCCTGCCAGCTCTGAACGGGCCTGGAGATACGTTTCGATCATAAGCCCCCACTTTGCTTTCTCTGCAAGCGGAACAGCGGCAAAACCGTAGCCTGGAAGATCAACGAAAACAAAGCTCTCATTAATGAGGAAAAAATTCAGCGTCCTGGTGCGGCCCGGGGTCTTGGAGGTCCTGACGAGGTTGCGCCGTCCGAGAAGAGCGTTAATCATGGAAGACTTGCCTACGTTAGACCGGCCGGCGAACGCAATTTCTCTGCGTTCACCCTCGGGATAATCGCGTTTTTTTTCTGCGGTTTGCAAGAAATTTGCTGTTATAACTTTCATGCTATGCAGCGCATGACGCCGCTTGAGTTCGGCCGTTCCCGAAATTGGGGGGAACCGTAAGAATTAAGGTTTAAGGAATAGTTTTTGAAATTGTTCACACTATGCGCATCGCACCTCAATTGGTTTGATAATCGTGGTGGCGGAGGTGCATGGGAATCGAACCCACCCAGAACGGTACTAGCGCCCTGCTTACGGTTTTGAAGACCGCGGAGCCCACCAGAACTCTACCACCTCCATACCCTGAAAACGATACCAACAAGCCATATCTCACCGGTATCAACTATGCTGGAATGCCCATTTACTGTCAACCCATTTGAAGTTGGTCTTACATTGTTTCGCAATTATTCCAGTAAGACAGGCGACATGCCTCCTCCTCTACGAACGGCCAGACCTGACTTCCAGACCGAGGCAAACCGACAACCCTCCAAAGTTGCCAATTTTTGGGGAGAGGGTTACTTGATGAAATATTGCCACTGAAATTGTTAGAGCTGTAGGCCAAGGAAATTTTGGGGAGATTACCATGACATGTCTCGTCATCAAAATTTCCAGGTCCGGCGGTCAATGGCTTGGATAAATTGTTCGAGTTCTGATTCCAGCAGGTTCAAAGTGGGCTCCAATTCAAGGACCAGTTTCTCCATTTTGCTCCACATCAACTCGAAAGAATAGGCGTGGCGGAATACGTGGCGAAAGTTCATATAATCCCTAAGTTTCTCACCGGTTGATTCGGTTATGACAAGAGGACGGTATGGGGTAGCCCGAGCCATGTTATCAAGCAAATGACTGTGCCAATAGCGGCCGTTAGGGGACACGCCATCGATATGAACGGTCACCCTTTTGAAAATGTTTTCGACGCCGTTGTAAAAAGAATGCAATAATCCTCCCAGAGCCATGATCTGAACTTGGTCTGGGCCGTTTGTTCTAGTTTTTCCCCGGATGCCTGAAAAGACGTCCAGTAATCTCCGAAGTTGGGCCAGTTCCAACTCGATCTCGTCCCTCAGTTCAGGCCACACGCTGAAGTTTCCCTTTCTTCTTCAGATAATCGGTGAAAAGATTTTTTTCATCTAAATCGACCAGGTCAAGGGGGCGTTGAAGGATATTGGCAGCCCGTCTCATTGCTTCAAAGAATTTCTCCGGGGGCAGGCCTGAAACCGCAATGTCGATGTCTGAATCCTCGCTTATGGCCCCTCGAACTGCAGAACCAAACAAGTAAACCTCTCTAGCCCCTGAATCCGCAAGCGCTAGAGCCGCTTTTCGGATCAGTTGCTCTATCTCATGGTTTATTGGTTTCATTTGTCTTAATTCTTCCGTTTCCGGTAATTCTCTTATTCTCCTGCGACATTAGGGAGGCATCGATGGAGTATGTATCGGGTTCAACTATTTATAAGAACATGACAATTCTGAAATTCCTTCTTCAACTATGCTGGAATGCCCATTTACTGTCAACCCATTTGAAGTTTATCATCTTTACCCAAAAAAGATTTTTATCCCAGTGCGCAGGTACTTTTATCTCGACTCTGCGGCCGGTTTCAACTCTATTACCATTTTGCCTCAATGGAAGTCATGTATTATTATCCCAGGCTTATGAAGCACTGTTTGTCCCTGTGGAACAAGAAACAAAGTACGCACAGAGGCAATGCTCCATCTTTCACGCCCAACTATGGTATAGTCGCTATAAACTTACAAGGATAAGAGTAGCCGTATGAACCATAAGGTCGATGTGCATTACTACAATAC
>Ga0194058_10001641_pt1 | contig 11126 bp, 15 predicted proteins | sample SepL4417m_MetaG_FD_155490 | JGI IMG/M metagenome (GOLD analysis project Ga0194058, IMG submission 155490) | Anoxic zone freshwater microbial communities from boreal shield lake in IISD Experimental Lakes Area, Ontario, Canada - Sep2016-L442-17m | ecosystem: Environmental > Aquatic > Freshwater... | reverse complement strand
GAGAAGTCGCGCAAAACCCTCGTATTTTTTGCGAATCTCGCAGGCGTGAACCTTGTAAACATATTGTTTTGTTCTGGTGGAATATTTTTGAATCGCGTCCAAGGTGAGCGTGATTTCTTCCGAGGAGAGAGACTGGAGGGCGTTGGCTAAGGCTGTGCTCATATATGTGGTAGAGGGCTTTGTGTTGAATCTGAAACTTCTGCTCCGGATTTCATCGCCAAGAAATATCGAAGCCAGGCAGTGAGGAGAATGCGTATCAAAACGGGATTTCTCCTTGTTCGAGTGGCGGTTCGCTCTGCAGACCCATGGTTTTGACGCTCGTCGGCAATCTCTTTCTCTCTGCGTGCAACGGGAATTTCTGAATCTCGTGAACACCACTCATGATGAGAAGTCTATCCGTCCGCGTGGCGTCACTCAAGCGAAAACGTACCTTAATAGGAACGACTTCACGCTTGGCCCGATCGCAGGCGCTCAGTACACATACGTCGGCATCGCACCGTTCACGGAAAACGGGGCCAGCAGCCTCAATCTCGCCGTGAAGCAGCACAAAACGCCAATAGCATGCGGACAACGCTGGGCGGGCGCATTGCCTATACCTGGAATGCCACCTCGAAGCTCGTCCTCATCCCTGAGGTGCGGATGCTCTGGGAGAATGAATTCCTGAATGGCTCACGGCCAATCGACGCCACTCTTGCAGGCGGCAAAGGGCCATCATTCTCAGGCTGGACTGACGCCACATCCCGCAGCAGTGCCTTTGCAGGTGCCGGGGTGAGCGCTCAGTTCGGCGCGAACTGGAATGCCTCGCGCTTGTACAACGTCGATTTCGTCCGCCAGACCTATCTTTCGAATATGGTCAGCGCGAGCTTGGGGTTGAAGTTCTAAAGTCAACGTCTCATATCTGAGCTGTCGGCAATTCCCAGATGGCAGCAGGTGACGAATCATAACCAGAGAGGCCCGGAAGAGAAATCCTCCGGGCCTCTTTTGCAGCAACTTCTATTCGACCGGCGCTGAGCGCATAGAGCCGAAAAGATGGGAAATCCGGCGCAGACACCGATTCCGGCTGTGGCTAAATGGAAAGGGGTTCGCAGCAATCCCTCGCCAAATAAACCATGAGCATTCATCGCGTCCGCTCAGTAAAGCCAATCTGAAACATTCCTGTTTTTTTCCTACTGAAGTGGCGTGACTTGCAATTATTTGAAGAACAAAATGCGTAATTGGGCGGCATGATTCCGCCGCGAAGCCGCCAGAGCAGACGTTTGGAAGGCCGGACTCGCGCTCCCTGCTCAGTTCCGGTCTCGCCGCTACGCCGGGAGCGAAGCCTAACATAGGATTGCAAGAAAACGAACGCTAACAAGCGCAATGAATCATTGCTTGACATTCGTCGGTATTTTTAAAGAAAAAAATCTACCCGTTTTTCCTGTATTTCTCCATTGTTACCTGTGATGTTATTTGAAGATGAAAATACGAGATAAACAACCGCACAGTAAACAGATAGCATTTATAACGCTCGAAAGCTTTTTTACCCGTCCGCCTAAGAAGTCAATTCCTTTGGGGGAAAAATTGAAAAATGTAACGAGCAGTGAAGTTGGGACGCTTTTAGGATTTGCATGGATACTCTTGTTATCGGCATTGGCGATGTCCACGGTTTTGTATTTTTCAAATTCCCGCGATTTGATTATTATTCCAAGATGTCTCTTTGGGCTGTCACTATTGCTGTTTGTAATACATTCAGGCCTGATGCTGATAGGGATTTTACCCACCATTTTTGAACCTCAAAAGTGGTTTGTCAAAACGATTTCGCATAACCCAGTTGAAATTGAGATAGCTCTTTCGATACGAACACAAATTGTAGATACAAAGACGCTAGTCGGGCTGCACTCTTTTGCAAAGCTTAAAGCAGAGCGACTAAATGGATATGGAAAACTGTTGACGGTTGCTTTCGGAGTAGTATCGCTATCTGCGTTATCGCCATTTTTAAAGCCGATGGGCATGAATTTGGATTCGCCGTTTATACCTGTTTTCTTTGGCGTGTTTGGCGCAGCTGCAGGTATTTTCTCCCTAATCTCACTCACCCACGACAACGAAGCTGCAACTGTTTGTGCTGTGCTAAAACTTGCTAGCGAGCATGATACGATAGAGTTACAAAGGCTCCTCCCTTTGCTTAAAGGGGAAGAACTCAATTCCTGACTTTCGCAATATTCGCAAAGTGAAAATTAAAGTTAGCCACCAAAAGGAGACAGACAGAAAACTACCCAGAAGCAAGGCGAAAACTCCAACCGTCAAGAAAAGGGCAATATCCAGAGCCGGCAGATGTCCCCACGGAGCCAACAAAAAGAACAGGCCTCCCGACAGCAACACAAATCCAAGTAGCAAAAAGTTGACTTGCATTAAGCGCATTCTATTCATAAACCCGTCAATTTTCTCGAGCAACTCAGGCATACCGGCAGGCTCGCCCTCTGGCGTGCCGCCATACCGCATGCCGGATCTTTGCGATATGTAAAATAAGCAATTACGTGCATTGCGAAGTGGCTTAATCAAGCGGATGATTTTTTTCATAGTGGGAAGATACTGGGACGCCTTATGGATCGACGGGAAAAGTTCCATAAATTGCACAGAAGCTGGCAGCCTTTCCCGTGATGGCGTCATCATACGCATCGGGCCATTTTGCGCTGCAATATTGGCGGACTTGGAACTCCCAGAAACCGACTTCCGAGAACAGCGAACACATCGGCCAGGCAAGTCGGGCGAGATGGCGGTTCAGATTACCCGTGTTGTCCTGCCCGGTAGTGCGTGCAATTTTTGCAGCAAGGATACCGGATGCCTCGTGGCGTCCGATAAGTTCCGGGCAATGGCCGGAATATTCTCTGGGAGTATGATTCCTGGCGACGTCGAGGAGTTCGTGAAGGCGGGGCGGGAGGTTGATTGTCGGATCGGAAGCTGTGCCCGACCACTCGGCGACAAACCCGGAAAGGGCATTTTTCGCCAGCGAGTCATGCTCCGTCCCGAGCAGGTAGAGGGCATGCTCTGGTATCGCCCATTTGACATGTCGGGCAGCCCGAATGGCAATGTCATGTTGGCGTAATAACTCAACCAAGGACTTGTTGACTTTGGTAGCGTAGAACCCGAGGTTCCCGATTGTGCCGACCTGCCACAAAACCGGATTGTCACCCTTCACTGGACGAGCGGCTTTGATGAGGAGTTGTCCGATTCCCTGAGTAAGAAGAGGCCTTCGCTCCGGACACTCCCGCCACCGGGCCGCTAAGTCCTTCGACGATACCGGGCGCCCGAGTTGTCGGCAAAGTGCATCAACCTCGGCGACAAGCCGGGCTTTCTGGCTGTCCTCGTAAGCGGCAATCATCACTCGTCGAGCCGCTTCAACGTAGCCTTGACCGACTCCGCCGACACACCGCGCCCGCGAAAGTGGCGAGCATGGAGGCGGGCGAAGAAATTCAACCGGCGCAAGTCAGGTCCAGTGTGCTCGTAGATGGTGTGGGAGAGAGCATCATCGGGTTCGGCGGCGAACTTTGCAAAATCCTCCGACCAGAGGGCCAGCAAGCCGACCATTTCAGATGCAAGAATTCTCTCTGCATGAAGAACTCGCAGTGTGCGGGAGCGTGCAGCATCATTCTCGTCCAGCCAGCTGGGGGCTTCGGACATGGACGCCATCACTAGTGAGATAGGGTGCCCGCGTTCCCGCAGGTGATCGTGGAGAGCCAGTATTCCGGCGATTGCGTCGCCGTTCCATCGGTCGGTCTCGTCAAGGAGCAGGCAGCGGATGTTCTTACGTTCGAAATCGCGAACGGCAATTTTGAATAGCAACTGCAGGGAAGAACCGCTTCCATTCGCGAGAAGTGCGCCCCCGATGCCCATGTCGGTCAGCAAATCCTTCACACCGCGGGTCGGCCCACAGTTGGATTGGCAGCAGAAATAAAATGCCTCCCCCGTTAACCCCAACGTTGGATAGCGTGCCGCCAGTCGGCGGAGTGCAACAGATTTGCCTGATCCGGGAGGTCCGGCGATGACGCCAACGGCGCCGGCGCTCGCACAATCAAGCAGAAGTTCGGATGCTGCTTCGATGAGCGGAAGTGCGGCGATGACGTCAGGGCTGCGTGCTCCTGAGGATTCGACAACGGTGAACGGGACGATTTGAGGTGTCATAGTTTGTCTGCTTCGATTCTCAGCGACACAGGTTTGATCTTGGTCCTGCGAACGGGTTTGTTTTTTCGGATAGCCGCCTTGACATCCCTTTTGGACATCGCGGGAATAAGGTGAGTGGGCGGGCAGACATCGAGAACAGCTTTCGCTTCTTTGCGCATTGCGCGGAGTTCGATGATCCGGTCCGTCCGAGCCGCGTTGAGGTCGTCTGCCAAGTTGCCGTCATCGCGTTTTGCCCAGCAGATAGATTGGGAGCCTAAAACGATTTCGATATCTCTTTTGAGTCCGTCTGGATCCTTCATTGCGATGACTTGGCGTCCATTGTGATGAGAAAGCTCAGGCGCCTTGTATGTTCTGTTGTCGATTTCGACTGCTCCGCGCCGGACGTCCACCTTAATGGGGTATCGGAATAAGTCAGAGACGCCAGCCACGTCAAAAACGAGGTTTTTGATATTTTCGAGTCCGAGATTCCACGCCTCCCAAGGGGACATTCCGAGTGCCGAGTGGATTCGCACGGAGTAGTCAGTGTCAATAAACCGGTCCACAATTCCTTGTAATAGGGGAAAAGGGATCGCCCCTGCGTGGCAGGCTCTGGACATGGCCTCGGGGCGCCCAGAATATGATGGCATCCGCTTGCAGAGGCGTGAGCAAAAAGTTCCGAAGAACCGTTCGATTTTTCCGTTGGCTGATGAACAGGCCCTCGGACTGTGTGTCCAATCGACCCCAAGCCCGAGCATTGTAGCCCTGACGTTGGCATCGTTGTAGATTTTGGCGTTGTCGGTATTTGCCTGCTCAAAAATGCCAAACCACGGGCGGAGGGAATTTTCTTTGGGGAGGATGGCCTCACGCAAAACAGATAGCACGTCAATGGCTGACGGCTCGCGCCGGTGGACTCGCGCGACAAGAGTGACACGTGTAGCCGCATCGATAAGCCCGGTAAGCCAAGGCTTGAAAACTTCAGCAGTCTCCATGTCGATGCACCAGGCATCGACCTCCGTTGCGTCCATCTGCACGAGTTCCAACGGAACCGAAACTCTTCGCCGACCAGCGGGGAAGTGCTTATTAAAAAAATCTGCCTCCTCGTCTCTGAGCACGCTGCGCTCATCGGATGGAATCGCATTGTACGCTTTGAGGAGCGAAGAATACTTTACACGGGACCATCCTTCGCGAGCCGCCACATCGTTCAATTCTTCGCAGGCAACCGTCAGGGGAACGCGCGGGAAAGAGGCGAGGAATCCTTTGAGCCACATCGTATGAACATCCAGAACGGCAAAACGCTCTCTCTTCATGGTTCGACGTCCGTCGATTAAAGCGACATCCCCGCCAGTCTGCTTTTTCATGTAGCGGTAAATAGTGGCGCGGGAGACGCCGACCTCTGCGGCGAACAGGGAGCCCGTCCTGTCCCTATGCTTAAAACGCCGTAGCAAATCACATTTCGTCAGAACTTCGTTGACTGCCAGCGGGTTGAGAAGGGAGATATTCATTTCTTGAGCATGGGGTTCAATTTCCCTTTGCGTGCGATGAGGGCGCCTTTAATCGAGTCCATGTAGAACGCCTGCCCCGATGCGCTGGCGTCTGGATGCAGGGCGCATGTGCGTCGCCAAGTTTTGATGAGCCCAGCCATCATTTCGCGGCTGGCATCGTGGACGAATTTGTCGAAATTCACAGCGAGGGCCAACTTCGGGTTTTTCTGCCGCCACCATGCCCGCAAAATCAACTGTGTTCCGATGTCCTCAGGCATGGAAAAGAAACCAAACGTGCAGTTTGCAACGATTTTTGCGGAAGAAGCCTGGAAGCCGGCTTCTTCGACGAGCCTATCGACGCTCGACCGCCACCCTTCAAAAACATACCCCACGCTGAGGATGTTTTGGCATAGCGTGTCAGGAAAGCATCGGATGCGGGCTTCTCCGAAAATCTCTTCGAACCGAGTGATGGTGGCTCCACGCCCCGCGACCCAACGGCAATTCAGTGTGATTTGTGGTATCATCTGCTTCATAGGCAGAAGATACAGGGAGCCTAGGTTTGGATCAGGTCGTGAGGGACATAAATGGTTGTCCTTTCCTGCCTGCTTCGTCCCTTTGGCGCACGATGAGCTAAGGAAATATACGAATCAAAGTCGGTTGAGACGGTGGCAACAGCCTCACCGATTCCCGCTTTCACGAAAACCGACAGAGCCGCGTTCACACTCATCGAGTCGGCATTCTTCTCGTCGTGTACGAGGTCCTCGGAGTCAACCCCGAGCACATTGAGTCCCAGGGCCAAACATTTGAGGTGCTCAGAAAATGGTGTGCGGGCGAACATACGTAGCAAAGTTTCAACTCTTGCAATTTCGTAAGTCGTAGTGAACGCCGAAAATTTTCCGGCACAAGCCATCGTCAGGAACGATGCGCACTCTGGCGATGTGAATGGCCGTTTCGAGGTGCTGTCTTTCGTAATTCCGGCAAACATGATCGAAGCATCGACAAAAACACAGGTTCCCAGCGGAGCCTCATATAAGAAGAGTCTGCACTCTGTCACCTTCGTTCCTGTATCAGTGGACTTCCATTTTGATATCGGAATGGGGTGGGCGGGGAAATGCACCGTCCTTTTTGACATCCGCGCCAGATGATCCCTGACGGCGAGGTCTACGACTTGCCCTGAGGACAATAGATGCGATTTGGCTAGGGCCTTGGCAGTAGCAACGGTCGTGGGATCAAAACAGTTGGACAATGCACGCTGAACACCGAGACTGCGTCGTCCTGCGACATTTACCCGAGGGGGCAGGCTTTTTAAACGACCAGGGTTCTTTTCTAGCTCTGCGATAGCATCTTTGATGAAATCTGTTTGCTTCATTGGCGTCTTCGATGCGTCGAAAAAGGCGGTCATCAAGTTGTAGGTCAACAAGGAGACTTTGAAGCCGAAAAGTTTTTTCCGTGCGCAAGTAATATTTTGCATATCTATGCGGATCTATCTGCGAGACGTGCAATATCGTGGCTATGAACGGACAACATATTGATCAATTTGGCGGCGATTCGTGCCTGAGCAATACAAGTGGACTTGAGGATTGCCAAGCGCGGAACGCAAGCCTCACGGCAGGCGATGATGACCAAGCTGCATCGGAAAGGCAGCTTGCTCTCAACCCTGGTGACGATTTGGTGGACGTTATCTACGGGAAGCCCAGTGACGAAAACCCAGTCGGGGAACGATTGGCTCGTCTTCACGCCATTCGCCGGGTGGTGCGGGAATTTAGAAAGAGATGCGGTTCTCTGCGGGATTTTGCTGCATATATTGCGTCCCTCGACATCCGAACAGCATTCGGATTTCAAAAATCTGAGAAAATCTCAAAAGACAAGCTCTGGCGGTGGGTGAAGCAAGAGGACGAAATGAAGAATCTAGACGGGCGATTCTACAACCGCCGTCGCCGCATGATTGTGGACAAGACCTGCGCAATCGTGATTCAAATCCGTCGCGAGAATTCAAAGGCGAAGCCGGGAGCCATCATGCGCATGCTGGATCAGCGCCGGAAGAAAACCAATGACCCGGAAATTGTGCTTCCCTCGATGGGCTCGCTAAAAAATCTGCTTGCCTTCCTGAAAAAGCACAGAATCCCCGAGCGGCTCAATGCAGGCAGCTGCGGGGCATTTTTTAAGACGTTTGGCATCCGCATCGGGCACGGATGGGAATACAGCAATCAATCGTGGGGGACGGATGCCGCCCAATCGCGCATATCGTGTTGGTGGAACGGGGGGATGATTAATCCGCATGTTGTCGCGGTCGTCGACTGTTACTCGTCGATGGTGGTCTATGCCGAAATGTTCCCAAGGTACCCTGGCTATGAGGAATGCCTGTTAACCATGATGATGGCAGTTCTCCCAAAGCAGGATCCAGATGGGTTCAATTACGGTGGGTTGACGGAGGAAGTGCGATTTGACCAGCACGGACAATTTCATTCGAAAAATTACACCTCGCCGCTTGAGTGTCTAGGCATAGCCACCGTTCCAATTCCGGTCAGGCAGAGCACAAATAATGGAAAAGTTGAGCGGACATTCGGAACATTCCGCCAGAACTTTGAAGCGGATTTTCCGGCATTCATCAGGCGTCGGGGCCGCTTCCTCAGCGAGGATACAATGCATTACTCCCCTGATTTTAACTCGCTGCGCGCCGAATTCCATACGTGGGTTCGCGAGCGGAGGTTTTCTGCCACATCGTCAGAAGATGGATTGACTCCTTACGCCCGCTGGATGGCTGGATTGAGGCCGGGGCATGACCCGTTTCCAATAGATCTCCAGAAACGGGTCAAGCAGCACTTTGTTGTTTGGGAAGATGCAACTGTCGATGGGAACTGCGTCGTGCGCTCCAAGAAAACGGGTTTTGAATACACCTCTGAGAAGCTGGCAGACATGCAAGGCTGCAAAATCAAACTTGCCATTGGGTTGCTGGGAAACATTCCCGATGTTCGTGCGAATATGCGTGGTCATGACTTGGGTTACCTGCAAAGGACAACCAATAACTACGAACTTGCGAACAGCCTGACCCCAGCGAACCTCGCAGCGATCGAACACGCGTTCAAGGCAGGAAAAGCTTTGGATAAAGCCGTAGGGAACAAAAAACGCCAAAGTTCGCGACTCAATGACCTGAGGAAACAGAAGCAAAAGTCCGCCTTTGTCTCGCCTGACGAGCGTGTTCAACAATTCCACCCTGAAAAACTATGATGCAAATGGATTTGGGCCTGCAAAGCCCCATAAGGGAGCCACTGATATATTTCCCAGCGGCCGGTTCTATTCTGGCCTGCATTCGGGGCGTTTCTGCCGGCGCAATCATCGGGGTATGGAGCCCCGGCAGAGCGGGGACCTCGTCTCTTATCAAAAGCGCGTTGCAAAAAGGGCAAATATCGAGCGTTATTTATACCTCATGTATTGCAGAGGACAGCCTCGGCGAATCATTGTTATCGCTCGGAATTCAAATTGGGTGCTTCAAGGCCAATCAGCGCCCTGGCAACCTAACGAAGAAATCCATGATGCTCGCCATCACAGATGCCATCATATCAAAGCACACTGGCGTGATGGTTTTCGAACATCTTGAATTCGAGGAGCAGGAATTCCACCGGGCAATCTTTGCTATCGCCAAAGACGTTTGGTCCGGCGGTGGAGTCGCTCGGTTCATTATTCATTTTTCGGGAAGGAAAAAGCGGGGCAACGTTCTCGACCTCGACCTCAAGGCGGAGGTCACTATGAGTATCAACATCGAGGAGCCCGACAAGAACCACATCCTGTCGGTATTTTATGCGCATATGGGGGACCAGGGGAGCGAAATAGCTTCGGCATTTGCACTCAGCCCACGACCTGAGGTGGTCAACGAATTCATGAACCGCATTCTCTCCGAGGCAAATGGAGATATGGTTGCGACGGTAAACTTGGCCAGACGGCTCAAATTCTTTTTCGGTTCCTTGGCCGTTGACAATAGCTATTTCCGGAAGGTAACCGAATACATGGCCGAGAATGCTCCGGAGCCTCGCCATCTGCGCCTCCCAACCATCTGATGTCGCGCGACTTAGCGACTGAGGATTCGGAATATCGAATTTTGTCTCATCTTTGCTTCCGTGCTTGTCTCATCTTTCAATCGAATTCTGTCTCAAAATCAGGTGCTACGCACAGGAAGCAGATGGATAAAGGCTCTGATGGCGATAGGACAGAAAACTCCAAACTGCAGGCGAATGCCGTTCTCTGCAGATAATTTGTCACAATCTGTCACAGCAGGATCCCCTCTAGCCGCGCTAGAAACTGCTGCACTTTTTCGAGTCCGCCCGGCACTTGAGCAGCGCGTCGGTAAAAGTGAGACCTTGAAATCCCCAACCTGCGGGAAACGTTCGCGATCGTGACCTTGTGGCCGTCCGCGCAAAGGCTGCGCAGTATGGGCGGCAACAGCAAGATCAGGCTGGTTTCTCTGCCTCGAAAAGTCGATTCGATTTTCATGCCTGTGGTCTTCACCCCCTGGTTCAGTCGGTCGTAGCGATCAAATCCATAGACTTCATTGTGAGCATCGTGATTTTCAGGAATCTCGCCAGTGCGAATATCGTTTTCGTCCAGGCCTGCGAGAGCCAGATCAATGCGGTCCGCATAAGCTCCCGGGGCCAGGCCGAATCTTTGTTCCCAAGACATGCGCGAGTAGCCAGACGCCCTCGCTTTAATCAAGCCTACATGCTTCAAGACAGAGATCCGCCAGTGCCCCCCTGGCGTCCTGTAGGCACCGGGAAATATGCCGCGTGCGCACCATCGCTGGAGCGTCCGCCGAGATTTTCTCAAATAACGGGCAGCTTCTTCCAGTGAAACCGTCCTTCGCTGCGGTTTGCGGACCTCGTCAGTAAATCGAGAAAGATGTTCAAATGGATCGAGGTCGGACATATGGGACAGGTTCTCGCTCTGTTGTATGCAACTACAACACAAATCAACTGAAGCGGAATACATTCACTCGCCGCTCGCCGCCAGCATCCTCGGTCTGCCGCATCGGAGTTTCCTAAGCTACGTGGCGAAAGGCGATTTTCCAAGCTACAAGATCGGACGTCACCGCCTTTTTCGTAAAACCGAACTTATTGCGTCCATGGAGAAGCGACGTGAAAGCACAAACTCGGAGGTACTGCGTTGAGTGTCGGCAGCAGTGGTGCCGTGATGGAAAGCTTGCCCACATTCGCCTTTCGCCACGCAACTACCGAATTCGCGAAAGCGACCTGGATGCGCTCCTGCGCTCGGCAACTAGATGACCACCTCAGGCACAGAAATTGCCAGCCTCACCAGAAAAAACAGCGGCGTGACGCACTCTCCATTCACATGAACATATTATCAAACAATACTAGCCAACCAGACACGCTCCTCACTGCCGACGAATCCGATAACCAAGCAAGGTCTGGGAAAGCGCCTGAAAAACTGACGCTAGCGAATGTTGGCTAGATGGGTGAATTACCTCAACTTCATGCCCGCAAACTTCCGAAAAAAGAC
>Ga0194058_10001639_pt1 | contig 11127 bp, 12 predicted proteins | sample SepL4417m_MetaG_FD_155490 | JGI IMG/M metagenome (GOLD analysis project Ga0194058, IMG submission 155490) | Anoxic zone freshwater microbial communities from boreal shield lake in IISD Experimental Lakes Area, Ontario, Canada - Sep2016-L442-17m | ecosystem: Environmental > Aquatic > Freshwater... | reverse complement strand
GGCTCGGCCTGCCGCGCAGTCAGCCCTGTAGTCACAGTCGGTTAGCAGGCGCTTGAATTTCTGACCCGGTGGTTGCCTGACAGGCGACCACCGGAAGTCAGCAGCGTCCATTTCAAGTTGCGGCGACGCATTAAGCGACCTGCCCTGCAACCGCTGACGGTTCTCACTTGCGGGCGACTAAATACCTCCCTACACTGGAACTGTGAGCAGTAGATCCAACGCAACGGTCGGCCGCCGGTCGGCCTTTTTTATTGCCGCAGCCTCGGCAGCCCTTGCGGTTGCAGTCGCTGCTCCTAGCGCTGGCGCGTTTACTGTCGGCCTTGAGCCATATGGCAGTCCTTCAGGGTCATTCACGACAGCAGCATTGCGGGCCACAAATGCGGGCGTGCTCAGAACCTTTGCCTACTGGCATCAAATTGCGCCGACCAAACCTGCCAACCCTGCCAACCCCGCCGACCCAGCGTATAAGTGGATTCGCCTAGATGCAGACGTTAGATCTGCTGCAAGATGCGGGTGCGGAACCACTGTCAACATACTGTCGGCGCCAAGTTGGGCCGAGGGCCCAAGGAGGGCTAGCTCGGCACGGGCCGGTACCTGGAAGCCAAACGCAGCGCAGGTCGGTTTCTTTGGCGCAGCGCTAGCGACTCGCTACAGCGGCACAACAGCCGATCCGCTTGGTCCAGCAGGCCGCAAGCTTCCACGAGTGCGGCTCTACGGTGGTTGGAACGAGCCTAACTATCAGGCGTATCTGACCCCACGTAGTGAGGCAGTTGAGCTCGACCGTGCAATGCAGAACAAGTTTTACGATGCGATCAAGGCCGTTCAACCGACCGCAACCGTAGCCCTCGGCGGGCTTGGGCCTTACGGAAGCAACAAGGCCTCCAGCGAGATCCAACCACAGGTCTTCCTTGAACAGATTCTCTGCCTGAATGGCTCTTGGAGGTTGGCGACGCCGGTTGCATGCCCGGTAAAGGTCAAGTTCGACGCAGCCGACTTCCACCCGTACACATGGTTTGGAGACCCAACGACTCGGGCAGCATCGCCTGACGGCGGAGCGCTCGGCAATGCCCCCGACTTCCGCAAGTTGCTCGATTACGCGATCAAGTGGAAGACCGTTCTGCCTGAGGGTGGCAAGGATCTCTGGGCGACTGAATTTGGTTGGCTGACCAACGCTCCCGGTCGCAAGGTCAGCCGAACAACGACAGTCGGCATATCGCCAGCATCAGCGGGCGCTTATACATCCGAAACTCTCTACCGCCTCTGGGCAGCGGGCGTAAACGTAGCCGTCTGGTATTCGACGGTTGACATTAAGGATCCCAAGCCGCTGACCAACTCTGATCACAACTGGCCCGGTGGCCTCTACTTCTGGCCCGGCCTGAAGACTTACTGCGCCAGCTCAGCAGTGCCATGTGCAAAGCCAGCGGTTCAGGCAATGAGGTTCCCCGTATTTGCGACCAAGTCAAAGCTTTGGGCGATGTCTCCATGCCGCGGCGTTGGGGCCACTGTCACATTCCAGTCAAGAGTCACAGCTACATCAGCATGGGTAACCGCCGGAACGGTCGCTCCAGGAGCTGACGGAGTGGCGACCAAGAGTTGGACTGCGCCAACCAACGCAACACTGGTTCGCGCGACCGGGGCTGGCACATCCTGCTCCGACACAGGCGTAACCGTAAAAATCGCCACTCACTAGTTCGCGATTCCTACGAATACTGGTCCTGAACCGGCTGGCAGGGTTTTGGCACTTATGAACTTCACAAGCTGAACTGCGATTCTCAAGCGCGTGCGTCGCTCACCCCTCTTTCTGATCGCAACGATCACGCTCCTATCGCTCAGTGCTTGTGGTGGTTCTGCAGAGCCAACAGCGTCCTCAACTGCCACGACGGGCTCGAAGCTAGAGCGGAGGGTGGGTCAGCCCAAAAAGCAGCAGCCTTTGCTAATCGCAAGGCAGACAGGCAGTCTTCCAGCACCAGTCCAGCTTCCTGGCGTTGCGGTGACAGGAGCCGGCTCACTTCTCGCCATAGGAGGGTTGGACAGTGCCGATTCCTCGGTCAGCGCAATCGTCTCCGTGACTGGGGCATCGGCGAGAAACGCGGGCAGCCTGCCGAGCGCCTTCCATGACGCGGCAGCGTCTGCGATCGGCTCCACAGCATTTGTCTTTGGTGGCGGCGAGGGCGGCGCTACTCGCGCACAAATCCTGCGAATCAGTAACGGAAGCACTAGCGAGGTTGGTCAGCTGCCGAGTGGTAGTTCAGACTCCGAGGCAGCGACGATCGCCGGGACGATCTACATCGTCGGGGGCTACGACGGCAGCAATGGTCTTTCAACGATCGTTGGATATCGCCCGGGATCAGCTGCACGAGTAGTCGCCCACCTGCCCGTTGCACTTCGTTACGCATCCGTGGCAGCTGTCGGCGGCAAGCTAATGATCGCTGGGGGATCCTCGAACTCCGTTGCACAGAGGGAAATACTCGCCTTTGACCCGAACAGCCAGCAGGTCTCCAAACTCGGCATCCTTCCCTACGCAGTGACCCACGCGGCCGGTGCCAGCCTCAACGGTATTTTCTATGTGATCGGTGGCCGGGGCGACAGCACAAGTAGCCAACGGGCTTCGATCACAGCCGTGTTGCCCAGCGGCAGGACGCAACCAGCAGGTCAGCTACCAATCGCGCTTTCAGATTTAGGAGCGGCATCCTTCGCGGACCACATAACCGTGGTTGGCGGTAAGGGTGCGGACGGCAGCGTCCATTCCTCAATCATCGAGCTCAAGGTGAGTCAATGAGTCGCTCCCTGGTACCAGCCTGCGCAGCCTTACTTGCTGCAGGGCTGATCGCAGGCTGTGGCAGCAATTCGACGAGCACAACCACCTCGACTCGAACTGCATCATCAACACAGGCAGCAAAGGTGCCGCTGGTCAGCGTCCCAAAGCCGGGCCACATCCCCCCAGTCACAGATCCAAACAACATCTATGCCTCTGAACAGCCTGGCAATCTGAGTCCAACCGTTAAGGGCGACCCAGCGCTGATCTATGTCCCGAATTCGGAATCAAACACAGTCGATGTCATCTCGCAAAAGTCAATGCGCGTGATCAACCACTTCGCTGTTGACAGGCTGCCCCAGCATGTCACTCCATCATGGGACCTAAAGACCCTTTGGGTGACGAATGATCTTGGCAACACGCTGACGCCAATCAACCCAAAGACCGGCAAGCCAGGCGCAACTGTCGCGGTTGACGACCCATACAACCTTTACTTCACCGCCGACGGAAAACGGGCAATTGTTGTGGCGGAGGCATTACGTCGCCTTGACTTTCGCGATCCGCAGACAATGGCCCTGAAGCATTCGCTCGCAACGCCAGAGTGCCGCGGAGTTGATCACATGGACTACACGGCAAACGGCAGGACAGCACTGGTTTCGTGCGAGTTCAGTGGTCGAATGATCGTCGTCGATCTGATCAACGAGCGGATTCTTAAGACCATCCAGCTGAAGTCGATGGCAATGCCCCAGGACGTCAAACTCTCACCGGATGGCAAGACATTTTATGTAGCCGACATGGCTAGCAATGGTGTCTGGACTGTTGACGCTCCGACCATGACGAAGGCTGGCTTTATTCCTACTGGTAGGGGCGCTCACGGCCTCTACCCAAGCCGCGACCAAAAATACTTATATGTATCGAACCGCGATGAGGGCTCGATCAGTCTCATATCGTTTGCCACCCATCACACTGCGTTCAAGTGGCGGCTCCCAGGCGGAGGAAGCCCGGACATGGGTGGCATATCAGCCGACGGCAAAGTCCTTTGGCTTTCAGGGCGTCATGACAGCGTCGTTTACGCAATTAGCACGGCAAACGGGCGACCTATAGCGAAGATTCCAGTTGGCTCCGGGCCACACGGCCTTGCCGTTTGGCCCCAGCCCGGCCGCTACTCAATCGGCCATACGGGAATCCTCAGGTAGAGGTTGCTGCGGATCGCTGGCGTTTGCCCGTTATTCTGAACTGATACTTCTACGACAGGAACCACCTTGCTTACCTTCCTTCGCCGCACATCAACAAAGGGTCTAACAATCTTCTTCGGCGCGCTCGCAGCGCTGCTGACGGTCGGTGCGATGGCTGCGATCGGCGCATCAAGCGATAGCGCCAAGCCGGCGCCGAAGCCACTTGATGAGGCAGTTGCTGGCTCGCTATCCGGCGACCCCATCGCGGGAGTCACCGCACGGATTAAGTTCACCAACCGACTGATCGACAGTTCGGCAATCGCAACCGGTAGTGACCCTCTCATCGGTGGTGGCAGTGGAAGGCTGTGGGCCGACGACAAGGGCAATGTCCGCCTTGAGCTCCAGTCCGACGGTGGTGGTGGCGACCTTCAAGCCGTCGTCAAGGGCGACCGAATCTGGATCAGCCACCCAAGTTCAGGCTCCGTCTACGTACTCAACCTTCCAGCAGATCGCAGTTCCGAACATGACAAGCCACGGAACGCCGATAAATGGCCTCCAGCGCTGACATCGGTTCGCCGTGCAATTACCGCCCTGAGCGGCGACGCTGAACTCAGTTCGGCAGTCCCCGACAATGTTGGCGGCAGGCCCGCTTACAGCGTCTCGGTTAGCCCTAATGACAGTGGTGGGCTGCTTAGCGGCGCTGACGTCTCATGGGATGCTCGAAATGGCGCGCCGCTTCGGATCGATATTCGCGCAAAGGGCAGCAGTGAGCCTGTACTCGCGATTGAGGCAACCGATGTGTCATTCGGACCGGTAGACGCAAGCGTATTTGACATAGCACCGCCAAGCGATGCGAAGGTCACCGACTTCACCGGGCGCGCGCAGCAGCTGATCGAGAGCAAGAAGGGATCTTCCGACTGGAAGTCGCATCCGAAGACGAAGCCTGTAACGGGCCTTGAAGCAGTGCAAGCCAGGGTTGGCTTTACGATCGCGGCCCCAGCCGAAGCGGGCGGCCTGAAGCGCTCCGAGGTGATGCTGGTTGGAACTGGCGATACTGCCGGTGCTCTTGTCACCTACGGAACTGGACTTGGCTCAGTTCTCGTGCTTCAAAAACCAGCCGACCCTAAGCCCCGAGGTAGTGGAAATAGTGGCAACGACGAGGCTGCGATGGCGCTACCAACCGTAAAAATTGGCGCTGAGGAAGCGACCGAGCTGCCCACAGCACTCGGCACTGGGTTGACCTTCACCCGTGACGGTATTGAGTACGCACTGCTTGGATCGGTCACCCCTGCCACGGTTGAAGCCGTGGCACGCGACCTCTGAGTGAACTGGCCGGAGCACCTCCGGTCGAAGTACGCGGACTAGTAAAACGCTACGGGAGAATCACGGCGGTTGACCACGTCGATTTGACAGTTGAGCGCGGTGATGTATTCGGCTACCTCGGACCAAACGGTGCCGGCAAGACCACCTCAATGCGGATGATGCTTGGGCTGATCCGACCGACGGAAGGCACTGCGCGACTATTTGGACGCGATCCACAGGAGTCGATCGATGCGCTTGAGGGAGTGGCTGGCTTTGTAGAAGCCCCGCGCTTCTACCCGTACCTTGACGGTCGCACCAACCTTAAGCTGCTGGCTGCGCTTGACGGAAACGACGCTGCCAGCCTCGTTGAGGAGGTGCTCGAAGTCGTCGAACTCAGCGATCGTGGTCGGGACCGCGTTGGTGGTTACTCGCACGGCATGCGCCAGCGACTCGGCATCGCAGCTTCTCTTCTGCGCCGCCCGAAGCTACTGATGCTTGATGAGCCGGCAACGGGTCTGGATCCAGCCGGCATGCGTGACATGCGAAGGCTTGTCCGACGCCTCGCCGATGACGGAATGACAGTCCTGCTCTCAAGCCACCTGCTGGCCGAGGTCGAGGAGCTCTGCAACAGGGTTGCGATTATCCGTAAGGGCAGCGTTGTCTACGAGGGCAAGCTTGCTGATCTGCGCCTCGCCGCTGGCCTCTCCTACCGATTGAGAACAACCGACGATCTCGTTGCGCGTCGAATCGTTAGTGAGCAGGATGGAATTGAGGAGGTCCGTGACACGCCAGATGGGCGAATTGCCTTCCACCCTGCCGACGAGCAGGTCGTCGCGAAGCTCTCCGGGCGGCTCGCAGAGGCAGGCGCGCTGATCATCGAACTCGCACCCCGCGAGGCGACGCTTGAAGAGCTGTTCTTCGACCTGACTGAGGACGATGCGGACGCCGCAGACGAAGCGCGGGTAAGTCAGGCGATCGACACGATTGAAGGCTCACCGTGAAATCACCGTCGACCGCCACCGTCTACCGCTGGGAGCTTCGCAAGCTCCGATCACAGAAGCGGACCTATCTCGGCCTTGGCGCCGCGACGGTCGTACCGCTGATCTTTGCGGTCGCAGTAGCCCTTCAACCGGGTGGACCTCGTGATGTTCCATTCGGTCGCTACATCCATGACACAGGGCTGGCGATTCCACTTGTTCTTCTTCTGTTTGGGTCAATCTGGCTGTTCCCGCTGATAACAGCGCTAGTTGCCGGCGACATTTTCGCGACAGAGGACCAGAACGGCACGCTGAAGACGATTCTGACGCGCTCGGTAAGCAGGGCACAGATCTTCGCCGCGAAGACCCTCGCCGCCTTTACGTACGGAGCCTTCGCGATCCTGCTGACGGGTACCGTCGCGACGGTCGCTGGGGTGATCGTTTCCGGGTTCAATCCGATCCCGACCTTGACGGGAACGACTGTGTCCGCCACCGAAGGCCTCGGCCTAGTTGCCGCCAGCCTCGCCGTTTACCTAATGCCAATCATTGCGATTGCCTGTATTGCACTGCTGTTTTCAACCGCATTCAAGAACAGTGCCGGAGCGGTTGTCGGAACACTGATGTTCTCACTGCTACTGCAGCTGCTGACGATCATCCCCGGCCTTGGAGGCCTCAAGCCCTACATGCTGAGCACGCAGTTCAACGCCTGGCAGGGACTGCTTCGCACGCCGGCGGATTGGGAGCCAATTATTCGCGCAGCTTGGGTCTGCTCCGCCTACGCAATACCGGCGCTACTCGTCGCTCTGGTGATCTTCCTTCGCCGCGACGTCGCCGGGGGCTGATTCACGCAGTACCGCCCAGATTGCTGCGATTACAGCAACGATGTAGCCAACGAACGGAAGCCACATAAACGGTGAAGCAGCGGTTGCGATTGTTAGCGGCAGCGTCATGAAATTAAGTAGTCGGTTGGGTTATCAGGGCAGCCAGTCACGCCGCACTCTGCGGTTACGGCAATCACGTTTGCGAGGCAGAGCAGCAGTCCGAGGATTACGACGAAGCGGCCCGCAAAGCGGACAAGCGACGGGGCTGGGGACTCCTGCGACTCAAATTGGCGCTGGAAGCAGATCACGGCACCGATCGCGAGAATCATCACGCTGAAGACGATGAACGCCCAGGTGTAGAGGTGAAAGCCAAACACGGCCCCACCGAATGATCCTGTGCCGGGAACGACGTGCAGGGCAACTTGGCGTAGTGAGATTGCCGCTCCCAAAACGGCTCCCAGCAAGGCAATTCCGTAATGAAGTGGCCGTGGCTCCCAGAAAGCGTTGAGCGTAAGACCAAATGCCGTAGCGAGCATCCCGATCCTGATCAGCAGGCAGAGTGGGCAAGGCAGCTCACTGTCTCCGAACTGAAACCAAAATGCGCCAAGGACAACCGAATAGAGCACCATCGCCGCAACCGCATTGAGCAGTTGCATTACCGCACGGGTGTTCCAAGTCGTCAAAGCGAGAGCCTGACCTGATCGGTCAGGTGGTAGCGGAACATCAGCGCCGCGAACAGCAATCCGAGCAGTCCTACGACCAGCGCCGGTTTGCGTCGACCAAGCAGGACGAGCAGAAACGCCACAAACAGGACTAGAAATACCAGTGCCATATGCAGCGAAGCTACCCGCCACTGAGGACGGAGCTCGGCCGACTACCTGCAAGAATCAGGCTGTGGCCAAATCTCAAAATCTGAGCGCGGGAAGCAGCCAACAAGACGCTTGGCTGGAAAGGATCGAGCTTCTAACCGACGACTTCGAATGGGAGAGCGAGGAAGGCAATCTGTTTTCCGAACTGGCGGCCAACCCTTCGACTCCAAGGAGCGCGGTTTTCGCCGCCAAGAATGCGTCGCTCCGGTTGAGCCTTGCCGCCTCACTGCTTTGGTCAGCGGAGCTCTATGCGCAGCAGGTTGACCTGCTCAAGCGTCTCGCATCGGGGCTTTCGCCTGGAACGATTCTTGACATTGGCTGTGAGCAGGGGCTGCTCACATGCCTGATCGCCGAGCTCTGGTCGAACGCCCAAGTAACCGGCTTTGACCGCTCACCTGAGGCGATCGCCTGCGCAGGACAGCTCGCAGAGGAGTTGGGGATCAAGAACCTCACCCTTGATACCGGCGATGTATTCGCACCAACACCGGTCTCGCTCAAGCCAGCCGAGCTTGTATTTACATCGCGATCGATTCTCGGTGAAGCTATTGAGATTGACCAACCGGATATCAACAGCAATTGGACTACTCAAGCAGCGCCGGCTGCCGAGCGACTCGCCTCACTGACCAGCAGTGAGGGCCTGTTGGTTTCCCTTGAGCGAGGGACGGCCATCACCGCATCGCTTTGGTCGGAATCACTGGAAGCCGCCGGGTTCGCTGTTCTCGGTGAACGCTGTCAGCTGATAACGACCGGCGATGCGACTGTCGGGTACGAGCAATTCTTTGTGATCTTTGCCCGTCGCTCTGGGACAATGGTTTCCAGATGATTGACCTGATCAAGACAGCGATCCCCTTCTTCATTGCACTGGTACTCATTGAGGTGCTTGTCCACCACTTTGATCCTGACGACGACCAGACCGGCTACGAACCCCGTGACACGGCAACTTCACTGACGATGGGGCTCGGCAATGTCCTTATCAACATCTTCTGGAAGCTAGTCCTGATTGCCGTCCTCGCAGCCACCTATCGCCTCAGCCCACTACGGATGCCGATGGACGATGTTTGGCCATGGGTTGTCCTGCTCCTCTCAGAGGATTTTCTCTTCTACTGGTGGCACCGCACTTCACACGAAGTACGGCTCTTCTGGGCCAACCATGTCATTCACCATTCGAGCCAGCACTTCAATCTCTCAACCGCCCTTCGCCAGGACTGGCTGCCGATGTTTTCACTGCCATTCTGGATCCCGCTAGCACTAATCGGCTTTCCGCCTTGGGCGATCATTCTGCAGCAGGCAATCTCACTGCTCTTCCAGTTTGGACTCCACACAGAACGGATCGGCAAGTTACCGCGACCAATCGAGTACTTCTTCAACACTCCATCCCATCACCGCGTTCACCATGGAGCCAACACGGGCTACCTTGACCGTAACTACGGCGGGATCCTGATCATCTGGGACAGGATCTTTGGCACGCTTCGGGAGGAAGACGACAAGGTCGTCTACGGGCTGACGAAGAACGTTGACTCCTTCAACCCACTTCGAGTTGCAAGCCACGAATGGTCGGACATGGTGGCTGATGTGCGCTCAGCCCCAAACATGCGTACAAAGCTCGGCTACGTGTTTAGAGGGCCGGGCTGGAAGCCAGCAGAACAGACGGCAGCATCCGCAACCGAACCTGCCGCAGGCCTAAACGGTCGGTCAGGCGGCTCGGTCGAGAAAGCGGTCGATGATCTCCCAAGTCGTGGTTCGAGCCGCTCGACCGGTGAGCACGCCGAGGTGACCGCCGGGAGCGGTCTCAAGCGTGACTGACTCAGAGCCTGTCAGCAGTTCACCAACATGGTGGACTGCTGCAATGGGAGCAATACCATCGCCGTTTCCAGCAATTGAGAGAACTGGCTGACGAACATCGGCAAGCTCAATGCGTCCGCCATCAACATCGAGGTAGCCGGAAGCTAGGTCATTTGTCCTGAAGAAGCGGTGGTAAAGCTGGCCAAAGGTGCGGCCCGGATAGGCAAGCATTCCGTCCATAAACTGATCAACTGCTTCAAGCTGCGCGAGGAAGTCACGGTCATCAAGGTTTTGGAGGATCGCGAGCGGCTTCGTGATGTATTTGTCGGCGCCGGCGAGTTGATAGGCGCGTTTGACAATCGGCGCCGGCGCTCCACCGAGCACCCGGTAGATCACCGCTGGGCCCGCCCCACCGGCAATGTTGACGAGCGGACGCAATGGCGCAATCAGCGGAACCTGCGTGAAGTCAAATGGGCTTGCGACAGTCGCAAGCGCGCGGACGGGCAGATCCGGTTGCTCGGCAACTGCCAGCATCGCCATGATCCCGCCAAGGCACCATCCGAGGATGTCGACCTGCTCGCTGCCCGAGTCTTTCGCGACCGCCTGAATCGCACTCGGAATCACACTTTCAAACCAATGTTCAAGACCTAGATCACGATCAGCGAAGGCGATCGCACCGTAGTCGACGAGGTACACGTCGCGACCAAGTGCCACCTCATGCTCAACCAGCGAGCAACCGCGCCGAAGGTCAAAACAAACCGACGGAGCTGCCAACGGTGGAACCAGCAGGAGCGGCGCACCGCGCGATGCCTTTCGCGACGCGCGGTGATAGCGGTAGACGGTTCGCTGCGGACCTTCATCAATGATCGCCCGCGGCATACCTCGAAGGTCTGCGACTCCGCCCCTTGTTAGCCGATCAAACCCGTTGGCTGCCGCCGCTGTCAGCTGGCTCGGTGTTGGTGGAAAGCGCAACGCTCAGCAGCGCCTTCGGCCGGGTCGCAGAGTGATAGCGCTCAAGCCGCCTGAAGACTGCGCCCGGCGCCAGCGAAGTTCAGCAGCATCTCCGGGAATTTGCGCGGCTCTTCGATCTGTGGACTGTGACCGCAACCTTCGAGCAGGATCAGCTGCGATCCGGGAACCGAATCAAGCACCCGCTCAGCACCAGTCGGGTAGACCATCCGGTCAGCTGTTCCCCATACGAGCAGCAATGGAATCTTGATGCGAGTGAGTTGGAACGGGTCACTCAACTCCGGCAGCAGCCTGCGTCCATTGTCAAGTAGCGCTACAACCGACTTGCGGTCCGGGAAGTGCTTCGAGAAGGCTCGGAAAACCTCTGGGTCAACCGATCCAGGCTTGGCAAACGCAAGCGCCGAATAGGCGCGCTCAACGCCGGCCCGAATTGTCCCTGGAGGTAGCGGAATCGGCAGTGACGCAATCCGCTTAAGC
>Ga0194058_10001636_pt1 | contig 11131 bp, 13 predicted proteins | sample SepL4417m_MetaG_FD_155490 | JGI IMG/M metagenome (GOLD analysis project Ga0194058, IMG submission 155490) | Anoxic zone freshwater microbial communities from boreal shield lake in IISD Experimental Lakes Area, Ontario, Canada - Sep2016-L442-17m | ecosystem: Environmental > Aquatic > Freshwater... | reverse complement strand
TGGCGAGAATGGCGAGCCCCATCCAGAAGCGGGCGGCGATGAGGTTGTTGGTGACGGAGGTGATGGCGGAGAGTTTCATGGGAATCAGGAATTGCGGGTTGAGAGTGGAGAATCCGGGGGTAACGGTTGGGCCTTGGAGGGGTGGGAATTGAAAGCGGCCTGGGCCGTGTGGGGAGTGGCGATGCTCCCCTTATGGTGGGAAACCGTGCCCTGGTCGTTGTCCACAACGGCGAAAGCGTTGCTTGCGGTTTGATGGGCCGTCATGGCCGGGTTGTCGGGATTGGCAACACTGTTGCTTTCCGTGGGAACTGGCGGTGGTGGTGGCACGTCGGTTGATCCGCCCATTGATCCAGCGACATCGCTGGCAATGCGTCCTGCGGCGCTGGCTGCTCCGGTGGCGACCTGGGTTCCGGCCAGTGCTCCTTGCACGGCAGCCGATCCGCCGAACGTGGCGACGGCGCCCGCCGCCGTGATCCCCGCTCCCACCGAAAGCCCTGCCGCCTGCATGGTGCCTTGGATTCCGGCCTGGAGTGCGGAGGTCGTTCCACTCGCCCCTTTCATAATGGCCCCGGCGACAAACGGAACGGACAGGTAGAAGAACACTGTGATCAGGGCCGCGAATGCCATGATGAACGGGAACAGTAGCCAGTTTTGGACAACGATCAGGTTTTGCGCGGTCTGGATGAGTCCGCCGGAGGTGATCGGGGCGAACAACATGTCGCTGATCGCGACAATCACGATGTCCACCAGGCAAATTGCCACATGCCAGAGCAGGACGGTCAGCGAGGTGACGCAAAACTGGATGCCGAAAGACTGCGTGAAGGAGAGGAACAGGAATCCAAGTAAAAGCGGTGAGACAGCAATCAACCCGGCAATGGCGAATTCCTGAAAAAACCGCAGGACCAGCAGCATGAACCGCCCGATGCCCTGGAAAAACATTCCGATGGCAGCCGGAACGATTTTTCCGATGTCCGCCAAGGAATCGGACGGCTGGTTTTCGATACGGGATCGCAAAAGCTGGACGAACTTGGCGTCACGGGCATTCGTGAATTTGCTGCGCATTTCTACGAATGCCTTCTGGCCGCCTTCCATTGCAGCCGGGTAGCCCGCGAGCAACCCGACAACGAGAGTGGTCTTTATCAGTGCGCCCAGTATCGCGCGGGTGTCCGATCCGGCCCGCCAGCCCATTTCGCCGATGCCCATGACACAAAGGACAAAGGCAAAAGGCATGAGGAGAGTGCGGATCTCGAACGCGGCTTGGTAGAGATTGGAAAGTGAATTCATACTTGAGTAAGAATGAGGCGTAGCCTCCCCTCAGAATCCAGGCGGGAGGTCGGCGTTGTCCTGGGTGAAGTCCGGCAAAACGGCCTCCGCCTCGGCTTGGGCAGAAAGTTTTGCGAGTTCGCGATTGCGGTCCCGGCTGATTTCATCGGCTGCGACCTCCTCCGCCTCCTTCCGGTTTTGATTCAGCATGTGGAGCGATTCGACCTGGCCGCGTGCGGTGCCCACCATATCATCAAGGTCATTGAGGGCGGTTTGCGCCGTAGCGAGAGAACCGACCAGCTTTTGAACTTCGGCATCGTCCTTCGCATTTTTCAACTGGGTGTTGAGCCGGGCGATTTGCCGGTTGAGAACTTTCCGTTTGTTCTGGGCGCGCCCGAGCAGGATTTCAAAACGGGAGAACGCATTGTCCACCGCCCGGAACCGTTTCAAGGGATCGCTCGAATCCCGGAACGACGAGACCCCCTCGAAATTCCGGGCCGTGTCGGAAGAAATGCTCTTCCATGAGTCGAGATTGATCGGTTCGAACAATTCGCTCACCGTGGCCGAGAGTTCCGCTCCCTGTTGTGCGATCCCCGCCAGTTCGCCCAAGGTATCGACAATCCCGGAATCTTCCAGATAGCCGGAGAAGAGCCCATTATCTATCAGGCCGATAGCAGCAACCGGATCGCCGATGGCCTGCTTCACTTTGTTGGCCGTCTCCAGTTGCTCGCGCACTGTGTTGAGCGTGTTGTGAAGGGTGGCCAGCTTTTCCGCCCATTGGGTTTGCTCCCAGGCGTATTTGATTTGGTCGAAGATATTCTTTTGGACCAATGCTTGTTCTGCGACCGGATCACTCACCACGTCTCCCACGCCCCAGAAAGCTCTGGCAAGATGCGGGGTGGCGAGGATGGCGGCAAACGCAGTCAATATATGGATCTTTTTCATGGGTGTGTTGGGCTGGGTGGATGAGTGTGGGTTTACTCGTAGATGGGGATGGTGATTTCGTAGGGAACCGTCTTCACCGTGGCGTTTGGATCTGGATCAACCGGCATCCGATAGAGGGAAACGCGCGGCTTCTTTTCGTCGCGCTTCTGAATGTCCTGTAAAATCCAATACTGCCGCTTGACCGTATCGGACGCTCCGCGCTCATAGCCTTTCTGAAACGAGCTGCGAGACGCGCACGCTGGGAGAAGGCATGTCACGACAAGCGCCGCACACACCGATTTCATTTTCCTACTGGGGTTGGTTTTCATGGGTTATTTGGTTTTGTTTGAAACTGACGCGGCCGACTCGGTGAGAATCCCGCTGACGATGTCTTGATGGTTGCGGAGCACGCGGCTCCTTTGGTCGAAGTCCTCCCCCGTCGAAGAAGAGCAGAAGAGCATTTCGGGAGAGACCCGGTTGTGAATCGTCCCGCACCGGGGCTGCTGGGCGTCGATGTGGTAATACGTCAACGCGGCATACTTGTTGTTGTCCGGCAAATGCTCCGGAAGCGGATACCGCGAAATCGCCTCCTTCGTCGTCTCGGACAAATCGATATCCTTTGCGACATCCTCAATGTCCCGGCGGTCATTCATCCGGGTAAAAAAGAACTGCTTGGCGTTGCCGAAGACGATGGGGCGAATGCCCGAGCGTTGGAATCGGCTGTATTGCTGGACAATCGAAATGATCCAGGTCGAGAATTTCGACAGTTGCGCGTAGAACTCGGAAACGAGCTGCTCGCCTCCGGGAATATCCAGCGTTCTGGCGACCTCCTCGAAGATGACACGTTTCCGCGCGCCTCTTGGCAGGGTGATGATGTGCTGCCGTCCGTAGTTTGCGATCAGGAAGCCCGCCAATTCCTTCAACTGACGATTCGATTCCGGGATGTAGGTCAGGTCGAAATGGGCCAGCTTGCCGGTAAGAGACAACGTGGAGTGTCCGCACACGAGCCGCTGCTCGTTCCAAGGGGCGAGCAAGGTTGCCAAATGATTGATTTCGTTGCGGTCGTGTTCCGGGAAAGGCGCAACCAGCATCATTTGCTGCAACATGTCGTGCGTCGGGTAATCCGTAGGCTGGAAAAAAGCGAACGCGGCATTGCGAACATATCGCTCCGTGTCGGGCGACTTGATGAACCGGGAAACCTCCTCCGCGGTCGGAGAGGCAATCAGGCTTTGGCGTTCGTCTTCGCTGGCCGCGTGACGCAATTCGGTCCATGCCTCCAAAAAGGTGGAAGAGACGGGCAAATGCGCCTTCTTGTATGCCAACGCGGCCATTGCGTGCCGGGCGGACAAGTCCAACCGGGTGGCGTCCTCGGAAATCCACTCCTCGAACCGATCCGCGTAGAGCTGTTCGATATACTGCGTGATTTGAGCCAATCGCAAATTGCGCCGGTCCTCGTCGGCGGGATGCCCGGCCATTTTCGCCACCAGAGCGGCGGCAGTGGTGATTTGCAGATTCGTCAGCGGTGCGCCCTGGGTATCGAGGTAATTCAGACAAAGATCCCCGTCCGGCTGGATGACGATCGGCGTAGCCCCCTGCGCCTGGGACCAGATTCCATACGAAAGCCCCTCTTCGACAATCAGAGTGAAGTCGTAATACGGATCGGTCTGCGAGAGCAGGTCCGACATGAATGCCGACTTTCCAGCCCGTGTCATGCCGAGCAAAACCGCGAGTTGCGGCGTGCCGGACAGGAAATTCCGAACGCCAATCAGATTTCTGTTGCTCCCATCATAGAGAGCTTCGGCCCCATCGAGATGTCCGGTGAATGTGGAGGAAAACGGCAGCATGTCCGCCAACCATTCATCAAGACCGCTGTCGGCATGGTGGGTGTATTTCCCCCAGACCCACCCCGGCCATGTCTGGAACCAGATATTCTTGGTTGTGGCCGCCGATGAGACGTTGCTCGTCCAGCATTGGGCGTCCTCCATCTGACCGAATGCGGTTTCGATTTGGCGGGTCTTGGAAATCAGCCCGTCCTCGGTTGCGTCCCAGACGTGAACCACATAATCGTAAAGGAGCGGAACCACATCCCCCTGAGCGAGGTTCTTGATGCGCTGTTCCTTGACCTCTTTTGAGGTGAGAAGCGAATGCTTGCCCTCGGCTGCGTAGTCACCCCGCACACGTTCCAGAGACTTTTCCGCCTTGCTGATCTCCTTGCGGATATTCTGCGGATACAGATTGACCGTGATGGCGTAATCCAGAAACGGGAGCGAAGTGATCGCCCAAAAAATCCCGCGCCGTGTCCGCTGCGGACGGCGCTTCAGGATAATCAGGTTGTGGTAGAAGCCATCGGCAAAGAACCCGAACGTCTTTCCGGCCTGCACCCCTTGGTGCCAGCAATTCTGATGAATTGTTTCCTCTTCCCGGAACTGTCCGATGGGATCGTAATTGTCACGTCCAAGATACGACGGATTGAAGAACGTCGCGTAGTAGCGGAACAAATCCGCCGTGGACATGGACGTGACCCGGCAACCATGCGGCTCGAACAACGACGAAATAACCCGTCCATGCTGTTCAAAACCTTCATTGTATTGGGCGAGAACACGCCGGTGATGTTCATCCATGACCGTCCTGCTAGCGCTAGCCGCAGGATTCGCCGCAATGCGCTTGGATAAAAACAGAACGAGTTTCTCCCGGCGAAGATGCCCGGATTGCATCGCCTTCCAATAGCGGTTGAACCGCTCGTTCCGGCTGATCGCCGCCCACGAATCCGGCTCGCACCATTCATCGGTGACGGTTTTGTAAGCCGTCAACTCGTCCCGGTAATTGGAGTCCACCGACCAGCGGATTTGTGCGCGGGTGGATTCGTCCAAGGTGTGGAGGAACTGCCGAACCGATGAATAAAACGCATCAAGCGAATGTTCGCTGGCATGTCGGAGATCCGGCACGTCGAGCACAAAGCCCTTGGTAATGAATCCGCGTTGGTCGAGATCGTTCCAGATAATGAGGTCGTGAGAAAACCAGCCGTTAGGTGCTTGCATGGGAAAATGGATTGCGAGGTTGATGGGTGGGCGGCATCCAGCCAGTGCCGCTTGCAATGGTTTCGAGCAAATCCGTGTCGAAGGACTTCGGTTTGCCCTGCCGGAGGGTGAAGACGTATCCGGTGATCAGAGCGAAGGGCACCGCACCAGCGCCGACGCTGAACGTCGGCGCATGGTGGTGCGAGAGCAACATGGCGAGCCCGATGCTGAGGAGGAGTCCGGCGAGCATGAACAGGATGTTCACGCCCTCGATTCCCCAGATCTTGCCATCACTGTCGTCTCCGGCGTGAGTCGGGATCATTACCGTGAAACGCTGATGGTTGGCATTCCGCCGGCGGTGAAGAGAGCTTCGGCGATCAGGACGGCGAGACCGAGAAGAAGCCCGCCGACAATCGACATCTTGCCCATGTCGGCGTTGCCGGTCCGGACCTGCCATCCGCCATGGGCGATCACGACGACCGCGATGATGAAGAGGAACTTTGCAATGATTCCGAGACCTTCGGAAAGTGCGCCGTCCAGTGAACCTGCTGCGAGGAGTAGTGTTTTCATACGCCGGCCATCCTGAACGCAAAATCGAGAGCCCCTGCTCCCAGTTGGGAGCAACTTAACAATCCGAAAATGAAGGCCCCGTATCGCGAGGCTTTCGACATGCTGATGGCCTCGTAGAGCCGTTTCGCAGTCCGGATGAAATCCGGATAAAGCTCCTCCATCGCCACGCCAAGTGCGCGGGAAAGAAAGATCAGGTCATCGTCGGAAATCCAGACGAGCCGGGATTCGATTTTGGATATTTTTGCACGGGTGGCATTTTCCATCCCGAGGAGTTGGAGCTTGATGGCAAAGTCGTTTTGCGACCATGCCCGTTGGTTGCGGAGCCTGCGAACCTGAGGGCCGATGACATTGAAATGCTTCATGGCTGGGGACCATGCAGCCGATTTCGACACGTTCACGGAACCCGTGACGAACGTGCCGGAGTCAGTGACGAAGCGGGCTTTTCTGCCCGTTCGTCACACCTGATTCCTGAGGCGAAGCGCAGTCCGTAAGCGCAACGCTGCCTTGCGTCCCAGAGGAATCGGCTTCGGAACTCCGGCCATCTCGATGACAGAATCATCCCGGTCTTCGGCGAGGACTTTGCCCACACAACTCAGGTTCACGATCAATGAACGATGAACTCGAAGGAACAGAGGTTTCGGCAGCACTTTCACCCACTCGTTCATCGTCCGTCGAAGAAACTCAGTGGTTCCGTTGGCGAGATAAACGCGCGTGTAGTTCTCCTGTGCTTCGATCCCGCTGATTTCGGTCACATAGGCGACCCGCATTCCGGAATCGGATTTCAAAAATATGCGGTCGTCCTCGCGGAACGGTTTGGAATTCGTTGCGGTTGGCTGGTGTAGTATCCTCTCCAGTGCATGGGCCAGACGGTCCTGGCTCACCGGCTTCAAGAGGTAATCCACCGCATTGACCTCGAATGCCCGTGCCGCGAACTTGTCGTAAGCGGTGACAAAGATGACGGACGGCAGAGGGGCAATTTGTGGCAGGACCGAAAACCCCTCTCCATCCCGCATTTGCACGTCCAAGAAAATCAAATTGGGCTTCAGGTCTGCACACAAGGAGACTGCGGTCGCCACGGAAGTCGCTTCACCGACAACCCTCACATGAGGAAAATCCTCAAGCAGTTCGTTCAGAACCTCCCTCGCCGGAGCCTCGTCATCCACAATGAGGGCGCGGAGTTCTGGTTTCATGAAGACACGACTGGAATTTCAACCCTTACGGTCACCCATCCGGCTTCTTCGGTTGTGTCCATGCGGAAATTTCCGGGATAAAGGATTTCCAGGCGCTGGCGCAGATTGGAGAGACCGATTCCGCCGACTTTGCGATCCGGCTCCGCTTCGAGCCATCGTCCGGTATTGCTGACCTCAAGGCGAACCCGCCCTGCCTGCGGGGCAGGAATTCTGACGCGGACTTTCAAAGGCAGCTCGGATGTTTGACGCCCGTATTTGATCGCATTTTCAACAAGGGGTTGAAGGAGAATTCCGGGCACTGCTGCTTTCCGGGTATTGTCGTCGATCGTGCATTCCATTTCGAGTTCCTCCCGGAATCTGGCTTTTTCGACCGTCAAATACGCGGAGACGGAATCGAACTCGCACCCCAAAGGAACCAGATCGTCATCCCGGTGCGCGAGGGAATAGCGGAGGAAAGCAGCCAGCGATTGAACCAGCCCCTTTGGGTTTCTTTCCGGCTTCCCAAGGTCGGCGTGGATTGTGTTGAGCGCATTGAAAAGGAAATGCGGGTTCATTTGAGTCCGGAGCATTTGCAGTTCCGCCCGCTCGCTGGTGGCCTGCGCCTGAGCGAGTCGAATATCCCGATCCATGGATTCCCGCATGAGCTTGATCCCGAAATAGAGCAGGCTCCATCCGAGGCAAAGTCCGGTGCGAAAGTAGAAAATCCCGAAGATCACCGGAGGGGTGAACGTCTTCTCGGCCTTAAAATCCAAGAATTCGTGGAACCCAAGACTGAAGAGAGTCAAAACCAATCCGCTCGCCAATGAAACCCCGCCCACGAGTCCGACCAATGCCGCCTTGGTCATCTTTTCGTGATAGCACCTCCGGTAGATTTCCCGCATGCCGATGGTAACGAAAAATCCCAAGCCATCGCGAAACAATGCGACTATGACAGATTCCCGGAGGCTCTCGATGATCACCCATTTCGTGGGGAACGAGAAAATCGTAAAAGCCAGCCACCCTACCAACTGGAAGCGCCAGAAAAGCGGAATGCGGTCCCAGATTCCGCCGGTTACCCTTCCGTGCGAGCCATGAGAATCGGCACCGATCATGTTGTCAGCCTCGTCGGCTTCATTTGCGATGAATCGCTTTGCCGAAAATATAGGCAGGGGAAAGCCCGAGCTTCTGCAGCACGTTTTCCACACCGCGCAGTGTGGCGGAATGTTCCCAGTTAATCAGGCGGTAGAGCGTGGACTCGGCGATGCCCAATTCCTTGGCCAACTTGGCGTAACTCCAATCTCCGCGCAGAGTTTTCAGAAATGTTGAAAATACCATATCGAGGCTGGGCATCTCAGAAACTTCGCAAGAAAACCATTCCGCATGCGGATGATCTTCCTTATCCGGATGGCCAATGTCAACCCCTCCAGATGCAAGTAAAGAACCCCGGAGCAAGCTCCGGGGCATTTCAGAATATGATTTCACGACACGAAGAAAAGCCGAAGCAAGCTTCGGGGTATCAGACCCAGTGGGAATAAAAAGAGATTCGAGAGAGAAGGAGCGAACAATCAAACAAATTCACCGAAGCATTCTTGCCATGAGATATGCGCAAAGGGCATGAGGAACTTTCGGCCCTCGGCAGGGAAGTTCCGGAGCAGGATATGTGCTTTGTGGCGATCTTGGGTTTCGAAGGCGAACGCGCTTGAAGATTCCCCATTCTGATTGGCCTTCCCTGATCAGCAAACGGTTGTAGATCGCTGCATTTCCAATGGCGGAAAGGAGGAGTGAGCTGACACAGGCGGCCTCATAACAAAAAGCCCCAAGGGAATAAAACCAAGGGGCTTTCTGTATGAAAGACTGCAAATTACTTGGTGGAGTAAAGGGTGCCGGCCTTTTCGCCAGTCTTCTTAACATCTTTGGCCTTACTGACAGCCTCACGAACCGCAGAAGCAGACGCACCAGCTTGTTTGATGATATCGGACATCGAAATGGGCTTTTTAGCGGATTTGATGACTTGCTCAACTTTGGCAATGAGTTCGTCTTTTTGCTCTGGCGTAAGGCGAATGCGCTTACCTTTTTCGCCTTTGACAGTTTTACCTGTCAGATCGTAGTATTGATTCTCCAAGTCGACGACGAGGGCTTTTGCTTCGGAGAGCCTTTTTGCAATGTCAGAGATTGCTTCTGACTTCAAGGCTACGCAGTCGGCTTCATATTTTTCTTTGAGTTGCGCGAGTTTTTCTAGTGCGGTTGATGACATTATTTGGTAAGATTGAAATGGTTTTGGGATTCTTAAGTTTCAAAATAATAGCGAACTCGATTCAACGCGCAAGAGTTTTCAAGCAATCTTTCTTTAAAAACGCTTTATTTTTATGGCATCAATCCTTTCGACTACCTCCGGTATGTGCTCTCCCGTCTGCCCTCCGCCACAAACTGGACCGCCGCTCAACTCACCCCGGAAAACTGGCAGAAGAACCGCGCCCCTTCCCGCCTCGCGGTTGACCATCGCATCCCGTCGTAGCGCAGAGCTACGACATCTACGATCCGAAGCTGTCAATGCGGTCCGCCGCATGAATCTTACCATGAACTCGCACATTTGCTTTCCGATCCCGCTGCTAAGGATGTTAGAAAAACAATCCGCAAAATCACTTTGCCTGTTGACAATTAAGAAGCCATATCAACGTCCTCAGTCACCGCATCCCGTTTGCTTCTGGCATCCGAGGCTGCTCCACAGCCGAAGTGCCAGGAGTGCCGATGGCACGGGATTCGGTGGACCGGCCTCCAATTAATTGGTATGCAATATGTCTCGTATTATGTGAAAACGCAGTTGCTGCGCCGAAGTCTTTGGTGCGAGGAACTGACGCATATCAGTAAAGATAGTCGCTAAATCGCTCAAATCAGAATCCGTATAGATCAATGTGAAAATCCCGTATTTTCTGAAATATGCTTTATGGCGTCGCATCTCCCGCTCGAAATTGTCTTTAGCTAGGTCGTTGATCTGTGCTTGCGAAAGACTCTTTGTCCGCGACAAGTAACCGTGGCTGGACCAAGGAGAGAGCTCAAATGCAACTTTTGAGAGCTCAAAAGGATCGATAATTGTAAAGTCGAGCCGATACAAATGCTTTTTTGCAAAACCCTCATAGCGCAATTCTGGGATTAGCAGTGGAACTCGATCCGGTTCAGGAGTCGAAAGAACATATTCTCGATACATTTGTGCAATAGCATATTCGTATTCCGATCCACTATTACGCACCAACACATTCACAAAAAAAGCAAGGTAATCTTCGACAGAGGCAAAAGTCATGATTTCCTTTTTGGATGGTATGACCAACCCTGTTTGAAGAGCGTGGCCTATGGTCCAATATAATGGCTGAAAATGTCGAATCTCGCTTTTATCGTTTTCCCATTGCTGATTCCGGTCGCTGAAGCGAGGGGTTATTAGAAGACCATAATTTGCATTATTTTGACCTATCCAGATAATTGAGTCTTCAAGACCAGGTCGTCTCTTGCTAAGCGCATCAATGTTGCGCATGTATACTCGCTTTAGAAAAACATAAAGATATTGCTGAAGTGATGGGGTCGCCTGAAGAAGACTGAAATTCCGCCCATGGGCACTTCCTGGGCGGTCTTCAGCGTGTTTCCGAAATCCCTCTAAGTATAGCGATACAAAGTGATCAGGAGATTGGATCACTTCATTTTTCATGTCGATGTAATCCGCAAACTTACTGCCATAAAGAGCATGAAGTGATTGGTCAGAGCGGATTTCAGTGTCTGCTAGAACTGTTGGGAGCATAGCTCGCAACTGCTCTGTCATTCCATCAATGATGCGATTTCTAGCTGTTAATTCCGGGTCACGGGTTGGCATATATTATTAGCGAATGTAAAATCCGCTATTTTCCGCAAATTGAAAAGTTAGACCTTATTTTTAGATCTTTATTAATATTATCGAGGCCGCGAACTGCGATATACAACGCTGGAAGAATGATAACCCAGTTGATACCTTTGTTTTCGATTACACTGCTGCCTGCAATAACAGTGGCAATTGCGACCTCGAAAGAGCCATATAGAATCGGATATTTTTCTCTAACGTATAAAAATATATAGCCGAAAAATAAAGCTATCGCTGCACCTACTGCAAAAAGATGCGCAGGCTTCAAATCTGCGATATTTAAAAATGGCAATTTGAATATATAT
>Ga0194058_10001635_pt1 | contig 11132 bp, 12 predicted proteins | sample SepL4417m_MetaG_FD_155490 | JGI IMG/M metagenome (GOLD analysis project Ga0194058, IMG submission 155490) | Anoxic zone freshwater microbial communities from boreal shield lake in IISD Experimental Lakes Area, Ontario, Canada - Sep2016-L442-17m | ecosystem: Environmental > Aquatic > Freshwater... | reverse complement strand
TTTGTAAGTTAGCCTTAAATTTTCTTTTTGTATGAATCTGAGAGTGAGAAATCTGGCTTCCAGATACAGCACTCTTAGTGCAAATTGCGCAACGTCCCATTTGTCTCCTAAGTAAATCTAGTCTTTTTAAACCTTTAACTTAAATAATATACTAGAAAATAGATAATTTATCAACCCCATTAGAAAGGATTTCATGTTATTACTTGGATTAATCCAAAATCCGTTTATATTTCTCGCATATATCGTCGCTCTGATCGTCGGAATCACCGTTCATGAGTACGCTCATGCTTGGATGGCGCATCGCTGTGGCGACAATACGGCTAAGTTTGAGGGCAGACTTACGCTCAATCCCCTTGCTCACCTAGATCCACTCGGTACTATAATGCTCTTTCTTGTTGGCTTTGGCTGGGGTAAGCCGGTTCCGATCAATCCTAACAATATGGATAAGAAGTCGGACGAGCTAAAGGTTGCCTTCGCCGGTATCGTGACCAATCTGATTCTTGCCTTTATCCTAGCAATTCCGATCAGAATTGCACTCATGCAAGGAGTTCTCATTGAGTCATCCGCAGTTCTTAGCTTCCTAAACATTATTATTGATCTAAATATTATTCTGGCTGTCTTCAATCTTCTGCCGATTCCACCTCTTGATGGATCACATTTAGTAGAATATTTCCTAAATCGCGAATCGAAATATGCCTACCAAACTGTCGGCCCATTTGTTTTAATTGGCTTGATCATAGCGGAAAACATTACCAACATCTCAATCATCCACCCAATCATGGAGCCGATTCTTCGACTTTTCTCGCTACTAATAAAAGGTACATACGGCGTAATATTTTAGACAATTTTTTATTTGCATTGATAAAAAAGGACTGCCTATACGTATAGACAGTCCTTTGGATTTTATCCTTACCTCGACAAATACTGAACAATGTCGATCCCTGTGTCTCCCGGACAACAATCTGCAAGATAGTGCAGTGCATCCTCCTCGCGTTTGAAATACAAGCTGTGCGAAAATGGCTTGTCTTTTTTGTTGATGAAATTGAATTCAAGAATTTGTCGATCTACGACAGCGGCAAAGCTACCGATTTTCTGCGGAGTAAAGACTCCACAAGCAACCAAGAGAACAAGAGCAACTTGGTAGCATGAAGAATCTACTTTGTCATGCGATGACCCAAAATGCTTAAGCATAGCCCACGACACCCGCATCGGATGCCTCAGATAGAGCTTTCGGTCGACGAGATGAGTCTGATTTGGCAGTGCCATTGTTACTTTGTGGATGTGCTCATCGGTCAGTTTCTCCCCTAAATCCAACGGATACTCTGAGACAAACAGACTTAGCCGAGCAAACTGTTCCTCGGACACTTCTGCCAATGTATCGCGAACCCATTCGGGCGCACTGCTAAGACTTAGTGTAATCTGTCCGATTACAAAATCTATTTTTTCGGACATATTCATGCCCTCCTTTACCAAATATTTGGCATTCCGATCATACTACTTTTGCACAATTTTGTCAATAAAAAAACCGGGCCCGATTCTAAAGACCTAGCTATCACGTCATCCTGAGTTTGCGAAGGATCTATCAGTTTTATAAATAATCAGGACACATTGCCATGCAAACTGAAATTTAAGCATGATGGATTCTTCGTTACCTCAGAATGACAGAAAAAAAACTTGATGTCCCTAAAACAGCAAACATAACTTTCTAACTTTAGTACTTTTCGTATTTAAATCAAAATAGTTTTACTCTTTGCCCCAGAACTTCTCCGCTTCATCCTCCATGATCTCTAGGCGAGTGTAGTAGTCGGGAAACTCTTTCAGATGAGCCCAAGCGATTTTGCCAGTCATTTCTAGATCGTTATTCGTAACATTTGTCTCCAGATCACACAGACCATGTTCTCGCTCAACTTTCATACCACGGCGAAATTGATCAAGATCAAACTTATCCCACTTTATGCCGATTTTATCACCAGTTTGCTGCGCCATCTCGTCGCTAATTTCGAAATCATGATTTTTCTCGTGCATAGTACTCCTCATAATTAATTGCTCGGATCAATTATAGCACAAAAGGGGACACGGCCAAATTTGATATGGATGCGCCGATCTGAGCATCTAACTGCATTTCTCAACGGCCGTTGAGAAATGCAGTTAGATTGAACGCATTTACTGTCCAAGGCACAAAATAAATAGCTACTTGCAAGATTCTGCAAATAGCTATCATTTTTCCATTCTCAATTTGATTTATTCGACTTATTTGTTATTAGTTTTTAATAAAACTATTTTATTGCGTCCTGATATATTTTTCTTGCCTCTTTTTTCGCACCCTCTTGTCTGGCTAATCCATCAGCTAGAGCCTGCTGGTAACGTTTCTTTGCGGCAGTCTTCTCCCCTCTCGTTTTAGCTTTTGCAGTCGCTTCTTTTTCTATACCTGACGCCTGATCTTTTACCATCTTATACTCACCACTGGCCGTTGCCAGCGAATCTGAGTAAACCCTCCTGGCGTCTTTAATCTTAGACTTTTTATCTTTACTAGAAATCTGAGTCACTTTTACCGTTGTTTCTGCGGCAGCTGCGGTTGGTACCGTAGTAAAAGCCAGTGCCGAAAAAGCAAAGACCATCACGATAACCAAAAGCATGCTTCTCTTCAGACCCTTTTGTCCTTTTCTTGCCATATGCCTCCTTAATTTTGTTACAACTGTATTACGCGATTTTTCGCGCTTTTGTTTCAATAAAACTAAGCTGGCTACGATATCTTCGATAATCCGAGATCACCATAAAACCAATTAGACTAATGAATATCGGAAATATTATTATCAAGATGACGGCATAGTATGAATACTCAGATTTAATGATATAAAAAATGTCCATGAGATATGCGAAGCTCACCTCAAAACCATCAAGACAGCTATGAACTAGGGAAAGGAAATCTTTATACAAAAAATAATAGTAAAAATGAGCGGCAAAATAAACCATCACAAAAGAGAATATTAGCCCACGCAACAAAGCAAGCTGGGTGAATTTTTTCGTAATCGCCGCTCTAAGTATTTGGAAATGCAGAGGCAGAGAAATAGCTTTCTCATCCATCACTACACTAAGAGTCGCCATGTTGCAGCTCCTTTCGCATCTCACACTTTGCTCGGTAAATATAAGTTTTCACTGTGTTCAGCGGTAAACTCATCTTTTCTGAAATATCCCGATAAGCATAGCCTTCGTTATAGAACATCGTAAGAACTGTTTTGTATATCGGCTTAATCTTCGAGATCGCGCTCTCAATATCAATTTTTAGTTGAATTCCAGAGTATCTTTCTACGTATTTCTCTTGTAGATAATATGTTTCAAAGGGCTTATCTGGATCGTCGATGATCAGCAGCTCTCTTTTCTTGTGCTTGCGAAACCAGTCGTTGATTGTATTTTTCGCAATAGCAAAAAGCCAGGTGGAAAACTTGTATTCACTCTTGAACTTCTTTATTTTGAAATAAACTTTTATAAATGTTTCCTGCGTGATATCTTCGGCATCTTTATCATTTTGCACAATTCTAGAAACAAAATGAAAAATCGCCTTTTCATAGTGAGAAAGGATTTTTTCGAACGCCTCGATATCCCCTGCCTGGGCAAGACGAACAATCTCAGGATTTATTTGGTCTTTTTCCATCTACTATATTATACGCCAGAACATGCTAAAAGTACTACAAAGAGCAATTTATTCTTAACAAACTTGTGAATATTTAGTATGCTCAGAGAAGCAAACGGGGGTTAGCACAGCTCGCCTCGCCTGAAATAGGCGGGGTAAAGTAGCGCGTTCCTCACCTTGATAGATACGGGGATTAGCCCAATTGGTAGGGCGCACGATTCGGGTTCGTGAAACTCCGGATTCGAGTTCCGGATCCCCGACCAATCAAGGTAAGGGAAGGTCGTGAGTTCGAATCCCGCATCCCCGACCAACCAACCAATTTAGATAATTATTACTTTTTTTGAAAAAGCTTAGCGATCACTTCTTCTGTATCAATATCGGAAATAGAAATATTTTCTGGTTCAAACTTCTCGAAAACTTCGGTGACTATGTCCCCCATCTTGTCTTTCTGCACTCTGATGATACCGATGTTTTCCGAGATCTTCTTCGGAGCTTTGATCGAGGCAAAAAGCTTCTTCTCTTCTAGACTACCAAGAAAAATTTCTATTTTACGCTCAGGCGCATATTTATTCTTCAGATCTGTAAGCAAGCCATCATACATTTTCTTGCCTTTGTTGATGATCACGACACGATTACAAAGAGCTTCGATATCGCCCATATAGTGGCTGGTAAGAATCATCGTACATTTCTTCTCTTTGTTTATCGTCTTAAGAAACTTTCTAATCGATTGCGAAGAAACAACATCTAGCCCGATAGTTGGCTCATCGAGAAATAAGATTTTCGGATCATGAAAAAGAGAAGCAGCGAGCTCGCACTTCATTCTTTCGCCAAGGGACATATCACGAAGTCTTTTTGTAATCAGGGTTTTCATGTCTAGAACCTCAACCATCATATCGAGATTATCCTTAAACTTTTTTTCATCGATCGAATACACATCTTTCAGCATATTATACGATTCGATTGCAGGAAGATCCCACCAAAGCTGATTTTTCTGGCCCATGACCATCGACATCTGGCCCAAGTAACCGAACTTTCGCTCCCAGGGCGTAAACCCAAGCACTTTTGCAGTACCAGAATCTGGATGCATGATACCTGAGAGAATTTTTAGAAATGTTGTCTTCCCTGCTCCATTTGGCCCGAGAAATCCAACAAACTCACCTTCTTCGATCTCGAGATTGAGGTGATCGACCGCCACTTGGACAGTCTTTTCGGGACTCCAAATTTTTGGCCATTTGTACTTTTTCTTGGTAAAACTTTTTGTAATGTTTTTTGCTTCAACGACTTTCATTTTTCTCCTTAGCTGGAAGCACTGGAATAGCTTCGCTCGCCCAGTCTCCAAAGATAACGTGTGATTAATATAAATGCGATAGTAACGAGAATTACGAGAGAAATGTCTGGAAGATTCGCTCCAAAGAACAGGACTTTGGCTGGAAAATAAGAAACTGTCATGATAGGGAAAACCAGGGTCAAGATATACTGGAGCGCCTTCGAGAAAATTCCTGTAGGATATCGCATAAAGTTTTGAAACTTATTGATCGTATCTGCGAGTGACCAAGCCTGCAACAGCCAGAAAGCTGGGATAATCGTTAGTACTTGCAGATAATAGAACAGAACGGTTGTGAATAAAGCCAAAATCACGAACCAGATCGCGTTTACAATACTGTATGAGACCCCGAGCTGAATAAGGGCGTATGCACCAAGGCCGATAGACAGAAACATCGACAAGAAGCTATAAATCTTTGGCTTGCTAACAGAGACAAGAAACATCGCATCTATCGGCTTTGTCAGATAGAAATCGAGCTCGCCTAGACGCACATAGTTATGAGCCATTGCCTGAGTCCCACTTTTGGTCAAGGCAGAGTGAAACGACGTGATCGTCTTTGACAATGAATAAAGGAACAAGACCTGATAAAAAGACCAGCCGGCGATAGACGCAGAGGCGCTGAAGATGATGTCGAAGAAGACAATAGTGATAAATATATCCAACATCGAAGTAAGCAAACTGACCATGACAAAACCAGGGATTTTCGAGTCCCGAATATAGGCATTTCGGATCACCGTCATCATAATTTTTAGATATTTTTTCATCGTCCAGTCCCCGTATATCGCTTCAGACCATTCTTAAATAACAAGGTAAAGATAATATAGAAAATCACAATCCAGATCCCAGCTTCGATCCAAGAGTGAGAGATTTCTGACCACTGCAGTTTGCCAAGCCAGATGTTCGCAGGAGTATCAAATAAGATCTTAAATGGCAGCGCATGGACGAAGGCTGCAAACTTCTCAGGCAAAAAGGCAAGAGGGAACATACCACCAGCCAGAATCATGATCGCATAGTTTGAGAGATCGATATTTGCGTCCTGGTCACCAAAATAGAAGCAGAGCGAGTGCAGACACATGCTATAAACAAGCAAGAAAATCATGCCGATGATCAAGGTTATAACAAAATATAATCCGTCTATACCGACTGGCAGAGTGATGTACTGATGTGCGGCAAAATAGATTATTGCCATAAAAGGAATATAGATAATGAAGCCAACAAACAGATTAGCAAAGGCGAAACAGTTTTCGACAATCTTTACATTCCATGGTCTGACTAAATCGTTCGTCAAATATCCGCTCCAGATGTCGTTATTTAGCCACATAGACTGGCCGACATCTAGGCGGAAGATGATATTTGTGACGAAGAAGTAGGTGATTGTGTTGGTTAGAGAATAGTTCGAGATACCGTCAATCCCAGTCTCTCCGTAGATTGTCTTCCAGAGTGCGAAAGAGATAAAAAAGAAAACGAGAGAGAAGAAGAAGTTTAGAAAATAGTCCACCTTGTAAGCGGTGCACGATTTCCAGCTTGAAATAAAATAACTTAAATATTTTTTCATTAAAACTACTATACCACTATTTGTCGAGAAATGGTATATCTGTCAATATGTATTGACATAATTTTTATATCGTTTAGTCCAACATACTGCGATTTTTTTCAATCTCAGTAATCACTGTCTTCATCGCCCGCACTGCGAGAATCGGGTGTTTGCCGACAGAGGTCTCCTCAGAGAGCATGACAGCATCTGAGCCATCGAGAATTGCGTTCGCCACATCGCTCGCCTCAGCGCGCTCAGGAACGGTCGACTCGGTCATCGAAAGCAACATCTCTGTTGCGGTGATAACCATTTTATTTTTTTCGTTACATTTTTTTATTATAATTTTTTGGACGATTGGCACGTGTTCGAAAGGAATATTCTTTCCCATATCGCCACGCGCAACCATAATTCCATCACTAACGCTGATCAGCTCGTCGATGTTGTCTATCCCCTTCTGCGTTTCAATTTTTGAAATTATTTTTAGTACTCTAGGCTCGAAATATGTCCTTATCCCCTCGATCTGCTGAGGAGTCTCGGCGTCAGATACAGCCAGGTAATCAAACTTGATATCGCGAAGCCAGTCTACCTTGACCAAACCCTTGATATCGTACATCAGCTTGCAACCAGTCGCATCGCAATTATCTCGGATTTTCTGGTATTGCTCATCCGAACCGTATTTTGTATTTATTCGAGCGATGTCCATCCCCTCGTCAACAAGCTCCTTGAATATTCGAAGGCTAACAGTTGCGGGACCTATCGTTGCGATAATTTTTGTAGTCATTTCTCTCCTAGTTATGTTTATCATATTCTAAACGCAAAATTGTTCTTTCGCAAGAATATTAAAAAAATCACAGCTAGCTATTTAGCTGTGATTTTAATGAATTTATTTTAAAGAATACGTAATTGTTATTTGCGCAACGATTTCGTTTTCATTTGCCATAGGGGCTACACTCGTTTCCCCACTAGAGACTACCAGATCTCCAGGAGCTGCAGCTGCAATCTGAGCTGGCATACCAATATTTGCCTGCGAAATTTTAATAGCTCTGCCTAGGTTATTACCGGCTTCCTTGGCTGCACTTGTGGCCCGACTCTTCGCATCCTCGATCGCTTTGGTCTCAGCAGCTTTTCTTGCTGCAGAAATCTTGTCACTCGAATACAAAGGTGATGGCCCGATCAAACTAGCTGCCCCATTTTCAATCAATATATCAAGTATTTTCTTTTGCTTTGAGATATCACGAAAGACAATTGCCAAGGTTTCCTGACCAGAATAATTACTGACCTTCATTCCTGCAGGCGTAGACTGATACTCAGGGGCGACAATAACGTTCTGCGTCTTAACATCTTCTACGGCCAACCCTTCTGCTAAAAGTAGTTTTGTAATTAACGAAACTTGGTCTGAGGTTGCCTTCTTTGCGTCATCTGCCGTCAGTTTCTTTGCCTCAATGATCGCGCTATAGCGCAAAGAGTCCGGCTCAATATTTACTTTACCTTCACCAATAATTTCAATCGTACTTATTTTTCCACGTTGTAGATAAAGAAAAGTGATTGCAAATGCTGCGATAACAACAAGAACAACTAGTACTCGCCACAAGTTCTTACTAAAAAAACTATCCAAACTGCCAAAAATTTGTTTGTTCATTCCCCTCCTACTATTTATGCTCTAATTCTAACTCTTATCAGAAGATTATTCAAATTTGTAAATTACCAACTCTTTTTGGTCAGGGTAGCGGGACTTGAACCCACGATCTTCGGACCCCCAGCCCGACGCTCTACCAGCTAAGCCATACCCTGAACAAAAACAATAAATATTCTATAAGACAGCGTACTAAATAATCTGTATTTTGTGAATAATCAGACTCGTGATATAATTATACATAGTTAGATCAATTTACTCGGAGGATAAATGAAAATAATTTTAGGTACAGAATCTTTCATTCCAAACATCTCAGGCGTAGCTGTAGCAACTGAAATATTAGCAAATAATCTTGTTAATTCCGGAAACGAAGTTCACGTTTTTTGCCCTGGTGACGGCAGAGACACATACAAAGATAAAACAATAACCAAGTATCCAGTCCTTCGGCTCAAATCGATGAACAATCCTTTTCGCAAAGGCTTCCGCATCACCTCAGCCTCTAAGAATGAGATTCGCGAGCAGGTAAAAAAGATCAATCCAGATCTAATCCACCTACAAGACGTGGCAACGATCGGAATAATGCTTCGCGATGTCGCAAATGAGCTTGGCATCCCTGTCATCATCACAAATCATTTCAGTCTCGAATTTGCGCTTTCATATATTAAGTTCAAGCCGCTCTTACCTCTTTCTCGAAAAATTCTGATTAATTATTTGGTCCATTTTCATAACAAATGTGACGTCGTCGTCACACCTACCGAAACGATCGCCAAGCAAATTCGTGCTTGGGGAGTGAAGACACCAGTTATCGCCGTTTCTAATGGTATTTTTTACGATCATTTCTCGGTACATGTGCCAGAATCAGAGATTAATAAATTCAAGATAAAATATCACCTGCCAAATAATCAGATTGTTCTCTATACCGGCCGAATCGACAAAGACAAGAGTATCGATGTAGTGATGAAAGCGATTCCAGAAGTTGTAAAGAAGACAAATGCTCACTTCGTCCTCGCTGGTACTGGTGACTTGATGCAAGACATGGAAGCCCTTGCTGAGTCTCTAGGAGTACGTAAAGATGTAACCTTTTTGGGACGTCTAGACAAGGAATCTCCTGATTTTGTTTCTTTGTACAAATCAGCTTCTGTCTTTGCAATAGCTTCCACTATTGAGACACAGAGTCTTGTCACGCTAGAAGCGATGTCAGCAGGCACTCCTATCGTAGCAGCCGATGCAAATGCACTGCCTGAAATTGTCAGACCAGGGGTTAACGGTTACCTATTTCGGCCAGGCGACGACAAAGCACTTTCGGAATATATTATAAAAATATTACAGAATCCTAAACTCGCCGACGAACTTAGTCATGGCTCTCAGCAAATAGCCTCACATCATGCGATGGGTAAAGCCTTTGCCGCAATTTGTGAACTGTACAAAGAAACAATTGCAGCGCACAAAAAATCGGCGTAAATTTTTTATAAAAAAATGGCCCTACCGGGGGAAATTGGTCCTAAAAAGTGAAGTGGGTAATCTCACGATTACACCGCAGTGCAATCAAATATTGATTTCCCTTCGCAATCTAATTGATAGCCCAATTTATGTCCGATAGGCGCCAAATTCATAATATCAACAAAATTTGTCTTTGAAAAGAACTGTCAAAATCACAAATTTATTGAATAATATTTTTTGCAAATTGGCTCCTATCTTGCTAAAATAGATAGATAAATAAAAATAAAACATGAATCATCCGGCACTTATCACCAAGTCAGCTTCGCTGATTACAAAAAACAAAATTAGCGACCGAGAACTGGCATGCGACAAGATAATCAGCAAAAATTCTGCCGATAATTTTTTGTTCTATCTGATAGAACTAGATCGACCATATGCAAACTCCAAAATAATTACAAAAATAATTCAGATAGTGAAGAATCGTGCCAAGACGACCTCTGGCGATATCACTAATCAGGACTTTGATAAGCTCCTTTCTGCCCTAAACGAGGGCGTGAGCAGGCTAGCCGAAGGCGGCGAACGACAGTGGATGGGGCACTTAAACGCGATTGTTGGGCTGATAACAGAAAAAGAAATAATACTTTCTTATTCCGGAGAGATTATTGGATATATTTTTCGCAAGAACAAGATTTCTGCGATTACTGCCAAGGACACAGAGAACAACAACAATCCAATCAAGACTTTTACTGACGTCACCTCCGGAAAACTTGCTGAAGACGATCAGTTTGTCTTCTCAAACTCTCCCCTATTTCAATACTTACCCTTAGACAAGCTCAGACAGCTACTAAAGCTTCCAAGTGCTTCTGAAGCCGCCTCAGGATTAAACCAAATTCTCCGAAAAGCAAAGGCAACAAACATAAATTCTATCTTCATCGAATCTCGCGACCCCATAATCGCCGAATCAGAATCTGAGGAAATCGATAAATTCTACCTAGATGAACCAGAAGAGACGATGCTCCAAAAAATCGTTAAAATCGTTAAACCAGCGTATCAGGAAAGTGCAAGAGTACTATACCCAATAATAAAAAAAGCCTATGTATCCACCAAGCATAGCTATGATTTATTTAGCAAGAAGTGGAAAGAACAATACAGTAAAGAGATTGCACGAGAAGCTGCTAAGCTTGGCAATGTCATCGGTGCTCAGGCAAACAAAACAAAGCTTGCTCTCGAACCTAGTCTTGAGAAACTAAAAGAGCATCCACACTATAAAAAGGTGAAGATCTCAGCGATTCATTACTCCAAGTCAGACTCTGCCTCTACTTTTACAACAGCCGCAAAAGTCATTCGCGACGGATTTAATACCTTCTTGCTACTCTTCAAAAAAGAAAATCGAAAGTTCCTTTATGCAATTCTTATCTTAGTTGTACTTTCAATTAGCTATAACAAGATTAAAGAGAATAATAGTAATCGCAAGGAAACTCTCTCGAAAATCCAGGTAGACACTTCATACGACAGAGCCGCAAAGATTTTTGCCGATGCGAAAACAGATTTCAATCTTGGTAAACCAAAT
>Ga0194058_10001634_pt1 | contig 11135 bp, 9 predicted proteins | sample SepL4417m_MetaG_FD_155490 | JGI IMG/M metagenome (GOLD analysis project Ga0194058, IMG submission 155490) | Anoxic zone freshwater microbial communities from boreal shield lake in IISD Experimental Lakes Area, Ontario, Canada - Sep2016-L442-17m | ecosystem: Environmental > Aquatic > Freshwater >... | reverse complement strand
ATGCTGACGCCAAGTATTTCGCCAGCCTCTTTGGTGCTAATGTAATCACTCATAAAATTTTCCTAATGATCAAATATCAAATATCAATGATCAATTAATTATCAATTTTTCAATTATCAATTTCATATTTTGTCGCAAGATCTTTGGTCTGCGATTGCAGAAATTGTTATGTTATTGCAGATTATATTAAACTAAAAAACCTGTCGCTAGGTCAAGCGACAGGTTGTCGACAACTATGTATTTTCATTTTTTGTCCCATCCTTTTCAAGGAGGGGGACAAAGACATGATTAATCTGTGGCCCACGCTTTACCGAGTTCGATCAGATTCCTCCCCTAGATTAGGGGAGGCTAGGTGGGGTAGATACAATTCTGGATTAAGATATACCCCCTCCAGCTCCCCCTAAATTAGGGGGAGAGTAATACGCTTAGTTTTTTACTCCTAGATCCTAAATTCTAAGTCCTAAGTCCCTCCCTCCGTTACTCTGCCACTATCATTCGATGCAACAATCAATAGCCTTTTTCACGAGCTTGCCGAGCTTGCCAAAAATGCCTTTTTTCTCAGTATCTTTTATATCCATTTTATCTTCATCAATTTTTTTCACAGCGCCCATGTCTACGACATTTAAATTTATTCCCCAGAAGAGTGAGTAAAGATTATAAGCTTTTTCGAACATCTCTTTGGCGTCTTCTTTCTTCCCTCGGCCGAGTGCTTTGGTGCCGACCTCCATTAGTCGCATTGACGACGCAAGTAAGTGCTTCGAAATGCACCAAACTTCACCTTCATACTCCTTGATAATTTTTTTCAATAGATCTTTTCGCATGTCGCGAACTTCTTTTAGCAGATCAAAGTATTTGTCATTACCAGTTTTTTGCGCTGTGAAGAAGAAATGCTCCTCAATCGAGATCAAATTCATGATTGCAATTGATAAATCTTCATCAGATGAAAGATCGAGCTTATTATCTTTTTTTGAATCGTTGACCTTTTGAATAAACTTATCGATATTATCCAGTGCCATAAATCTCCTTTTAGTGAATATCGTTTTTAGTAACGTAATAAAAAATTAACGAAAGTACTGCGATTGGCAAGATCGGCCAAATGGCTTTCTGAAAGGGAAACCAAGCGTGTCCACCATTTTTCTCTTTGATAATTCGGTACCACCAATCTCCGAGGTAGAAGAATATGCTCCCGATGAAAACGCCGACAAGAGTTTTATCCATGCCCCAAATTTCTTTCAGCGGATTACCTATGATGTGCTGAAAATAGAGAGGGAGAAATGTGCCGACGTAGAAAAGTGCGAATACTCCGACGTTGATCGCCCAGTGGTATTTCCATTTACGAAGCCAATCAATCGTGATAACTGAACAGAGAACCAGCGCGCCACCGATCCAAAGACCAGAAATGATGTTATCAATGCCATATTTCTCCATAAGCGTAAGGGTACTTGCGACGACGATCGGGCAAACAACTTGGCAAATCGCATAAGCCTTTACAGGTGCGGCAACAGCAAGTAGACCCACAACAAGTAAAAGTCCATAAAAATAGGATTTATTTTTCATAAATTCTGAAACCTCTTTGTTTAATTAATTATATTATTACTGTTTTTTTTCCAATTATCAACTGATGTGCCGATCCTAAATCTGTCATTCTTGGGCAGGAAGAGCTATCACCTTTAAAGTCAAATAGAGAAGCGACCCATGACCCGAGAATCCAGGAAGTTGATTTGCGTGGATAATGAATGGATTCCCGATCGGGTTGGGAATGACAAAAGAGAAAAAACGAATAGCAGAATGGGAATTTTCTGCCGTCTAGAATTTGATAAAATATTATGTTAAAATATCGATGTTCACTTGAGAGAGATATGGCAAGTCCATATTATAATTTGTTGTATGATCTGGTCATGGAAGGTTACCCAAGTGGCTTACGGGAGCGGTTTGCTAAACCGCCGGTGGTCTAAAAGCCGCCACGAGGGTTCGAATCCCTCACCTTCCGCCACGCTTACGACGCTAAGCGTCGTTTCCAAAACGCTAAGCGTTTTAGCGTAGCAGGCCAAAAACATTTTAATCGTTCGAATCGTAAAAATATTAACGATCGCATGAAAGGTGGGGAAAATGAGTGAAAAACTGAACCTTAAAAAACGAATCATCAAGCCTGATATTCAGAATTCTGAACCGACTTTTTCATGGGAATCACCTGATTTTGTTCTTCATCCACGGAGCGCGAAGTCGTATGTGATTGTGATTGGTGGTGCACTTTTGATATCAGCATTTATGTATGTCCAAAAAATCTGGACTGGTCTCGCTCTAGTGCTGCTTTCGATGCTTTATATTCTTTTTACAGGTCGACAGAAACCAAAAAATGTCACTTGTGCTGTTTATGACGAAGGTGTCGTTGTAGACGGTAAGGTTTACGCTTATGAAGAGTTTAAATCGTTCTGGACAGCCCTTGGTGATATTCCAAAGATCAAGCTACAACTTGTTGGTCGCTTTGCTGGTCAAATTAGTATGCCCCTCGACGAGAGCGATTTAGATGCAGTCACAGCTTTTCTTTTGAATCATTTGCCAGAAGAGGAAGACAAGGGAGAAGATTTGGTAGATGTAATAAATCGCATGATTAAGTTTTAGTAAATAATTCAGAAAATATTTAGCCCCTTTAGCTCAGTGGATAGAGCGCACGGTTGCGGTCCGTGAGGCCAGAGGTCCGATCCCTCTAAGGGGTACCATTCGAATTATTATAATTTTTATATACACATGCGAGATATAGAATTCAAAAAAATCATCTTGAAAAACAACATTCGGCTTATTTTGGTGCCTGATAGCGCTAAGCAGGTTGTGACAAGCATGATTCTTTTTGGCGTTGGTAGCCGCTATGAAGAAGAGAAATATGCCGGTATCTCCCACGTTCTCGAACACATGTTTTACAAGGGATCACAAAAGCGTCCAACAGCCTTGGATGTTTCTGAATTTATTGAAAATATTGGTGGTGAGCACAACGCTTTCACGAGCAAAGAGTACACAGGATACTACACAAAAGTTGCCTACAAACATATCAAAAAAGCGATAGATTTTCTCTCTGATCTTGTTTCTAATCCTTTATTTCCAGCAGCAGAGCTGGAGAGAGAGAAGAACGTAATTCTTCAAGAAGTTGATATGTACGAAGATTTGCCGATGGAGGTTGCAGCAAGTAATCTCGAAAAAGCTTTATTTGGTGACAACGCTCTCGGACGAGACGTGATTGGTACGAAAAAAAGTATTCAGGATGTCTCTAGGGAAGATTTGGTAAATTATCGTGGCAAATACTACTCAGGTTCAAATACAGTCATCGTGCTTGCTGGTAATTTTAATTCTTTGTCTGAGAAAGAGATTATCGATCTAGTCGAAGAATCGTTCGATATCAAAGAAGGCAAGAAATCAGAGTATCCTGCAGTCAAAATCACTCTCAAAAAAGCTTCAAGTGTTGTCGAAAAACCGACTGAACAGTCTCACTTGTTGGTTGGCTTTCGAGGTGTTTCTTATGATGATATTGATAGACACAAGCTACGCGTGCTAGCTCTAATCTTGGGCGGATCGATGAGCTCAAGAATGTTTACAGAGATTCGTGAAAAGCGGGGCCTTGCTTACTCTGTCCACACTTCGAGCTCAAACTATCAGGACACAGGCGTCATTGATACTTACGCTGGCGTGCCACATGGCCGAGTCGAGGAAGCAATAGCTGCGATTATCAACGAGTACAGCAGGGTCAAGCTCGATGTCAGTGAGGACGAGTTGCAACGGGCCAAAGAGATCATATTTGGCAGAATGTTGATAGGCAGCGAAGACTCTAGTGAGCTTGCAAGCATGTACGCGATGAACGAGTTGCTCACTGGCAAGATTATGACTATCAAGCAGATTACTGAAATATACGAGAAAATCACTGTGGCAGATGTTATGCAAGTAGCCAAGAAATACTTGGTTGACGAGAGAATGGCACTTAGCTTTGTGGGGCCAAAAATTGATAAAGAAATGCTAGATAAAGTATTTAAGATATAGGAGAAATATGGACAAAAAAGTGAATCCTGCGCTTGAAAGAACATTCGTCATGGTCAAGCCAGACGGTGTTGAGCGCGGTATTATCGGCCAAGTAATTTCCCGCATAGAGCAAAGAGGACTGAAGATCATTGCGATGAAGATGGTAAAGCCTACTCTTGAGCATATTGACAAGCACTATCCGACTGATGAAGCTTGGATCTCTCGCTTAGGTGATAAGGGGTTCAATGTATTTAAGGAGCTTGGATTAGATCCTATGGAAGTTATGGGGACGGACAGTAACCTAGAGGCTGGTAAGATGGTTCGAGGCTGGCTTATAAGCTACATGGTAGAAGCACCAGTCGTCGCTATGGTTGTCGAAGGCTTTCATGCTCGCGATATGGTACGAAAAATTGCAGGCCATACTCTTCCTAGTAAAGCAGAAATTGGCACCGTACGAGGGGATTTCTCTGTAGATTCACCAGCGGCTGCCAACACTCAAATGCGCGCGATCAAGAATATTATGCATGCTTCAGAAACTGTCGAAGAGGCCAAAAACGAGATTGCTCATTGGTTCGCTGAAGACGAAATCTTTGATGACTATGCTCGTTCAGATCATTCCGCGATGTACTAATTATTCTTCAAAAGATAGAAAAATCAGCTTCCAGAAGGGAGCTGATTTTCAATAACTCAATTTTTTCGGTATAATAAATTTATGAATTATTTCATTCCATTTTTTGTGGCGTTACTGCTTTCAGCTGTCCTGACAGGTTTTTTGCGACAAATTGGTTTAAACAAAGGAATCGTCAGTCGTCCACGTGAACGGGATATTCACAAAAAAGCCATTCCACGCATCGGCGGTATTGCGATTGCGAGCTCATTTATCCTTGTCACGACTATTGTTTTTTCTTTTATTTATCCAAATCTACATTTTACAGGGCTAAAGATCTTTGGGATAGACCGTCACCTTTCCGGCATTCTGCTTGGCGGCTTTCTGATCTCGGCCATGATGCTTTACGACGATATTATTGGATTGAAGTCATACAAGAAGCTCGGGATTCAAATAGTTATTTCCCTGATCGTGATAGCGTCTGGCATCGGCATCGATCATCTGGCAAATCCTTTTGGTGCCCCGCTTGATCTCAATTATGTATATATTCCAATATTTAAACTCAACGGAATTGTTTATCATTTCTCTCTCTGGTCAGATTTATTGACTCTCCTTTGGCTCGTGATGATGATGAATGTGATCAATTTTGTCGATGGTGTTGATGGCTTGGCCGGCGGCCTTTCTAGTATTGCGGCTTTCGTAATATTTCTGCTCTCAATTACCCTTCTTGTGAATCAGCCTGCTACTGCTATGATCTCGATCATTCTTTGTGGCTCTGCCCTTGGCTTTTTGATTTGGAATTTCCCTCCCGCGAAGATTTTTATGGGCGACTCTGGCAGCATGTTCTTAGGCCTTATGTTGGGGATTTTGCCTCTTCTTTCCGGTGGCAAGCTTGCCACAACCTTTTTGGTGCTCGGCTTTCCTATCGTTGACGGTATTTTTGTTGCTCTTAGCCGTCTACTTCGCGGCAAAAATCCGATTACCACTCCTGACAAAACACATCTGCATCACAGATTTCTGCTTGCTGGGTTCACTCCGCGACAAGCCGTACTCTCAATTTACCTTATTGCCGCACTTTTTGGCTGGGTTGCGCTTCGATCGACCACTTACGACAAGATGATTGCTTCTATTGTTCTGGTTGTTTTGCTTTTGATCTTGATTCTGATCTTGAACCTTGTATCAAAATATAAGAAAAAACATCATAGTTTGACTAATAATTTATAATGAGAAATATGGAAAAAGAATTTACATTTAAGGGTCAGCATACAGATGAGAAGGTGATAGAAGTCGTAAATAGCCACCCATACGTGGTCTACCCTGCTGGGTTTCGAATGATGCTTATGCTTGTTGCCGCGGTTGCTCTTATCCTGTTTCCACCTCACATTGCCGCATGGTCTATAACACTCGCGATAGTGATCACTGTTTTTGCGATTCTATATTTCGTCAATGCCTATTACTCTTTCAGGGAATCGCTTTTTATTGTGACTAATCAACGCTTGGTTGCGATCACTCAAAAAGGCTTTTTTGCGAAAAAAACTGTTGAGACTGATATTCGTAATATTATCGATATATCGAGCGAGATGCATGGTTTTTTCAAGACGATGCTTTGCTATGGTGATTTGATTGTTCGCACAGCGGGTGCGAAGGAAAAAGGTGATATTATCGTTGAAAATATTCCAGATCCCCAATACATTCAGGAGAAAATCAGCGCTCTTCGTCCTCAAGCACAAGAAGAAATCGTTACATAAGAGTTTGTCATCCTGAACTTGATTCAGGATCCCGTCGCTATTTAAGCGGTTATAAGATCCTGAAACAAGTTCAGGATGACGTTTTCGCAGAGGCGAAAACGCTAGTTGCTCTCGACTTTGTCTCTGCCAACGAGCTCTTTTGTTTTATGAATTAGCACAGGATCGATATTCACTTTGTTCTTGATTTTGACTTCCTTGGTCTCGCCATTTGTGATTAGGAGGACAACTGAAGATTCGCCAGGGTGCTCGACAAGTATATCTTTGAGTTCAACTAAATGTTCTTTGCTCCAGCCAATCGGGATAGTAATTTTCAGGGTCTTCGGCCCAACATTGTAAATAGGGACACTGTTAGCGTTAGATGTCGCGCCAGAAGACGCTCCGCTGCCATTTGCGCTATTATTTCCGCCTGACTGCCCATTCTTATTGCCCCAACCGCCAAATCGATTAGCGCGGCGCTTGTCCTTTGCTACGAAAGCGGGGATCTCGGCGGTATCTGTAATTTCATTTATTGCTTCAGTTACGATCTTGAGCGCGCCGTCCTTGTAGCTGACAAAGCCATCTACGCAGATAATCTTGTCTGGCGCTAGCCAAGTACAGTTTTTAAGAATCTTTGGGAAGACCAGAACTTCTGCTTTGCCCTGAAGGTCCTCGATCTTCGCAAAAACCATTGTTTGGTTTGCTTTGGTGAGGATCTTTTGCATCGTTGTGATCACACCGGCAATACGAACATATTGATTCTCGTGCTCAGTTCGAATTTCGTTGATTTTGATTGAGCGATATTTTTCGAGTAAATTGCCTATATCAGCCAAAGGGTGCTCTGAGATATACATACCGAGAAGCTCGCGCTCCCATGAGAGAATTTGCTTCTTGTCAGCTGGCTTTACTTCATCAAGAGTGATTGTCGCGTGTTCGATCGTATTATCATCGCCAAAAAGGGAATCCTGATTGTTCCGCAGCATTTTGTGCATCGTGCTGGCAAAATTGAGGATTTTTTCACTGTTAAATATTACTGCGTTCCTCTCGACAAAGTCTGAGAGAGCTCCCGCCATGGCGAGCGATTCGAGTGCCTTTTTGTTAATTACTTTGCTAGAGAGTCGAAGCAGGAAGTCTCGAAAATCTTTGAACGGACCATTGATCTTTCGATCTTCAACAATCTCTTCAGCGACGGCAGTACCAACATTTTTGATTGCAGAGAGACCGAAGCGAATGTTTCCTGTCTCCTTCACCACACCAAAGTCGACGAATGATTCGTTTATTGAGGGCGCCATCACCTCGATTTTCATGCGATTACACTCATCGATCTCAATCGCGAGCTTATCCAGATCATCTTTATTTGAAGTCATGAGAGCGGCCATAAATTCAGATGGATAATGTGCTTTCAAATAGGCAGTTTGATAGGCAATGAGTGCGTAGCAAGCAGCGTGAGATTTATTGAAGGCGTATTGGGCGAAGTCCTGCATCGCGCTATAGAGATCTTCAGCAATCTGCTTACTAACACCGTTTTTGATACAACCCTCGACAAATTCTCGTCCCATCTTCTCCATGAGCTCCTTGATCTTCTTACCCATCGCCTTGCGGAGAGTATCTGCCTGACCGCCTGTGAAGCCAGCCATATCCTTACTCATTTGCATGACCTGCTCCTGATACACGATGATACCGTAGGTGTTGCCAAGAGCCGCCTCCATCTTCGGATGAGCGAAGGTAACAGCCTCGCGACCATGTTTTCTGGCTACAAAAGAATCTATCCATTGCATTGGACCTGGACGATAGAGTGCTACCATCGCGATAATATCTTCAAATACTGTTGGTTTGAGCTCCTTTAGGTAGCGTCGCATGCCGTCACTTTCCAGCTGGAAGATGCCAGTCGTGAAGCCTTTTGTGAGGAGTTGGTAAGAGGGTTTGTCATCCATTGGGATTTTCGCGATGTCTATATCTTCGCCGCGCGTTTTTTTGATGATTGAGAGGGCATTTTGAATAATTGTTAAGTTCGAAAGCCCAAGGAAGTCCATTTTCAAAAGGCCAAGATGCTCGATTGGGTTCATCGAATACTGTGTCACAGTTGAAATATCGCCCTTTTGTGCTTCCTGGACTGGACAATACTGAACAATAGGTTCCTTCGAGATCACAACGCCAGCTGCATGAGTTGAAGCATGACGTACAACGCCCTCAAGTTTTTTTGCAATATCGATACATTGCTTCACGTTTGCATCAGAATCATAGAGTGATTTAAGCTCAGCAATATTATCAAGCGACTCCTGCAGACCCATGCCCTGAGGAATTAGCTTTGCGATCGTATCGACTTCAGAATAAGTAAGTCCAAGCACTCGTCCAACATCTCGAACAGCCATTCTGGCTGCCATCGTACCAAAAGTAATAATCTGAGCCACACGATCTTTGCCATACTTCCCTGTCACATATTGAATTACCTCGCTTCGGCGTGAGTCAGCGAAGTCCATATCGATATCAGGCATGGAAATACGATCTGGATTCAAGAAACGTTCGAAGAGCAGGCCAAAAGGGAGAGGATCGAGCTCAGTAATGTTAAAGGCATAGCAGATGATTGAGCCAGCTCCTGATCCACGGCCAGGCCCGACAGCGATTCCCTGATCTTTCGCCCATTGAACGTAATCAGCCACGATCAAGAGATAGCCCTGATAACCCATTTTTTCGATCACACTAAATTCGTATTTATAGCGCTCCCAAAGTTCAGGAGTTAGATATAGCTCTTCTGGCGTTGGTTCTTTGTCTTTTGTAATATCATCGATAGTGATTTTTTTTGTACCATATCGATTGTTCAGGCCAAGATAACATTTTGTCCGAAACCAGCTCTCAAGATTGTAGCCCTCAGGGACATCGAAGTCAGGAATCAAGATTCCTCCAAGCTCGATTTTCACATTGCATTTCTCGGCAACTTCTAGCGTATTTGTCATCACTTCCGGATGATCAGGAAAATTATTATACATTTGCTCTCGAGTGAGAAGAGAATAATCATCCCCCATCATGCCCATTCGGTTCGTATCAGAAACCTGTTTGCCAATTTGCAGACAGAGAAGTGCATCTTGTGCGACAGCGTCGTCAGAGTTCACATAGTGAGGGTCGTTCGTGGCGATGACCTTGAGATCAAATTCTTTCGCAAGTCTGAAAATATTTTCATTCGCTATTTTCTGTTCTGGGACTGTGTTTGGATGATGCTGGACTTCAAGATAGAAATCTTCTTTCGGGAAAATTTCCAAATACTCCATCAAAGCCGTTCTTCCAGACTCGTAGCTCTCAAGCGACTTGCGAGTTACCTCTCCCTGGATACAGGCGGTCGAAGCGATCAAGCCCTCAGAATGTTTTTTTAGTAATTCTTTATCAATTCTAGGTTTATAATAATATCCCTCGAGATTTGCCTTTGTAACGAGCTGGAGCAGATTTCTGTAGCCGACCTCGTTTTTGGCTAGCAAGATTAAATGATAGGCTTTTTGATCAACTGAGGGTTGCTTATCCGTCATTTTTCGAGGCGAAACGTATGCTTCAACGCCTAGAATAGGCTTGATTCCCTCTTTCAAGCAAGTCTCGTAGAATTCGATAATCCCGTACATCGCACCGTGATCGGTGAGTGCCAAAGCAGTCATCCCATCGCTCTTGGCCTTTTTTATGAGATCAGGAACTTTGCCCATGCCGTCGAGCATAGAATAGTGTGAGTGAACATGAAGGTGGACGAATTCTGGAAATTCTTTTTCTGGCATAGTGACTTAGTGAGCTGATTGTGTTATGATAAAAAAAATGGAAAACGTAAATACAAATCAAAATAAATTGGCGATCACCGAAGGGCAGTATGTTGTTGTCCTTGGTCGCGAGATAGAACTATGTTTCAACGAGTTTCTAGCAACTATGAAGCGGTTTTGTTTTGATTTTGATAACTATACTCTATCGGACAATTTGCTTTTCTTCAACTCTAAAAATTCCGTTTCCGAAATAGCCGGCCTTATGCCACTTCTTGGCGGAACAACGAAGATTTATGAGCTTCTTTTCGATACTACTTACGATAAATTCCAGAAAGATGTGCTTATTTATTTGCGAGATATTGCCTTTAACGATCGCAAAAACAAAGAAAGTTCTAGAATCGATTTCGGAATCTCCTCATATGATCGCAAAATCAGCGCTCTGAAGACAAATCAAACTGGCTTTTCTATCAAGAAGGATCTAAAAAAGTCTGGCATTTCTGCTCGATATAATGAGTTGAAGAACGAATCAGAGGTCCCTACAATTATTTCCTCTGGTCAGCTGATGAAGGGTAATTCGCTTGAGATTGGTCTTTTTTGGCAGCCACGAGGCGTGGTTGTTGTCGGCAAGATGATTGCTTCCACAAATCCACGAGGGTGGGCTGAGCGCGACTTCGAGAAGCCTGCCGGAGATAAGGTTTCTGGGATGCTCCCACCAAAACTTGCTAGAATCATGCTAAATCTGGCCCTCGACAGACCCTCTTCTGAAATTAAAACCTTGGTTATTGATCCGTTTTGCGGCTCAGGCAATATGTTGATGGAGGCTTACGAGCTCGGTATCGACTTTTTGGGCAGTGATTTATCGCCTCGTGCAGTCCAAGACTCGATTGATAATATTGAGTGGCTTGCGGCCAGATCAAAAAGTGATGTGAAGCCGACTTTTGAGATTGTCGAAGCTGATGCCACAGGTGATAAGATTGTTGAATTGTTAAACTGTTATATTGCTAAAAACAATAAAACAATGAAGCAATATAGCAATTTGCTTATCGTATCAGAGCCGTATTTGGG
>Ga0194058_10001628_pt1 | contig 11146 bp, 4 predicted proteins | sample SepL4417m_MetaG_FD_155490 | JGI IMG/M metagenome (GOLD analysis project Ga0194058, IMG submission 155490) | Anoxic zone freshwater microbial communities from boreal shield lake in IISD Experimental Lakes Area, Ontario, Canada - Sep2016-L442-17m | ecosystem: Environmental > Aquatic > Freshwater >... | reverse complement strand
CATGGTGAGGATGAGCCAGGGCGAGGCCGCGCCCATCCCGCCCAACCCTTCGGTCGTCCCGCACTACTTCGGGCCGAACCCGAACTGGGCCTTGAGCCCGTTGACGCTGCCCGACGCGACGGTCGCTATCACGACGACGGGTAGCCACGACACCACCGCCACGGCCACGGCGGCTGTCGATGGGACCGGAGCCGTCACCGGCATCACCGTGACCAACCCCGGGAGTGGCTACGTCGGCGGGTCGGTCACGGTCAGCATCACCGGCTCGGGCGGCGGAGCAACGGCCAACGCGGTCGTCACCGCGTCGGGTTCCGTGACCGGGATCACCGTGGGCGCGAACGGCGCCGGCTACAAGACGCCCGTCGTCTCCATCACAGGCGGCGGCGCCACCACGGCCGCGACGGCCACCGCGTACGGCGGCGTCGACGCGGTCACCCTCAGCAACCCCGGCACCGGCTACACCTTCCCGACGGTCGACTTCGACTGGCCCGACGATATCAACGGCACGCAGGCCACGGCGCACGCCACGTTCGACGCAGTCAGCGGGGCGATCACCGCGATCGTCGTGGATAACCCCGGGTCCGGCTACTCGTCGGCTCCCCATGTCGTCGTCCGCGACGGCACGGTGATGGACCCGATCAGGAACACCCCCGGGACCGGCGCCACGGCTACGGCTACGGTGAGCATCCTCAACGTCGCGCTCAACGTCTTCGGAGCCGGCTATACGTCCGCTCCGACGGTGACGATTACCGACGGCGCGGGTACCGGCTCCGGCGCGAGCGCCACGGCGGTCGTCGACTCCGGCGGAGTCACCGCCATCACCGTCACCGCCCCCGGCAGTGGTTACGTCACCCCCGGCGGCATCAAGAAGTTCCAGGACGCCCTGCCGGGGCTCTGTGACCCGGCCGTCGCGGGCAGCTGCCCCGATTGGAGCACAAGCCCGAACGCCAAGGCCATCCCGCTCGGGGTTCCAGACTCCAAGGTGTACAACGGCATCAGGGCCGACGAGTACGAGATCGGCCTGGTGCAGTACCGGACGACGTTCAGCTCCGACCTGCCGCCGACGCTCGTCCGCGGCTACGTTCAGCTCGAGACCTCGGCCACCGCCGGCATCAGCCAGCACTTCCCGCTGACGAACGCGAATGTGGACCCGACCAAGCCCGACACGCCTATTCTGATCAACGGTGTGCAGGCGCTTGGCGTGACCCCGCCGCAGTGGCTCGGTCCCACCATCGGGGCCACCAAGAACACGCCCGTCCGCATCGTCTTCCGCAATCTCCTGCCGACCTTGGCCGAAGGCAACCTCTTCCTGCCCACCGACACAACCCTCATGGGCTCGGGCTCGGGCCCGGTCGCCATGTCGCCCCCGGTCAACGACGGCACCGTGACGGATCAGGTGCGCAACCCCGTGTGCACGGACAATCCCCAGGATCCCTCGTGCTTCAAGCAGAACCGTGCCACGCTCCATCTGCACGGCGGCACGACGCCGTGGATCAGCGACGGCACGCCGCACCAGTGGATCACGCCGGCTAACGAGGACACGCAGTGGCCGCAGGGCGTGAGCGTCCAGAACGTGCCCGACATGGACGTGGGCAATGCCCCCAACGACGGTATCCAGACTTTCTACTACACCAACCAGCAGAGCGCGCGGCTGATGTTCTACCACGATCACGCGTGGGGCATCACCAGGCTCAACGTCTACGTCGGCGAAGCCGCGGGCTACCTGATCAGCGACGACAAGGAGAAGGAGCTGATCGCCAGCAACACCATCCCCGACGCCGCCGCCACGATCCCGCTGGTCGTTCAGGACCGCACCTTCGTGCCGCAGGGCTCGCAGCTCTACGACTCAGTCGATGCGGCCGGCGCCGTCATCTATGGTCAGGATCCGACCTGGAACAAGACCAAGTGGGGCGGCTACGGCAACTTCTGGTACCACCATGTCTACATGCCTGCGCAGAACCCCGGCTCCCCCACCGGCATGAGCGCCTACGGACGCTGGATGTACGGCCCCTGGTTCTGGCCCCCGGCGACGCCCCCCTACGGGCCCATCGCCAACCCCTACTACGATCCGAACTGCAACCTGGCTGATTCGGCGACGTGGCAGTACCAGATCGAGCCGTTCTGCGAGCCGCTGCAGATCCCCGGCACGCCGCTCATCTCGGCCGGCATGGAGCAGTTCAACGACACGCCGATCGTCAACGGCGTGGCGTACCCCGAGGTTACACTCCAGCCGCAGACGTACCGGCTGCGCATCCTGAACGCGGCCAACGACCGCAGCTTCAACTTCCAGTGGTATATCGCCGACCCGACGACGGGGACGATGAGTGAGGTCGCCCTGAACCCGGTGGAGCTGGCGGCGGCGCAGACCGACCCGAACGTCTTCCCGACGCCGGTGCAGGGCCCCGCGACCGCGGGTCCCGACTGGATCCAGATCGGCTCCGAGGGCGGCTTCCTGCCCGCTCCGGCGCTCGTGGACGGCCAGCAGCCGACCACCTTCATCACCAACCCGACGCGCTTCGACGTCGGCAACGTGGACCTGCACTCGCTGCTCCTGGCGCCCGCCGAGCGGGCCGACGTGATCGTCGACTTCTCGCGGTTCGCCGGCCAGACGCTGATCCTGTACAACGATGCTCCGGCGGCGTTCCCGGCGCGCGTGCCGTCGTACGACTACTACACCGGAGGGCCCAACCTGAGCCCCGTGGGCGCTCCTACCATCCTGCCCGGCTGGGGGCCGAACACCCGCACCATCATGCGGGTGACGATCGCCGCCGGCGCGCCGGCGGCGGCGTTCGACCTGACCAAGCTGCGCAACGCCTTCAAGCACAGCGCCAACGGCACCGGCGTGTTCGAGTCCAGTCAGCACCCGATCATCGTCGGGCAGGCCGCCTACAACTCGGCCTACGGCGCGAGCTTCAGCCCGGCCGGCAACTGCAACCCCGTCCCGAACACTCCGAACCCCGCCTTCCAGATCTGCGACGGCCTCGTGCGTATCAACGACACCATGACCTTCGGCTTCAACACGCTGAAGGCGCCGACCACCAAGATGATGATGCCGCTCCAGTCGAAGGCGATCCACGACGAGATGAACGCGACGATCTTCGACGAGTTCGGGCGCATGCAGGCGAACCTCGGCGTCGAGATCCAGCCGGCGACGGCGGCAATACAGAACGGCATCTTCTACCCATACGTGAACCCGGCGACGGAGCTCATCGACGGCACCAACCTGCCGAAGAACGTCGTGACCTACGACGCCAACGGCAATCCCGTGAGCGATCTCAAGATCGCGCCGATCTCCAGCCCGAACGACGGCTCGCAGATCTGGCGGATCACCCATAACGGGGTGGACACGCACCCGCTCCACTTCCACCTGTACGACGTCCAGATCCTGAACCGCGTCACCTGGGACAACATCATCATTCCGACCGAGCCGGGCGAGCTCGGCTGGAAGGAGACGGTGCGTGTCAGCCCGCTGGAGGACACGATCGTCGCCCTGCGGCCGATGATCCCCGAGGTCCCGTGGGAGCTGCCCAACGCGATCCGCAACCTCAACCCGATGGACCAGGCCGGATCGACGGCGCTGTTCAACCCCGTCGATCCTCTGGGCAACGCGGCGCCGGTCGTGAACGGGCTCGTCAACTTCGGCGCTGAGTACGTCTTCCACTGCCACATGCTGTCGCACGAAGAGATGGACATGATGCGGCCGGTGTCGCTGGCGTTGCCGCCGCTCAAGCCGGACGGGCTCGCGTACGCGCTTGCAACGATCGCGGGCGTCCAGCACGTGACGCTGACCTGGAACGACAACTCGATCAACGAAACCGCGTTCGCGGTGCAGCAGTCCACGGATGGCGTCACCTGGGCGACCGTCGGGACGATCGTCTCACCGCTCGACCAGCCGAACATCCACGAGCTCCGCTCCTGGACCGATCCCGCGGCGTACGTTCCGGCTATCTACTACCAGTATCGGGTCGTCGCGCAGAACTCGATCGGCTACGGCGCCGGATTCCCGGGCATGATCGTCCAGTCAGTCTCCGCCACGCTGTCCCCGCCCTACGTGATCACTCCCAGCGCGGGTGCGAACGGGAGCATCACGCCCAACACGCCGCAGAGCGTGGTGTCAGGCGGCAGCCAAACGTTCACGATCGCCGCGAACGCCGGCTACCACGTGCTCAGCGTGCTCGTCGATGGGGTCACGGTGGGCGCCGTTGGGACCTACACGTTCACCAATGTGACCGCGAACCACACGATCGCGGCCTCGTTCGAGGCGAACCTGGCGATCACGATCACCATCACCGCTCCTCGCACCGGCGCCACCTGGCCGCGCAACACGTCGAGGGCCGTGAACTGGACGATCACGCAGAACCCGAACGTCGGCTCGTTCCGCGTCTGGGCGACGCCCGTGGCCGGCGGCGCGGCGACGCCTATGAGCGCGACCGTCGTGCCGGTGGTCGCCCGCCAGTCGGCATACAGCCTCAACTGCACCATGACGCTGCCCCGCGGCAGCTACTACCTCAGCGTCTACTACTACGACGCCGCCGGCGTTTGGCGGAGCCAGAACACCGTCCGGCCGACGATAAGAGTCCCGTAAGGGCAGAGCGCGACGAGAACGAGCTCAAGGCGCACGCTTAGGGCTTGGGCTCGAAGCCCACGCGCCGCGGGCGACCCGGAGAGGTTCCGGGTCGCCCGCGGCGTTTCCGCGATGGGCAGCCCGATGGTGACCTGTGACGACCGCCAGGGACGGTGTCTCGGCCTCGATGTCAAGGAGCCCAAGGGCTGCGCGCGAGTGCGGATGCGCCGCCTCCTCGCCGCCTCCTCCCGGCCACGTCCCTGCCACCTCCGGCGCTCAGGCGCCGGTGAGCCACGAATGGGGCGCCCAGTGGGCGCCCGGCCGGCAGCGCCAGGCCCGGCCATCTCCGTGAGCAGCGGGTGGAGCCGGAGCCAAGGGGGAGGAGCCGACCGGGCTCCCCCTGGCCGCCCGACCTTCAGGCCGCGCGGCGGCCGCGGCGGCCCCGGCGGCTGCGGCGCGGGGTAGTACGAAAAGGGAAGATCTTCCCTCACAGTGCTACCCCGCCACCGACGGCTGCGGCGGACGGGCGCCTGCCGGCCGGCGGTCTGACCTTCAGACCGCGGCGCCGCGCCGCTTCAGACCGGCTTCGGCGCGACGCCTCTGGCGCAGAGGTTGCCCGGGTCTTCGGCGGTGCCCAGCCAGCGGTCGAGGAGTCTGGTGCGCCACACCAGCAGGCAGAGAACCATCCACGCCGCGGCCACCGAGAACAGCGCGACGTACTGCCACACCGGCAGCGCCGTGAGCTCGAACAACGTGCGCCCGAGCGGGATCGCCAGCACCGCCACCATCCAGCCCATGAGCAGGACGACGACGCCGGGGATGCGCCAGTCGCCGCGTACCACGGCGCCGCCGCCCAGCCACTTCGAGGGCGGTACGGCCAGCAGCAGCAGCAGGATGGCGGCGAAACACGAGAACAGCGTGAGCGCCGTCTGCGCCTGCGGGTAGGCGAACTCGATGAGCTCCTTGGCGCCGGCGCCGGGGTGCGCGGCCAGGTAGCTCGCCTTGGCGGGGAGCGCATAGGCGAGGTAGACGCCGGTGCCCATCAGAGCCATGAGCAGCGTCGTGGGCAGAAAAAAGCGCGCCAGGAGCTTGAACAAGCCGAGCTTGGGCGTGGGCCCGGGGATGGCGAAGGCGGCGAAGACCACGGCGGGCACGCCGGCGCCGACGAACGAGACCAGCGAGGCCTGGCGCGGCGCGAAGGGGAAGCCGCCCAGCGCCATGACGATGGCGATGATCGACGCCTTGTAGCCGATACGCACCATGAAGATGCGCAGGATGTCGTTCATGCCGTTGATGATGCGCTGACCCTCCTTGAAGGCGAAGGGCAGCGGCGCGAAGGTGTCGTTGAGAAGGATGAGGTCGGCAACGCCGCGCGCCGCCTGGCTGCCGCCCTGCATGCCTACGGCCACGTTGGCCTGCTTGAGGGCGATCACGTCGTTGACGCCGTCGCCGATCATGGCCACGTAGCGGCCGCGGCTGCGCAGGCCCTCGACGAGGTCCTGCTTCTGCTCCGGCGTGACGCGCCCGAAGATGGTGGCGCGCTCGGCGACCTCGGCGAGCTCGTCGGGCGAGAGGCCCTCGAGGTCGGCGCCGGAGACGGCCACGACCTCGGGCGGGGGCTCGCCGGCGGCGGGCGCGGCGGCGGGTGCGTCGTCGGTCGCCGCCGCCGCGGGGCCGCCGTCGGGCGCGGCCGCCGCGGCGCCTCCGCGCCCGTGATCGGCGGCGAACGCCGCCGCGCAGTAGGCGGCGGCGTCGCTGGGCCGGCGTACGGCATGGATGCCGGCCTGCGTGGCCAGCGCCATCACCGTGCGCGGGTTGTCGCCGCTGATGATCTTGACCTCGATGCCGGCCTCGGTGAACTCGTCGAGCGTCTGCTTGACGCCGGGGCGGAGCTCGTCGCTGAAGCACACGAGGCCGAGCGCCTCCATGTCTGCGGGCAGCTCGGGGGGGCGGTCGCCGTCGCTGAAAGCGACCGGGTCCGCCCGCCCGGCGAACAGCACGACGCGCAGGCCGCGCGCCGCCCAGGCGTCGGCCTGCGCCCGCCAGTCGGGGCCGGCGCGCAGCGCCGGCGCCACCATCTCGGGCGCCCCGAGGACGTACGTACCGGGCGTCTCGCCGCCGGCGAACGCGAGCCCGCTCCACTTGCGCGAGGAGGAGAAGAACGCCTCGTGAGCGGCCTCGAGGCGCTGGGCGGGTAAGGCCTCGCGCAGCGCCTCGATGGTGCGGTTGGCATCGGTGGTGCTGGCCGAAAAGGCGCCGAGCAGCTGGGCCACGCGGCCCTGCTCGGCGCTTAGGGCCAGCGTCTCCTCCAGCTTGATCACGCCTGACGTGAGCGTGCCGGTCTTGTCGGTGCAGAGTACGTCGACGTTGCTCAGCGACTCCACGGCGTTGAACTGCTGCACCAGCATGTCCTTGCCGAGCAGGCGCATGGCGCCGAGGGCGTAGGTGAGGGCGATGGAGAGCACGAGGCCGTTGGGGATCAGCGCCAGGATGACGGTCGACATGCGCACGCTCTCCACGAACGGCACGCCGCCGATGGTGTTGCGTACCCACACGAGGATCTCGAAGACGACGACGACCAGCAGCAGCACGCGCACGATCTGGTTGATCTGGCGTTGCAGCGGGGTGAGCTCACGTTTGTACTCGGTGGCTTTGGCCGTGAGCTTGTTGGCGAAGCTGTCGAGGCCGACCTTCTCAGCCTCGTAGTAGCCGCCGCCGGTCATGCAGAAGCTGCCCGACAGCAGGGCGTCGCCGGGGTGCTTGGTGACGAGGTCCGACTCGCCGGTGAGCAGCGACTCGTCGACCTCCATGCGGCCCAGGCCCACCATGGGGCCATCGACGACCACCTGGTCGCCGGGGTGCAGGTAGAGGATGTCGCCGCGCACCACCTGGGCCGGGTCGAGATCCTGCACCCGGCCTTCGCGCACCACGCTCGCCTTGGGCCGCATGAGGATGGCGATGCGGTCCATCACGCGCTTGGCGCGGACTTCCTGAATGAGGCTGATCACGGTGTTGGCCATGATGACGAAGACGACCACGAAGGCATCGAGGGGCTTGCCTAGGGCGACCAGCACGACGCCCAGCACGTAGAACAGGTTGTTGATGAAGTTGAAGACGTTGTCGCGCACGATGCGCCCGTAGGTGCGGCCCGTGCGGATCTGCACGTCGTTGCCCTGGCCGGCGGCCCTGCGGCGGCCGGCCTCCTCCTCGCTGAGGCCGGGCAGCGGGGGCGCCGGGTCGGCGCTCTGGCCGGGCAGCGGGGGCGCCGGGTCGGCGCTCTGGCCGGGCGGCGGGGGCGCCGGGTCGGCGCCCTGGCCGGGCGGCGGGGGCGCCGGCTCGGCGCTCTGGGGGTCGCTCATGTGCGGACGGTATCAGAAGGGGCGGGGCCGCGCGGCTTCGACCGCGGAAGCGGCCATCATCTACACACATTCTTCACATCGGCCTTCTACTGTATGCGTGGGAAGGAGCACGCGCCTGCGGGGGCAGTTGACCCTTGGTGGAGTCGGCCCTATTCTGGGTAAACACTATCGTCATGATTGATTTACTCTAGTTCAGGAGGTCGCGAGTGTCCGGCAAGTCCAGCAAAAGGAACAGGACAGGGAACGGAAGACCGGCTTCGCAAGCTCCGACCGTGCGCGAGCAGAAGCGCGCGCAGTTCGAGGAGCCGCGCCGCCGCACCACGCTGCACATCGTCCTCGCGGGGGTAGCCCTGCTGATCGTCGCCGGCGCGGCATTCGCCTTTGTGAGCACTCGCGGCGGCGGAGCCACCGCGGCCACCACGACCCAGGCGGCCCCCGGCGGCGACGTCAAGATCGCGCTCGCCGACGTCAACGACGGCAAAGCTCACTTCTACAGCTACGACGCCGGCGGGACGCAGGTGAAGTACTTCGTCCTCAAGAGCTCTGACGGCAAAGTGCGCGCCGCCTTCGACGCCTGCGACGTCTGCTTCGCCCAGAAGAAGGGCTACCACCAGGAAGGCGACGAGATGGTGTGCAACAACTGCGGCCGCCGCTTCCCGTCGACGAGGATCAACGTCGTCGAAGGCGGCTGCAATCCGTCGCCCGTGGATCGCACGGTCAAGGGCGACACGCTGGTTTTGAAGACGGCCGACCTGCAGGCCGGCGTCCAGTACTTCCAGTGAGCGCGGCGGCTCCCGCGCGCGGCGGCGTGCGCCCGCCCGTGCGCTCGACGGCGTGCGCGCGGCGGCCTGACCTCGTGAGCGCCGGCCCCAACGGCGGAGCGCGTGCGTGAGGCTGCGCACCGTCGCTCTCAACAACCTGCGCCGGCGCAAATCGCGGGCGGCGTTTCTGGTCGCCGGGCTGCTCATCGGCATCGGCACGGTGGTCACGCTGCTCACGCTGAGCGCGGCGCTGACCGTGGAGGCGCAGAACAACCTCGAGACCTTCGGCGCCAACATCGTCGTGGCGCCGCGGACAGACGGTTTGTCGCTGAGCTATGGCGGCGTGTCGCTCGGCGGCGTGTCGGTGGGGGCGCGCGACATCCGCGAAGCGGACCTCGCGCGCATCGACACCATCCCCAATCGCAAGAACATCGCCATCGTGGCCCCCGAGCTGCTCGGCGCCGTGAACGTCAACGGCCGGCAAGGCCTGCTCATGGGCGTGCGTCCCAAGGAGGAGTTCGAGCTGCGCAAGTGGTGGACGCTCGATGGGCGGCCGCCACGGGACGGCCGTGAGCTCGTGGCCGGCGCTGTAGCCGCCCGGACGTTGGGGTTGACCAAGGGCGCCCAGCTCACGATCGACGGCCGCCCCTTCACGGTGACTGGCATCCTGCGGCCGACGGGCTCGCAGGATGACGATCTACTGATCACCGACCTCGCCGCGGCGCAGGGCGTGCTCCACAAGCCGGGCATGGTCTCCCTGGTCCAGGTGGCGGCGCTCTGCAGCAACTGCCCCGTCGAGGACATCGCCGACCAGCTCGGCGTCGCCCTGCCGGGCACCAAGGTCACCGCCCTGCAGGAGAAGGTCAGGAACCGCATGGACGCCATCCGGCAGTTTCGCACCTTCAGCTACCTCGTGGCGGGAGTGATCGTCGCGATCGAGGCCCTGGTCGTTTTCGTGACCATGATGGGCACGGTCAACGCGCGCACCCGCGAGATCGGCATCTTCCGCGCCCTCGGCTTTCGTCGCGGGCATGTGACCCGCCTCATCCTCATCGAGGCGGCCGTGGCCAGCGTGATCGCCGGCGTCCTCGGCTACCTCGTGGGCATGGGATTGAGCTACGCGCTCCTGCCGCTGCTCGGCGGCGACGGCGTGTCGGTGGCATGGACGCCGTCGCTGGCCGCCGCGGCCGTCGCCGTGGCCGTGCTCGTCGGCGCGCTGGGCTCGCTGTACCCGGCGCTGCACGCCAGCCGGCTCGACCCCACCGTGGCCCTGCGGGCGCTGTGATGGACGGGCCGGCCACGTGAGGCTGCGGACCATCGCCGTGAGCGACCTGCGCCGCCGCAAAGCGCGCACCGCCTTTCTCGTGGCCGGGCTGCTCATCGGCGTGGGCACCGTGGTGGCGCTCATTTCGCTGACCCAGTCCATGAGCGGCCAGACCAAGGCGAACCTGCAGAGCTTCGGCGCCAACATCGTGGTCACGCCGCGCAGCAAGGACGTGTCGCTCAGCTACGGCGGCATCTCGGTGGGCGGCGTCGCCGTGGGCGCGCAGAGCCTCCCCGAGGCGGACCTCGCGCGCATCGACGCGATCCCCAGCCGCGACAGCATCTCGGTGGTCTCGCCGGAGATCGTCGGCGCGGTGACGGTGAAGGGCCGCCGCGCCCTGCTGATGGGCGTGCGCCCGGCCGCCGAGTTCAAGCTCAAGCGCTGGTGGTCGGTGGACGCCGGGCGGCCGCCGGCCAACGGCCACGAGCTCGTGGCCGGCTCCGCGGCCGCCCGCACGCTGGGCCTGCGGATGGGCGACTACGTGCGCCTCGGCGGCCGGCGCTTCACGGTCACCGGTATCCTGCGCGAGACAGGCTCGCAGGACGACAGCCTGCTCATCGCCGACCTGCGCGCGGCCCAGGAGGTCCTCGGTCAGCCGGGCAAGGTGACGCTGGTGCAGATCGCCGCGCTGTACGCGGACGCGCCGGTGGACCAGATCGTGAAGGAGCTCTCGGCGGCTCTGCCGGGCGCCGACGTCACGGCTCTGCAGGAGGCGGTCAAAGGCCGCATGCACGCGGTGGACGAGTTCAGGAGCTTCAGCTACGCCATCGTCGGCGTGGTCATCGCTATCGAGGCGCTCGTGGTGTTCATCACGATGATGGGCGCGGTCAACGAGCGCACCCACGAGATCGGCGTCTTCCGCGCCATCGGCTTCCGTCGCGTGCACATCACGCGCCTGATCCTCATCGAGGCGCTGATCGCCAGCCTCATCGCCGGCGTTCTCGGGTACCTGGCCGGCATGGGCGTCACCTACGCGGTGTTGCCGCTGGTGGCGCGCAGCGCAGAGGTGGCGTGGGCGCCGCTGCTCGGGCTCGGCGCCGTTGCGCTCGCCGTGGCCATCGGCGCCCTGGCCTCGCTGTACCCGGCGCTGCACGCCGGCAGGATGGACCCGACCGAGGCGCTGCGCGCCCTGTAGCCC
>Ga0194058_10001622_pt1 | contig 11169 bp, 11 predicted proteins | sample SepL4417m_MetaG_FD_155490 | JGI IMG/M metagenome (GOLD analysis project Ga0194058, IMG submission 155490) | Anoxic zone freshwater microbial communities from boreal shield lake in IISD Experimental Lakes Area, Ontario, Canada - Sep2016-L442-17m | ecosystem: Environmental > Aquatic > Freshwater... | reverse complement strand
CCAACGCGAACTTCCGCCACCCGGAGACCGGCCATCGATTTATCTACCAACTCGTCTGATCTCCTAAAATAAACCGCAAACGTCACAAACGTGCCAAATCACTTTCCGGCGAGATCAGGACCTCTGAAATTGCGTAAACCGGCGCGAGCACGGGCGAAAACGCCGGCTTCCAGGATGCCGCAAAAACGGAAATGAGCGCGAGGATGGAGCCTCCGATCAACGTGGGGACCGCGAGGTTGGTCCCTGCAAGCGACCAGGTGAGGGTTGCCGTCGCCGCCGCGATCGCCGCCAGGAAGGTCGTCTTGTGGATCGTCCCGGAGACGGTCATCGTGTCGCTGGAAGTGGATTCGATGGATTCGATTCTTTTCTCGTTGAATATCGGGTTGTTCATATGGATGTTTTTGCCGTGCTTATTATGCCAGGCACGCTGCCCCACATTTGTCATCTTGGCAAGCCGAAGCTTGGCTGCCGAAGCGCCCCCTACAGCTGATTGGTTCTTATCTGAAGTTCCCATGCGGGGAGGTTCCCCATATTTTCGGAGCTCCTGACCTCGACTCCGTCCGGGGCTTTGATGCACGGGACGATTTTTCCGTTGGCGGAGTGCCAGGACACCTCGATCCACCCGGCGGGATGGCTGATTCTGCCCGAGGCGCGGGCGATCCGGTGGACGACCGGGTCGAAGATAAGTTCGCTCGGGTTGCCGGGGATCGCCGGACGGATGCCGAGAACGTGGCGGGCCGCGTAGATCGCCGGCGCGCCGGACCAGCTGTGGCAGCGGCTGCCGGTCGCGTTGTCCGCACCATAAAAGCATTCCGGGAGAGTATCGTCGCCGATGCCGCGGAGGAATCCGTAGTGGTCGTCGATGAGGATCTCCGCGAGGTCGGGCCGCCCGTGCGCGGCAAGCGCCGGGAGCGCGTAGTGGAAGAAATAGAGCTCGATGTGTCCGCTGCCTCCCCCCTCGCGGGTTCCCCTGGCAAAGTTCTCCCGGAGAAGCGGTTCGACATAGGCGAGGATGCGCTCGCGGGATGCGCTGGTGCCGAGGCCGAAGCGGAGCGCGAGGATATTTGCGTGGAGGGCAGAGGTGCCGGCGCCCAGAGAGGCCCGATAGCATCCCCGGGCATCGTCCCAGAGGAGGCTGGCGGCCGCGCGCTCGACCCGTTCGGCCTCATCCCGGAAGGCCGCGGCTTCAGCGCTTTTCCCGAGCGCCTCCGCCAGCGCGGCGCACGCTTGGGCGGCCCCGAAGCGGAGGATATTGATGACGGCATTCGCCTTGCCGGAGCGCTCCTCAAGGATCGCTCCCCAGTCGATGAAGAGGCGCAGGTTGTCCGCATTCCAAAGGCCCGACGGATGGTGCCCCCATGTCGGGCTCTCCCAAATCCGACGGACAGCTGGCCAGACTTCCTCCGCGAGCGTCGTGTCCCCGGTGTTGGCCCAGAGATCATGGATCGCGAGCAGCCAGACCAGCGTGAAATCCTCGTGCGGCGATCGCAGCCATGAAGGGGCGCAGCAGGGGAGCTGGCCGTTAGGAAGCTGGGCCTGAGCAAAGAGACGCAGCGTGCGCCGGGCGGTGCGGCCGTCCGGGTCGAGCAGGAGGTTCAGGAGGATATTCACCGAGCAATCGCCAATGTAGCTGCCGCGCTCGCGCCAGGGGCAGTCGGAATAGGCTTCGTCGGCGGAAACGATCAGCGTGCGCATCGCGACCGGCCAGGCCCATCCGAGGTTCGGGTTGTCACAGGAAAAACGGGTCTTGTCCTGCCCGAGAGCCTGCCGCGAACGGACAAAGACATCGTGGAGGGCAAGCGGCACCACGCCCGCCGGCGAGCGCAGGGTAGCTTGGAGGAGCTTGCCGCCTCGAGGGTGGAACAGCTCGATGGTTTGCCGTCCTCCGCGCAGGATAAACCGGTCGGCGGCATCGGTGAACGGGCTGGATGCGTAGAGCCTCACTCCGCCGGTGGCTGCCTGCCAGTCATCGAATGCCACATCCAGCGTCGCTCCCTCGGGACCCTCGACATCCAGCACGGCGTGGCCAAGGAATTCCCCTTGAAAGGAAAAACACCACGTCGCCTCGCAATCCTCGATTCGGGAGACCTCCGGCAGGCGCTCGGGCGCGATGTCCCGCACGGCACCCTCCGCGGGGATGTCCCACCCCACCATGCGCGCAGGGGTCAATCGCGCGGGATTTCCATCATGCAATATCCAGTCGTCCGGCGCGCAAGAATCCCCGTCTGCGGGCAGGCGCAGGTCTTCGCGCCGGCTGTTGGGCGAGATGGCAAACGCTTCCGCGCACGCCGCATCCCGGCGGCCATGAAGGGAAAGGCCTTCGGGGATGCCGAGGCAGTATGCCCAGAACTCCGAGAGAACCTCCACCTCTCCGGTCAGCAGGTTCCAGCCCTCGCGCAAATCCAGCTGGCAGCGGGCGTGGTTCCCCCAAGGGGTGCTCGTATCAACGGCGACAGGGAGGCCATTGCAGCGGAGCTCGCTCCAGAAGCAGCTGCACGTGACGGCTTGCGCCTTCGGGGAGCGGATCCATGTCGCAAACGCAGTCCATGGTTTCGCGCTGAGCCGTCGGGCGGCATCCGGGTTGTGCGACATAAAGCCGAGCCGCCGCTCGCTTGTGGCCAAGCGTCCCGCCAGCTCGATGCGCTTCGGCCTGTGGATGAAGAATGGAATCGGCATGCCGGAATACGGCAGCAAATCCCCCCAAGGCGCGGCGTCCCCATCCAGCACAGCAATCCTGGCTGGAGCTCCGGCTTCCGAGAACCTCGTGTCGCAGATTTCCACCGGGCTCTGCGCGAAGCTGAAGAGCGGCGCATCCCACCGCCATGCGTGCAGCCGAAAGGCCTCCCATCCGCCGGGCGTCGCCAAATCCACAGATCCGCCCCCGCCCCAGGCGATGAACCCGGGCTTCCCGTCCGGCATGCTCTGAAAGGACGATGCCCCAAAAAAATTGACCTCGACGCTGACGCTGTTTTTTCCCGGGCGCAGAAATTCTGCAAGATGGTGCGTGTCGAACTCGGGGAACTGGGTGACGAACCGCCCCGGGCCGGCCGCCACAAAACGGCCGTTCACGCGGAGCCGGTAGCGGGTGTCGGCAAAGAGGTGCATCGGAAACTCCGCCGGCACCTCCAGAAGATCAAAGTTCCGTTCGAACCGGACAAACTGGTTGCGGGGCTCCGCGCTATCTTCAACCCAGAGAAATCGGGCGCTCATGGCCGTGTGAGTAGCCCGGTGATGAAATCCGCGTGGAGGATGGCGACGTGTGTGAGCATGGGAACACAGGCAAGCTACCCCGCTCAGGTAGGCTGTCATCCCTCGGAAACTTCAAACCGTTTAATCTTGGGCGCTGGCTCCGCAGGGGGCCGGACGCTCGCCGCAACGAGCAAGGCAGACGCCTGGCGTGAGCGCCGACATTTGCTATTGTGTTTGGCGGCTAATCTGATTCTAACTGTCGGTTCCAAACATGGATATATCACTCATCACAAGCCAATCCCTTCGCAGCCTGCTCAGCCTGACGGAGAAGAAGGACGAACTCATCAAGGGCCTGGAAGAAATCCATGCCGAAATCGCCAGAACCCTTAAAGGCGGAGCGGTCTCGTTCATCGAGGTCGTCACCGCCACGAAGCCTGCACCCGTCGCGCCAGCCAAGGCAGCCCGCACGGCTCCAAAGGCCAAGGCGAGACGCTCCGGCGGACTCAAGGCCAGGATTCTTGCCCTCCTCGATGTGGCCGGTTCCGGAGGTCTCCGTGTGAAGGAAATCGCCGAGAAGCTGGGAGTTAGGCCGACGAATATCTCCGTCTGGTTCAGCACGACCGGAAAAAAAATCACCTCGAAAATCGAGTCGGGGCGCTACGCCGCAAAGGGAGCTTCCGCATCCCGATCGCCAGCCGCTGCCAAGCTGGCTCGTCATGCCGCACCCGAAAAAACAGTCAAAGCCTCAAAGAAAAGCAAGATGAGCGCGGCGGGCCGCGCCCGCATCTCAGCAGCTACGAAAGCCCGCTGGGCCGCCCAGCGCGCAAGCCATGTCACAGCCAGGGCTGACGTTGCACCAAAGGCACCCAAGCCAGCCAAGGCGAAAAAGAAGAGCGGCCTCAGCCCCGAAGGGCGCGCGAAGCTCGCAGCTGCTGCAACCGCCCGCTGGGCGGCCGTCCGTGCTGCCAAAGCAGCCAAACCAACCGCCTCAGCCAAGCCAGCCAAAGCTCTCAAAAAATCCAAAGTCTGATTCTTATGCCAACCGCAAAAAAGCCAACAGCCAAGCCCGCCTCGAAACCTGCACGCAAGCCGAACCCGGCGCTGATGAAACCCATCCAGCCGGACGCCGAGCTCGCCGTCATCGTCGGATCAAAGCCGCTGCCCCGCAGCGAAATGACCAAGAAGCTTTGGGACTATATCAAGAAGAACAACCTTCAGGATCCTAAGAAAAGGACGATGATCAATGCCGACCCCGCCCTCAAAGTCGTCTTCGGCGGCAAGAAGCAAGTCAGCATGTTCGAGATGACCAAGCTCGTCTCGGCGCACGTCAAGTAAGCATTCCCGCCAATCCCCGGCGGGCGTGCAGGACAAATCTTTATAGGCGGGCCGCGTTCGCCGAGGCTGCATGGGCAGCCCGGCGGAGCGCTTCAGCTTCCTTCGCGGGTAGGCCCGCCGGGGAAAAAGTGTTGCCTTCGACATTCTCGCCAAAGATCACCTCATAAAATGTGGCGCCGGCGAGGTAGCTGCCGGCCTTGTTGGCATGCTTGTCGCCTGCGGTATTGAGGGCGGGAGCGCCGGGCAGGGCGCGCACCGCCTGAAAAGCCTCCCCGACCGGGATGATCCGCAGCCCGGTCTCGTCCGCCAGCTTCTGGTAAGCCGCTTTGAGCCCGACATACATGGTCTTCTGATCGAGATCCTGCTGCTGAAACTTCGAAAAATAGTCGTCTGGATACGCCCATGTCTGGTAGATGAGGATTTCTGCGTGCGGCGCATATTTGCGGATGTAGGCGATCAAAGTGTTTGCGTAGGGCTGGAAGGTTTCCGCCTTGAAGCTCAGGGCGCTCGATTGCTGGATGGTGACAAAATCCCAGTCCTGGCATTCCAATGCCTCGCGCAGGCTGAAATCTTTTACCTCGCCCGTGCGCGGGTCGGCGTGGCTTTTGTAAGCATGGCCCTTCGGGTCATTCGGGTCAGCCTCGAACGCCTGGAGATAGCTCGCGTGTTGCTGCAGGGAGTGCCCGCCGAGGTTGGCAGGAAAAACCACCAGCTCTTTGCCTCCTGCCTTGGCGAGGTCGGGCAGAAACTTCAGCGCGTTTCCGGCGAAGCTGTTGCCGATGGTGAGCAGTTTTACGGAGGCGTGCGGCGGAGGTCGGACCGAGCTGGATTCGCTATCCGCTCCCGGCAGGAGTGCGGGCGCAAGGAAAAAAAGGAACGCCAGGCGCAGCATCGCTCGAGAGGCCAGAGCTGAAATGTTCACTCCTATTGGCATTGTCATATGAGGCCGGATGTTAGAATGGAGCCACGGGCGGCATATCCCCTGCAGATGCGGCGCAGGAGCGATGAGTTCTTCCCTGGCGTTTCACAGAAGGCATTTTGCGGCACAGAAACATCGGATCAAGGATATTCGCTTGCTCCAAGTGTTTTGCCCGGGCTCGCCATCGCGCACGCCCGGCAGATCCTAAGTCTGCGGGTAAGAACCCTGAACGCAGGGAGGGCGGCGCGACAAGCGGCAGTTCAAGATGACATGTAGCCGACAGGAGGCAGCCCACTCTCGGGCTGCTCAGCAAGGCGGCCGGGGGCGACCGCCAGCCATTCGCTGCGCTGACGCGCGGGCCTGGCAGATCGCCCGGCATTGACAATGTTTCTTCCATCACGTTGATTTCGATTCTGATGAAACTTCGTTGGCTCGCAGGGATTTTGGCAGCGCTCATGTTTTGCCATCCGGCCTGTGCCGAGGAGAAGCCGCCCCTCAGGGTCGGCATTCACGAAGTTGTGCCGTATGCCACGAAGAATTCCGATGGCGAGTGGGTAGGCCTTGGAGTTGATCTTTGGAAGAATGTTGCTGCGACAACTGGCCTGCGGTTCGTGTTTGTTGAGATGCCGTTCGAGCAGATCCTGCCGGCGCTCGCCGAGGGGAAGCTCGATGTGGCGGTGGGAGAGATGGCCATCACCGCCGAACGCGAGGAGGTGGTGCGCTTCACCCAGCCCTATCTGACCTCTTCTGCAGGAGCTGCCATGCACCCGAAAGCGGCGAGAATGGATTGGGGCAAGATTGCCGGCGACTTCTTTAACCGGACGCTGGCCCTCGTGCTCCTCGGAATTTTAGCCGGGATGATTCTTGTCAGCTTGCTGATCTGGACGATTGAGCGCCACCACGACGTCGGGCACTTTCGAGGAGGCTTGGCGGGCTTCGGATCCGCTCTTTGGTTCTCCGCATCGACGGTGACCGGGGTCGGCTACGGGGACAAGATTCCGGCCACATTTTTCGGGCGGATCATCTCGTTTGGCTGGATGCTCATGGGCGTCCTGCTGCTCGCAGGGTTTACGGCAACCGTGACCTCCAGCATGTCGGCCGCAAGCTTCGCCAGCCTGAATGGGCAGCGCGCGAAGGAGCTGGGCGACATGCGGCACTTTTCCTGCGGGGTCCTGCGCGGCTCGCTGACAGAGGAGATATTTATCCGGGACGGGATCTGGTTCCGGAATTACGAGACTTTTGACGCGGCGTTCCAGGCTCTTGCAGACGGCAAAATCGAGGCGGTCGTCGGAGATAAAATCTGCCTCCGCTACCTCGTGAAGCAGTGGGCGCAGCGAACCCCGCCGGTTCACTTGACCATCTCGTCGGTGACTAACGAGAACGTTTTTATCGGGATCCCGACCAGGCCCGGACTCCCGGAATACCATGCGATCAACCTCGCGGCGCTGCAGGCAATTTCGACGATGTCGTGGCAGGCAACGCTCAGGCGCTGGCTGGGCGAGCGTGCTAACTGACCCCGCGCAAGGGGCTGGCATGGATGAAAGAAGGCGTGACGATCGGCTGGCCTGCGGATAGATTCCTCACATGAAATACCCGAGGTCACCGCAGGAAAAATCCGGAGGGATTGTCTATTTTGGGCGGATGGTTGAGAAGATCCGCCTCATGGCCGCCGGGGAGCTGCATCCCGATCTTCATGCGAATCTCGGCAAGGGATTCGATGAGAGGTGCGCAACCTTCCTCGGGGTGAAATACGAGGTGCTGGAGAGGAAGGTTCGCGAAGGTCTGGATGACCAGCGGGCGCTCGAGTGGTGCTTCGAAAACGGGATCCGCCCGACTGCCGAGCAAATCGAAATCTGGAACGATTTCATGCGGAAGCGCGGCTGGAATGACGGGGTTTCTGAAACCCTTGCGAAAAGGAAAAAGGAGAGCGGCCTCGAGTCCCGCGACGACATTCAAACGATGTTCCAATACATCGACGCCGACGAGGGAAGAGGCTGAGGATCCGGGATGCCCGGCATCCCCGGTCAGATGAGGGCCAGCTTCCGGAAGAGGCCGGCAAGGTGGGGCACGCTCAGCCCTGCAGCCTCGGCCCGGCGGAGCGGCTCGCCCCAGATGGATTCGATCTCAATCGGGTTCCCGGCGCGGGCGTCCACGAGCGTGGAGGGAAGATAGGGGCCCATCGGCCGCGTCCGCTCGATTTGGAATTTCGCATATTCCTGTGGGATGTCGTGCCCGTCGGATGCTGCGATCGCGCGGACCTCATCCATGAGCGCCCGGCAGGTGGCCAGGAGGGCTGGATCCGCGAGCACCCGGTCGGTCCCAACATTTTCTGCCGTGCAGAGGCCGTTGAAAGGGATGTTCCAGACGAGCTTCCTCCAGCGCTCGCCGACGAGGTCGTTCACCGGGCGGGCTTCGATTCCGACGGAATGGAAGCCGTCCGCAAGCGCGCGCGTGCGGCCGAGCGGCGGACGCCCGAACTCGCCAAGCGAAAGCGTGCCGCGCCCCACATGGTCGACCTCGACGGGGTTCCTGCGGGTGAGGCAGACGAAGCAAAGCCCGCCCATGATGCGATCTCCGCCGAAATGCGAGGCCAGAAAATCCTCGTTGCCCAGCCCGTTTTGCAGGGTAAGGATCCATGTGGATTTCCCGAGCAGCGGCGCGATCAGGCCCGGGAGCGAGCGGTTCGATGTCGTCTTCACGGCGACGATCACCCCCTCGCAACAGCCGATGTCGCGAGGGTCGGCGGCGACGTGCGGGCGCGCGAGATGGATCCCGTGGTCGGCCGAGTGAATGCGGATCCCGGATCTCGTCGCGGCATCAAGCCCGGAGCGCATCAGGAAGTGCACCTCGTGCGGGACCCGTGCGAGGCAGGCACCATAATAGAGCCCGATGGATCCCGAGCCGACCACCGCGAGTTTCATTCCGTGCGGAGCTATTCGCCGAGGCGCTTGCCGGGCATGAGGTAGTGGACCGCGTAGTCGCGGACGGCGTCCTCGAGCGAGGTCGTCGGCCTGGTATACCCGGTGGCGCGGATCTTCGAGATGTCCGCGCACGTGTGGTATTGGTATTGGTCGCGGATGTTCTCGGGCATCTCGATGAATTCGATGTCCGGCTTCTGGCCGAGCGCGGAGAAGAGGGCGTTCGCCAGGTCCACCCATGTGCGGGCGACCCCTGAGCCGACATTGAACAGCCCCCCGGCCTCTTCTTCCTCGGCCAGATGCAGCGTCATGTCCACCGCATCCTTCACGTAAATGAAATCCCTCATCTGGCAGCCGTCGGCAAACTCGGGCTTGTAGCTCTTGAAGAGGCGGATCCTCCCGGTCGTGCGGATCTGCTCGTAGGCCTTGCAGACCAGGCTGCGCATGTCTCCTTTGTGATACTCGTTCGGCCCAAAGACGTTGAAATACTTGATCCCCACAATGTCGGGCAGGATCTCCTCCCGCCAGGCGAAGAGGTCGAACAGCTGCTTCGAGTAGCCGTAGAGGTTGAGCGGGCGGAATGCCCGGAGGTTTTCCTCCTTGTCATCCATCCCGGCCGAACCATCCCCATACGTGGCGGCGGACGACGCATAGACAAACCGTGCCCCGATGGCCATCGCCCACCGGCACAGGGACTTCGTGTAGGCGTAGTTGTTTTTAAGAACAAACTCCGCATCGGTCACGGTCGTCGAGCTGCAGGCCCCCAAGTGGAAGACAGCAGCAAATTTTCCATAATAGTCCGGGTCGCGCGCGGTTTCTTCGAGGAACCGCCCGGCCGGCACGTAATCCTCAAAGTCAAGCGGCAGGAGGTTCTTCCATTTTTCGTCCTCCCCGAGGAAGTCGGTGACGGTGATCTGCGCAATCCCCCGGCGGTTGAGCTCCTGCACGAGGGCGCTTCCGATGAACCCTCCGGCACCGGTGACAAGCACGCGCGCCTTCTCGTGGAGGAGGGTGTCGCGCGGAACAGACTTTTTGGAGCCGACCGGCCGGGATGCCTCGTCTTTCATTCAGCGGAGGGAGATCCCGAGGTCGTCAAAGGTTTCATCGAAGAGCGCCGTCTTCTGGCCGAATACGTATTTTGCCGCAGTGAGGTACTCGACCGCCTTCTTTTTGTTGCCGGCTTTTGATTCCCATGCCGCCTGCGCATAATACCAGGCTGGAGTATCGCCGGGATATTTAATGCCTTTCAGGAACTTGGCGGCACCCTCCTGGTTTCCCATCTGGAGCATGCAGAGAAAAACCTTGAACTGCAGAAGCTCGTTCCGGCGGTCCGATGCCTCCATTTTCCCGAAGTAATCGAGGGCCTCGGGATAGCGGCGCTGCAGGAAAAGGAGCACGCCAACATTGAATTTTGCCGGAAAAAAATTCGGCTGTTTCGCCAGAATCTTGTCGAAGCATGCCTGCGCGGCCGGGAAATCCTTCAGTTTTGTGTGCGCTGCCCCGAGAAGGTTCAGCACGAAAAGATCGTCCGGCTGCGCGGCGGCGGCCTTCTGAAGCTTCTCGAGTGCCTGGCGATACTTTTTGGCGTCAAAGTCCACGAGAGCGCTCTGGATCAGGGCCTTGTTTTCCCGGGAAGCCTCAGGGGCTGGCTTCTGAGCTCGAACAAACGGCGCGGCAGCCAAACAGAAAATATAAAAAGCAATTTTCAATGTTGTTGGAATATGGCGTGGCGGGCGGGCGAGGTCAACCGTGGCGTTTTTGCCGCGCGCCCCGGCCTGTTGCTGCGCGGATCAGGATGGCTTCTGATAGACCGCCTGGCTGTCGAAAAGCTTTTCTTCGGAGATGGCCACCGGGCAGGCGTTGCGGTCGAGTTCCTGAAAAAAGCAGCTTTCATACCCGGTGTGGCAAGCACCGGACGTCTGCTCGACCTCGAAAAGGAGGACGTCCTTGTCGCAATCCTCAAACCACCGGATCACCCGCTGGGTATTTCCGCTGGTCTCGCCCTTCAGCCAAAGCTTGCCGCGCGAGCGGCTCCAGTAGGTCATGAGCCCGGACTCCAGCGTGCGGGCGAGCGACTCGCGGTTCATCCAGGCAAACATCAGGACGCGGCCTGTCGGGCGCGGGGTTGCGCTGGCTTCTTGAACGATGACGGGGATCAGCCCGTCCGGAGCAAACTTAAAATGAAATTCCACAGGATTGATTCGAGTTGGATTCTCGGATTAGTTGGAAACCGGCAATGAAACAACTCAAAGATATGTTGGAAGAGAAAAAATCCGCCCGCTACCGGTATTGGGTCACCCCGCCGGAATTCCTGACTCTCCGGATCGCGGACATCGAGGCCTCGATCCCCAGAATGAATTGGAAGCCCGGCAGCCCGACCGACGGGACATTCGATCTCCCAGCCGCCGCAGTTTTCAGCAGGAACGTGCCGAGGATTTCCCTCCGCGAGCTGGCGGAAATCCTTCCAGACCATGTGCTGTCGTCGGATGGCTCGATCAAGCTGCCAGCGGCCCGCCTGACGGCGGCGTACCATCTCGTTCCGCAGCGCGAGGAACTTCCTCCAGAGCCGGAAATTGTCCCTCCTTCTCCTGAGGCTGAAGAGATCCCCTCCGACCAAGCGCCGGCGGTCCCGGACGGCTGGCAACCGCCGTCTCAAGAGCCTGCCTCCGACCAAGCGCCGGCGGTCCCGGACGGCTGGCAACCGCCGTCTCAAGAGCCTGCCTCCGATGTGCTGCCGGCTGTGAAATCTGAACCGTCCGGAGTTTCCCTCCTGAAGGTGTCTTCGCCGGAAGCCGATCCGCTTGCTAG
>Ga0194058_10001618_pt1 | contig 11186 bp, 10 predicted proteins | sample SepL4417m_MetaG_FD_155490 | JGI IMG/M metagenome (GOLD analysis project Ga0194058, IMG submission 155490) | Anoxic zone freshwater microbial communities from boreal shield lake in IISD Experimental Lakes Area, Ontario, Canada - Sep2016-L442-17m | ecosystem: Environmental > Aquatic > Freshwater... | reverse complement strand
TTTTCAATAGACTGCTACACTTGGTTATAGTATTCTCAAGTTGTTAATTATTTTAAACTTTCTATCTTTATGAAAAGAACTTACCAACCAAAAAAGGGCCGTCGTAAAAGCCGTCACGGATTTCTAACCCGTATGAGCACTAGCAAAGGAGCTGCAGTTATCAAGCGTCGTCGTCAAATTGGTCGCAAAAAACTTTCCGTTTAAGTCAATTTAACACTAGGCGCCAAAGCAATGCTTCCAACCAAACACAGATTAACTAAGCGAGAAGATTTTACCTTAGTTTATAAAAATGGCTACTATGTCGCACTTGATGAGTTGAGCTTGAAATTTTTAAAAGTCAACCAAAGTAGCACTCGTCTTGGCTTTGCTGTTGGCAAAAAGTACAACAAGCGAGCCACCGCCCGCAATCACATCCGCAGGTTGATGCGCGAAGCATCCCGACTCCATTTGCCAAAATTAAAGACTGGGATTGACCTAGTTTTAATGATAAAGCCAGTGAAAAAACCGCTTCAATTTCAAACCATCGTCATAACCCTGGAAAAGTTGTTCAAAAAAGCCAATTTATTCGTTTAAATAAAACAAAAATATGCTCGCCCTTTTCCACACAATTGTCTACCAACCACTTTATAACATCTTGATTTTTCTTTACAATGTCATTCCTGGCAAGGATTTTGGCATTTCCATTATCCTGATTACGATTTTATTGCGAACCCTGTTGATTCCTCTTTACAAACAGCAAATTGAATCGCAAAAAAAACTCCAGGAACTCCAACCAAAAATCAAGGCTTTGCAGGAAAAAACCAAACACAACAAAGAGCAACAGACCAAACAGTTAATGGAACTTTACAAGGAAAACCAGACCAACCCTTTTTCTGGTTGCCTGCCCCTGATCGTTCAATTGGTTTTTTTAATTGCAATCTATCAAGTTCTTATTACCATCTCAAGTAATGGCCTTGTGGCTGACACTGCCCAGCTTTACAGCTTTGTGGCTGACCCAGGCAAAATCAATCAGCTCTTTATTTTCTTGGTAGATTTAACCAAGCCGAGTATTGTAATTGCCGCCCTAGCTGCCGTCACCCAATATTTCCAGACCAAAATGCTGATGGATCAACAGCCAGTGTCAACGGTTGCACCTGACTCAGACAAGCCAGATATAGCGCAAATGATGAACAAGCAAATGCTTTACCTAGGTCCCTTTTTAACCCTCTTTATTGGTATCAAATTTCCTGCAGGACTTTCTCTTTATTGGCTAGCAGGAACAATTTTCATGCTTGTTCAACAAATTTTGATGCAAAAAAAAGCTTCTCACTAATTTTTCAATTTACATAAAATTATGGATGAAAAAACCACAGATATCATCAAGCAAACAATTGAAAAAATATTAACCCAGATGGGTTTTACGAGCAGTGTTTCTGCAACCAAGGTCGCGGAGCAAGAAGTTATCTTTGCCATAACCACCCAAAATGACGACTCTCATTTGCTAATTGGGCAATATGGTGTCAACTTGCAAGCCTTGCAACATTTGGCGCGTTTGATTGTTCGAAAACAATTACCAGAAAAAATTCATTTTTCTTTAGATGTTAATGATTATCGTCTGCAAAAAAATCATTCTATCCTTGAAATGGCTCAGCAAGCTGCAAGGGAAGCTATTGAAAAAAATCAAGCTGTCACAATGAGGCCAATGTCCACCTATGAACGCCGTTTGGTTCACCTTGAACTTTTGAAAAATTCAGCGGTTTCAACCGAAAGTGTGGGCGAAGGTGAGGATCGTAAGCTTGTCGTCAAGCCGACTGATATGCTTGCCTAGACTAAAGTTGGCGTCCAACAGCAACAGTTAAACAAAAAACAAATGGCTATTGCTCGAAAAATCGCCTATAATGTGATCTTCAGTGTGGTCACAAAAATTTTATCAACCATTCTTGCTCTTGTAGGGATTGGCTTTATTACGCGTTATCTCGGCAAGGAAGGCTTCGGGGATTATTCCACTGTGTTGGCTTTTTTTGCTTTTTTTGGTAGTGCAGCTGATCTGGGCCTATATGGCATTACTGCACGAGAAATTTCTCGCCCAGACGCTGATGAAAAAAAAATCATCAGCAATGCACTTGCCCTGCGTCTTTCTTCATCCCTTTTGGTTTTCTTTATCACGCCACTTTTTGTTTATTTCCTGCCTTATTCAAGCGATGTTAAGTTTGGTATCTTGATTGCCGCAGCCTCTTTCGTCTTTTCCACTACCTATATGGTGCTCAATGGCGTTTTTCAAAAAAATCTCGCCATGGATAAGGTTGCTTCAGCAGAGGTGCTTGGTAAAATTCTCCAGATTCTCATTATCATCCTAGCTGTCAAGCTTAATTTAGGCTTCTTGGCTATTATTTTTTCCGTCCTCGCTTCAATGATTTTGAATTTTGCCATTATTTTGCTTTTGGCTCGTAAATATGTTTCACTTTCCCTCCAGTTTGACTTTGCTTATTGGAAAAAATTTCTGCGCGAAGCTGCTCCGCTTGGCTTTGCCTCTTTAATTATTTTTGTTTATTTTAAAATTGACACCATTCTCCTATCCATCCTAAAAACTAATACGGAAGTTGGCCTTTATAACGCGGCTTACAAGGTCTTGGAAAACATTACTTTTTTTCCAGCGATGATTATTGGCTTGCTTTTCCCCCTGTTTTCCAGGCATATTTTTTCAGACAAAGCAGAGTTTTCTCGCATTGCCAATGAAACTTTGAAAGTTTTCGTGCTTCTTTTGGTGCCCTTGGTGATTGGCGTCCTATTTTTAGCTGAAGGCGTAATAAAGCTCATCGGAGGCAATGCTTTTGCTCAATCTGCAAATATTCTGCGCATTTTGATTTTTGCAGTGGTTTTTATTTTTTTCGGTAGCCTTTTTAACAATATTTTGACCGCGGGCAAACACCAAAAAAAAATGATCCTGCCTTTAATCCTGTGTGCTATTTTCAACATAACTGCTAATTTAATTTTTATTCCTCACTATTCTTACAACGCAGCCGCGGTAACTTCCGTTTTGACTGAATTTTTCGTAGCAATGGCTGGCTTTTTTCTGGTTTCAAAATATGTCAATTTCAAGCCAAAATTTGTCAATTTGCCACGCATTCTTTTTTCGGGCCTTATGATGAGTTTATTTTTGGTCGTTTTTTATAAGGCTACTTTTTTCTTGCTAGTCCTTAGCAGCACTGGTGTTTATTTGCTCTTTCTTTGGCTGACAAAAACTGTTACTATTAAGGAACTTGCTAGTATTTTCACGCCTTCCAAATAAAGCTTCCACTTGGCACCCTTAAGTTTTTCAAAAAAATAACCTTTACTTTTTTATTATGGAAGAAAAAAAAACCCAGCCAAAGATTTTCATAGTTATCTTAAATTATAATGGCAAGGAAACCTTGCCCGAATGTCTTGCCTGCGTCTTTCAATCAACTTATCCAAATTTTGAAGTGGTAGTGGTTGATAATGCCTCACAAGATGGCTCTTTTGAGCTTGCCAAAGAAAATTTCTCGCGCGCGCATTTTATCAAAAATACAGCCAATTTGGGCTTTTCTAAGGGCAACAATATTGGCATTCGCTTTGCCTTGGAAAAATTCGCAGATTTTGTTTTTCTTTTGAACAATGATGCTTCTCTTGAAAAAAATGCCTTATCTGAATTAGTCAACAACCTCCAATCCAGCCAACAAACAGCCCTAATAAACCCGTTGATTCTTGAAGGTAACAAGAAAACTATTTGGTTTGCAGGTGGAACTATCAATTGGCTTAAAGCAAGAACCCTTCACCAAGCAACCGTCCCTACTACTAAGTCCTATTCCACTGCCTATTGCACTGGCTGTGCAATGCTGATCCCAAAAGAAATTTTCAAAGAAATTGGCCTTTTTGATGAACGCTACTTTCTTTACTACGAAGATGCGGATTTTTCACTACGCGCTCAACAAGCAGGCTTTCCCCTGCTTGTTTGCTCTTCAGCCAAGGTTTACCACAAAGAGCAAAGCAACACCCAAAATCCCTTGAAAACTTATTGGCTGGTGCTTTCTGGAATGCTTTTCTTTCAAACGCATGGTAATTTTCTGCAAAAAATTTATTTCTCTTGTTATTTCAGTTTACGCAATTTTAAAAATTCTTTTCGCGTCTTTACCAAGGAAAATCCACAAACTCTTCAAGTCAAACAAGCGTATCAAGATTTTGACAAAATTAAAGCCAGCTAAAGAAATGGAGCTTTCTTTTATCATCCCAAATTATCAAAGCCAGGCTTATCTTGAAAAATGCCTTTTTTCACTTGTCAAAAATCTTTCGAACATCAACTATGAAATTATTATCATCAACAATGACCCCACCCCGCTACTTTTAACACAGCCCCATCCTCAAACAACAATTATCCAGGCACCCGCGAATCTAGGCTTTGCCAAAGCCTGCAATCTAGGCGCAAGACAAGCTAAAGGAAAAATTCTTTTTTTTCTTAATCCTGATACTGAACTACTAAGCAATGATCTGTCTAATTTTTTACCATTGTTGGAGCAAAAAAATGTTGGCATTTTAGCGCCACAATTATTAACCACCGAGGGGCTTCCCCAGCCTTATAGCAGTGGAAAAAAAATAACCCCCCTACGAACCCTTCTGCAAAATATTTTCAAACAAAAACCGTTTTTTTCAATTGAACCTCAGTGGGTTAGTGGAGCTGCTTTTTTAATCAAAAAAAATCTTTTTGAAAAACTTGGTGGCTTTGACGAAAACTTTTTTATGTATTTTGAAGATGTTGACTTCTGCTTGCGCCTGGGCAAGTTTGGCAAAAAAATCACTCCCCTTCCAAAATTTTGCGTCTTGCATCATGGCGGACAAAGCTCAGAAAATTCAGCTTCGCAAAAAAAACAATATTACGCCTCTCAGGATTATTATTTTCAAAAACATTTTGGCTTTTTTCAGGCTTTTTTAATAAAGATTTTTCGAAAACTTTATTTTAATTTTCAAAAATTATCTTTCAAAAATCTTCGTTCCATACTTTTTGGAGGACTACTTTTTCTTTGTACTTTTCTGCCTTTCCAATTTGCACTTAATCCTGCACCAACTATTGATTTGGCTATTATTAGAGTTTTAATATTGCTAATTTTCTTTTTTTGTTTGTTTGATATTTACAAAAATTTCTCACTTTTCAAAAATCGTCTTTCTTTTTTGCTTTTACTTTTTCTTGGCTTAGCGCTTTTCTCAGTTTTATTCTCGCAAAATCTTGCCTGGTCTTTACGCAAGTTGGCTTTTTTGTTTTCCTTTTTTCCACTTTATTTCATAACTATTCTCTTGACCAATAGTTATCAAAAAAAACGCCAACTCCTTTCCGCACTTGTTGCTGGTGGCGCACTTGTTTCTCTTTTTGCGCTAAGCTTTTTTTATGCTCAGTTTTTCTTTAGCATTGAAGCTATTTACACTTTTCTAGCCAAAAATATTACGCCCTTCTTTTTGGGCAAAACCTTCTCAGCCCAAGTACTTGCTTATCCAAGCTGGCTAGTAAACAGCGATGGCACCACTTACTTGCGGGCTTTTGCACCTTTTCCTGACCCTCATATGCTCTCTTATTTCACTGGTATGCTTTTGCCTTGGTCAGTTGCTCTTTGGGCAAGTAGCCTCAAGAAAACAGCCAAACTTTTTTTTGGTTTTGCAATTTTTCTCCTTGCGCTTTGCAACATCGCCACTTTCACCAGGGGAGGATATCTAGCACTTATTGCTTCAGCCTTATTCCTTTTACCCTTAGCTCCAAAGAAAACCGCCTGGAAAATAGCAGGAGGGCTTTGCTTATTTGCTTTTCTTTTTTTCGCTATTCCCAAAAATCCCATCACCACTCCCATCACAAGCAGGACAACTTCCTCCTTTAATCTTCAAGAGGGATCCAACCAGGGTCGGTTGGCTATTTGGCAACAAGGAATAAAGGTTTTATTGGATAACCCTCAAGGCGTTGGAATTGGCAATTACCCACTAAAGGTTGCTCCCGCCACAACTTATCGCACTCCAATTTATACACACAATCTTTATTTGGATATTGCAGTGGAACTTGGCATCATAACTACCCTTGTTTTTATTTTCATTCTCAGTTTTGCGCTGAAAAATTTTTGGCAACTTGCCCAAAAAAATTCTTTTTATTTGGCAGGTATTGCCAGTCTTTTGATTTTTAGCTTTCACAGCTTCGTGGAGAATCCCCTTTATTCTGTACATATCCTGCCACTATTTTTGATTATTTTAGCAATTTCCACGCCAACTTCAAATGAAGAATTCTAGCCAAAAATTATTCCTTTATCTCACCCTCGTTGCCACGCCACTTTATTTGGTTCGTTTTTCCATTTTTCAAATCCCCACAAATTTATTCGAAATTCTTATTATCCTAAATTTATCCCTTTGGCTTTTTCAAATATTAAAACAAAAAAACAAATTCTCATCCTCCTTTTTGCCTTGGCAGTTTATAATTAGTGTTTTTCTTATACTTTCAGGCTTAGCTATTTCCATTTTTACTAATAATTCAATCCTGACTGGACTTGGAATTTTGAAAAGTTGGTTTCTTTTGCCTTTGTTTTTTAGTTATCTTGTTTTCATTACACTAAAAGATGAGTTTGAAACTGAAAAAGCACTTTTTAGTCTTTACTGCTCGACTAGCTTGGTTGCTATTATCAGTCTTGGATACGAATTAACTGGTTTTGTCACTTTTGATGGTCGCTTGCAAGGATTTTACACTTCACCTAATTATCTAGCGATGTATCTTGCGCCAGGCGCTATTTTGGGTGTTTATTTTTTCACAAAAACCCTTCAGCAAAATATCAAGCTCTCAAAGAAAACTTTTTTTGGCTTATCTTTAATTTTAACAATACTTGTAATTTTTTATACTTATTCTTATGCAACTTGGTTGGCTCTTTTTGCCTCATTGCTACTTACAACTTATTTTTATTTTCCCAAAAACCAATTTTATTTGGTTTTAACTTGTAGTTGTGTTTTGTGTTTAGGTCTACTCGCTTCTCAAGCAAATACTCAAAAATTTTCCACCATCATTCACTTTTCCGAAAGGTCTTCTTTGTCTTCAAGGTTTATAATTTGGCAAGCCAGTATAAAAATGCTCATTGAAAATCCTCTTGTAGGAATCGGACCAGGCAACTTTCAAACAAAATACTTAATCCTCCAGCCTTATTTTCCGCCTTATTTGGAATGGGCAGTTCCGCAACCACATAATATCTTTTTGGCATTTTGGCTTCAAAGTGGCTTAATAGGTCTTTTTGGTTTTCTTTTCTTGCTTGGTTTTCTTTTTTTGCAATTTTTACTAGAAATTAAAAACAAAAAAACGCCTTTGGCAAGCGTTTTTTTTGCTTTCTTTGTGTATTTAATTCTGCATGGTTTTGTTGACACTCCTTTTTGGAAAAATGATTTGGCTTTTGTTTTTTGGGTTTTTGTTTTTCTAAGCTTAAACTACACAATCATTCTCCAAAAAAATGATCCTACAAAATAAATGGTATTAATGCCCTAGGGCAAACCCTGGACCCTTTGGGCTCACGAGGCAAGCCTCGAGGTATTAACCCTTTTATTATCGTCGCTCGCTCGGAAATGAAAGAGTACTTTCATTTCTCTCACTTCGCTAGATAATAATTTTATAAAGTTTTCCGTCAATTCTATTGATGAAAAATAAACCATCCTCAACCGGAGAAAGAAAAAGTGCGCTAGCATCATAATCACTTTTAAACTCAGTCAATTCAACTATTCGCTCCTTGCTTGCCGTGCCGACATTTATCTTCCAAAAAGTGTCCTTGGTGGTAAATTTCTTGGCTTGATAGTCATCTGGCAAAATTGCACCGCTAGGAACTCCGCCAGGCAGTCCACAATAAATCAGTTTACTATCAAATGACCACACGCATTTTGAAACTATGGTTGGAATATTCAAATCACGATATTGCCCATTAGTATCAACTATACCTAGGGTTATATTTTTTCCATCCTTATTTATCAAAGAACTAACTAAGGCTCGTTTGCCATCAGGCGACCACAAATAGTCAGCCCCGAATCTACCTTTCAAAATCGTCTTAACTTCTCCGCCCATCAAAGAAACGGATTGAAATAAGCTTTCTTGAGAAGCTTGCGGGAAATTCCAAAAAGAAACAACTGCAGAAAGTGGCACAGAGGCCAAAGAAACTTCTCGAAAAGGAATCTCTTGAGCCAAAGTTTGCCAATTTTCCCCATTTGGATCTGCGACACTCAAACTTCGTTTCTTTGTTTGCTGATCATAATATTTGTAGCTGATTTTCATTCCCAAACCATCCCAGGCAACATTGTCAATATTAGTATCCAATTGCTCCCCATCTTTTTTCACATCACCCCTAAAGGAAAAAACCTTTTGATTGTCTTTTTTGAAAATAGTCAAAACTTTTGTGGCGTCTGGTGACCACAAGGCTCCCACAAGCCCCTCAATCTTTGTGCTTGAGATTTTAACTGGCTTTGCACCATCACTGTCCACTTGCCAAAGTTCACCACTGGTAGCTGAAAAATAAAGCACCTTTTCATTTTTTTTATCAAAAACAGCCCCCAGAACAGCCTCACTTGAAATAGGGCTTATTTTGGCTTGTTTTTTTTCAAGCAAGGAGGTTGGGATTTTCATGGCCAGCTCTTTGGCTTGTTGATTTTTCGCGATATCATTTTCTTTAAACGCAAAAAGATACACCCCCCAAAGCGAAAGGGTGATACCAAGTAGAATTGCCGAAATCAGAAAAACTTTTTTCATTTTTATTATCAGAAAATATTTTAAGGAAAATTACAATTAGCCCGCTTATTTGCTCCCCATGGTCGCCAACTTTGTTTTGTGTTTTTTGTCCCTTGCATATAAATACTCTTAGCTGTGGCAATGTTAATTGCTGCGTTTTTTGCAGCAGTAACACATTTATTATAAAGATCTCTATTTATTACCCAACATTTTGTCTTATCTCTAGCAATCGTTGCCGTGTACACAACATTAAAAGCATCTTTGCAGGATAAGCTTCCCACATTATGTGCTGATAAGTTTATTTGAAAAAGGCCAAATGATACAGGATCTTTAGTGTTATTACCCATACAAACATCAACCCCACTAGGTCTATCCGCTATGCCATCGCTTTCACCATTGCAAATACTAGAGGCTTGGGTTGCAGCTACGCCAAAAACTGGTGTTAAATTAGCTACACTACATGGACCAGAAGAAAGAGATTGACACTTCCCTGTTTTACTAGTCTGACCCATTGGCGTCCCTTCTGTAATTTCATCCACATTCACCGCTGTAAAATTTATATTCATCTGCGTCAAATCTGGATTTATCACATAAAGGAAAAGATAGGCAATCATCGCAGCCGCAATCCCAATCAAAGCATCTATAATAATTTCCTTGGCTTTTCCCGCGGTTGAGGTGTTGCCCGCACTGCCTGCATACATAATTCCGCCAATGGTAATCATAAACATTCCAGAAATGCCAATTGTCCAGATGCCAAATTTATAAATTGCCAAAACCAGGGCTGGAAAATCTGTCATCACGCCTCCTGCATTAAAAAACCCAGGCAAACCCTCAAGAAGAGTGTATTGAAATTCTTTTGGATTAACAACATTTCCCACTGAGGTATTAGCTACGCAACAAGAAAAACCATCCACATGTTCCCCGCTAGCCTTAGCACACTTACCATCAACAATCTCACTAAAATTAGTAAGATTAGTATCCAAACATCCCATACGACATGTCCCAGGGAGTTTTATACTTAGCCCCACACAGGTTCCATTGCCAGTAGCAGAGACACTTGTCGCCGTTATAAATGTGGTAGATCCATCATTTTTAAGACATTCTCGGTCATTCGTATTAACCAGCAACCGTTTACACTCATCAGCTGTTTCATATGTTCCAAGCACGGCTCCCGTAGATGATATTCTTAATTGAAAAACAACCTTAACTGCAGCAAAAATTGGCTTAGCAAAAAAAAGTGAAACAAAAAACACTATTACAAATATTGCTATTTTCTGCTTGTTTATTTTTTTATTTTTTTTCATTTCTTTTATTTTAATTTTTCTCTTTTTCAAAAAGCGTTTCCGGCATCACCGCAAAAACTATCCCTGTTAGTAATAATAATCCGCCAGCAGTTAATATCAAGCGAAACAAAAATATCAAATTTTCTGGCAAATGCGTAATTAAACTAGCAAAACCACCTTGTATATTTTTGTTTGCGCTCACTTGTGCTGGCGCCAACACATTAATCTGAATATTAGCCTCTTGCATTTCTTCTACTATTGACTCCTCTGGCGCAATATTCCAATTTTTCAAAAGAGCCTTACGCAAATTATTAATTTCAACCTCAGAACCTGCTTTATATGAAGCAGTAAGATTTACATTATAACTCAAGCCTTCCATTTTATCAATTGGAAAGGTAATCTCTCTTTGATTGGCCCACTCATATCGCTCCTGCCCATCAATTATCCAAGCAATCTCAGAACTACCACTAAAACCAGCAACCACTCTCGCAATACTTCCCTCCTGAGTCTCATAAACTAAATCACTATAATCAGGATAGCGATTCCCATTTAAATCTTTATAGTAACCCAATAATTTTGGCCAAACTGTATTTGTGTCTCCACTGCTAATCATGATTTCCGTTCCCGTGATAACAAAATGTCGACTTACCTCAATGGTTTCATTGGTTTTATTATTCAAGGCAGTGGCAACAATATCCACCGCTTCTCCAATATTACCAAGCACTGGAAAGAAAAGCTTATTTCCGCCACTGACACATTGTGAAGAAACCCCACTATCACAATTCGCCTCATTTCCGTTAATTTTCCAAGTAAAGTTAGTCAATTTATTATCAGCATTTGGAACTTCCACCCCTATAATTTCATTTTTTGTCACAAAACATCTTGTTTTATCAACAGCACCACTACACATTTCTGAATTCTTCGCATCATCCATAGACAACATGCCAGCGCTATTGGCAATTACTGGATACCTTAATAATTCATTTTGTTGAGCTCTCACTTTTACAATTAAATAACCATCCGTATTTTGATTACCATCTATTGCTGTTGCAGTTATTTTAGTTTTCACTTTCAAATAAAAAGTTCCATCATAACTTCCGGTTATGTTATTTTCTATCAAAGCCTCACTTAAATTCAAATTAATTACCAATTTATCCCTTCCCATTCCAACAATATCCACCGCAGAAAAAGAA
>Ga0194058_10001614_pt1 | contig 11205 bp, 9 predicted proteins | sample SepL4417m_MetaG_FD_155490 | JGI IMG/M metagenome (GOLD analysis project Ga0194058, IMG submission 155490) | Anoxic zone freshwater microbial communities from boreal shield lake in IISD Experimental Lakes Area, Ontario, Canada - Sep2016-L442-17m | ecosystem: Environmental > Aquatic > Freshwater >... | reverse complement strand
AAGTTATATATTTTAGACAGGACTCCGAAGTGGCTGAATCAATACGTACTTGGATGCCATGAGTTGAAGGTAGATAGCGCTGGTAATTTCGTTCAACATTTAAGGAAGCTGCATCAATCGTGCGGCTTCCAATTTCCTGCCACCATTTCGTCGACAAAGAAATGCTTTGAACAAGATCGTCTAGTGGTGCCCACGTGCGCAAGTTATTAAGGTAATTGTGCCCGCCCGCTTTGGCTGTAGGACCCACACTGCTGCGCTTCCATCCACCAAAAGGTTGACGATTGACGACTGCGCCGGTGATTCCGCGATTGACATAGAGATTTCCGGCTTCGACGCGTGCGATCCAGAACTCGCACTCTGCTTCATCGAGTGAGTGAAATCCTGCAGTCAGCCCGTAATCAACTTCGTTTTGCCAGGAAATTGCAGTTGTTAAATCAGGTGCCCGCATGATTCCAAGGACTGGACCAAACCACTCATTCTTATGACTCCACGAACCCGCTTTGATTCCCAACTTCACACCAGGTGACCACATGTGTCCGCTTGAATCTAGTTGGCGAGGTTGCACCAACCAACTTTCACCTTCATCGACAGTTGTCAGGGCACGCAAAAGGGAAGGAGCGGGCGGGCGAATGATTGGACCCATTGTTGTCGAGTATTTCCATCCCGCACCAACAGTCAAACTTGTTACAGCATCTGCAAGTTGGCGTAGAAAAGAAGGATTGCTATAGATACTATTTTCGACAATTGCCAAACTTGCCGCGCTGCATTTTTGACCGCCATGTCCAAAGGCCGACTGAACCAAATCCTTCACTGCTCCATCAATGTCTGCACTTGCTGAAATAATGATGGAATTCTTCCCACTGGTTTCGGCCAGCAAGACCATCTCTGGCTTCCATTTTGTAAACATGGATGCGGTTTCAAATGCTCCGGTGAGTATGACTGCATTGACATGTTGATGAGTGACAAGATGTTGGCCAACGGAATCATCTCGAGTGGGAACAAATTGCAGTACCTCTTTAGGTACCCCTGCTGTCCACAGTTGCTGAACAATCGTCCAAGCCGTTGCCACAGTTTCTGGTGCTGGCTTGAGGATCACTGTGTTGCCACTGGCAAGTGCGGCGCAGACTCCCCCCATTGGAATTGCATAAGGAAAATTCCACGGCGGGACAATGAGCACAACGCCCATTGGTGTAGATCCATGAGTTTTATTGCGTGATGACAGCGCGTAGAAGCGAGCAAAATCTATTGCTTCACTGACTTCTGGATCAGCCTCTGACACGGTCTTACCCGCATCGCGCGCCATCACAGCGATAGTGCGCGCACTTTCATTTTCCATCAGCGTCGCGGCACGGCCAAGAATTTCACCACGCGCAATTGCGCCAATGCTATCCCACGAATGAATTGCTTGCTGGGCACAAGAAACTGCACGCTCTACCTCGCTCGCGCTTGCAACACTGTATGTGTACCAACCCTGGCCTTCGTTACTTGGATCGCCTCCTACTTCGGTTTCGAAGCTGAAGATCTCGTTGCCATCGATGACGAGCGGAATTTTGATTTCATTTTTGTCAAAGAGATCCGTCCAAGCCGATTCGAGGGATCTACGGAACGTTGGATTTGTCGCATCCCCATCGCTGCTATTTTCGAACATGCCCTTGGAAAATGCAACGCCTGAATCTTGATCATGCAGCAAATGTCGACGCGATGAGGTTGAAATATTGTGACGTTCTGAAACTGAAGAAAGAAAGCGTTCTTTCTGTTCAATAAACCTTTGATTGCCTAACGTCATCTCAAAAGAAGCACGCAGGTAATTCTCTGTCGAAGTGTTCTCATCCAGACGCCTTACTAAGTATGCAACTGCTGCAGGGAAATCATCATGTCGAGTCACTGGGGTGTAGAGCAAAATACTTCCGGTCTTTCCGATGATTGCTAGTGCTTCAGCGTTTGCCATTCCTTCGAGCATTTCAATATCAAGTTGCCCTTCGACGCCACGCGCCTTGGCAACCTCAATTGCAAATGCAACATGAAAAAGATTATGACTGGCAATCCCGATTCGAACCGCATCCGCGTGAGCGGGGCTAAGAGCGGTATCTATTAAGCGGGCATAACTTGCATCGACATCGGCTTTACTCGCATAAGGTGCTGCGACCCAACCATGTAGCTCGGCCTCTGCTTTCTCCATCGCCAGATTTGCACCCTTCACAAGGCGAATCTTGATTGTGCCTCCACCTTTGGCTCGTCTGATTTTTGCCCAAGAAACTAAATCGGCAAAAACTGCATGTGATTCGGGCAAATAAGCCTGCAGCACAATGCCCGCGTCCATAGTCATGAAGGAACCCTCTGTGAGTACTTGCTTGAAAACTGCAACAGTAATTTCTAAGTCGCGGAATTCCTCCATATCGAGATTGACGAAAGTATCATTATTTTTAGCTTCGGAATAAAGTTTACGAAGGCTCGTTGCTACGCGCTCGACAGAGCCAAGGTGATCTATGGTTATGAGTTGGCTCGCTACTGACGAAATTTTCACGGAGGCATAATTTACTTCTGGCCGTTGCACCATCTCAATAACCGATTGCAAACGGCCAGCAGCTTCATGGTCTCCTAAAACCGCCTCTCCGAGAACGTTGATATTGAGGCGCGCTTTATCATTCGCACGATCTGCGATGTGGCGAGATAGAAGTGGTTTTTCTGCTCCCAAAATGATTCCATGAGCGGCCATTCGCACTCGTTGATGAACTATGCGCATTACCAACGTGGGCAAGAGAAACGAAATGACACTAATTATCTTGAGGCCTAGGAAATCCCAGATGCCAAGCCCGGAAGGGGATGCGGTTTTGGTGATCTTGCGCAGTGTCTTTGCCGCGCGCGACATAGAACTCATGCGCATCACTTCATCGGTGAGGGACATGGTCAGTGCGATTGCAGCTGGATCTTTGAGCAGTCGAGCAAATCTCTTTCGATTCGCTTTGTCTCTGCGCTCTCTTTGCGCATCGGAATCTGTGAGTAATTGCTCAACTAATGAAATTGCCTGGTGCGTTAGCCCATCAATCTCATGGGATGTTGGAAGCGGCGCGCTGGACAATTTTTCCCCTTAGTATTCTTTGCAATCCTACGTACTTTGTTTGCGATTGAGAAATTGAACTAGGGTCAACCCGCATGAAGAGGTTATAACGAAATCGTTAAAAAGGTCATAATGAAAATTGTGAGAGGTAGTACTTGAACCATTCCTTGCAAAGTTGCAACTGTTGCACCTGGACCAAAACGGCGTTGATTAAAGCCACCAAGTACCGAAGTAATTACTGGATATGTTGATAGCGCTCCAGCCACACGGGGACCAAGTAATGAAGCAAAGCCGGTGAGGGAAAGAATTAATAGAACAGTGACGACGAGACGGGCAGGCAGTTCCCATCGTGGTGCAGATTTCTCGCGTGGAGGATTTGAATACTCAGGCCAAAATTTTGTTGCCGCAGACCATGTAATGAGAAGTATGAGTAAAAGCAAGCCAAGCGGAATATAGAAACTCGTAAGAATTGCTCCGCTGATAATGCACGCTGCGCTGCCTTGAGCCAATGCCCGTCGCCACTGGTATTTCACTGCAGAAGTGGAATAAGACCAAGCAAAAATAATGAGCGCAACTTGTCCTACTAACACGCCATGCGCAGCATCTGAAGCAAAAGAACTTCCTTCTTGAAGATAAATGATGAAGATAAAGGGTCCAGTTGTAATTGGGAGTCCGATTAATCGTCCACCGAGGCCGTCGCCCCATCGGCGTTGAATAAAGCTGAGGAAGGCTACAAATGAAGGCGCCAATATAAGTTTAAGTAGGAGAAGAGATGTCAATTTATGGAGCCAAAATTACTTTAGAAGAGGTGGTGAGCTCTTCAATGAAATCTCTGTCAATTTCTACACCGATTCCAGGTCCTGTTGGTACCGAAAGTTGTCCATCTTTCATAACAAATGGATTGGTAATGTCGCGTTTAAAGAATCGTGAGGATGCGCTTGTGTCACCAGGAAGCGTGAATCCAGGCAAGGATGCAAGTGCAACATTGGCAGCTCGACCCACGCCAGTTTCTAACATCCCACCACACCAGACTGGAATATTTTCTTCCACACACAAATCGTGAATTCGGAGTGATTCAAGATATCCACCCACACGTCCGGGCTTGATATTGATCACTGTTGTCGCCTTCATAGCAATTGCATCGCGGGCAGATTGCAAAGATGTAATGGATTCATCAAGACAAATTGGAGTCGATACAGATGCTGCCAAGAGAGCATGCCCCAAAACATCGTGCTCATCGAGAGGCTGTTCAATAAGTAATAAATTAAAGGCATCAAGCCCCTTTAGTAATTCAGTGTCAGTGCGGGAATAAGCCTGGTTGGCATCGACCTGTAAGGGCATGTTTGGCAACATCTCTCGAATCACACGCACAGGTTCGATATCCCAGCCCGGTTCAATTTTTAATTTGATTCGACGATATCCATCTGTAACGTACTGACTAACTTCTTCAACGAGAGCATCAATTGTGGGAGCAATTCCTACGGAGACTCCGCAATCAACTTTGGACTTATTAGACCCAAGGTAGGAGCCGAAGGAAACCCCTTCAAGTTTTAATTGGGCGTCGAGAATTGCAGTTTCAATTGTTGCCTTAGCCATTTGATGACCGAGAAAAGGTTTGAGAAGTTCTGCAACGTCTTCAGCTCGAATCTCTCCGTGGTGAAAAATTGTAGGTAAGAGGAAGCGCTCTAAAACATCTTGTGCTCCGCTCATATATTCAGGGGAGTAGAGAGGGTCAACCATTGCAACGCAATCGGCCCAACCTTCAGAACCTTCGTGGGTTGTGACTTTAAGTAATAACAACGAGCGGTCATATTGGGTACCAAATGAAGTTCGAAATGGGCGCACGAGAGGCAGATTTATTGTTCGCAATTCTACAGATTTAATTTTCAAGAGCCACCTTCTTCTTAGTGCTTAACGTGTTGGAGTTGGTTGAGAATGTATGCGCCATCGATAGTCAATCCAGCTATTTGCCATCCGTTTGCTAAGCGCGGTTTGAGTTGATTGCGTAGCGCAAGTCGCCATTGCAAAGATAGAGAGGAGTTGCTGCTACGCATTTCAATGATGTCCTCTGGCAGATAACATAAGACAAAAGGCGTGTTAACTTCATGCTCTACTGGTTTGCCATCGGCAATACTCAAAGCGATTGCAGCACCTTCGGCGCCAACGAGTGCTGAATGGTTTCCAATGAGATCCCAATGAGCCATCACGCGATCGGTTGGGTCACCAGCGTTGAGTGCATCTGGAAGATCGCCATAAAAGTCTTCAAAATAGTCAAAAACCTGAACACCCAATTTGATTATGTTGAGTTTGGCGTTGCGGCGAACGAGAGGATCGAAAGTCCACGTAATGGTCTTAAATCCATGCTCGAGAGCCCAATTCTTTTGATGAAGCTTGAGAGCGCTACCAATGTTTCGATTGCGAAACTTCTCTTTTACAGCAGCCATGTGAGAGTGCAGATGAAGTTCTTTTGACTCGCTGACACCTGGAAACGCAAAAGCAGTTGCGATAATTTCATCGGCAAAAAATGCACCAGCAAGATATGTGCCGTTGTGAAGCATCGCTTGCAGCAGGTTAGCCGTTATTTGTGTCCCATCTTCTCCCGGCCACACTTCATCCAAAATTGCGCGAGCCAAATTTAGCTCTTTGATTCCAGAAAGAGTGCGAATGCTTACTCCCGCACCATCGGGCAATTGTGAAGTCATAGCGCCAGCGTAGGACACTGCGAGACAATTCGTCTCTAGCCCTTTAGGCTAGCGAGCATGAAGGCAATCAAAGTAAGCAAATTTGGTGGCCCAGAAGTCATGGAGTTAATCGATCTTCCTGATCCAGTTGTCGGCCCCGATGAAGAGCTTATTAACGTGACCTCAATTGGGGTCAACTACGCAGATACACATCAAATTGAAAACAGTTACAGGGTTGCACAAACTTTGCCGCTTTTTCCCGGATTGGAAGTTGTTGGCACGACAGTCTCGGGACGAAGAGTGCTTGCCTCAGTGGGACATGGGGGATATGCACAAAGGGCCGTTGCTAATAAGAACCTAGTAATTGACATTCCAACTGGGGTTTCAGACGAACAGGCACTTGCCATGTTGGTACAAGGAACTACTGCTTGGCATATTTTGAAGACAGTTGGTCATTTACAGCCAGGTGAAACGGTCGTGATTCATGCAGCTGCAGGCGGCGTGGGTTCGATAGCTATCCAATTGGCAAAGTTGTGGGGCGGGAAAGTAATCGCCGTGACATCTGCTGGCAAAAAGGCTGAGCTAGCAAAATCATTGGGCGCCGATGTCGTGATTGATGCAAATGCCGAAGATCTGCAAGGGGCGATGCGCGAGGCTAATGGCGGCAAGAGGCCCGACATCATTCTCGAAATGGTGGGTGGGAAAACTTTTGATGACTCACTGGCAGTTCTTGCACCATTTGGTCGCCTAGTGACATTTGGAATGGCCTCTCGTAAACCGCCAACGCCAGTGCAACCTTCCACACTTATTGGCGGAACAAAAAGCATCGTTGGCTTTTGGCTCGGTAATTGTTTTGGCAATAAGGAATTACTTAACGATGTAATCGTTGAACTTTTTTCTATGGTCGCATCCGGCACACTCATTCCGGTGATCGGAGAGATTTTCCCGTTAAGCCGAGCGGGGGATGCTCATCGCGCGATCGTTGGTCGTCAAACAACTGGAAAAGTGACCTTGAATCCTGCGCTCTAACGCTCGGATAAGGAGATGATTTTCAGAATAGATAGGTAAACCTGTACGCTCGCTAATTGTTCAGCGCCCCCCTAGCTCAGTTGGTAGAGCGTTTCCATGGTAAGGAAGAGGTCAACGGTTCGATTCCGTTGGGGGGCTCGAAGTACCTTTGGCGGGGTAGCTCAGCTTGGTAGAGCAAGCGGCTCATAATCGCTGTGTCGTGGGTTCGAATCCCGCCTCCGCTACGAGTAAAAGCACGATCAATGTACGAGAAGAAAAGCGCAATTTCACGACAAGCAGGGTGGTCAGGTAGCCTGACGCCCTCATAATAAAAGGAGATCCACCATGGCAAGTAAGAGCGCGGACGTTCGTCCGAAGATCACCATGGCCTGCGTGGATTGCAAAGAGCGCAATTATATTACTAAGAAGAATCGCCGCAACGACCCAGATCGTCTTGAACTCAAAAAGTTTTGTCCTCGCTGCAAAGCTTCAACACTTCACCGCGAAACTCGTTAATGCTCAATCCCGATTCGCTCGGGCGCACTTTTCATGGTGCGGAGTCAGTTTCTGTCACACAATCTGAAATCCAAGGATTTGCCAGTGTCATTGGCGAGACGGATTTTTCGGTAGCTCCTCCCACATTTTCTATCCGCATTACTTTGGAACAATCTCAATCACTGTTGTCTGATCCAAGCGTTGGTTTGGATTGGTCGCGCGTGGTACATGGGGATCAAAAATTTGAGATCTTTCGCCCGATCGTTGCCGGGGATCAACTTCGATGCTCATCAACTATTGAAAATTATAAAGTCGCTGCCGGAAACGAGATCGTCACAGTGCGCTCAGACTTGCACTCTGGAGAGGAACTTGTAGTTTCCACCTGGTCAACTTTGGTGGTGCGTGCATGATTGAAGTAGGAACAGTTATTCCAGAGCGCATTTTTTGGATCAATCGCGAACTTCTCAAGCGTTATGCCGATGCAAGTGGCGATCAGAATCCAATTCATCAAAACGAAACTTTTGCCAAATCTGTCGGACTTCCAGATGTCATTGCCCACGGGATGTTGACGATGGCGTTGGTTGGAAAATTTGTAAGCGATTGGGCTGGCGGGGCAAGTGCGGTAAAGGAGATTTCTGGACGTTTCACTAAACCAGTCATTGTTGGTGCAGGGGCTGATGTCGACCTTACAGTTTCTGGAATCGTGAGTGAAGTTAATAAATCAACAGTTCGCTTAGATCTGACTGCAACTTCTGCCGGCGTGAAGGTCTTGGGTATATCGAAGGCGCTAGTAGCTCGATCATGAACGCCCCAGAGGAAATCTGGAATTTAGGCAAGGCTCGCGAGCAGGCTCGAGCAGCGAAAGACTTTGCACGTGCTGATCAACTTCGTGAAGAAATTGAATCACTGGGTTGGGAGATTATTGATGTGTCTGGAACTTTTGAAATCAAGAAGAAGCGGGCATACATTGATTATGAGAGTTCACGAGCAATAAAACCTATCGAATGCGGCGAATTTGCCTTCGCCATGATTGTTTCTGGCTTTCAAGAAGACGCGCTGGAGACTATTGAAAGCGTTCGCAAATTTACTTCGGCTCCGATGGTCATCTTATGTCTTGGCGATATCGGCCCTATAGAGAAGGCGTGCGATGCAAATACCACCGTTATTCATTTGCTCACAGAATGCGGATGGGCAGAGGCGGCAAACGCACTGATGTCTAACGTGAAAGCACGGTTCTTAATTCTTATGGATCCTTCTACGCGATTTACTGGCGATGCATTTTCACTAATACGTCGTGAGTTACTCAATGGGGAATTTGCTGCAGTTGGTTGGCGTGGCGGGTTGATCAATCTCGATGATGAATGGCGAAGCGTCGATGACAAAGGGGCTGGCGAAGTAGATGTTCTCTTTAGTTATTTCTTAGCCTTTGATCGTGAAGCCGCTTTAGCTGCCGGTGCATTCAATCAAAGGGCGACCTACTATAGAAATGCCGATATTGAATTTTCTCTCAGGCTTCGCCACTCCCAAGGACGCCTTTTGCAAATGGATCTTCCACTCGAGCAAGGACGCCATCACGGTTACCACGACACAGATGAGCAGACTCGCGAGGTTCAATCAAAGAAGAATTATGACCGCATCCTTGAGCGCTTTCGCGGAAAGAATGCGATCTTGAGTCCTCGACGCTAACCTTTCATCCATGACCGATCTATCGCAATATACGAGTTTGCGCGTTGGCGGTCCTGCGAGGAAATTTATTGAAGTTGCCACTGAGGCTGAAATTATTTCGGCGATTGAATCTGCAGGCGATAGTCCAATCCTGATTTTGGGAGCCGGAACTAACATGCTTGTCAGCGATGATGGATTTGATGGGACGGTTATCCGAATTTCAGATGATCACATTGAAAGTGAAGTCGATGCCTGCAGTGGAGCGACACTTAAAATTGGGGCTGGGCAAAACTGGGATTCCTTCGTAGCGACATGTATTTCGCGGGGTTTTGCTGGCTTGGAAACTTTAAGCGGTATCCCCGGAACCGTGGGTGCTGCGCCTATTCAAAACATAGGCGCTTATGGTCACGAAGTCTGTGAATTCATCACAAGGGTGCGCACATACGATCGTAAAAATAGGGCCCTCAAAACATTTACTAACGCCGAATGCAACTTTTCTTACAGAAGTTCTCTCTTCAAAGCAGAACGCCATAGATACGTCATTTTGGATGTCAGCTTCCAACTTCGCATCGGAGAGTTGACTGAGCCCATAACTTATGCAGAACTCGCATCCGAACTCGGTATTGCAATTGGTGAAAAGGCCACTGTCGTTAAGACTCGTACTGCCATCCTTGAACTTCGTGCACGTAAAGGCATGTTGCTGGATCCAACCGACCATGATTCTTGGTCTGCGGGCTCGTTCTTTACTAATCCCATAATTAGCGCAACTGATGCCGCCAAACTTCCGGCAGGTGCTCCACAGTGGCCACAAAGTGATGGACGAGTAAAAACATCTGCAGCATGGTTAATGGAACATGCTGGCGTTAATAAAGGTGATTCACTTTCGGGTGCTCGCATTTCGACAAAGCATGTTCTTGCTCTGACAAACTCTGGTGGCGCCACTGCTTCAGACATTGCAAGTTTGGCGCAAGAAGCACGCGAAAAGGTGAAGAAGGTTTTTGGAATTACCCTGGAGGCTGAAGTAGATCTTGTGGGACTTAACCTTCAGTAATTAGCTTCTTTATTCGACCAATGCCTTCGACAATATCTTCATCGCCTAGAGCGTAAGAAAAACGCAAATATCCCGATGGGCCAAACGCCTCACCAGGAACTGCAGCAACTTCTACTTCATCCAAAATAAGCGTTGCCAATTCGGCAGAAGTGCGAGGAGTCTTGCCGCGAATAGTTTTTCCTAAAACGCCTTTGACAGATGGGTAGACATAGAAGGCGCCAGTAGGTAGCGGACATTCAAATCCAGGAATCTCGTTGAGTAAGCCGACAATTAACTTGCGGCGCCTATTGAATGCCTCACCCATCTTGTGCACTGCGGCCAGATCACCAGTGAGCGCAGCGATAGCGGCGCGTTGCGAAACGTTGGAGACATTGCTCGATAAATGAGATTGCAAATTGGTTGCTGCTTTAATGACATCTTTCGGGCCAATCATCCAACCTACTCGCCAGCCCGTCATGGCATAAGTTTTTGCGACGCCATTAAGAATAATTGTTTGATCTGCAAGTTCTGGAACTAAAACAGGAAGGCTTGGTGCTGTAGCTGCGTCATAGAGGAGGTGTTCATAGATTTCATCTGTAATAACCCAAATATGATTCTTAAGCGCCCATTCACCAATTGCTTTTACTTGTGCTGGTGAATAAACCGAGCCAGTTGGGTTGCTGGGAGAACAAAAGAGTAGGACCTTTGTCTTTGGAGTTCTTGCAGCCTCGAGTTGTTCGACCGTGACCAAGTAGTTTTGCTTTTCATCAGCAAAGACTTCAACACAAATTCCACCAGCTAATTTCACGCACTCGGGATAGGTCGTCCAATATGGAGAAGGTAACAAAACTTCATCGCCAGGATCAACAATTGTTGCAAATGCTTGGTAGACCGCTTGCTTGCCACCATTTGTAACAAGAACTTGATCAACTGATATCTCATATCCAGAATCGCGTTTAGTTTTTGCAACAATCGCATTGCGAAGTTCGGGCAACCCTGGCGTCGGTGTATAGCGATGATTAGAAACAACTTTTGCCGCTTCAATCGCTGCATCAACTATGTATGACGGAGTTGGAAAATCTGGCTCGCCGGCTCCAAATCCAATGACGGGGCGACCTGCTGCCTTGAGAGCTTTCGCCTTTGCATCCACTGCCAAAGTGGCAGATTCAGCAATTGCTCCAATGCGACGTGAAATTCGAGGTGCGCTCATGGCTATAAGTCTGCCGTAATAAAGAGGTAGGCACCCCCAATTAGTTGTACTCATTACG
>Ga0194058_10001612_pt1 | contig 11205 bp, 9 predicted proteins | sample SepL4417m_MetaG_FD_155490 | JGI IMG/M metagenome (GOLD analysis project Ga0194058, IMG submission 155490) | Anoxic zone freshwater microbial communities from boreal shield lake in IISD Experimental Lakes Area, Ontario, Canada - Sep2016-L442-17m | ecosystem: Environmental > Aquatic > Freshwater >... | reverse complement strand
GTCCGCACACCAGCGCGTTGATCCAGGCCTGCCGCTGGTTAGGAACCAGCCCCAGCCGAATCCACCCGCCGATCCCCTGCTCTGGGTCGGCGAAATCCCAGTACCAACTCTCATTCCACAGCGGCTCGTCACCGGGAGGGTGCGCGCCCTCGTCGGCCGGATCCGGTTGCAGCGCTTGGGTTGTCGTGCCGCCGTGCAACACATCGAGCGCCCCGGTGTCCAGCACATGGCTGCTGTGGCGATCCAGCATGGTCAGGAACATCTGATCACCGCGGTCGGTGCGCTCCACCAACATCGAGGACACGATCGCCATCATCACCCCGAAGAAACTCTGTCGCCGCACGCCCTCGCGCACCTCCTCGAGGGTCAGTGCCGGACTCGCGCCCAAACCGTCGTGATAAGCCCACAGCAGTTCGTCGTAGTGGTCTCGGCGATCCTCGGTCCTCAGCGCGCACCCCAGGAAGTAAGCCACGTCGGTCAGGGCCGAACCCCAGGTGACGGTCTGCCAATCCACCACCGTCAGATCGCGCAACGATCCGGGCCGGCCGAAGAGCATGTTGTCCAGTCGGTAGTCGCCGTGCACCAGGCCCTTGACCCGTGCGGACTCCGCAGCGACGTAGGCGTCGAAACCCTCCACCAGGCGCTCGCAGACGATGCGCTGATCGGCGGTGATCGCCTCGCTGTAGCGGTCGGCGAAACCGGTGTACAGCGCGGTGATCAAGCCCTGGTTCACCGGTGTCTCCCGGTTGAGCCATTCCGCATCCGCCAGCGCCTCGCTGCCGATGAGCGGTGCGTGCAGGCGGCCTAACTTGGTCAGCGCGAGTTTCGCATCCGCGATCGTGGCGCCGCGGATCTCGTCACCCACTTCCGCCGGTGCGGCGTCGTCGAGTAGCAGGGTGAAATAGCCGGTCTCGGGTTGGTAGGCAGCGTGATAGCAGTGCGCGATCGGGCCGCCGGACTGCCTCGCGAGACCGGGCGCAACCTCAGAGTAGAACCGCACCTCGCGTTCGTAGAGGCCGAGCGTATGCCCGGTCCCCCGGCTCACCGGGTCGGTGGCGGCGACCTTGAGCACCACTGACTCCGGACCCGGAGTCCCGTCGGCGTAGCTCAGCGCGATCCGATAGCACTCACTCATCTGCCCGGTGCCGATGCGATCCACCGCGAAGGCACTCACCTCGCCGGCGCCGATGGCCGCGGTCAGCCAGTCGGCGGTGAGATCGGCGGGGCGTTCGATCACGGCGTCACCCGGCTTAACGATCCGCTAGCGAGAAACCCACCCAGGCCTGACGGCGGTGCGGATGCGGGTCGTACTCCACGTGGGTGTGCCGATCGAACACCAGGACCGGGCGCTCCTCGTGGTTGTAGACCGGCCAGTCGTCGCCGGGCACCCCGGTATGAGCGAACTCGTTCCAGCGGGTCTGAACCTGATGGCTGACCTTGACCGCAACCTTCTGATCCACACCTCCGGTCAGTACCGCACCCACCCTGGAGCGGTAGATACCGAACACCGCCAGCAACTCTGTCGCGTGGGTGGCACCGAAGCCGGTCCAGTGCAACGTCCGCGGCGCGAAGTCGTAGCGGTAGACGTAGGTGGGCGCAAGTTTCGCGTGCGCCTCGGCCATCTGCCAGGCCGCGGTGTTGAAGATCATGTCGCCGCCGAACTGCACGCAGGCGTCCGGGTGCGGGTAGTGCGGATAGGCGGCCAGCACGCGTTCGCGAACCTCCGGTGAAGTATGGGCCAGAAACCTCTCGATGGCGTGCTCGGTTGTCGGTAGCAGTTTCATGAAACGGGTGAACAGTCGGCCCTCGTCGGCGTTGGTCCCGACGATCAGTGGAATCCGATGCGCCGTGCCCTCTTTCATGGCTTCGAACGGATCCAACGGGAGGAAATCATTGCCGGAGGTGGGCCCGACCGGGGCGGCACCCATCATGGAGTCCAGGCTTGTGGTCATCACGGTGTCCATAGCGCGCACCAGATCGGCAGGCCGGGCACGGAGCACTGCGGCTGCGGCGTTATTGCGATCAGCCCCGAGCACGTCGACGAATCGGCAGGCGAATTCGGCGGCGACATCCGGATCCCCCACCATGCCCGAGGCTGGGCTTTCTGCAATCGCTTGAGCGAAAAGGCCTTTCGCGTCCGGGACGGCCAGCAGGGTGGCAACGGCGTGAGCTCCGGCGCTCTCCCCGAAGATAGTGACGTTGTCCGGGTCGCCGCCGAACGTCCCAATGTTTTCCCGCACCCAGCGCAATGCCGCCACCAGATCGCGAAGGAACAGGTTGTTTTCGATGGTGATATCGCGGGTCGAAAGCGACGACAGATCAAGGCAACCCAGCGCACCGAGGCGGTAGTTCACCGACACATACACGCAGCCGCGCCGGGCCAATGTCGCACCGTCGTACAGGGGGGTGGCAGAGCTGCCCAGGATGTAGCCGCCGCCGTGGATGAAGAACATCACCGGCAGCGGTTCATGATCGGGTGCCGGACCACGCCAGCGCGGGGTGACGACATTGAGGGTCAGGCAGTCCTCGCTCATCGGCTGGTACTTGCCGACACCGGTCATGGTGTAGCGACGAGCCTGATGGGAACAGTTACCGAAGCTGTGGCAGGGCAGCACGCCGGTCCAGGGCTGCACCGGCTCCGGCGCCCGGAACCGCAGTGGGCCCACCGGCGGTCGGGCGTAGGGAATCGATCGCCATCGATTAACCCCATCCTGGGTGAAGCCTTCAACCACGCCGCCCGCGGTCGTCACTCGAATCGGGTGCTCATGCATTCCAGTGACGTTAGCGAACGCGCCCCGCCGGTCGCGCCTGACGTGCCGCGACGGCACCGGCGGCTAGCCTGGCGGAATGCGGATCGCCGTGCTGTTCGCCGCGTCACTGCTGGTGGCGGGGTGCTCGCAGCTATCCGGCACACCCCCGCGAGCCACCCAACTGACCCCGATCACACCGTCACGAACCACCGGGTCGGTGCCCGCGACGAGCACCGGCCAGCCGGGGACGTCATCAGCGGCGCCCGCACCCGGAGCACCGGTCGCGGAGGCCATCGACTGGGTCGAGGCGGCCGGCCCGGTGGACGGCGCGGATTTTCGCGTTGCGCTGCGGGGCGGCACCACCACTGCGCTCGGAGACGATGTCGCGTTCACCACCCCGTTCGGCACCAGTTGCATGACCGACGCCAAGCGCGGCGCGGGACTGGCCTGTCTGGTCAACCTCATCGATCCCCCACCCCAACCGGCCGACGTCTACGGCGCGTGGAAGGGCGGCTGGGTGGATTTCGACGGCAAATCCGTTCAGGTGGGATCCGCCCACGGCGACCCGGGCCGTTTCGCGGCCGGCCAGGGCGCGCCCCTACCGGTCGACCGATCAGTGTCCTTCGGCGATTTCCGTTGCCGCACAGACACTTCGGCACTGGTGTGCGTCAACTTCGCCCGTCAGACCGCGGTGTCCTACAGCGACGCCGGAATCGACACCTTCGGCTGCGCGCGTCAGTCGGCTCCGCCGGCCGGTATTGGCGTGCAGTACACCTGCTGACTCAGCGCTATCCGCTCGGCGCTAACCGCTCAGCGCCATCCATCAGCGGCATGGACGGCGCGTAACAACGCGTCGCACAGCGTTCTCAGCTCCGCGCTGGGCGCGCGCTCCTCGACGGCGGTCGCGACGTCTTCGGCCGCGCAGCGCACCTGATACACCCGGTCGGCCAGTTCGGCGGCCTCCTCGGCCGACAGCACCACAGCATCGGCCGACACCGCGGTTCCCTTGACCAGCGCACGCTGCTCATAGGCCCGCTGGCGGCACGATTGCCGGCAATATTGCCTGCGCCGGCCCAGTCCCACGTCGGGGACTTCGCGGCCGCACCAGCGGCACGGCTGTGGGCGAGTGCGACGCGTCACGTCATGAGACTAAACCGGTTGCCTCTACGGGCCGGTACGATGGAGGCAGCCGGGACCGCGCCGCTGATCATCGTGCGGTCTCGATCCCGGCCCAAGCGCAAGGAGAATGACGATGGCTGATCGTGTCCTGAGAGGCAGTCGGCTCGGGGCCGTGAGCTACGAGACGGATCGCAACCATGACCTGGCTCCACGCCAGGTCGCGCGGTACCGCACCGAGAACGGCGAGGAGTTCGATGTGCCGTTCGCTGACGACGCGGAGATCCCGGGTAATTGGTTGTGCCGCAACGGTCTTGAGGGCACGTTGATGGAGGGCGACCGACCGGAGCCCAAGAAGGTCAAGCCCCCCAGGACGCACTGGGACATGCTGCTGGAGCGTCGTTCGGTCGAGGAGTTGGACGAACTGCTCAAGGAGCGGCTGGATCTGATTAAGACCAAGCGCCGCGGCTAGCCGCGCTGAGGTTAGTTGAGGCTAGGGCCTCAGCGCACCACGCCCCGGGCGCGGTCCAGCCGCCCGCCGATGCCCCACCGGGCCACTTTGGTCATCGCCTCGCGGATATTGGACCCGCTCATCTTCGACACACCGAGTTCGCGCTCGGTGAATGTGATCGGCACCTCAACCACGGTGAACCCGCTGTTGATAGTCCGCCAGGTCAGGTCGATTTGGAAGCAGTACCCCTTGGAATCCACCGTGGACAGGTCGAGTTTCTCCAGCGCCTCCCGCCGGTAGGCGCGGTAGCCGGCGGTGATGTCGTGGATTCCCACTCCCAGCAGTAGCCGGGAATAGGTGTTCGCCGACTTCGACAGCACCAGCCGTCGCCATGGCCAGTTACGCACGGTTCCGCCGTCGACGTAGCGGGAGCCGATCGCCAGGTCGGCCCCGTTGTCGATGGCGTCAAGCAGGCGGTACAGCTGCTCCGGGGCATGGCTGCCGTCGGCGTCCATCTCCACCAGCACGCTGTACTGGCGCGCCAGTCCCCAGGCGAAACCGGCCAGATAAGCCGCACCGAGCCCATCCTTGCCGGTGCGGTGCATGACGTGCACGCGGTCCGGATCTGCCAGCGCCCGCTCATCGGCGAGGTCGCCGGTGCCGTCCGGGCTGGAATCGTCGACCACCAGCACGTGCACGTCTGGACGGGCCCTGTGCACCCGGTCCAGGATGAGCGGCAGGTTCTCCCACTCGTTGTAGGTCGGGATGATCACCAGGGTGCGCCGAACGGGGGGCTCGGCGGCCTTCTTGGCCGGGCCCTTTCCCTGGGTGCTCATGGGACTCCTCCGTCGTGCCGGTCGGTCCGGCGCCGGATGCGCAACGGGCGATCCGAACTCCCATTCTGCAGCATTGCGACACCGACAGCCGCTATCGCGACCGCCACCAGCAACCACTGCAGGGGTTCGGCCCACCTGGTCGCCGGGGTCGGCTCGGTCCGCAGGCGGACCTCGACATCGAGGTAGGCGGGCGTGAAAAAGGCGGTGCGGGCCAGTTCACGGCCGTCCGGGGCGATGGCGGCGCTGATTCCGGTGGTTCCGGCGACGATCAGATAGCGGCCGTGTTCGACGGCCCGCAACTTCGCGAACGCCAGTTGTTGTTCGCTCATGGGTTGATCGAAGGTGGCGTTATTGGTCGGGACCGCCAGCAGTTGCGCGCCGTTTCGGACCGACCGGCGCAGCGCGCGGTCGAAGATCACCTCCCAGCAGGTGGCCACGCCGACCGGCACACCCGCGGGGTGCACCACCGCGGTGCCATTGCCGGGGACGAAGTAGCCGGCCCGGTCGGCATAGGACGACAGGTGCCGGAAGAACGAACGCCACGGCAGATACTCACCGAACGGTTGCACGATCTGCTTGTCGTGGCGCTCCCCCGGCCCCGTGGCGGGGTCCCACACGATGACGGTGTTGGAGGCCGCCGGGTCCTCCGGTGTCGCGTCGGGGCGTTCGACGACGGCTCCAACCAGGATCGGCACCCCGATGGCCCGGGCCGCGACGCCGATCTGCGCGGCGGCATCGGCATTGCTCAGCGGATCGATATCGGAGGAGTTCTCCGGCCAGATCACGAACTTCGGCTGCGCAGCCGCGCCGGCGCGAACGTCGTCGGCCAGTTGCAGCGTCTGACGGACATGATTGTCCAGTACCGCGCGACGCTGGCTGTTGAAGTCCAGGCCGAGTCGGGGCACATTGCCCTGGATCGCGGCGACGGCGATGGCGGGTCCATCATCCATCGCGGCGCGGCGCACGCCGGGTGCCGCCACCGCAGTGATCAGCAGCACCGCACAGATACCCGCCCCGGCGGCGATCAGCGCACCGGCCGACGGGCGCGGATGCGATCCGGTGCCGTCGCGGCGCACCCGCTGCGCGGCACCGGTGAGGACTGCACACAGCGAGGTGGCAAGCAGAGCGATCGCGAATGACACTGCGGGCGCGCCGCCGAGTTGTGCCAGCACCAGGAATGGACCGTTTGCCTGACCGAAAGCGGTTACACCCCAGGGGAATCCGCCGAATGGGATACTGGACTTCAGCCACTCCTGCATCGACCAGACTGCCGCGAGCCACAGCGGCCATCCGGGTAGCCGGGCCACGCATACCGCGAGCACACCGAATATCGCCGGGAAGCAGGCCTCCATCGCCGCCAGCATCAGCCACGGGATCGGGCCCACCAGCCCACCGATCCACGGCAGCAGTGGAAGGTAGAACGCAAGTCCGAACGCGAACCCGTATCCGAATCCGCCCGCCATCGTGGTGCCCGGGTGCACCAGAACCCAGGTCAGCAGCGCCAGTGCCGGCACCGCGGACCACCACCATCCGACCGGCGGGAAACTCACGCACATCAGCAGTCCGGCCAGCATGGCTATGCCGAGGCGAAGCATCCGCGGTAGCAGTGTGGTACTGAACCGCTCGGTGCTGAACCGCTCGGTGCGGCTACCCATGGAGCACGACGCCGCGGTGCACGGTCTGCCGGCAGTGCGGCAACGGGCTGTCGGGATCCAGGTTCGGCAGGACCGGGACACGCGACCGAGGGTCGGTAGACCAGCGCGCCACGTTGTCGGCGGGGGCGCTGACGTCTAGTTCAGCGGTGTCCCAGACGGCGTAGGACGCGGGCGCGCCCGGGACCAGGGTGCCGGTGACACCGTCACGAACCCCGCCGGCCCGCCAGGCCCCGCGGGTAGCGGCGGCGAAGGCGGCCCGCACCGAGATGGCGCTGCCGGGCGTGCGGTGCAGGCTTGCGGCCCGCACCCAGGACCAGGGATCCATGGCGGTCACGGGCGCATCAGAGCCGAAGGCCAATCGCACGCCTGCCGACGCCAACAGTGCCAGCGGGTTGAGCGTGGCGGCACGGTGCGCTCCGAGACGGCCGGCGTACATACCGTCGTCGCCGCCCCAGATGGCGTCGAAACCCGGTTGCATGCTGGCGGTGATGCCCCACGCGCCGAGTTTCGCCGCCTGCTGCGCCGACACCATCTCCAGGTGCTCGAGCCGATGCCCGCACCGGGCGACCGCCGGCACGCCGAACCGTTCCACGGTTCGCTCGAGGGCGTCGACGACCGCGGTCACGGCGCCGTCACCGATGACATGGAATCCGGCCGCGACGCCGGCCTCGGTGCAGGCGAACAGGTGCGAAGCGATCGAGTCGGTATCCAGATAGCAATTGCCTATACATCCGGGTGCATCGGCATAGGGCTCGGATAACCAAGCCGTGTGCGATCCGAGTGCGCCGTCGACGAACAGATCCCCGGCCAGGCCGCGGGCTCCGGTGGCCTCGATGAGTGCGCGGGCCTGATCCGCCGTCGACACCGCCTCGCCCCAGTAGCCGACCACATCAACACCATGGTCGGTGCCGTGCAACTCGTTCCAGTCCTCGGCGCCGCCGATCTGAGGCCCGGCGCACTCATGGACGGCGACGATGCCCGCCGCGGCGGCCGCGTCGAGTGCGGCCCGGCGGGCGTGATCGCGTTGCCGAGCGGTCAGCAGGCGCCGCGCCTCGGCCCGGACCAGGTGATGGGCTTGGGCCGACAGCGGCCGCTGCGGATCGAACCCCGCGACTGCCGAAAGTCCGGATGCCCTGTCGCGCAACGCAGTTGAGGCGACCGCGGAATGAACATCGACGCGGGACAGATAAGCCGGAATCCGTCCGGCGACGGCGTCGATATCAGCGGTGGTGAGCATCTGGCCTGGCGGCCATGCGCTGTCATCCCACCCGTGACCCCACACCGGCTGACCTGGATTGGCGTCAACGTGGTCGGCGATCACCCGCAGACACTGGTCGCGACTCGTGGCGGCCGACAGATCAAGCCCGGTGAGTTGCAGTCCGGTGGCGGTCAGGTGGACATGACTGTCGACGAACGCCGGTGCGACGAACGCGCCATCGAGGTCGATGCTGTCGGCGTCCGGGAACTGCGCCATGCCCACGGCATCATCGCCCAGCCAGGCGACCACACCGTCGCGCACCGACATGGCAGTGGCATCCGGGTGCGACGGACTATGGACAAGCCCGTTGAACAGCAACGTGGTTCGTGCCCGAGCGGGGACTCCGGGATTAGCAGGCAACAGTCAGATAGACCGTGGTGTTGGCCGGCGGGTGGTCTCCGCGCATCCCGTCAACGCTTGCGACCTTGCACTGCGACAGCGGGTTGCGATGACCGGGGGCCGGCGCCGGGCGGAGATGAAGGTAACGGTCATGGTGTGCCTCCAGAACTGCCACTCAAGGCTCCGATAGCGGTCGGGACTGACGCTACATGCCCGAACGCCCGCGGGGCCTGCCTCAGCCGTCGTTGCGCCGGGCGATGGTGCCGCGAGTCGGTGTAGCCGCCTGATCATCGACACCCTCTCCGATTACCTCGCCGTCGACGACCTCACCATCGATATAGCCTTCGCGGGTGCCGCCGGGGAACACCGAACCAGGGAACACTGAACCAGGGCTCATCGCACCCATTCGGCGGGTCACGCCCCGGGTCAGCATGGCCGTGGCCACCGGCCGCACCGCACTGCGGGTGGGCGGCAGCAGCATCAACGCACCCAGAGCGCTGCTCACCAGTCCGGGGATGAGCATCAGCGCCCCACCGAGGCCGACGAGCAATCCGTCGGCCACCGCGCCCTGCGGGTTGCCGCGGGCCAGGCGCAACGCTGCGACCTGCCGCCGGAACTGCGAGCCCACCAGCACCAGACCCAGCAGGAATGTTCCGAGCAGCACCGCAACCGCCCAACCGGGCCCGACGGCCCACATCAGCGCCACGGCGACCGCGAGTTCCACGACGATGTAAAGCCAGAATCCCCGCCTCACCATGGCGGGGCAACGATTCGCGACCGTCTGCGGTTCCGCATCACGCCGCGCGCAACTCCAGACCCACGGTGCGCTTAGCGCCACCGCGCAGTTTGGAGAAGAAGTTGAAGATCTGCCCGACGATCCCGTACCGGCGGTTGATCGCCTGGTAGACGCTCTCAGTCTGCGAGTCGTCCATGACCGAGGCCACTGCCTCGATGGCTTCGCCCTTGACGTTGCCGCGCACATCGCAGACCGCCAGGGTGACCCGCGGGGTGTTGCGGATCCGCTTGACCTTCCAGGCGTTCTTCTCGGTGATGACCAGTGCGCGGTCGCCGTCGGCGGCGATCCAGATCGGGGTGGGTTTGGGCCGGCCGTCCTTGGTGAACGTGGTCAGCAGGACGTACTTGGCCTTGGTTACTTCGGAAAAGGTGGTGGCAGCCATGTAGCCAACCTACCGCGATTCCAGTTCGCCTTCAGTGTCGAGCAGTGCCTGGCGCAGCCCGGCCAGCGTCGCCGGGTCGGGGTTCTCCCACATCCCCCGGCCCGCCGCCTCCAGCAGTCGCTCCGCCATTCCGTGCAGCGCCCACGGGTTGGACTCGTTCATGAACTTGCGGTTCTCCGGGTCCAGCACGTAGGACTCGGTGAGTTGCTCGTACATCCAGTCCGCCATCACGCCGGCGGTGGCGTCGTAGCCGAACAGGTAGTCCACGGTGGCGGCCATCTCGAAGGCGCCCTTGTAGCCGTGCCGCCGCATGGCCGCCATCCACCGCGGGTTGACGACGCGGGCCCGGAACACCCGTGCGGTCTCCTCGGTCAGGGTTCGGGTGCGCACCGAGTCGAAGCGGGTGTTGTCGCCGATATAGGCGGTCGGGGCCTGCCCGGTCAGCGCCCGCACGGTGGCGATCATGCCGCCGTGGTACTGGAAGTAGTCGTCGGAGTCGGCGATATCGTGTTCGCGGGAGTCGAGGTTCTTGGCCGCCACCACGATCCGGCGGTACTGCATGGACATGTCCTCGGCGGCCGGGCGGCCGTCCAGGTCACGGCCGTAGGCGAACCCTCCCCACGTGGTGTACACCTGCGCAAGGTCGGCATCGTCGCGCCAGTTGCGGTTGTCGATCACCTGCAGCAGGCCAGCTCCATAGGTTCCCGGTTTGGAACCGAAAATCCTTGTGGTGGAACGTCGTTCGTCGCCATGGATTTCCAGATCGGCCTGGACGTGGGCCCGGATGAAGTTCTGTTCGAAGGACTCGTCGAGGCCGGCGACCAGCCGCACCGCGTCGTCGAGCATGGTGACCACGTGTGGAAAGGCATCCCGGAAGAACCCGGAGATGCGCACGGTGACGTCGATGCGGGGCCGCGCGAGTTCGTCGAGTGAGATCACCTCCTGATCGACCACGCGGCGGGAGGCGTCGTCCCAGATCGGCCGGACCCCCAGCAGCGCAAGCACTTCGGCGATGTCGTCGCCGGAGTTGCGCATCGCCGAGGTGCCCCACACCGACAGACCCACCGATCTCGGCCACTCGCCGTGATCGGTGCGGTAGCGCTCCAGCAGGGAGTCGGCCATCGCGACGCCGGTTTCCCAGGCCAGCTTCGACGGCATGGCTTTGGGATCGACGGAGTAGAAGTTGCGCCCGGTCGGCAAGACGTTGACCAGACCGCGCAGCGGCGAACCCGATGGGCCCGCGGCGATATAGCGGCCGTCCAGGGCGCGCAGCACCTGGGTGATCTCCCCCGCGGTCCCGGCCAGTCGCGGCACCACCTCGGAGGCGGCGAACCGCAGGATCCGCGCTACCCCGGGTTCAGAGGTCAGGGTGTCGACGTGTCCGGCGTCCCAGCCGGCCGCCTGCAGACCGGCGAGCAGGCCGCGGGCTTGGGCTTCGGCCGCATCGACGTCTGCGCGGTCGTCGGTGCCGTCCTCGGCCAATCCGAGGGCTTGGCGCAATCCGGGCATGCTCTGCTCGCCGCCGAAAAGCTGGCGGGCCCGCAGGATCGACAGCACCATATCCAGTTCGGCCTCGCCGGTCGGGGCGGCGCCGAGGACGGCACCGACGACCGCGCAGACGT
>Ga0194058_10001611_pt1 | contig 11206 bp, 12 predicted proteins | sample SepL4417m_MetaG_FD_155490 | JGI IMG/M metagenome (GOLD analysis project Ga0194058, IMG submission 155490) | Anoxic zone freshwater microbial communities from boreal shield lake in IISD Experimental Lakes Area, Ontario, Canada - Sep2016-L442-17m | ecosystem: Environmental > Aquatic > Freshwater... | reverse complement strand
CGAATTGGCCGGAGTTCCCTGGTATTACGATTCGCACGACCGCTGCTACCACGTCAGGCCAGGTTTCAAGTTCCCCGTGGTCAACCTTTCCCCCGACGAACTCTTGAGCCAGGCGGCCGCCACGGCCGTGGCCAAGGCGACGGGCCTTGATGCCGGGGCGGATGCCAGGCCGACTACCCGCAAGATCGCGGCGGCATCTTCCCAAGAGGTTGCCGACTTGCTCTCCGATGCCGAAGCCGTGATGGAAGTCCTGAATCTCAAGCTGGCCGATCACAGCCGGCACCAGGAATTGATCCGGACTACCCAGTGGGCACTCATTAAGAAACGGCAAGTCACGGGCCAGTATGTCACACCGTACCAAGAGCAGCCGGTAAGGCTGACGCTGCACCCCTACCGCCTCTGCTTCGCCGGCCAAGCATGGTACTTGATTGCCAGGCCGGCAGACGAAAAGTCGCCCAAAACCTACAGGATCGCCCGATTCCAATCGCTGCGGATGATCGATGTGGTGGCCCAACGGCCGGATAAGTTCAGCCTGGGCGAATACTTCGGCAATGCCTGGGGCGTGTTTCGTGGGAAAGAATCTTTCGATGTGGCGATCGAGTTCACCAAAGAGGCGGCATCACTGGTCGCCGAGACCTGCTGGCACAAGACCCAGGAGGTGAAACGCCAACCGGACGGCCGGGCAACCCTCTCCTTCCAGGTTGACGGCCTCGACGAAATCCTCTGGTGGGTTCTGGGCTGGTCCGGTCGGGCCAAGGTGATCCAGCCCGAGAAGCTCCGGGAAATGGTTGTCGAGAAGTTGAAGGCCGCGATCGAGATGAATGGTGAATAGGATAAAACATGAAGAACATTGACGACACTCTACGCGCCCTCCACGCCGCCCGGAACGACTTGTCCGTCGCTTTCCGTATCATGGATGGATTGGAATTGGTTGCGTCCAACGCGGATATTATCATGCTTCTGGATTCCGCTCTCGGCAGCAAGGACTCCGAGGTCCGTTCCGGGGCAGCCTACGGTTACTGGAAATTGTTTTCTGACTGCAAGACTCAATCTCTCCCACTGCTGATCAAGGCAGCGGCGGATTCCGCCCCGTGGGTCGCCTTCCACGCCGCAATAGCCCTGTTGCAAATCCATAAGAGAGATCCGAGTTGTGGGCTGCACACGAAGGAAGTCGCTCGCCTGTTCGTAGCCTCTCTGGAAAGCGAAGACCCTCAAGTTCGGGCGGCGGCGGCAAACGAGTTCTGTCGAGTCAAATGGCGTGCCGCCTGGGTCTTCCATCGCCTCGTCGCCCGCTTGGACGACCCGGTACTGGAGGTACGCCTTGCCGTCGCTAGCAACCTCTGCTGGTGTCTCATCACCCACGGAGCCCCCCTCAAGTTCCTTGAGCAGATCCGCAACGAGGCACTCCCCAAGTTCCTTGAGTGGATCTCCAACGAAGATGTTCCGGAAGAGGTGTTTTATGGTAGCGTCGCGGTCATCCGGATGGACGACTCCTATCGGGAGGCGTTGTTGCCTGGACTGCTGGAGTCGTTCGGACGCCTCGGTGACCCATTCCGAGCCAAGGCAATCTTACTGCTGCGTTTTTTTCCTAAGGAACCCCGGATCGTCGCCATGCTCGGCAAGTGCTATCACGAGAGTTATGATCGGGACGTGCGTTTGGCGGCGGTCGAGATGTTTGCCGAAAGCGTGCGTGCTGAGGTTCGGGAAGCGCATCCGTTGCTCATTGAGGCATTACTTGACGAAGAACCGGACGTTGTCGTGGCTGCGGCCTTTGGACTGCTTGTGTTGGGGCAGGACGCGGCGGCAGCAGTTCCGAACCTCGTGGCGGTCCTGGATGCCGAGATCAGGAAAATCGAGGCGGGCAGCCTTCGGGAGCGGGACCCGTGGGGCCTTGTCGTCAGGTATGTCTGCGACATCCTCGGCAGGTTGGGAGCCGTGGCGGAACCCGCGGTTCCATTACTGTGGCGCGCGCTGAAGCAGGACAATTATGACTTCCAGCATGCAGCGTGGAAGGCATTGTCGGAGATGGGGTTTGAACCCAACATGACCATGCAACCTACCCCGATTTACCTTCGTCGAACGATGGAAGAATGGTTGGCGGCGTTCTATTCCGACGAATACGTCGAAGGCATGGAGTTGCTGTGTGAGGCTTTGCCCAGACATCCCGTGAAAGTAAGCAAGAAGTTCCGCGAACAGCAATCACCCGATGCCACGAACCTGATGTGTAAGGCATTGTCCTGTTTTGGCGTGGCTTTCATCGAAGAGGCGGTACGAACGCTCGATAACCTTGAGGACCGGAAGCAAGCCCGGCTGATTCTCTGCATCGCGGATGCGGGATGCCAGTCAATACCCTACCTCGTCCGGCTTTTGGGTCACTCATCCGCCAATGTGCGAGCGGCGGCGTGCTTGGGGCTAGCCGAGATTTTCGATTTAGAACCCGACTGGCCCGCCGATATCGAGCAACGGGTCGCGGTCATTTTTGACCGCGTAGCGCAGTCTGAAGCGGCATGGGGCGAGACCTTCGAGCAATTCGATGCTGCGTTCGCTTCCAATAGCCGTGCCGAGGTACGGGCTCGTGCCGCCGCCCCACTGGCCCGTGTCAACAAGCGTTTCGATTGGGACCAAGAACGGCGAGACGAAGTGGTTCCGACCCTGGCGGAATTGCTTCACGACAAGGTGCGCGAAGTCCGTATCGCTGCGGCGCATGCCCTCAATTTGATTGGGAAGGCTTCCCGGCCCGACGTCGATCTGATCCTGGCTGCCGAATTGGGAGACATGGATTCAGGGGAGATGGATTGCGACAAGTTCTTTGAACCCAAACAATGTGGCCAAGCCCCGGTAATTCCTGCATCGGTTGAGAACTTCCAGATGTTGTTTAGTGATCTATTTTCGCCACCCATAGAATCCGGTCTGCCGGATCACATATGCATGTTGATAGCGTCCTTGGGCGGCGCGGATATTGCCGCTCGCTTTGCCGCCATCGAGGGTTTTGTGAAGATCGACAGTCCCGAACAAGACGCAAGCAGCGAACTGCTGGACATGCTCAACGACCCATGTGTGCAAGTCTGCTGGAGTACAAAACAGGCACTCTTGAAGATTCTGATGAACAGAGCAGCCGTTTGGAATCGGTAGGAGTAACTCAGAAAGGTAATGCAATGATTGAATGGGTAATTCCTCAACATCTGGCTCGAAGTTCAAGACCAGGCTACTTCCTCGGGAAGGGAGCCGTGGGCCGGGACACCGTTGACACATGGCTGAGTGAGGTTTGCGATGCCGGCATCAAGTCGATTATCTGCCTATTGAGTGACGAACATCTGAAGCTGTATCAGGGGCTTTCGCCAAGCCGTAGTCTGGTCGATTATTACCGCGATCGAGGGTTTGATGTGGCCCATCTTCCAGTTCTCGATTACCAGCGGCCCCCGTTGTCGAACGACGACTTGCAGCGTGTTGCCGCCGCCTACAGCCAGCTTCCCAAGCCCGTCCTCATCCACTGTAGCGCGGGGATCGACCGCACCGGCATGGCGGTCGCTTATCTGCTGGAAACTTCTCTTTCGCAATGAGGCCTTTTTATGACATACCCCAATATAGCGAATGTCTACGACGAAATGCGGATCGACGCGATGGTGAAGCTGGCTACCCTTGGAGAGCCGTTCATTCCAAATTTGATCGATGCGCTTGCGGATATCGATTCCATGGTGCTATGCGGTGCAGCACAGATTCTTGTCAGGCTTGGCCAGGGGACGGCCCCCTGGCTCATGGATGCCCTGGAACAACATCCGCGCTACCAAGTTCGAGCGAGGGTAGCACAGATATTCGGCTGGTTTGCGGCGGATGATCCGATGCGTGCCATTGCATCACAATTCAAGGTCGTGCGCGATCCGACTCCGCCCGGGCTGGGTATTGTTCTCCGCAAAGTCCTGAAAGAGGTTCTCCCCTCCCTCATCAATGCATTAAAGGACGAGAATTGGGTCGTCCGCTTCTTTGCGGTGGGGGCTTTATCCGGAGCCGGTACCGATGCCGCAATGGCTGTTCCAGACCTTCTGGAGTTTTTGAGGGAAGCCGAAGTAGAGGATGGAGCACGAAACCACGTTCCCAACATACTCTGCGCGTTGGCGCATGTGGGATGCAATAATCCGGATTTGATTCCCCTATTCGCGGAGAGACTCCAATCAGCCCGTCCGAATACGCTGATGGCAGCGGGGGCTGCTTTCTTCGAGATCGGGCCAACCGGCGTGGTGACAGTGCTTCCTGCACTGGATAAATTCCTGAAGAAAGTAGAGGCGTCCATCCAGAAATCAGCCGAACTTGCCATGAGCCTTAACAATGGAAAACCACAAGTTAAGAAGGCATCGAAGCGAACCGACACGAACAATACAGGACCACAGACAGGCGTATGACTATCAGAAGGATAGGTCGATGTCTTCAGAAAAACGCTGGATCAGATTCCAGCCCTTCGACAGGCTCGTACCGCCCTTGAAAATGATCTTGTCGCCTGCGGCACGTGCGATGATTCGCAAGGACTCGGTGACGTAGTAATCCTTCTCGATGATCGCAGGACGCAAGGCCCGATTACCAAAATGTTCCGCAGCGCGAATGATCGCTTGCTCGAAATCGGGATGCTCGAAGAGTTTCACGTTAGCGGTGTTCCTTTACCTGCCAATGATGGGCGCAATCCAATTCGGCCAAAACGCCAAAGCTGAACCGCGACAGTGGATTCAAGCTCTCCCGAAGCCGGTGCAAGGTCTTCGGCCCCTTGCCGAGTTGTTCCCCAATAGCACCAAGCATGGCTCGCACGCGAGGTGGTTCCGTGTCGGAGACTTTGAGCATCCGCTCGAAGCGTCCTTTTTCCGACATAAGTTCCATCATTTTCCGGACGGTCTTCTCCGGAGATAGTTCGGTGGTCTCTCCCCGCAGTCTGAGAAAATCCAACAATGCCGCATCAATATCAGAAAGATTGCCCCAGGCTTCCGGGCGACGAGCGTGGACGGTCGTATCGTGCCCAATGAGCTTGCGAGGCAAACTGAGCGAACTGGTCGCGATTTCCCGTTGCTTGGCGTTCTGCGTAGTGAACCCCAGCAAGTTCGCGGCGGCGATTCCCGATGGAAATATGTTTTTGCGGCGACTGGCAAGTCGTTGGATAGCGGCCGGATTGGGACGACTCTTTCCGAACGCCGTCTTCCGGGAACGGTAATACACGCCCTTGCTCAGTCGTTCCAGAACACCCGCCCGAGCCAGCCTTGAGAGAGTCTGAACGACGGCTGTGCCGGGAAGATCGGCAAAATCCCCCAGCCGCCAAAGACGTTCCCCCCCGCGCTGAATTCGCTGGCGAACGGTGGCGGCAATCTGGCGAGGCTTGGCTTGCAATCGAGTTTCCATACTGAGATTATCGGTCCGCAGTCCGTTGTTGTCAAGTTTTCTTGCTATAAAACATGACATACATGGAGTCCGGTCTATGTCGTACGTCAGGCTTTTCAGCCTGCCATTCAACCTTATTCACCTTCCCGACGAGCCGGATGGGCTCAAAACATGACCTTGTGGTGGCCGGTCTCTCTGTTGTGGTCGGTCTCCTGACCGATCCACGCCGCCGACCGAAGGTCGGAAGTATTCGTAGGGCGGACTTTAGTCCGCACAGGCGGACCCACAGTAGTCCGGCAGGTTCGATAAAATGGAGGATGCCTTGTTGTGGCCGGTCTCCGGCCGAGCCTCGCCGTACCTGAATTGACGAAGTTCCGGGGTCATTGCGTGCGACCGCTGGCCTGGGTATGTTGATGAGAGTCGGGGAAATGCAATTCCAAGGGCGGACTGAAGTCCGCCCTACAAGCTATTCTCTGGAGGGTACGATGCCATTGCTAGAACCCGATATTGCTGACAACAGGCCAATGGGCGTGGCCTTCGCCACCGCGATGCTTCGGCAGTTGGCGCACCCTGAGCAGGATGTGCGTTTTGAAGCATTTGTGCGCGGCTATCCCGTGCGTCAGACCCCGTGCCGCGAGCTACTCACGCTTCGTCCCGAAGAAAAGGAACTTCTTCGCCTAGCCCTTTCCGACTACCCGACACCGCCGCGGGTTCTCGATATCGGCTGCGGCATCGGCCGGCACCTGTCTTATGCGATCGGTCTTCGGGCCGAGTCGCAAGTTTGGGGCGTCGAATACAGCTCAATTCTCCGGGACTACTGCGCCGGGATCCTCATCAGAAAGCCAGAGCAACAAAAATGACCGACTACGACAGCCCCTGGAAAGAAGCCCTCGATGTCTATTTTGAGCCATTTCTTGGTTTGTTTTTCACTCAGGCCCACGGCGAGATCGATTGGGGCCGGGGTTTTGAGTCGCTCGATACGGAACTCCAGCAGGTCGTGCGCGAGGCGGAATTGGGGCGGCGGGTCGTCGATAAGCTGGTCAAAGTCTGGCTCAAAGACGGCCGAGAGCAGTGGGTTCTGATTCATGTTGAGGTGCAAACCTCCGAGGAACCGAATTTTGCGAAGCGAATGTATGTTTACAACTACCGTCTCTTCGATAGGTATAATAGAGAAGTGGTGAGCTTGGCGGTCCTGGGCGACGACAACCCCTATTGGCGTCCGGACAATTTTGGCTACCGCCGTTGGGGCTTCGAGGCCAGGGTCCAGTTTCCGATAGTGAAACTTTTGGACTACGCGGAACGACGGCAGCAATTGGAAGAAAGTCCCAATCTGTTTGCCACGGTAGTCCTGGCCCATCTGGACACTTTGGAAACACGCGGGGATCCGGGGGAGCGAAAAGACAGAAAATTTCGTTTGATTAAGGGGCTTTATCAGCGAGGGTTGCATGCGGAACAAGTACGACAACTGTTCCAACTGATCGATTGGATGATGGATCTTCCTGAACCCCTGGAAATTACTTTTTTGAACGAACTAACACGATTTGAGAAGGAAAGATTCATGCCATACGTAACAACGCTAGAAAGACTTGGAATCGAGAAGGGCCTGAGCCAGGGACGAAACGAGGGACGAAACGAGGGCATTGAAGTGGCCTTGCGGCTGAAGTTTGGAGAAAAGGGCACGCAACTTCTCTCCGAAATACGCCAGATCGAAAATTCAGAGAAGCTGGAAGCAATTCTCCATGCAGTCGAAACAGCGGCCAGTCCCGAAGAACTGCGGCGCCTTTGGACGGACTGAAAGGATCCCTCAAGGTGCAATGCTCCATCCATCTACGGCGAGAAATTCCGGGGTCATTGTGTGCGAACGCTGGCCTGGGTATGTTGATAGTAGTGTGGACTTTAGTCCGCACAGGCGGACTGAAGTCCACCCTACGAGCAGTCCTCTGGAGGGTACGATGCCATTGCTAGAACCCGATGTTGCTGACAACAGGCCAATGGGTGTGGCATTCGCCACCGCGATGCTTCGGCAGTTGACACACCCTGAGCAAGATGTTCGGTTTCTGACGTGTTTGTCGGATGGTGGCGAGTGCTGGGCATCTTGCCGCGTGTTTCTTTCGGTTCGTCGCGAAGAAGAGAAACTTCTTCGCCTAGCCCTTTCCAACTACCCGACACCGCCGCGGGTTCTCGATATCGGCTGCGGCATCGGCCGGCACCTGTCTTATGCGATCGGTCTTCGGGGCGATGCACAAGTTTTGGGCGTCGAATACAGCTCAATTCTCCGTGACCACTGCGCCGGGATCATTCCCGCGGGAACTTGGCTGCGGTCTTTTTCGGAAGTCCCCGATAGCGAACGGTTCGATCTGGTTCTCCTGATGGGCAACGGACTTGGGATTTTCGGCTCCGAGGAAGACGCAAAGGAAGGCTTGCGTCGAATTTATCGACTCCTCGCCAACGGTGGCTTTCTTCTTGTCGAAACGGGTTATCCGCATGGTTATTTTGAAGCGGAGATGGAGATTCGTTTCCAAGAGATTGTGGACGGTCCGTGGCTTGTGGATGGACCGTTCCCGTGGGGTTTCGCTTCAGACACGTGGCTGTCGCGGGAACTTTTGGCGGCCGGCTACACGCTGCCAACACCAAAAGAGAGGTCTAGCGTGGGCATGGGAGCCTTTATATATTTGGCGAGGAAGCCAGATTGATGGGAGCGGTGAGTTTGGCTTGGTGCTCGGCGGATGACCATGACGCTGGGCCGGGCGAAACAGAAGATGATCCAGGTAGCGTCGAGGTTGATCTTCACTCTGTTTAGCGCGTAGAAGGAGATGTTTGTGAATTCGCGGTTGTGGAAGGATTTGCTGCGGAAGGTATGTGTCGTGAAGTTGCGGAATGGGGTGTGGAGGTGACTTCTTGCGGCAGTTTCAGTTAATTCTTAGACCCATTCAAAGGAGCCGCATTTGCGTCATGCGTGGTGTTTACGGGAATACAGTGCATTTACAATTACTTCCTTTGAACATGGAGAGGGATTGCAATGATAAAACTGTGCGTGTCTATAGAGCGTGCGAATGAACTGCTAGACGTCATCATGCACGTAAGGTTTAGAAGTGGGATGTCCAATAATTGGCAAGCCATCGCAGATAAGGATGGCAATGCTTGGTGCGCTGGGGTATCATTCTGTTGGCTATATTGTTGGGCCATCAATGGTATGTGCTCGACCGATACACGCGATCAATCACGTGCCGCGTTAAATGAAATTTTCGGTTGTTATGTGCAGGGTGGAAGCTTTTATAATACATTCCACTCCGAAGCAAACCACGAGTGGGCACGCGATCAGCGCATGAGGCTAAATGACGACCTCACTGTTGAAAACGGGTTGGCGCAAAGAGCACCATACCTCATGATCGGCAGCCCTTTTGGCGAATCACTCAGGCAAATCCTTTTGGATGATCAGGCATGAATTTGCAGATTATGGAGTCATTGCGTGCGACCGCTGGACTGGATATTATGATAAAAGTTGTAGAAAGCCGCCGGGGATTGCTTGCCGGTTGTAGTACTGAACCGTTCAGAACAGAGACTGATTCAGTAATCAGGTAGCCACGTGGCTGATCTTCAAGCTGATTAGCGCGGAGAAGGAGCTATTACAAATTCGTAACTTACAAAGAACTTAAAGGGGTATACCAATGATTCGCCTTTCCGTCAACCAACAAACCGTCAATGATTTATTCGACACAATCTCACAAGCCCACGGCAGATTTGCCATGGGGAGGCCTACTCATTGGATCACTGAGGTCAATGACGATGGTGAGTTGCTCGTGTCCTCTCAGGGTTTTCCCTGGTTGTATTGTTGGGCGTACAACGGACTCACCAGTACGAATGCAAGGGATTTATCCCGAATTGCGTTCAACACTATCTTTGAACATTTCTGGATCGGCGACGAAAACTATTCTCTTTCTTACAATCAATTTGATACCAATGAAAATCACGATTGGGCACTGATCGCCCGCGAAGACAATCCAAATGTTGTCGAGATTCAACTGATCGATCGAATTAATGATTTTATTGTGCCTGATGGCGGTGAAGAAGAAGAAGAAGATGAAGAAGATGAAGATGATATCATGAAACCAATCATGGATCAAGTTCTCGAACTGCTGCTGCAGTTCCGCCAAGTGATCCTTTACGGCCCTCCGGGCACCGGCAAAACTCGCCTTGCCCAGCGTATCGCGTATGACTTATTGAGTGCTCCCCCCCCTACTCCCCCTGTGGTCGATCCATCTGTTGATGATGTGTATCGTTTACTTGATGACCAGGATGCGTGTGGTCGCTATAAGCTTGTTGTGTTTCACCCAGCGTATGAATATGAGCAATTCGTCGGCGGCATTGTGCCGAAGCCAGGCCCCCAGGAGGCCAACGGCAACAATGTGGGATTCTCCGTCGAGCCAGGGATATTCATGAAACTCTGCGAGGTGGCTCAAGGGCTGCTGGAGCAGGGGCAGAAGGTCGTGCTTATTATTGATGAGATCAACCGAGGAATGTTGCCGAAGCTACTAGGTGAACTTGTCTATGCCTTGGAATATCGGGGCAGGAAAGTGCAATTGCCGTTCACTACGTCTGCTGGCCAATCCGAGTTGATCATCCCGAAGAACTTGTACATCATTGCTACCATGAACTCGTCGGATCGCTCCATCGGTCATATTGACGTGGCAATCCGGCGGCGTTTTGGGTTGTACCTTGTTAAACCGAGTGTCGAGGTCGTTAAGGACGTCTGGAGAAAACTTGGCAGCCCGGGGATTGGCGTTGCGCTCGCCGGGGTCATGGACACATTAAACAAAGCTTTTGGAGACCCCGAACACGGGGTTGGACATTCCTACTTCATCCCGACTGCGGAAGGCAATATGTACATCGAGCAAGTCCGCCTGAAGGGTAAGCATCAGGTCGAGCAATTACTTGAAGAGTATGCCGATTTTGTGAACCTCGACAGAGCAATCATTACCACCTTTCCCAGTAAATTGGAGAACGCCCTGCAAGCAAATCCACAAGAGGCTGATCTGTGAACGGCGAAGACTGTACCTTACCACCGGAGATCGTGCTTCGCGAGTACAACTCACCGACGCTGCCAGAGGTCCGCAGGGCGATGTTCTCCGAAAGCGAGAACCTTGCACCCTATATCAACACGGAACGTTGGCTAACCCGTACGTTTTTCGACGGCGAACCGACTCTTAGGAGTAGCCATTACGTAGGGATAATGCCGTTTCGGTGCCAACACGACGCTGACCACTGCGATAATGGTGGGAAGCACCTGATCGTTGTCATGCCCAAAGGATGCCACGATGACGATTGGACAGGCCTTGTGCGGTTCATGGAGCTTGTTGCACTCGCTGACCGCGACGAGCCTTTGCCGTTTGATAACGGCTGGCGCGAGTTTTCTGGCGCGAACCGCTTTCTCCTTTTCCTCGCGCATTACTACAGTCATCTCTTGCAGGATCTTTGCCGACGTGACTTCCGTTCATACTATTTGCCTAGGGAAGATGAGTTAAGGGGGCGTATCCACGGCCGCATTCACTTGAGCGGTTACCTACGTAACACAAACCGCGGCCGCGATGATCGCATTCCTTGCCGATGGGATGAGTTTACTGCGGACAATTGGGACAATCGGATTCTGTGGGGGGCGACACGCAGATTGGACCAAGCTGCATCGGGCTTGGGGGGGCAAGCAAGTGCCACTATCCGAAAGATGTTGTCGAGTAGACATAATATGGTTTTCTCATTTAGGTATGCTTTGTATTCTCTGTTTCTCCGCTCTTTCGATATGCGGAGTGCCACAATATTCAACCATGTGAGAAGACTTCAATGCCCCTCACAGAAC
>Ga0194058_10001609_pt1 | contig 11212 bp, 9 predicted proteins | sample SepL4417m_MetaG_FD_155490 | JGI IMG/M metagenome (GOLD analysis project Ga0194058, IMG submission 155490) | Anoxic zone freshwater microbial communities from boreal shield lake in IISD Experimental Lakes Area, Ontario, Canada - Sep2016-L442-17m | ecosystem: Environmental > Aquatic > Freshwater >... | reverse complement strand
TGAGATTCAAAGAGTCAATGGGCTACAAGAAAGTCCCCATGAAACAACGCCTGGAAGTGAATCCTATCGTGAGGCCCGCCTTCTCTCGCCGCGCCCCCTGAGTTCAGCGACAAAGGCTGTCGCAGACCTATTTTACCACCGTTCAGGGTATGCAAGGATAGTCTCAGGCGTCATTAGTACGCTCCAAGGGCAAATCGAACTTTCTGATGCGGGATATGGCTGCTAATAGATCTGGATATTGACCTCCATTGTATGACTCCACGTGCCGGCAAAATAGTAGGAGGGAGATTTCTGAAGCCAAACGGGGCCTAAGGGCCAAAAAAAAACACCACCGCGAAAAATAGGTCGCGGATTTGGGTTTTTCGCCATGCTTGACAGGACCCCCCCTAAACGGATACAGATTCTTTTCCTTGCGACTTGCATTCGAACAATTGAGTCTCATTCAAGTTGTGGTGTAATGAATTCAATTTGTGTAAACAGCGAATATTCGGTTCAAGATGAGCATCTTTCAGATTTTTGCCGAGCTATAGGGGTCAGGTGTTTCAGCACAGGAGACTTGTTCTGGAGTTCTTATGGACTGAGACTGTTTTCGCCTTTGCCTGCCTACAGGCAAATTTCTTTATCCCCAAAAGATCTCAGCTACATCTGGAAACAGGGAGCCTTATTCATCCATTACTTTACATCAGATGATTGTCCTTTTTACCCAGGCTATGATCTCATTGTTGAGGACAAAAACTACGATTTCGATAATATCCAAAGCGCTAAGCGTCGCCATAACATTCGGTGGGCCTTGAAACATTGTAATGTGGAAAGAGTGCCGTTCGAGTTATTGTTGAAGATAGGCCTCCCTCTTGTGGAAGAAACTTATAATCGCTTGAGTTTACGATTCAACGGGTCAGTCCTGGAAAGGTGGAAAAATTACTTTAGAGCAGCCGTTTCAAATCCAATGTTTCAGGCCTGGGGGGTGTTTGTATTGAACCAGCTCGCAGCGTTCAATTTTCATATTTATTGTCGTGACGGCGCTTATATTCCGATGATATTTTCGCGCACAGATCTGCTCAAATGGCATCCCGTGGACGCTCTCGTGTTTGTTTCTACCCAGCATGCGATGGCCAGAGACGGTGTCGCTCACATTTCCTACGGTCGGCGCCCGTTAACCGGCGTGGATACGGACTCCCTGGTGAACTTTAAAGAATCAATGGGCTATAAAAAAATTCCTTTAAAGGAACGCCTTGAAGTTAATCCTGTCGTGAAGCCCGTCTTCTCTCGCCCCCTGAGTTCAGCGACAAAGGCTTTAGCAGACCTATTTTACCACCGTTCAGGGTATGCAAGGATAGTCTCAGGAGTCATTAGTACGCTCCGCGGGCAAATCAAACTTTCTGATGCAGGATATGGCGGCTAAAAGTTCCGGATATTGCGAGATATGGAACCCCCGTAAGCGGAGACGTATATAATGTTCAGTACACTAGACTCTATGCTACGCCCAATCCTTTCAAACTAGACGTGGGAATTTTTCATTAAATGCCTGGTTGCCAGGAAATTTGTTCGTTTTACTTCAGTTGTTTGCTAGCGCTCATTCTTGCTCTGGGAACACTATACGTTTCTTTTTCAGCGGTCGGACTTCTGCTTCCAGATGGCACGGTGGCCCAGAGAATTTGCGGTCTATGGGTCATAGCACTGTCATTGATGTCTTTGTGTTTTCATGTGCTTGGCGTGTCAGGGATCTTCCGCGTCCTGCCCGCAGTCGCTATAATCACTGTTCTGACGGCTGTCGTCCGCATGCGCGGCCAATCCTTTCACAGTTGTGCCGTTCAACTCCGCAATGACGCTAGGCTGATTCACGCGTTCTTGTCCGAGGAGATGACGCGCTTTCAGAAACTTATTCTTAAGATTCTTTTCGGGATTGCCTTTTGTGTAGCCATCAGAGACTGCATTCTCCCGCCGTTGGAATGGGACGCATTGACTTACCATGCCGTTAAAGCCGGCATGTGGGTTCAAAAAGGCCATGTGTGGCTCATGGACGCGCCTGGCGGGTGGAATTGCTTCCGGAGCTATCAGGGAGGGGGTGAAGCAATTCAGGCATGGGCCATGCTACCATTCCACAGCGATTTCCTGGTGTGCTTCGTCGATTTTGTACACTGGTTTTTTTTGTTGGCAGCACTTTATGCCCTGGGTGGTTTGATAGGATTGGGAAGAAAGCTGAGCTTGGCAGGAGCCATTTTCTGCGGATATCTGCCTATTGTAGTCTTTTCCGTAGGCAGATGCGATGTTGATCTTCCATTGGCTCTAGCATTGTTGGCGGCAGTAATGTTTGTAGCCAAGTTCTTTACCACGTCTCATCCTCAGAGCCTCCTGCTGGGCTTTTTGTCTTTGGGATTGGCAGGAGGCATCAAGATTATGGCTTATCCGGCAATAGTACTGACTGTGGCCATTACCGCGCTATATCTCATCGTTTCACGACAACTGTCTGTAGACATCCTGATGTGGTTTTGCCTTTCGATTCTTGGAATGGTGGCTCTAATGGCTCCTTGGCATATCTACAATTATGTAATGACCGGAGATCCATTCTACCCTTTTGGTGTTTCAGTGTTTGGCCTGTCTTGGGGTCCAAAAAGTAGTGCTATGGAGTGGTATCAGAATTTTCCGCTGACGGTAAACTCAGGCTTATTGGGAGAAATTAAGGCAGTGTCGAAGCTATTTTATTTCCCTCCGTACAATAGGATACCCAATTTTGGTGTCTTTGGTCTAGTCCCTCTCGTATGCTTCCCGGTCGGGATGATCAAACTAATCAGTCGCCGGATGTGGACAGGAATGCTTTTTTTGGCCCTCATAGCGGGCTCCTTGTTTTTCTTCTACTGGCCATCGTTTTCGGTCGTCCGACTTGAGTATGCTGAGTGGAACTCTCGTTTACTGTTGGCCCCATTATTCCTCGCCACAATTGCGGTTTTGTTCGCTGTCCGCAGTATTGAGAACGAGCGCTGTTGCAACCTACTACTCGTTCTGTCATGTGTTCAGGTCATCCCGGCCATACTCTTCCAGTGGACCGCCTTCGATTTCCGCTATATAGCCATAGCATGGGCTGTACTACTGTTCATGGTCGGTGTAATGAGTTGTGTTGCAAGGCGAGTCGGAGGCAGCCCCCGAAAAACTTTTATTATCATACTTTGCTTAATGCTCGCAGGCGTGGTTTACTGCGAGAGAGACCATATTCGATACGAGGCAGCCCCAAATTATTTTTTCATTCACAGAACACCTAAATATTGGATTGATTCGGCTAAGGCCGTTGACACTCCTACAGTTCCTCGAAAAATAGCCGTAACCGCTGGGTTTCGTCAAACCGGGAGCCACTGGTTTATTTACATGTTTTTGGGCAGGGCATTGCAGAATAGGGTAGAATATGTCCCCGCCACTGCTTTGGGTAATCCGATTGATCTTCAATCCTTTTTCCCAGGCACCGAAATAGGAGATTATCGATTGTGGCTGGAGCTTCTTTATGACCGTGGGATAACAGAGATCATGAGCTTTTTCCCCAGGTCTATTGAATTAGAATGGATGCGAAATCACCCGGAGTCGTTCGATCCCGTGATACAGGGTGAGGATTTTGGTCTGTTTCGACTACGGAGCAAGGCTAATTTGTAGAACAGTTACCATACGCATTTCAGACTGGATGTCATACTACACTGCTGTGGGGCTTCATCACGCTGTTTCGCCGGCTAGTTTCTCACACGGGGAAATGAAACGACCTCTGTCATGGGGTCCCGATACAAAGTCGGACAGACACGAGGAGAAGCTCTTCCCTTTTTCTTCTTGGCCCGTCCGAAATCTACAATGCGGAAAGCCAAGACCGAGAGTTGCAGATTGCCTTGCAGTAGGAGGTTCAGATGTTCACCGTCGCTCTGATTGGTTGCGGTCAGTGGGGGCCGAACTTGGCTCGTATTTTCCATACCGACAATAGGAGTCGATTGAAATATGTGTGCGATCTGGACGAAAGTCGATCCGGCTTGCTAGCCCGTAGGCTAAGAAGCGTCACTATAGCCAGGGACGTTCATGAGATTTTGGATGATGAAGAAATAGATGCAATAGTAATTGCAACTCCTCTGGTCACACATTATGAGATCGTGAAGGCATCCCTGGAAGCTGGAAAACACGTTCTTGTCGAAAAACCTCTGGCACCGGAATTCGTTCAGGCATTAGAACTGACTGAATTGGCCAAATCAAACAACAAAATCTTGATGGTCGGTTACGTATTTTTGTTCAACCCGGGGATTCTAAAAGCCAAAGAATGCCTGACCACAGGCGTGCTGGGGGAACTCCGTTACATTCAAGCGATCAGGACGAGTCTTGGTCCAATCAGGTTCGATACCAACGCATTATGGGATTTAGCGTCACATGACATCTCAATTATGTTGTACTGTGTGGCGGATAATCCAGTATTCGTAAGTGGAGTGGGCGGCTATTTTACAGGGAATCCTCATGCAGACATAGTTTCGGCAAGTATAAAATTCGACAATGGAAGCATGGGTTTTCTATATTCCAGTTGGATTGATCCGTGTAAAGTAAGAAGGGTCACCTTCGTGGGAGAAGAAAAAATGTTGCTGTTCGATGACATATCACCATTTGAATCCATTAAGATTTTTGATAAAGGCGTGGAGAGGGGAGACTTATTGGATACTTATGGGGTCCATCGAATGGGGATTAGGGTGGGGGATATACTATTACCGCGGCTGGAGCCCATTGAACCTCTCAATAATGAATGTTGCGCATTCATAGATGCGTGTCTCAAAAGTGTTACCAATCCGGCAATTGGAGATCTTCCCCTCAGGGTGACGGCGATTCTTGAATCGATAGACAAATCAATAATACAAGATGGTGCTCCCGTTGAAGTCGAAACGGACGTGTTCAATTAATGCCGACCCGGTTTCAAATAGGAACTTTGATAAGATGCGCAGTGCGATGGCGATGAGCATGCCTGTCCGCGTTCCTTACAGTCAGGGAGGCAAAAGACTCCCTGACCGAGACATACACAGACCTGTGAGCCTCAAAGTTATCTTCAGAGAGGGGGGGGGTCGCGAAAATGGTGCAAATCCCGCTAGTGGATCTCCGGGCACAGTTTGGACAGTTACGGGCCGAGATCGAAGAAAGCATTTTATCGGTAATAGAAACCTCTGATTTCATCCTTGGCCAAGCAGTTTCGTTTCTGGAAGAGGAATTCGCTCGCTATGTAGGTACTCGATTTGCCGTCGGAGTGTCTTCCGGCACAGACGCTCTAGTGTTGCTCCTGAAAGCATGCCGCATTGGTCCGGGAGATGAAGTGATTGTCCCCGCATGTACCTTTGTTGCGACTGCTTTTGCCGTTTCGCTTGTGGGAGCCAAACCGGTCTTTTCAGACATCAGCGAACACGATTCAAATGTTGACGTATCAAAAATACCGGATGCTATTTCCGAAAGGACCAAAGCGATCTTGCCGGTTCATCTTTACGGTCGGATGGCTGACATGGAGGGCTTGCAACGTATTGCGGACCGCAGTGGGCTGCTTCTCATCGAAGACGCATGTCAAGCTCACGGCGCTTCTAACAACGCAAAGAAAGCGGGTTGTTACGGAACCGGAGCAGCCTTCAGCTTTTATCCCGGCAAGAATTTGGGGGCTTTCGGCGATGGAGGGATGGTCACTACCAGCGATGAAGCGATTGCAGAAGCTGTTAGGATGTTGAGGAATTATGGTCAGAAAAGAAAATATCATCATGAACTTCTGGGCCATAACTGCAGGCTCGACACTATTCAGGCTGCCATCTTACGTGTGAAGTTGAAGAAATTAGACAACTGGAACGATCGTCGGCGTCGGCTGGCAGACTTATACAGAGAATATCTGTCAGACTTACCGGTTACGTTGCCTCATGACGCGCCGGATGGCTCTCACGTTTATCACTTATTTGTAATACGAGTTGCACAACGGGACGCCTTACTCGGCTACCTTAATAGTCAAGGGATCGGGGCTGGCGTTCATTATCCGGTACCGACTCATTTGCATCCACCTTATAGAGAAATGGGGTATAGAGAGGGCTTGTTTCCTGTTGCGGAGCGATTGTGCTCGGAGGTTCTGTCTTTGCCAATCTATCCCGAAATGTCTGATGATGCAGTTGGGAAAGTCTGTGAATTAGTACGCCGATTTTATCGGGAACAAGAATAAATTATGTATAAGGGAAACAAAATAGTCGCAATAGCACCGGCCCTGAACGAAGCTGGGAAAATTGGGTCGGTGGTGCAAAGAATCCCTCGCGAGTTGGTGGATTTGACTTTGGTTGTAGATGACGGATCCACAGACACTACTGCCCAGGAGGCCGAGCGTTTTGGGGCAACAGTTATTTGCTTCGATCGAGTCAAAGGAGCCGGCGCAGCGCTCAGGGCTGGAATCGATTATGCTATACAACATCAATATGACATCGTTGTGGTTCTTGCGGGTAACAACAAAGATGCCCCGGAAGAAATTATCCGACTGATTAGGCCCATTGTGGATGAAGGACAGGATTTTGTCCAGGGATCTCGTTTCTTGACCGGCGGCTTGTATGGTAATATGCCTTTTTACAGAGTGTTGGCCACGAGATTACACCCCCTCTTGTTTTCGATGGTCTCAGGAAAAAAAGTGACAGAGAGCACCAATGGGTTCAGGGCTTTCAGGACTTCTCTTTTTGCCGATAAAGGCATCAACCTTTGGCAGGACTGGCTCGACCAATATGAACTCGAACCCTATCTCTACTATAAAGTAATCAAGTGTGGATACAATACGAAAGAAGTCCCTGTCACCAAGATCTACCCTCCGAAACAACTCGGCTACACGAAAATGAAACCGTTGATCGGGTGGTGGAGTATCCTACGACCGCTTTTGTACTTAGCGCTGCGCCTCAAGACGTGATTCACGGTTCTTGTTCCCAGATTTTGTTCTTGGATTATTAGAGAGAAAGGGTTGGTCCATGGTCGACTGTTATCACAAGGAATTCACCATGAAACCTGTTCGCCTCAGCGAGATTGCCGCGAGATACCAACTCGACCTGAGAGGCGAGAACTTGGAAATCCGAATGATGGGCTTGCTATCTCATAGGAGTCGTTATCGTTCACAGCAGTTGACATTTGCCGTGACCCCTGATTATATTCAGAGTTTTTCAGCAGGTGATGTGGGCGCCTGTGTAGTTGACGTACGAAATTTAAAGTTTGTTCCCTCTCATCGGTCGGTTCTTGTAGGAGACGGCGATCCGGAAGAAAACTTCTACAACATATTTGCCGATTCAGTTGCTGGGAATTTCTGGCCGAAACTTGAAACTTCAATGGGACAGGACAATTCCATAGCCTCCAGCACTGCGATACACGATCATGTTCAAATTGGGGACAATTGTGTGATCATGGACAACGTAGTGATACTCCCGAATACTCACATTGGCAACAACGTGGTGATAAAACCCAACTCGGTTATAGGAGGAGACGGGTGGGAGGCAAGAATTATTCACAAGCGCCGCAGAGTACCACCGCACGCAGGAGGCGTCTGGATTGAGAACTATGTCCAGATTGGATCCAACTGCTGCATAGACAGAGGCCTGTTTGGAGATTTCACTTACATTGGTCAAGAAACACTTCTGGACAATTTGATATATGTCGCGCACTCTTGTACTCTTGGAGAACGCTGCAAGATAACGGCGTGCGTTGAGATTTCGGGAAACGTTGTTCTTGGGCACAACGTGTGGCTTGGGCCGAACACCTCGGTCATCAACCACGTTTCAATCGGCGATCACTCCTTCTTGGGAATAGGCTCCAATGTCCTTACCAATGTTCCGAGGCATGCTCTCGCATACGGTAATCCGGCGAAAGTGCGCGGGTGGGTGTGTCTGTGCAGGCAAAAACTTGAATTTGAGGCTGGAAGGACCACGTGTGTTCGTTGCGAAACTGAATATGCACTCGACGGAGGGAATGTGAGCCGTGCAGAAGAGGAGACGTCACCGGTGATTAAATTATAGCATCGATTTACTACTACAGCTTTTTTACTGGAAACAGTACAATAAAAGGTGAATGATTGGTTCAAATTGGGTGGAAGCGTCTAAACCATGAGTGGTATGTAAATTTAGGCAAAAACGCCTCATGATCTTAGGCGCTGGTCCATTTCAATTCTTAACGAAAATGAGTTTACTCGAAAATCTAGTCGGAGTGTTATCTGGAAGCAAGAACCCGAAGCGAGTTTATCTGGAAATCATCTAAATATAGCTAAGTACTAAATTTCCTTAATAAGGTATCGAATATTTTACTTGAAATCACTGCTGCGACGAGATACATGGTTCCTCCCGAAGGGGCGACAGAAGATGTCGCGCACAAGCCCGTTTATTATCACACTTTCTTCGATTGAGGAGCGAATTCTAATTGAGAATTCTCGGAAATACACCGCATCCTATGCCAAGGTGGTGCGAGCCAAGATCGTTCTTTTTGCGGCTGCCGGGATGGCCAACGTCCAAATCTCCGAACTCGTGGACTTGCCGCTCCGGATCGTCACGAAGTGGCGCAAGCGTTTCTATTACCAACGACTGGAGGGTCTGGAGGACCAACCCAGGTGCGGCAGACCGCGCTCTTTTTCCCCCTCAGAGCATTGTAGAGATTAAAGCTCTGGCCTGTGAACTCCCCAGAACACTCGGGCTTCCCTTTTCCCGTCTCAGTAGTGCCGATATTGCCAGAGAGGCAGTAGTGCGAGGCATTGTGGTATCCATTAGCATTACCACGGTCTGGCGTTGGCTTGACGGTGATGCAATAAAGCCGTGGACGCATCATAGCTGGCTTTTGCCTCGGGACCCTCTTTTCGCAGAAAAGGCTGCCCGCGTCCTGGATCTGTATTATCGATTATTCGATGAAATCCCGTTGGGGCCAGATGACTACGTGATCAGTGCCGACGAAAAGACCAGTATCCAAGCTCGCCACAGAAAGGCTATCACAACTGGCCCCATGCCGCATCACCCAAGACGCGTGGAGTTCGAATACGAAAGAATGGGAGCCTTGGCCTATGTCGCAGCTTGGGATGTCCACAGAGCCAAGCTCTTTGGGATCTGCGAAAGAACTACCGGCATAGAAACTCACCACAAATTGGTGGATTTGGTCATGCGACAAGAACCATATCGGTCAGCCCATCGAGGCGAACCTTCAGTGGAGCGGATGTCTCAGTGGTATCCCAATGCCATACAGATCCACACGCCCATACACGCCAGTTGGCTCAACCAGATCGAGATATTCTTCTCCATACTGCAACGCAAGGTCCTCACGCCAAACGACTTCCCGGACCTTCAAACCCTAGAAACGGCCATACTCGAATTTCAGGCCTTCTATGAAAAGATCGCAAAACCCTTCAAGTGGAAATATACCAAAGATGACCTGAAGAAAACTCTTGAGCGGATCGCTGAGCGAGCGGCAACGGCCAACCCGCTTCGTCTGGTAGCCTGAAGCTCTTAAAGAAGACCAAGAATACGCGACCGAACTTCCGAAAATGAGTACTTAGGTAGACGAAAGAAAGGGCGCTAAATGAGGAAGCAGCACATCCCTTATGCCGTTGTCGTCACTCTCGTCCTACTAACACTGACCGTGTTTCCTAAGTGGACAGTAGACGATGCCTACATCTCATTTCGATATGCAGAAAACCTTGTAAGGCATGGGGAATTTACATTTAACGTTGGAGAAGACCCGGTGGAAGGATACACTGGCGTACTCTTACCTTTGGGGATTGCCCTGGCACTGATCATCGGAATCCCCCCCGAACCTGTGTCCCACCTATTCGGCATCCTTTCCCTTTTCGTCGCATTGATCGCTTTCTACAACATCCTGACTCGATTGTGCTCACCACCCTCCGTTCGCTTCTCGATTCTGTTTCTATTTGCTACTGCCCCCTTTCTTTACACACATGTCTTTAGTGGTCTAGAGACTCTTCCTTTCACCGCTCTACTGCTAACTTGTTCTCTGCAATTACATTCGCTAGTCAATTTACGCTCGGCTTCATTCCTGCGTCATGCTGCCATTGCTTTATCATTGCTTGCACTTTCTCTTTGTCGTCCAGAGGGTGCTGCATATGCCGCTATTGTAATCTGTGTTCTGAGCGGCACAGCCGCACTTCATATCACATCCCGCCGACCACTTATTATCTCCTTCTTGTTTCTTCTGATATTTCCTGGAGCGCTGTATTTCATATGGAGATGGCAATACTACGGTTATCTATTGCCAAACACGTTTTACGCTAAACAGGCGGCATCGTTATCCGGCAGTAGCCTTCGCGATCTAGTACTTTTCTGTAGAAAATACCTATTTCTTCCGACGCTCGGTGTCGCTGCAACTTGGATATCGTCCTTAGACGAGACGATAACTCACATCCACCGGAAACGTCAGTTCCTAAAAAGAGCTGATCTTCTGACACTTGGGTCTCTTGTGTCATTCAGCCTAGTCATTGTGGCGCAATACTTGCGTTCGGACTTGGTCATGAATTTTTCCTATCGCTTCTACACACCACTCTACCCGATTGCCTTGCTATTTTTGGGCTGGATCTTGCCCCCATCCTTTGAGACTACGCAACTGAACTCTAGCACCAGGCCATGGACACATGCCACCATTTTGCTCGGGCTGTGTGTGATGCTATTAGCACAGATGGCTTACCATACGAGATTGCTATTTAGAACGGAAATACCGCTTGCATTAGGTTATAAGACGCGTCTCTCAGAGATGCACCGTGCGGCGGGACTATATCTCAAACACCGAGTGCCCGACTCAGAGTGGCTAATTGTTCATGTAGATGCAGGTGCAATTCCATTCTACTCCGGTCTCAAGACCGTTGACTTCGGGCACCTGAACGATAAGTATTTGGCGCACAACAAGAGTGCCTCCATTGAGGACCGCATGAACTACTTTTTTTCCAAGAAACCTGGTGCCGTGGTGTTCACGACGTATGAATGGAATCGAGTTAATCACGGGCACGAAGCGACCGCCATTATTTCTGACCCACGATTTGAAGATTACGCACTTGTCAGAAAGTTCGGCAACACCACGGGACTGAAGTACTATGAGTTTGTGTTCTTGAGAAGGGACCTGCTTCAGCAAGGCGAAGAGATAGACATCGCCCAACAACCAACTGCTGGCGACGACGTCCCCGCCGCGCCTGAGCCATGACGTCCGGAGACGAGCGGTGTTTAAAACACAGTAATTCTCT
>Ga0194058_10001607_pt1 | contig 11225 bp, 14 predicted proteins | sample SepL4417m_MetaG_FD_155490 | JGI IMG/M metagenome (GOLD analysis project Ga0194058, IMG submission 155490) | Anoxic zone freshwater microbial communities from boreal shield lake in IISD Experimental Lakes Area, Ontario, Canada - Sep2016-L442-17m | ecosystem: Environmental > Aquatic > Freshwater... | reverse complement strand
GCTCCTGCTGGTCCACAGGGGACTTAACCAAGAGCGTCGATACAAGGTAATCCAAGAGATATTCAGAGTATAAAATCCTTACAAAAGTTTAATTACCCCCATAATGCCACTTATTATTGAATTATCTGAGAAAACTAAAAATTCTAACCCTTCTCTTTGCAGAGGGATAATTGAATTGGTTCGCGTATTTCACAGGATTGTCGCAGATGTGAAAAGTTTTTCCAACCTGTCTGTTTCTCGCAAAGAGAAACTCATTTTATTGAGGAGAAAGTTTTTAAAAAATTCTCTCACTTTGGGTTTTGATTACAGAAATGAGTTAGAAGCTTTGTTAATTTTGAATGGCAAATTGCAGTCATGTTTTCCGGAGCTCTTAGTAGGTGTGGATTTGCAGGCTGTTGAAATAATTAAATGGTTAGAGCGTGGTAAGATTTAAAATAATAATGAACTTGCATTTTGTAAGGGTTTCTTAAAAACAAAAAAGAGGGGGCAGTTATGTTGTTTTTGATTTTATGGGTTATTGGGTTTGCTATTACAATGAAAGCGCTTCATTGGATCGGCAAGTGGTTTTGTATTTTGGATGATTATGCTACAGATTTTAATTTATTTGTGGTAATAGGCTTTGTCCCAGCTGTTGCTTTGAATTTTGTTATTGCAGTATCGGTGTGCTGTTATATCTTGAATTTCTCCCCAAAGTTTTTTGGATGGATATTTCCATGGTGAGAAATCAAAAAGAGGCGTAACACATTGCGCCTCTTTTTTTCTTGGCTCACTATTGACCTTGTGAGATAGGTTTTTTTGTCCTATAATAAGCATATTATGGTGGCAGAAATGTATTAGAGAAGATGAAAATGAGAGAGAGGATGAATTTCTCATTCGAAAAAAGATGGGTGCGTTGCCGCCACCACCGATGGCTTGCGGAAAAGCAAAAGGTTGTCAGCTAACGCAAGAGTTTGAAGGGGAGGAAGGGGAATAAGGGGCGCAATGGTTCAAGGGAAAATTTTTTTGATATTTATAACTAAATAATTAAGAATAAAAAAGTATGAGTCAGGAGACATTTAACCAAGTCAAACAAAAACCAGTAGAAGTAGTAAGGGAGGGAGTGGAAAAATTAAGAGATCTTCAAAATTCAGAAGCACGAAGATGGAACTTGATAGAAAAACTCAAAGCTAATGTTGGGAGGCAACATACAAATTATATTCAAATAGCCACAAAACTTGGAGGCATGAACAAAAAAGCATCCCCTGCGGAGAAAGCTTCAATACAAGAAGATTTTAAAGTTGTGGAGGAAGACTTTTTTGAAAGTAAGCGTTTGGTGGCTGATATATTGGCAGAAATTGATTTAGACGTGGAATTGTAAAAATAAAATTCAAAAACTCCCAATTGGTTTGGGAGTTTTTTGGCGCTCTTTTATTCCGCCATTGAAACTTTCCAGAGGGTGTCGAAGAGGGATTTCATGGTGGTGGAGAAGTCTGCGGATTGGACGATGAAGCCAAGTTGTTCTTTTTTGCTGGTGATGAAGGCGACGCGTTGGCCGTAGATGGCTAGGTACAGTGGAGCTTGGAAGTCAGCGGGGGCGTAACGCATTGCGCCTCTTTTTTCTTGGCTTACTATCGAACGCGGAATTTTTGGTGTATAATCAAGGTAAGAAATTTTGATAAATTGGACTTAAACAACATCGGCTAGGCGTTGGAGGCTCGACCTCCATTTGGGAGGTCGGGCCTCCTTGCAACTGGCGACAATTTAAATTTTTTCAATTATGCTTTGGATTTTTTTGACGGTTGGTTCATATTTGTTGGGGGCGGTTGCCAACATTTTGGACAAGTTTTTGCTGGGTTCGAAAAGATTTTCGTCGGCTCCAGTTTATGCTTTTTTGGTGGGAGCGTTCAGTTTGTGGGCGCTGGCTTTTGCGCCGTGGGGTTTGCATATGGTGTCATTTCTGACTCTGCTATTTTGTCTGGCAAGTGGTGCGGTTTTTTTGTTTGGAATATTGCTCCTTTATTTTGCCATTGGCAAAGCGCAAGCCAGTCGGGTGGTGCCGGTAGTAGGTGCGGTTTTGCCGTTGGCGACTTTTGGGTTGGCTTTTGTTTCTCAGGCCGAAAAATTTGTTCCGTTGCAACTGGCTGGCATCGGGCTGTTGGTTTTTGGAGGGCTGCTGATTTCTTTTGATTTGCCCTTGAAACTGGGCAAGCGCAAATTTTTCAGCGGTTTTTTCTTTGCCGTGGGGGCGGGGATTTTGCTGGCAGTGGCTTATACATTTTTCAAAACTTTGTCAGCCAGTGAAAATTTTGTGACTTGGTATGTTTGGACGAGGGTGGGTGGTTTTTTGGGCGCACTGAGTTTGTTTTTGGTGCCAACTTGGCGCCAGGACATTTTGGCCAGCTTTCATTTTCATCGCAAAAACAAAAAACAAGCATTGAGCACGGGCGCAATTTTTGTGAGTAACAAAATTGTGGGTGGACTGAGCGCGTTGCTTTTTAATTTAGCATTGACACTGGGCAGTGTGACGCTGATCAATGCTTTGGTTTCGGTGCAATATGTTTTTGTGTTATTATTAGCTTGGCTGGTTTCGCAAAAATATCACCAGATTTTTGAAGAGAAATTGTTGTTTTGGGATTGGGCGCAAAAGTTGGGTGCAATTGTGGTGATTGGGGCGGGGATTTTTTTGATAAAATAGGGGTGCCCTCACCTGTCTGGAGTACCAGACATCCTCTCCCTGCCTACCGGCAGGCAGGCCAAGGGGAGAGGAAGAAATTGTGTTTAAAAACTTCAAAAAAAAATGAAAAAAGAGACAAAAATAAAGAAAATAAATAGGAAAAATCAGACAACTTGGACGGACAGGACGGACAAATTTGCTGGGTTGAAAAAGTTTTTGAAAATTTTGATCTGTATTTTGGGTGGGCTAATTTTGATGGGGCTGTTGTTTTTTGGCTGGATTAATTTGCCAGTTAAGGAGGTTACCTCGCCGGTGAAGATTGGGACAACTTTCTCCTTGCGCTATGCGCAGGATATTGGTTTGGATTGGCGGCAGACTTATCTGGCAATGCTGGATGATTTGAAAATTAAGTATGTGCGTTTGCCAGTTTATTGGGATAGTGTTCAGCCGAGCGAAAATCAATATGATTTTGCAGATTTGGATTGGCAACTTGAGCAAGCCAGAGAGCGCAAAGTGGAAATTATTTTAGCATTTGGACAAAAGACGCCGAGGTGGCCAGAATGTTTTATCCCTGCGTGGGTGGGCAGTGATGATGCCAAGAGAAAAACAAGTTTGTTGGCTTTTGAAAAAGTTTTGATGGAGCGATATAAAAATAATCATCCAGAGATTGTGCGTTGGCAAGTTGAGAATGAACCATTTTTGGATTTTGGAATTTGTCCCCCAATTGATCCTGAGTTGGTTGATGCGGAAGTTGCTCAGGCTAGAGCACTTGATTCATCAAGGCCTATTATGCTCACGGATGGTGGCGAGGCGACTTGGTGGGTGCAAGCTGCTAGTAGGGCAGATATTTTTGGGACAACGATGTATCGCGAAGTAATCAGTGCGCGTTTTGGGGCTTGGAAATATCCCATTGGTCCAAATTTTTTCAAGGCTAAGCGCTTGTTGATTTGGTTTTTTGCAAATCAGAAAAATGCGATTGTGATTGAGCTTCAAGGTGAGCCTTGGATCCGGGGTTGGACAACTTCGGCGCCTTTGGAAATTCAATTGGCTTCGATGAATGCCATGAAATTGGCGGATAATGTGGAGTTCGCGAAAAAAACTGGGATGCAGGAGGTTTATATTTGGGGGGTGGAGTGGTGGTATTGGCTCAAGACGCAACAGAATAATGCAACGCTTTGGGAGCAGGCAAAGAAAATAGTAATTGATAATCAATAATAAACTTAAAAAGGAACTAGCACTTGCTCTGAAATTTTAGAGAAGTGTAATTTCTCCATAATATTTCAAAAATATGTTGAAAATGAAAAAACACAAAATTTTTTCGGCAGTTGGCACAGTGCTTGTTTTTGTGGCTGGAACTTCTTTGTTTCTTGCTTGCTTGAACAAGCAAAGCGGGGAAAATGGCACAGATTTTTCAAGTCGCTGGGAAGTCTCTGACGCGGTAGCAACAAGCAAGGCGATGGCGGTCGGTTATGGAGAGGCGGTTGGCCTTTCAAGTGAGAATATTGAACAGAAAAAAATAGTTCAATATTCTTCTAATTGCGGTTCTTCAAGCGGGGGAAGCTTTACAGTTTTGCCAACAAGGAATCTTTGCAGTTATCCAAGTTTGATCAAGGGCATTGTGTCGGAAACGGATAGCGGTTGGAAGTGGAACTGTTTGGATGCTCGGGCTAGTGAGGTTGCTTCCTGTGAAGCAAAAAAAATTGTGGAAGAAAAAAAGAAGACTTTGTTGTTGGTGCCTAATGTGAGTGGGAGCGCTACAGCTGATGTAGTTAACCCAACTGTCAGTCAAAATGTGGAAAATGTTCCAGTGCGTGTCACTTCTGCAGGAGTGGTGTTGAGTGGCAGGATAACAAATCCAAAAAACGGAGAGATTGTCACTGGCAAATCTTTGTTTTTCAAGATAGTAACAGCGGGTGCTACAAGGGTAGAGCTTAGCGCTTCCAGAGAAGGTTCTAGTAATGCTTTGTATTTGGGTAGTTCAGAAAAAGTTTCTGAAAACAATTGGGAGCTCAAAAAAGAAGGAGCTGATTTCTTGCCAAATGGAAAATATAAAGCTGTTGCCAAGATAAGCAATCAGGATGGCATTATTCAAAGCGATGAAATTTCATTTACTATTGAAATAGCGCTTGCGCCAGTGATTGAGGATGGTGCACTCACCGCACAGTCAGCAAAAATTGAACCAGCTGTGGTCAAAGAGCAGGTTGAAAAGAAGGAGACAACAGGAGGTGAAAATATGGCCAAGGAAAAAGGAAACGGAATGGCGAATACTGACTCTGATGGGGATGGGCTGGATGATGTGGATGAAATGAAAGTTGGAACTGATCCTAAGAATCCAGATACTGATCAAGATGGTTATTTGGATGGTGATGAGGTGCGTAATGGTTTTGATCCATTAAAGTCTTCACAGGGCAAGGGTACTAAAATTGACAAGATTTTATTCCAAAGTCCCAAGGAGTACGGCACAGTAAGTGCTGAATATAAAGTTGAAGCCGTGGTAGCTGTCGCGACTGATGATGTTGATGTTGATGTTGATTCAAAAAAAATTAAATTGAAAGGAACGGGTATTCCAAATTCTTTTGTGACGGTGTATATTTATAGCAATGATCCAATCATTATCACGGTTAAAACAAATGAAAATGGCGATTGGGAATATGAATTGGACAAAAATCTTGAAGATGGAAGTCATGAGGCGTATGTCGCGGTTACGGATAATACTGGAAAAATAACAGCCAAGAGTCAGCCATTGGCTTTTGTTAAGACTGCACAAGCAGTGGAGCTTACTGAAAAAGTCAGCACGGCAGGCAGAAATATTCCACAGAATTTGTCACCAATAGATCGTTCCCAAGGAAACTTCTTTGTTTTCTTTTTTTCCACGGTTGTGTTTTTTGTGGGCATTTCAATGCTTATGGTTGGTATATTTTTTAAGCAGAGACAAAAAAGCAATGAATAACTTAGTCAAGAAAATACGCATACTTCTCAAGGAACGCTCAATAATTTTTTATTCAAGCTTTTTGATTGTTTGCATTGCTGGGATAATTTTGTTTAATACTTTTTATTCCTTGCAAAGATTTCAGCAATCAAAAGATGTTATGTTGCAGAAAAAAGCTACTTTGGTTGAAGATATATTTCAACAGTTGGTAGTTATTCATCTTGCGAACCCTGCTGAGCTTCAGCGGGTTATTGAAAAAATAGGGCAGGATGATGATGAGATTATGGAAATTTCTGTGATGGTTCCAGCTGAAAATCATGAAGCATTTCTCGTGGTTGCCAATACTGGAGTTGCAAATGTCGGTCAATTGCAAAAATCAGAGGAATATATTTATAACACAATGGCTTGGCAAGCAAAAAAAACAGGCGTGGCCTTTCTTGATAGTGTCGATGGGGTCAGATTTTGGACAGTGGTTAAGCCAGTTTTGGATGAAAAAGAAAACAAATTGGCGTTGGTATCATTGAAACTTTCCTTGGCTGAGGCGGATGCTTTCACTGATGATGCTATAAGGCGGGTTTATTGGGTGACTTTTTTTTCAATGCTTTTAGTTTTGCTTTTGATTTCTAATCATGCAAGACTTTTCTTGTTTGTCGCAAAGGCTGCCCATCTTGAGGAAATAGATAAAATGAAAGATGATTTCATTTCAATGGCAAGCCATGAATTGAAAAGTCCACTTACTGCAATTAGGGGATATTTAGATTTGATGTCTGGAAATTTTCCAGTTAGTGACAAAGAAAGAGTTCATTATATTAAAAATATGAATTTATCAGTCATTAGGTTGAATGATTTGGTTGAGGACTTGTTAGATGTCTCAAGAATTGAGCAAAACAGGATACCCATGGTCTTGGAGAAAATTCAACTGCAACCAATAATTACGCAACTTGTTGATGAAATGAGCATTAGTGCGAAGAACAAAAACTTAATTTTTTCTTACACCCAAACGGAAATTCCTTTCGTTAAGGTTGATCCTGATCGAGTTAAACAGATAATCGTGAATTTGCTTAGTAACGCAGTGAAATATACAAAAAAGGGGGCGGTTGAAACCACCACTAAATTTGATGAGAAATTTGTATATTTGATTTTTGCGGATACGGGGATTGGGATGTCGGCTGGGCAATTGAAAAATTTATTCGGAAAATTTTATCGAGTTTCGAGCAATGAAACCAAGGATGTATCTGGTAGTGGTCTTGGACTGTGGATTTCCTTGCAACTCACGCAGAAGATGGGCGGGGATATTTCAGTGGAGAGTATCGAGGGGGTCGGTTCTCATTTCACTTTAAAATTGCCAAGGTATAAGGAATAGCACAGCGCATATTTTCAGAAGTCTGATTTTAATTCAGGTAATATAAATACAACAATGGAAAACAGAAAAATTGCAATTTTTGATATTGATGGCACGATTTTTCGCAAAAATCTGCAATTTGAGTTGATTAATGAACTTTCTTGGATGAATATTTTTCCACGCAAAGTTCGCGACCAAATTGTCTCGTTGTACACAAATTGGTTGGAGCATCAAGGGACTTATGAACAATATCGCCAGGCCTTGGTGGAGCTTTATGAGACTTACATCAAAGGTTGTAAGGTTTCGGAAGTCTGTCATGCTAGTCGAGTGGTGGCAGCTTTTCATCAAAAACGAACTTATATTTTTGCTGAGCAACTTATTGCCAAATTGCGCCAGGAAAATTATCATTTGATTGCGGTCTCTGGTTCGCCAGTGGAAATTGTCAAGGAGTTTAACAAATTCCATCTGCATTTTGACGCGGTTTTTGGCAGTGTGTATGAATTTGATAAGGCAGAAATTTATACAGGTAAGGCGCAGTATGAACCAGTGCAAAATAAGGGACTACTTTTGAAGCAATATATTTATGAGCATAAATTGAGCTTGAAGGATTCCTATGGCATGGGCGACACAGAATCAGATGCGAGTTTTTTGGAGTTGGTGGCAAATCCGATTGCGTTTAATCCGAATGATAATTTGAAAAAAATAGCGCAGGAAAAAGGTTGGCGGATTGTGGTGGAGAAAAAAGATGTGGTTTATGATATGACGCAGTGCGTGAATTTGAATTTGATTTGAAAGCAAGGTGATGATATAGTATAAATTACAAATCAATGTGAATTTGCTCACGAATTATCTCCAATATTCGCTTTAATTTTATTTAGGAAAATTTGTTTTTAATTTGTGTAAATTTGTAAAAATATATGGATATGAACATTGTTTTGGTGTTGGCAATTCTGGGAGTTTTTTTGTTGTATTTTATTTACAAATTTTTCACGCAATCGTTGGCAGATTTTTTGAATGATAGTGTGAAAACTTTGTTGTGGCTATGGCTACCATTTTTTTCTTTGGGGCATTTGATCAAGGAATGGCGAGAAAAAAGAGGGAAATGATTTTGCAGAAATCTGGAAATTGGGTATAAAATTTAGATACACAACACAAAATAAAAAATCCGCATGAAGCGGATTTTTTTTTGAAGTTGATTTTTTGAAAAAGTTTCTTATTTGACACTTTCAACTAATTTTTGGAAAACAGTCGGATTTTCCATAGCCATCTGAGAAAGCACTTTGCGGTCAATTTCAATGTTCTTGCTCTTCAAGGTGGCAATGAACGAGCTATAAGTCAGTTCAAGCAAGCGCAAGGCGTTATTGAGACGGATAATCCAAAGTTGTCGGTTGGTGCGTTTTTTGGTGCGACGATCGCGATAAGCATATTTGCCAGCCTTCATCACTGCTTCCTTGGCAGCCACATAATTCTTGCTCCTTCTCCAACGAAAACCTTTCGCCATTTCAAGTACATTCCTGCGTCTTTTGGATGCGGCTACGCCGCGTTTTACTCTCGCCATATATTCTTTGTTAATAACCAAGGTACAAGATACAAACACCAAACTTTCACTAGTTCATTTGGATATTGGATGTTGGTTATTGAATGTTAGCTGGTTATTGTTGTTTGGTTATTGATTATTGAAATCTATTTGCCAATCGCATAAGGCAGGGCTTTGACGATATTTTTTTCATCAGTTGAAAACATGCGTTGATCTTTCTTCTTGGCTCGGCCGACTGCGCCACTTTCTTTGGAATTGTAGTGGTTCTGCCCAGTTGAGCGGCGAAGCACTTTCTTGTTTTTGGTAATCTTAACTTTCTTGACCACTGACTTGTTAGTCTTCATTTTTGGCATAAACTTTATTAATAACCAAGGTACAAGATACAAACACCAAACTTTTGCTAGTGTATTTGGATATTGGTTATTGAATTTTATCTGGTTATTGCTGTTTGGTTATTGATTATTAAAAACTATTCCTTAATTTCCGCTGGGGCAATTGTCACATTGAAGCCCCCAGGAAAACGCTTAATCGGGTCTTCAACTTTGTGCGGAGCGGTGATGCTAGCGAGAAAATCTTGCAAATTCTTGCGAGCCAACTCTTGATGAGCTTTTTCGCGGCCTTTGAGCACAATGTCAATTTTAACTTTATCACCTTGTTTGAGGAATTTTTCGGATTGCGCTTTTTTGAATTCCAAATCATGACTGTCAGTTCGCAAACCAATGCGCACACCCTTGGTTTCAACTTTTTTCTGTTTGGCCTTGGCAACACGAATTTGCTTAGATTGTTGATATAGATGCTTGCCATAATCCATAATGCGACAAACAGGTGGCAAGGCTTTTGGCGAAACTTCTACCAAATCCAAACCTTGTTCTTTGGCCATTGCAAGCGCCTCAGTGGTGGCTATCTCGCCAATTTGTGCATTATTTTCATCAATCAAAAAAACTTTCACAGTGCGAATAGCTTCATTGATCCGCATTTGCGCTGGACCAGTTTGCTGTTTTGGTTTAAAACGGAATCTTTTTCTGATAGTCGTATAAAATCATTTTGGCATTCTTCTTAGTGAGAATAGCTAGTGATTTTCTTTGTTTTATTTGATAAATACTGGCTATAAGCAAGATACAAGAAACAAGATACAAACATCAAACAATATTCAATAATCAAAATTCAAAATCAAAAATTTTTGACATTGGAATTTGATTCTTTTTTGGTTATTGTTTCTTGTAATTTGGTTATTCCTAGTGTGGAGCTGATGGGAATTGCACCCATGTCCAAATCATTCAATTCAAAATCCTCTACAAGTTTAGTTTGTTTCATTGCGCCTTGACGGCACATACGACAATTTGGAGTAGGAAGCAAACAAAACCTCCAAGTGTCGTTTTCAGAGTTGGTTCGCCCAGTGCGTCCAAAAAACCGCGTTAGGCTATCCTCATGATTGACACCGAGTTCTACCTATGAGAAATGGGCAGTTCGATGGCTTCGAGCTTTAAGCTAAAGCAGGTGAGAAACTGGCAAATGCTTGCGCAAAAGTAGTTTTCGCCTTTGATATGAAGTTTGCACTTATATCTTTTCCGGCAGTTTAACGATATGACCGAAAGTGATCGACTTGCATATTTTGAAAAGTACAACCTGTCGAAACTAAACAACCCCCAACTGCAACTTAGAATTAAGTTAAAGTTGGCGAATGTTAAGCATTTTTAAGTGCTCTCTCGATTCTTCTTTTATCCTCCTTTTTTGCGATGTCTGATCTTTTGTCAAGTGCTTTTTTCCCGCGCCCGATGGCAAATTCCAACTTCAGAAGTCGTTTCTTAGTATACACTCGAAGAGGCACTAATGTCAAGCCCTTGGTGTGCAATTTCCCAATCAGGGAGCGGATTTCAGCTTTTTTGACGAGGAGTTTGCGCGAACGGGTTGGGTCATAACTAAGATTGGTTTTGGCAAAGGGATAAGGGGGAATGTTGGCATTGGTAAGGAAAAGCTCTCCACCGTGCATAGTCACAAAGCTACCTTTAAGGCTCAAATGACCTGTTTTTACGGATTTTACTTCTGCTCCTGTCAGCATCAAACCAGCCTCGAAATGATCCGAGAGCTCGTAGTCAAAATTTGCTCTTTTATTGTATGCAATGGTGCTCATAACTTCATTTTGCCTTAAAATGAGAGAAAAAACAACCCCCTAATTGTGATTTTTGCGAGCTAGTTACTTTCTGGTAATTTTATGCTAGAATTCCTAAGGTAATTATTTAATCAGTTAAAAAATGCTAAAAAACAAGAACATCATTTTAATTGCAGAAGATGAGGAGGATTTAATGGAGATTTATACGATTTCTTTTGCAAGAGAAGAAGTTGAAATTTTACAAGCTAGGAATGGCATGCAAGCGCTGGAAATCTTGGAAAAAAATTCTCAAAAAATTGATTTATTAATCTTGGATATCATGATGCCAAAGCTTAATGGGTTTGAAGTTTTGGAAAAAATTAGGCAAAATGAGCAATTCCGTGATCTTTCAATTATTATGTCGACAAATCTTGATGATGAAGATGATAAAAAGCAAGCTTTCCAGTTAGGCGCAAAAGCCTATTTTGTGAAAGCTCTCCGCACTCCTTCAGAATTGGTAGCGCAGGTTAGGATGCTTTTGATGCAAAATTAAAAAAATGAAAGGCAGTGTATCAAATAGCGTAATATGAAGAGCAGGGAAGGCTGGGCATAATTCGTAATTTTTTTAGCAGTTTTTTTGATTTAAAATTAAAAAATTCAGCTTGGGTTTAAACT
>Ga0194058_10001605_pt1 | contig 11231 bp, 8 predicted proteins | sample SepL4417m_MetaG_FD_155490 | JGI IMG/M metagenome (GOLD analysis project Ga0194058, IMG submission 155490) | Anoxic zone freshwater microbial communities from boreal shield lake in IISD Experimental Lakes Area, Ontario, Canada - Sep2016-L442-17m | ecosystem: Environmental > Aquatic > Freshwater >... | reverse complement strand
GCAACGCCCTGGGTTCGGGGATAATAGATGATAAAGCCCCATCGGGGCGGCATATTTCTTCGGGGTTAAGCCGCCCCTTCAGGGCTTGCTCTTTGTGTGATCGAATACCCAGGGCGCTGCCCTGGGCTGGGATAGGCCGCGCCTGTGGCGCTTTCGGGTCGAAGGCTTCATGCCTCGCGGGTGCGACGTTGCCGATGGTGAGCCCGTCCGCTCGGAGCTTGGCAAGCAGATGGGCGACTCGCGGCGCGAAATATTCGGAATCGAAACGCCCGGCGGCGAGGGCCTCAGAAGCCCGGCGGGTGTAGGTCAGTGGCTCGGGCGGCCGCCAGTTTTCCAGACCGAGGGAGCGGAGGAGAGTTTGCTCGGCCTGGGCAAGAAATCGCAACTGTTCTTGCTTCAATTGCACCGATTGATTCACCAGCCCGTCAACAGCCAGCTCTAAAGCTCCAAATCTGGGAATTGAAATTTGCTCAAGGTAAGTCGGTGCGATGTGGGGTTGCGCCATTCCATAAGCACCACGTTCGATGATGAGCTTGCCATGCGTAGTGCAGAAGAAAGTGGAAAGGTATCCACTCGGGCATGTCGGCTGACGAAACACCAATAAATCGGCGCAAGCAAACGCGTCTCCATCCTCCTTCCAAGCGGATGCCTGGCCGTAATTTGCTCCGCTTCTTGTCATAAGAACATCGCCTTGATTCAAACGATTCGCTGCCAAGACAGGAGCGAGCGTCGGCGACATGAATACGCGTTCGTTGAACTCGATTTCATTGTCTCTCACATTCTGGGCAAGCACGACGTGAAGTCCCTCATCTTCATAAGTTCGGACGACCTCAATCGGGTGTTGGACCCTCTCGACAATTTCAGCCAATCGTTCATGGCGGCAGCGTCCGATGAGTGCAAATGATTTCAAAATATCGCTTCTGAAATACTCGCTGTCCAACCGATCATTTGGATTGTCGATGAATGCCCCAGACTTCGAAAGGACTGTGATTTCCAGCCCCTCCAGCAAAGACGCATAGCGCGACTTGTTGAAGGGGCAGCTCAGAAAAAACTTAGTTTTTCCTTCGCCGCGAATTCCTCGAAAGCCTCGGCGATGCCATCACGCGTGAGCCCGTCGTGGTTGAAGAGGTCGTGTTGGACGACCCAGTGTCCGTGGGTGTCGCGGAGGCGTTCTCGAAAAAACCAAGGAACCAGTTTGCGTATGCGGACGGCTGAAACATCGGGGAATTGCAAGCCTCTTCTCTGAAGCTCGTCTGCATCTACGGTTTCGATCAGCGAGGAGCCGCCCATGACATCATAAAGCGCGGGATGTGCATTCGGGTTGGAAGTGTAGGCAGCAAATTCCTCCTCGCTCGCCTCGCGTGTTTCGGCGCGCCATTCCCCAGTTGAGGGATCTTGGCGATACCAACTCTTCATTAACTTTTTTTCGTAGATTTTATCCCCGCTGTTGTCCTTGCTCGGGAGTCTTTGGGTGGCGAAGAAGATATTGTAGTCATCCGCCTCCTGGCAGAGCGGTCCGGCGGCAGGGTCGTCGTTCCATTTCTGGACGAAGAGGGCGCTGGTTTTCGTGCCGGTATGGGGTTTGAACGTGCTCGGGTGGAGGCCGACGACGGCGAGGATGCGGCAGCGTTCGGCGATGAACTCGCGGACGCGCTGGTCGCTGGAGTTGTTGAACCGTCCCTGTGGGAGGACGACGGCCATGCGGCCGCCGGGTTTGAGGAAGTCGAGGTTGCGCTCGATGAATAGGAGGTCGCGGCCGACGGCGCTTTCGAGTTTTCCCTGTCCTCCATCCTTCGCGCGTTTGTGGGCGAGGTCGTAGGGGCTGAGCATGTCGGTCTGCTTGATGTCCCCGGCGAACGGTGGATTCGCCATGAGCACGTCGAACTGGAATCCGCGGAAGTCGTCCTTCTCCGTCATGAGCTTGCGGAGTTTTTTCCAGCCCTCGTGGTAGGTGTCGAGCCAGTCCTGCTGCTTTGTCGTCTCGTCCCAGCGCTTGTAGTCGAGAGTATTCAGGTGGAGGACGTTCGTCTGTCCGTCGCCGGCGATGAGGTTGAGGCAGCGGGAGACGCGGACGGATTTTTCGTCGAAGTCGATGGCGAAAACTTTCTCCTGCACGTATTTTGTGCAGCGGGTGGGCTTCTTCTCCATCGTGAACAGGTGGGAAGCCTTCTTGCCCGAATCGATGAGGATCTGCCTCCAGACGTGGAAGATGCTGTGCATCGTGAACCCCGCGCTGCCGCAGGCGGTGTCGATGAGCGTCTCCTCCTCTTTCGGATTCAGCATCTTCACGCACATGTCGATGACCCAGCGAGGGGTGAAATACTGGCCTTTCTCGCCTTTGCTGGATTTGTTCACGAGGTATTCGAACGCGTCGTCCACGACATCGAGGTTCGAGTTGAAGAGTTTCCATTTTTCCAGCGAGCCGACGCAGACCTGCAAATGCTCGGGGGTCAGCCGGATTTTTTCATCCGCAGCGAAGACGCCTTCCCATTTGTCCTTCGCTTCGTCGAAAAGGTCCTGGGTAGCTTTCTTGAGCTGGGCGGCGGTGTTGACGTTGCGGAAGCGGAGGTGCGGCGAAAGGTCCGAGTAGCAGGCGAGCTCGTCGTAGAGCTTCGTGAAGATGAGCTTAAAAACTTCCTCGAAGACATCCACGCCCGCATTCGCGAGGACCTCGTCCTCCAGATCCTCGATGAGCTGGCGGAGGCTGCGGCCCTTGCTGCCCTCGGCATCGCGCTGCTTCTCAAACTCCAGCAGCGAATCGATCGTCCAAGGCTGTCCTGCGATCATTTCGATCGTCTCGTGCGCACCCGGGAGCGCGGGAATTTCCTCGAAGTAGTTCGGGTTTTTCCGGTGCCAGACGATGACCTGAGTGCCGTCGCTCCAGACGGCAAGCGGGGCGCCGGTCGCGTGAGTGTAGCTCTTGAGCTGTTCCTTGCCGCCCTTTGCGGTCGCCTGCTTCACTTCGATGATCGTGTAGGGAACCGTTGGACGGTCGGCGTCGAAAATCACGATGTCCGCCCGCTTCGAGCTGTCGCGCCCGAAGGTGATCGGGTATTCGACCTGAATCCGGGAGACCGGATATTTATAGCGGTGGAGAAGCGTGTGAAGCCAGAGCTGGTGGACGATTTCCTCTGGTTTGGCCAAGACTTCCTTGTGCCGGACAAGGCATTTTAGATAGGGCTTGTCGTTCTTATTGATCACGAGTTTTTCGACCGCAGCAATGGTCTTCTCGTCAAAATGCGCGATGTGGGAGAATTGGGCGAAAAGCCCGGGGAAAAGATCTGCGATTGGCATAGAATTTCCGGCAAGCGTGCTCTTTCCTCATGGTCGCATCGAGAAAATTCCCTCCCCATCGCGAAGATCGGAAGGGGGGACGCGATCATCACCCCGTCCGAATTTTTCAGGCCACAAGGATCGCGCACATTTCCCGGACAGCCTGCGCGAGCCCGACGGTGACGGCACGCGAGATGATCGAGTGGCCGATGTTCAGCTCCTCGAGGCCCGGAAGCCCCAGGATCGCGGACGTGTTTTGATAGTTCAGCCCGTGCCCGGCATTGACGCGGAGGCCAGCTCCCACGGCGAGGCGGGAGGCATGCATGAGCCGCCGGAGCTCGCCCTCCGCCTCCGGTGCGTGCGAGTATGACCCGGTGTGGAACTCGACGAAGTCCGCATGCAAATCTGCTGCCGCCGCAACCTGATCCTCCTCGGGATCAATGAAGAGGCTGACCCGGATCCCCCGGTCCTTGAGCCGCGCCACGACCGGACGGAGCTCCTCCCTCTGGTCGCAGCAGTTCAGCCCGCCCTCGGTCGTGACTTCGCGGCGGTTCTCCGGAACCAGGCAAACGTCCTCCGGGACGATCTCGAGCGCGATGCGCAGGATCTCCTCGGAGGCTCCCATCTCGAGGTTGAGCTTCGTTGTGATTTGCTCGCGGAGCGCCCGGATGTCACGATCCTGGATGTGGCGCCTGTCCTCGCGCAGGTGGGCGGTGATGCCGCGCGCGCCAGCCATCTCGGCCGCCAGGGCGGCGGCGATCGGGTCGGGTTCGGCATTCCGGCAGTCTGCCACCTCACGGTAGCGGGCTTGCCGGAGGGTGGCAACGTGGTCGATGTTTACTCCGAGGCTTGGCATTTCCGTGGATATTCGCGCCGGATCCGCCTGGCTGCAAGCACGGCGTCAACCAATGCGCGCACGCCGTCGCGGATCGGGCGAAGCTTCGAGCCGGTTGCGTCGGCCCATTCGACCGGCATCTCCTCGACCCGGAACCCGAGCGCTTCGGCAAGCACGATGACCTCCACGTCGAAGCCGAACCCGCTCTGCTCCAGGCGCGAAAAAATCCCGTGCGCGGCCGCGCGGCTGAACGCCTTGAACCCGCACTGGGTATCGGCGAACCCGGTGACTCCTGCGCAGCGAAGAACAAGGTTGAACAGTCGGCCCGCCAGCTCGCGTGCGAGCGGCTGGCGGACGGAGATGACGCTCCCGGGATGGCGCCGGCTGCCGATGATCACGTCCGCCCGGCCGGCTGCTAGGAGGAACTCGCCAACAAACCGCAGCGGGACGCTCAGGTCGGCATCCATAAAAAAAATGAGGTCGCCTCGAGCGAGGAGCATTCCGGTTTTGACGGCATACCCCTTGCCGTGCGCAGCCGTGTTCGGGACGATCCGGAACCTCGCATCCCCCTCGGCGGCCTTGATTGCCGCGCCTTCGGTGTCGTCGGATCCGGGCTCGATAACGATCAAAAACTCCCAATTCTCCTGCGGGAAGGCCCGACGGATTTCCCGGATCGAGGCAGGCAGGCGGGCCGCCTCGTTTCGGGCGGGAATCACAATACTCATTCGCGGGGCTTGATCCGACATGCTCACTGGGATTATCCCAAGCGTGTGTTTGCCCGTCTGTCAAAGCTCCCTTGGCCAGAAATCGCAATTCTTGCGGTCGCCGCCCTCCTGCGCGTGTGGCTCATCGAAATCAAGCCGCCGCATTTTGACGAGGGAGTGAACGGTTGGTTCGCCGATCAGATGACGGCGAACGGGTATTACCACTACGATCCGACGAACTACCATGGGCCGCTGCACTTCTACGCCGTGTTCCTCTCGCAGACCCTCTTCGGGCGGCACCTGTGGGCGCTCCGGCTCCCGGCGATCCTCGCCAGCATCCTCTGCGTCTGGGCAATCCTTCGCCTCCGCGTGTTTTTTGGAAACCCCGCCTCCCGCCTTGCAGGGCTCGCGATGGCTGTGTCTCCCGCGTTCACGTTCTATGGCAGGTATTCGATCCACGAGTCCTGGCAGGCACTCTTCAGCATCCTGTTTTTATCTGGCCTCCTCGGGCTTTGGAAATCCGGCGACAGGAGATCTCTTTTCACGGCGGCCTTTTCGGCCGCCGGGCTCGTGCTGACGAAAGAGACCTATGCCATCCACCTCGGCTGCTTCGCCCTGGCAGGAGCGGTTCTCTGGGCCTGGCAGCGCGTGCTCCCGTCACGGATGCCGGATGCCGGGGAGCCAGGCGCTCCGATTGCCCGGCAGCGCTGGACATGGGACGATGCAACTCTGGCAGCCGGTCTCCCGATCCTCCTCATCCTCTTTTTTTACTCTGGAAACTTTTTGGATTTCCCGTCGTTGCGCGGGCTCTACCAGACATTTGGGGCCTGGTTCAAAACCGGAGTGGATGCGGGCGGGCATGAGAAGGCGTCCTATGCCATCGGCCCGCTGAACTTTTACTGGGTCGCGCTGATGGCCCGCGACGAGTGGCCGGCGCTTGCCGGGCTGGCGCTCTGCGTGCGGTATGTCTGGCCGTCGGACGCCCGCCTGCGCTACATCGCGATCATGGGCGGGGGCGTGCTGCTTGCCTATTCGATCATCCCCTACAAGACCCCCTGGTGCATCGTCTCGATCCTCTGGCCGTTCTACCTGATTCTCGGGGGGTGCCTCTCCGAGTGCGCGGGGCGCTGGAAAAGTCCCCTTGTCCTGTGGGCGCCGGCTGCGCCCCTCCTGGCGGCCTCGCTGATCTCGGCATGGGGGCTGAACTTTATCAACTTTACGGATGACAACGAGCCCTACGTGTATGTGCAGACATACGGCGGGATCTCCACGCTCACCGACCCGCTTCTTGCCATGGCGGAGCGGGATCCGCGCCAGTTCCACATGAGCGGGCTCGTCCTGCTGGACAGCTACTATCCGCTCCCCTGGATGCTTGGCGATTTCACTCGGGTCGGGTATTATAAAATAGACCAGCCTCCAACGAACTGGGACGCGGCGTTCCTCGCCGTCGAATCCGCCCGCGAAGGAGAGGTCGAGCCCCACCTCCGTCAGCCCTACTACAAAAAGCGTTTTCACCTCCGCAGCGCCCAGGGCGAATGCACCGCATATTTTTCCGCCGCAGTATTCCAAGACCATTTCCGTACCCCGCCGGAATTTCAGCCACCCACACCATGAAACCTCTCCATTCCCACCTCGCCGCGCCGAAGGCAAAAGCGATTGCGCGCCGGATCCTTCCGGCCTTTCTCATCTTGTTTGCGGGGCCTGCCTTCGCCGGGCTCGAGTGGGAGACGAAGCTTCGCGACGTCCGTGCGGAGGCGGGAGAGAAGGCGATCTCGGTCGCGTTTCCATTTCGGAACACGGGTGCTGAGCCGGTCGGGATCTCCGGCATCCAGACCTCGTGCGGATGCACCTCGGCGAAGGCGGACTGCAAGGAAGTCCCGGCGGGCGGGGCCGGCTCCGTGCAGGTTCGCTTCGATATCGGCAACCGGAAGGGCGAGCAGGTCAAATCGGTGATCGTCCGCACGTCCGACCGCGAGAAGTACACCCTGGTCCTGAGGGTTTTTCTTCCGGACCGATGAGGAGAGTCCTGGGGCGCTCGGGAATCCATCCGGCTTTGCGCGATCTTTCCCTCGTCGCGGTGGCGTTCATCCTGTCGCTTGCCGCCGGCAGTTTGACAAACCTGATCCGGACCGACCCGCTGCCATTCCGCTATCTCGGTCGCGAGGCCCGGCTGCTGGCGTCCGCCCCCGAATTGGCGCGCGAACGGGAGCCGGCGGCCGCCACGCTCGCCCAGGCCGAGGCCGCATGGAGGAACCACGCAGCGGCTTTTCTTGATGCCCGCGAACCCGATTTTTTTGAGGAGGGCCACATCCCAGGGGCAACAAATTTCCCCGCCTCGCGAATCCGGGCACCTCATCGCCTGCCCGAAGACAAGGAGGCTCCGCTGATCGTGTATTGTTCCGGTGCGGATTGCAGCGACAGCCGGATCGTTGCCAAGTCGCTCGCGGCCGCCGGCTACCGGCGCGTCGCGGTTTTTTCAGGCGGATGGGACGCATGGACGGCAGCGGGGCTCCCGAAATGATCGCGCGCCTCATTCTCGCTGCCGTTTTCGTCGTTGCCGGCGCGCTCAAGCTTCCCGATCCGCTCGCATTTTCCGACGGGATTGCAGGATTTGGATTGGCTCCCGCCTGGGCGATCCCCACGCTCGCGCTCGGAATCCCGATTTTTGAAATCCTCACGGGCGCGGCGCTTTTCGGCGCGCGCTTCCGGTCCGCCGGGGCGCTTTCCGCATGCCTCCTCTCGCTCGCGTTTGTGCTTTTCTATGCCTGGGCTTTTTTTCGCGGGCTCGATGTCGAGTGCTCATGCTTTGGAGGCATGGAGATTCTTCGGGTTTCCACCGGAGCGGGCCTGCTGCGCGCGCTGGCCCTGCTCGTGCTCTCGGCCCGGGTTTGTTTCTTCCGGAGAAGGGACTGTCCTCGCGAAGGTAGCCAGCGCGGCTGCTGAGCCCGAGCTTCGGAGGAGGCCTCTGCCCCTGCGGATCACCATTGCCCTCCCTGGGAGAATCATTTATCGGAAAGGTGCCGTGCGACACCTCTTTCTCGATCTCGACCCCAGAACAATCGGCCAACAGCAAACGGCTTGAGGAGGAGATGACGGCAGCCGGGTTCGAGCCGTTTCCAACCGAATGGTGGCACTTCGATCTCAAAAATTGGAAATCCTACCCCGTGCTTTCTATTTCGATTGAGGATCTTGAGCGGGGGGACTCTTCCTGGATCCCCGCAGATTGATTTGGGCGCCCGTCCAACGTGACGGCACGGCTTTTCTGATTTTCAAAGATTACTCCCATTAAATTATTGCGCCGACCCGCATGGGGCGTCTAAAAATTGCCGTCCGCCACATGGGGGGAGCTCGCAAGCTCCTCTGGAGTATCATCCCAACCGGAAAACGCAAAACTAGCATGCAGACAAAACCGATCCGCCCGACTGTCCCTCCGATCAAGCAAGGGCTCTACGATCCGGCCTTTGAGCACGACGCATGCGGGGTCGGGTTTCTTGTCAATGTCCGCGGGGAGAAGTCCCACGCGATCGTGAGCGACGCGCTGACGATCCTGCGCAACCTCGACCATCGCGGCGCAGTTGGCAGCGAGCCCAATACCGGAGACGGCGCGGGAATCCTGATGCAAATTCCAGACAAGTTCCTGCGCAGGGTCTGCGGAGAGTGCGGGATCCCGCTCCCGGAATTTGGAAATTACGGGGTCGGCCTGATTTTCACTTCCCCGGACCCGGCGGAATCAGCCGCCGCGCAGGCGATATTTGAAAAGCTGGCGTCAGCGCACGGGCTCGCCGTGCTCGGGTGGCGCGAGCTCCCGACCGACAATTCCTCGCTCGGAGCGACCGCGTGCGCCAGCGAGCCCGGCATGCGGCAGGTCTTCATCGAGCGCAAGCCAGGGTGCTCGGACGCCATGGATTTCGAGCGCCAGCTCTACGTCGTCCGCAAGCGCGCGTGCAATGCCATCCGCATCGGGGGGATTGACCCGTCCTGGTTTGTTGCCAGCCTCTCGAGCCGAACGATTGTCTATAAAGGCATGCTCATGCCCGAGCAGGTGGACGCGTATTTCCCCGACCTCAAAGATCCGGACGTGGAGTCCGCATTGGCGCTCGTCCACTCGCGGTTCTCGACGAACACGTTCCCGAGCTGGGACCGCTCGCACCCGTACCGCTATATCGCCCACAACGGCGAAATCAACACGCTCCGCGGAAATATCAACTGGATGCACGCCCGCCAGTCGCGGCTCTCGAGCAGCCTTTTTGGCGACGAGCTCGCGGACACGTTCCCTGTCATCAACAGCGACGGCTCGGACTCCGCGATGTTTGACAACTGCCTCGAGCTCCTCACTCTCGCCGGCCGCTCGCTCCCGCACGCCATCATGATGATGATCCCGGAGCCGTGGGAGCTCCACGAGACGATGCCGGACGACAAGCGCGCGTTCTACGAATTTCATTCCTGCCTGATGGAGCCGTGGGATGGCCCGGCGGCGATCGCCTTCACCGACGGCACGATCATCGGGGCGATCCTCGACCGCAACGGCCTTCGGCCGTCGCGCTACTGGGTGACGAAGGACGGCCTGGTGATCATGGCCTCCGAGACCGGGGTGCTCCCGATCGCCCCCGAGCGGGTCGAACAAAAAGGCCGCCTCCAGCCCGGACGCATGTTCCTGGTTGACACCAGCAAGGGCCGAATCGTTTCCGATGAGGAGATCAAGGGCGAGATCATCGGCGAGCATCCCTACCGGGAATGGCTCGACGCCAACCACGTCCTGCTTTCAGATCTCCCCCAGCCACCTCACGAATACCTGCCCGAACACGAAACAATTCTCCAGCGCCAGCAGGCGTTCGGATACACGTTTGAAGACCAGAGGGCGATCCTTGGCCCGATGGCGCGCGACGGCGTGCAGCCGCTCGGCTCGATGGGCACCGACACCCCGCTCGCCGTGCTGTCGGACCGCCCGGTCCTTCTCTACAACTACTTCAAGCAGCTCTTCGCGCAGGTCACCAACCCTCCGATCGATCCGATCCGCGAAGAAATCGTCACGGCGACCGTGACGAGGCTTGGCTCCGAGAGCAACCTCCTGGAGCCGAAGCCCACCAGCTGCCGGATCATCAACCTCGATGGCCCGATCATCAACAACGGGGAGCTCGAGCAGATCCGACACGTCGAGCGCGAGGGGTTTCGCCCGATCACTCTCCCCATCATTTTTCCCGCATCCGAAGGGACGGACGGGATCGCGCGAGCCATGGACCGGCTCTGCGCGGCGGCGGATGTCGCCATCGTCAACGGCAAAAATATCCTCATCCTCAGCGACCGCGGAGTGGATGCGGAACACATTGCGATCCCGGCTCTCCTCGCGGTGGCCGGCCTCCACCACCACCTGATCCGCTGCGGCACGCGCACGAAGGGAAGCCTCGTCCTCGAATCCGGCGAGCCCCGAGAAGTCCACCACTTCGCGCTCCTCATCGGCTATGGCGCCAGCGCGATCAACCCATACCTCGCCTTCGAATCCCTCGACGACATGATCCGCCAGGGAATGCTCCCGGGCCTCGATCACAAAACCGCCGTAAAAAACTTTGTGAAGGCCTCGGTGAAAGGCGTGGTGAAGACGATGGCCAAGATGGGGATCTCGACCATCCAGAGCTACCGCGGCGCACAGATCTTCGAGGCGGTCGGCCTCCACCACACGCTGGTCGATAAATATTTTTGTTGGACGCCCTCGCGAGTGGAAGGGGTCGGCCTGCATGAGATCGGCACCGAGCTGATCCGCCGGCACCGGCGGGCATTTCCTCAGGGCGATGAGGTAGACCCCTCGCTCGATGCCGGAGGGGAATACCAGTGGCGCAAGGAAGGGGAGGGGCACCTTTTCAACCCGGAGACGATCCATTCGCTGCAAAAGGCCGTCCGCACAGGCGACTACCCAACGTATAAAAAATACGCTTCCCTGGTGAACGACCAGTCGCGGAAGCACTTCACCCTCCGGGGGCTCCTCGAGTTCCGCAGCGGATCTCCGGTTCCGATCGAGGAGGTCGAACCGGTGGAGGCGATCATGCGCCGATTCAAGAGCGGGGCCATGAGCTACGGCTCCATCTCGAAAGAAGCCCACGAGGCGGTCGCGATCGCCATGAACCGCATCGGCGGAAAATCCAACACCGGAGAGGGAGGCGAGGATTCCGAACGGTTTACCTGGACGAACGAGGCTGGAGATTCCAAAAACTCGGCGATCAAGCAGGTGGCCTCGGGCCGCTTTGGCGTCACCTCGCACTACCTCACGAACGCCCGCGAGATTCAGATCAAGATGGCCCAAGGCGCAAAGCCGGGTGAAGGGGGCGAGCTCCCGGGCAAAAAAGTCTACCCGTGGGTGGCAAAAACCAGGGGCACCACACCGGGAGTCGGGCTCATCTCCCCGCCTCCCCACCACGACATCTACT
>Ga0194058_10001603_pt1 | contig 11235 bp, 18 predicted proteins | sample SepL4417m_MetaG_FD_155490 | JGI IMG/M metagenome (GOLD analysis project Ga0194058, IMG submission 155490) | Anoxic zone freshwater microbial communities from boreal shield lake in IISD Experimental Lakes Area, Ontario, Canada - Sep2016-L442-17m | ecosystem: Environmental > Aquatic > Freshwater... | reverse complement strand
ACCTCGTCGCGCACCCGAGTCGCAATGAGATCCTCAGCGAGCATGGTCACAGTGTGACCATCGCTCCGTTCGCCACCAAGGTCATCGCGATCCTTCGTAGCAAGTACGACCGGCGCGGGGAGCGAGTCTTCGGCAAGAAGATGCTGTAGCAGCGAAAGGGGGCCTCGCGGCCCCCTCGATGGCATTCGCCATCCACCTCCAGATGACTGGATTGGGTCCAGCGTACGCCTGGGTGGGCGCGCGGTCAATCAGGTCAGAGAACGCATGCTGGACGCGAAGGCCGCATCGGCCGGCCCCTGCCTTGTCGGTGACGACGGCGCCTGCCTGGGCATTGAGGCCGGCTCCCGCCCTCGCTTGAGCAGGCGGTCGTCGGTTCGCCCCTTGATGCTCCGGCGGCGGCGGAGCTCAACGGTGAGGATGCAGGTCCGAGCGGCCGCGACGTCGATCTCGCGCTGCCGGCGCTTGCGGCTTGGGTCGGCGCTCGTGTCGTGACCGGCCAGGAGCAGGTTGACGCGATCGTAGCGGGCATGACAGATCCGACCTGCGGGCATGCCCCGAGTGTGGCAGCTGGCCGCTCGGTTCACCGGCTCACGATGGTCTCTCCTGGTGGACACTGGCGGTGATCCAGGGAGACGTTGCCCCGGATGGAACGCGTTGGAGCCCTCGGCGCCTACCGCTCGGCGATGCTCAGCTCGACTCCCAGGGCGCCGGTGAGCGCCCCGAGCGTTTTGAGCGTGGGGTTGCCGTTGCCGCTCTCGATGCGGCTGATCTCGCTCTGGTGGATGCCGGAGGCGGCGGCGAGCTGTTGCTGCGTCATGCGCAGCTCGCGGCGACGTGCGATGAGCTGTCCGGCGAGGCGGTAGCTGGTCTCGTACAGGCGCAGCTCGGCGACGGCCGCAGGGCCTTCGGCCTCGGCCTCAGCGACGATCTGGGCGTAGTGCTCGTCGAACGTGATCATGCGTCATCACCTCGGCTCGCTTATGGCTCAAAGCTCATAGCCGGTCAACATCTGGACGAGCACGAAGACGCCGTCACGGGCGCCTCCGGCGATAGTCGGGGAGGCGCCGGCGGGCCTTCTCGCAAACGTCAACCAGCCCGCCCTCGGCAGCAGCTTCTGCTCCGCGTATCATCGAGTCCCGCTCGCTGCGCGACCTGGAGGAACTGGGTGTACCTGATGTATGTGGACGAGAGCGGCGACACGGGCCTTGACGGGTCGCCGACCGATCATTTCGTGCTCACCGGTTTCGTGGTTCACGAGGCAGACTGGCTCGACTACCTCGAGCGCCTCGTGGCGTTTCGCCGGCGGATGGGGGCCGCCTTCGGTCTGCCGCTGCGCGCGGAGCTCCACAGTTCACATCTGCTGACTCGCCCAGGCGCGCTCGTGCGCATCGCCAAGAACGACCGTCTGACCATCATCCGGGCATTCACCAACGAGATCGCCCAGCTCACGCACGCACGCTGTCTCTGCGTCCACGTGGACAAGACGACCAAGGACCCGGGCTACGACGTCTTCGAAAGGGCATGGACGGTCCTCATTCAGGGCTTCTTGAACGCGCTCGCCTGCGGCGACTTTCCACGTGGGACCGGCGTCAGGGATACGGGCATGATCTCCCCGACGATACCGATCAGGCGAAGCTCAAGCGGCTGCTTGGGCGGATGCGCAGGTTCAATCCGATTCCCAACGTGGTCCAGTTTGGCGCAGGCTATCGCGACACGCCGGTCGACCGCATCATCGAGTATCCGAGCTTCCGCGACTCGGCCGAGTCCTACTACATCCAGGTCGCCGATCTCATCGCCTTCCTGCTCTACCAGGAAACCGCGCCAAGCGCCTACATGCGCAAGACGGGCGGGCAGTCGTACTTTCGTCGCCTGGCGCCTCTTCTGCTGAGGCAGGCCTCAAGCAGCGAGCCGCGGGGCATGGTGCGGCTGTAGGAGGGCAAGAAGAAGGGGGCTGGTGGGCATAAGCGCTAACCTAAGACTTGACTCCCGCCACTCTATCGGGTACCGTTGGCCCATGGCCGAGACGATCATGGACGAAGAGTGGGAGCTTCTCGCCGGCTTTCTCCCCGCGGAGTGGCGGGCTCTTGCCCGGGAGACGGGGGCCATGCGGCGGGCGCGCGGCGAGATCACGAGCCCGGAGGTCCTCCTGCAGATCCTGCTCATGCACGTGGCGACCGGCTTGTCCCTGAGGCAAACGGTCGCCAGGGCGCGGGCGCAGGGCCTCGCCTCGCTGAGCGACGTGGCCTTGCTGAAACGGCTGCGCACCTCCGAGATGTGGCTCGGCGAGCTGGCGCGGCGCATGTTCGAGGCGAGCCGCTTCTCGCGCGCCGGCGTCCGCGTGCCGGAGGGTCATCGCCTGCGCGCCGTCGATGCGACCACGGTCGCCGAGCCGGGCGCCACCGGGACCGACTGGCGGATCCACTACTCCCTCAGCCTCCCCGACATGCGCTGCGACTTCTATGAGGTGACCGACGCCAGGGGCGGCGAAACCTACAAGCGCATCCCGGTCGAGGAAGGGGACATCATCCTCGCGGACCGCGGGTATTGCCACCGCGAGGGCGTCGCCCACGTGCTGCGCGCCAGGGGCGACGTGATCGTGCGCCTCAGCAGCACGAGCTTCCCCTTACTCGAAGCCGCGGAGGAGGCGCCCTTCGAGATCCTCGCCCACCTGCGTGACCTGCGTGGCCACGAGCCGGGTGAGTGGCCGGCGCGCTTCGCGGCCAGCGGAGAACTCTGGCCCGTGCGCCTCTGCGCGATCCGCAAGAGCCGCCGCGCGGCCGCGCGGGCCAAAGAGAAGGTCCTGCGCAGGGCCTCCAGGAGGCAGGCCGAGGTGCGCCCTCAGACGCTCGAGCTCGCCGAGTACATCTTCGTGCTCGTCTCGCTGCCCATTGAGGCGCTTAGCGTCGAGGAGGCGCTCGACCTCTACCGCGCCCGCTGGCAGATCGAGCTGTGCTTCAAGCGCCTCAAATCGCTGTTTGCGCTGGGCCACGTGCCCAAGCGCAGCGACGCTTCGGCGCGCGCCTGGATCGAGGGCAAGCTCCTCACGGCGCTGCTCATCGAGCGCCTCATCGACGAGGCGAAGCTTTTTTCCCCCTGGGGATTCGAGATCGCGGCGGCGCAGTCACTGGAGGGAGTTCCTGGAAGCGCGTGACAGCGTGCTCGCCGTGCTTGGCCGACCACTGCGGCCCTCGCACTTCCTGCGCGCCGCCCCCATGCTCGGCGCGCTGCTCGCAAGTCCCCCACGCAAGCGTCTCATGTGGAACGAGAAGGCTTGGGCAGAGATCAAATCGTTAGGTTAGCGCGTATGGGGCTGGTGGGCCCCCGGAGGAATCCGTCGTCCAGATCATGGCTGGAGTCCAGATTCCGCTTCGATTGTACCACCGGCCCAGCGCCGGCGCTACGGCCACCATCCGACTGCGTGCGTCTTCCACTCGAAGACCGCGAGCTGACTGAGCACGTACGGGTCGATGGGGATGGCGAAGCCGTACCGGAACCAGACCACCCTCACCCACAGGACGGAAGCTGCATTCTCCGCGATCACTGCCAGCAGGCCGTCGAGAAGAGCCTCAAAGCGGTGCCGATCGCGCAGGCGCTGGACTCCCGCGCCTCCTTCGCCGACGGCATGGGGCTTTGCCCATGGAGCGTCAATGCCGCATGGGGTGCTCCACGTTGCCTCTGTAGTTGTCATCGAGTACCGTAGATAGCTCAACCGGGCTATGAATGGAACGCGATGACAACAAGGAGTCCCGCTGCCACGATCCGTGAAGCGCTTCTGCCCGGAGACCCCGTCTCACTCGACGAGGCCGTCGAGCTGACGCACGCCTCGCGCCAGGCCACAGTGCTCGCTCTCAATCACCTCGTCGGCCGCGGCGACCTGGCGTTGGTGCGCCAGCGGCTCTGGGTGCGCCGTGGGGCGTCGCCCGATCCCTATCGACTGGGCGCGCGGATCGCGCAGCCCTACGCTTTCGTCTACGGCTCGGCTCTGGCTCTTCACGGCGCCGGTTCTGCGGAGCGCAGCGAGGTGCTCGTCTCAAGCCCGCACCGTTTCAGCACCTTCGAGTTCGCCGGCCTGCGCTACCGCTGGGCGCGGCCGTGGGTCGATGACGGCATCGGGCGCGTTTCCGTGGGCGCGGAGTTCGTGCGCACGACGAATCCCGCACGCACCCTGGTCGACTGCGTGCGCATCCCGGCCAACGCCGGCGGGATCGAGGAGCTGGCGCGAGCCGTCGACATGATGTCCGGACTCGATGACGAAGAAATCCTGCGCTGGGTCGACCGCCATCACGAGGCCGCCCTGGCCGCACGCCTCGGCTATCTGCTTGAGCTGTCAGGTCAGCGCGGACCCGAGGCAACCTTGGCCCGCGCTCTGCTCGAGCGGCGCCCGTCCCACCGCGTCTACCTGGCGCAGCGTCGACGTGGCGGGCGCCTCGTCTCTCGCTGGAACCTCATCGTGCCGGCCCATCTCGCCTCCGGCAGCGTGTGAGCTCCTACCCGGCACGGCGCTACTACGAGCGCGTCGCTGAGGCGAGCGGCTTCCCGATTGCCGCTCTGGAGCGCGTCTTTCGTCAAGCCGCTCTGCTTGGCGAGCTCGTGGCCCGCGTGCCCGGCGAGCTCCTCCTGCGCGGCGGTACCGCGCTCAACCTCCTGCATCTTGAGGCGCCGCGCCTCTCGGTCGACCTCGACCTCGACTACGTCGGTTCAGCCGCAGCAGAGGAAGCCCAGCAGCGCCGCCCGTCGCTGCTCGCTGAACTGGAGGAGCTCGCCGGCGAAACCGGCTACCGTGTGGAGCGGTCACGGCAGAGCTACGCACTGGCGCATCTCATCCTGCGCTACGAGAACACGGCCGGTCGCGGCGACGCACTCAAGCTTGACTTGAACTTCCTCGACCGCGTGCCCGTCCTTGAGCCCGTGCGCCTGTCCCTCCGGCACCCATTCGGCGACGATCTGCCTGCCCCGCCCGTGCTGACGTTCGCACTCGAGGAGCTCGCCGCCAGCAAGATCATCGCCTTGGCGCGACGCGGTCTCGCCCGCGACCTCTTCGATGTCGCTGAACTGGCGCACTTTCCGGACCTCGATCTCGAGATCGTGCGCCGTGTACTCGTCGTTCGCGGCGCCGCCTACCCGCCGCCGTCGCCCGAGCAGTACGCGGCGAACGCCGGGGAGCAGGTGCGGCTGGTGGATTGGCGCTCCCAAGTCGTGGCGTTGGCCCGGCGCGATCGGCCGGTCGATCTTGTGATCGCACGGCAGCGGGCCGAGGCGATTCTGCGCGTGGTGCTCAAACTGGAGCCTGGCCAGCTTCGGTTTCTGCGCGCACTCGAGGCCGGCACTCTGGACGCCACGCCGCTCGGCGATCGCGCATTCGTGTCGCGAGTGCACGCCAACCCGGGTCTGCTCTGGAGACTGCAGCGTGGCACGGAGGGGCTCGAAGAGCGCTAGCCGCCAGACCAGAGTGTCGTCCTGGCGAAGCTGCGTCGTGGTCCGGACGGAAAGGCGTGGGGCAGAGGCCGGCCCCGCTACGCAGTCATCGGCCTGGGGGAAGCGTCGCAGGCTCCATTGTCACCGCGCCGACGCCACGACAGCCATCCCACGGCGCGCGCGAGGACGTCGGACATGGACGTGGCGATGCAGGTGACGGGCGGCACCTTGCGCGGTCGCGGGCCGTGCCTCAGGCTGGTAGGCATCTCAAGACGCCCTACGTGTTGGTCGATACGAGGACCGCGGGTGTCTGTCGGGCTGAGCGGTGCGCAGCCTGAGCACTGCGCGGCGGAGGTCGGGAGCTTCCTCATCCAGCCGCCGGGCAACGCGTACAGCGGCTTCAACATCTCGATTCACGGCATCCACCCGTCGATGACTCAGAACAGCCCGACGTTCGCCGAGATTTGGCCGATGCTCGCGGACAGGATCGGCGGCCGGGCGGTGGTCGCCCACAACGCGAGCTTCGACGTGAGCGTGCTGCGCCACGAGCTCGATCACCTGGGCCTCAGCTACCCAGATCTGGAGTACTACTGCACGCTGGTCCTCTCGCGGGCCTGCTGGCCGCGGCTGTACAGCCACCGGCTGCCCGACCTGAGCTTGGACGAGCTTGTGCGCAAGCTCATGGGCGATGAGCACGCCGACGTGCTGCGCGAGAGCCTCGCCTGGTTCGTGAGTGAACTGATGGAGGCTGAGGTCATGCAGCAGATCGGCGCCGGCCTGCACGAGTAGAGCCCGGCGCCCACGGCGCACAGGACGGCTACCGCGAGCGGGCTTGGCAGACGCGCGCCGGCGAGATCGAGCTCGCCATCCCGCGGCTGCGATCCGGCAGCTACTTCCCCAGCTTCCTTGAGCCGCGCAGCCGCTCGGAGAAGGCCTTGGTGGCGGTCATCCAGGAGGCCTACGTGAACGGGGTGAGTACGCGCAAGGTCGACCGCCTCGTCACCCAGCTCGGGGTGTTCTTTGTGGCCTTTCGCCTACCAGCTCACAGGCTTCGCGATCGTCCTTCCGTCGGCGTTGACGATCGTGTCCGGCAGTCGGTGGCGGGGTAGCTGCGTGGGGGCGATCTTGAAGTGGCCGTCCGTGCATACGTTGAACGCCCTGTTCGATCGGTACGGAGGGAAGAAGCAGTAGCGCTTCAGGGCGGGGTGGATACGGTGCGCAGTCTGGAGGGCCGGCACGAGATCGGTGTCGCCGGAGACCACAGCGACAGCCGAACACTCGCGCGTCGCGGCCGCTTCGACGATCGCTGAAGCGATGGCGACGTCGGTCTCCTTCTCTTCGTGCCGTCGCAGGTGCACATCGCACGTCGATGAGCGATAGCGGATGTCCTTGGGCTTGAACACTCCGAGGTGCGTGATGATCCCTGAAGCGCTGATGGCGTCCAGATAGCGCGTGTGCCGCGTCACCGTGCCGGGCCGGCTCTTCTCCAGGTGATGCGCCAGCGCGCTGAAGTAGTGGATCTGGGCGATTCGCGCCGTGGGGTCGATAAGGTAGAGCCTGGACTCGCAGAGCGAGCGGATGTCGAGCCAGCGGCAATCCGCACCGGTCTTGCTGCGCGTTTCTCGGACGGCGTGGTAGAGGTTGAAGCCGTCGATCAGAAAGCAGACCGAGGTTGACATTGCCCTCCAGAAAGAAGAAACCCCCGGGATCGTGACCCCGGGGGGACCAGGAAGCCGAAGCCCCGCTGGCGATGACTCGTTCATGTTGCCACCAGCCCGGGCGGCAGTCAATGCGAAATGAGCGACGGCTGGTTGACATTGGCAATGGCGAGCGGCGCGGAGCCTACCCCAGCACCTTCACCCAGTGCCCCTGCAGCCGGGCGGCGGTGGCGCCGAGCTTGGGGAGGAGCGGGACGTCGTCCATCCGTGTTTCCAGTCCACCATCAGTCCAACCATCAGTCCAAGTGGCTGGCCCTCCTGCTGAACGAGATTGCGCAGGAAGTGCGTGATGAGGTGGGCCCGTGGGCCACGGCTTTCGTCATTCGCTCGGGGTCCACGTGCCATGGTAGGCGCCACTATGCGCTGGTCCCCGAGAGACTCTGGAAGGGGCACGGGGAAGACCGCATTCTGCAGGGAGCAGCGGCGCCTCTCCGTGGAATGGATTCGGGATCACCTCGACGCTTGGCGCCGCTCGGGCCCCCGGCCAGATGCAGTTACCCTCGATTCGCTAGGCTCAAGCGGAGCCAAGTCGAGGTGGCATAGCACGCCTCTGAAGATCGGCAGGCCGTGCGCGACCAGGTGCTCGGCTGCCTCGAGCCGCACGTCGGCGACCTGGCCGCCTACGCGATCGTTATCGACAAGCGCGGACTCGCTGCCGAGATGCGCCGCGCCGAGCGGTTCTACTCCGCGGCGTTCAGCAAACTGGTGGAGAATGCGATGGCGGCGGAGGAGAGCGGGCCACGACGGCGCGGGTGATCGTGGTCACCGACACGCTGCACGTGCGCCGCGAGCGCTCGGCCGCAGCGGCGCCTGGCATGCATTTCGTCATCGCTGACCGGCTCGATGAGGCCGGGCATGCCGGTGAGGCGATTGTGGGAGTTGCCTGGGTCCATCGTGTCGCGCGGCAGCTCCCAGACTGTCTCGTAGACGCGCTGCAGGTACGGCGCCGTGAACCACTCGTCGCAGAAGGCGGTGACGAGGGCCGTGGTCTCGATCAGCTCACGAGTGCGCTCGACGGCGTCTGCGATGATCTGCGCGTGGTTGCTCGTCACGGATCATCCGGGCCACCAAGTTGACGGTGACCGCGAACAGTGGGTGGGCGGTGATGACGCTGTCAGCTCCATTCCGGCGGCTTGCGCACGATTCTTCCGTTGGGCAACGGCAGCTCGAGCGGGAGCTGACTGCGTTCGAAGTGCCAGCGGCGAGGATGAATGCGGAAGTCGCCCTCGGCAGCGAAGGCGCTCTTGGCACGCAGCTGGACGATGCCGACGGGCTTGCCGATGTCGCGGCGCACGATGCGAAGAGGTTCGACGAGATTCCAGACGCGGACCATGCTTGGCGTTCTATGGATCGGCTGCGTAGGCATCACCAGCGGGCGCACGATTTGCCGCACACTGCGAAGCGTCCTTTGTGAACGGCCAGGTCGGGCAACGAGCGCAACGCACGAAGGTAGACCCTCTGGCGGTCGGCAGGGCCCGGATCCCCCTTGAGCGGATGCAGATCCGCGGTGAAGTACCTGACCAGCGTGACGTGGTTGTGCGGCAGAAGAACCCGGCAGAAGCGTACGATGTCGAGCCAGCGGAGCTCGCCGAAGCGGCCGTGCTTCATGGCTCGGTAGTAGAGGTTGAACCCGTCAACGTAGACGTGCGTCGTGGGCCACGCCGGCTTCACGATCTTCGTCACCCCCGTTGACAGAAGCGGCCCGAGAAAAGGCAAAGACCGCCGAAGGGCGGTCTCTGCGCCCCGGGCCGAAGACCCGGGGGTGGTACGTCAGGCCTCAGTATCACCTCGTCAACCCGGGAGCGTCAAGTGCCGCGAGCGAGTGTCAACCGCGCGAACGCTCTCTGCGCAGCCTGAGCTCACGCCGGAGACCTACTGCCGTATGCGTACGCGGATGCTGCAGCCGGGCCAAATCGCGCCCGCGACAGAGCGAGTGGGGCGCCAGAGAGATGCCGAGCCGTCCGCCTCGTTACGGCATGCTCTGCCGTCGCGGACGACCTCCTTCGCAGCCACGCCCGGCGCGACAGAGAAGCCGCCATCGGCGGCGCGGTCTTCGGCACGCTGGAAGACGTCACCCCGGTGTTGACGTGCCGTGGGGCCCGCGTCCGCTACCATGCGCCGGCAGACGCGTTGACACCGTGGCGTTGAGATACTATAGTATCGTATCAGTTACTATAGTCATCTATCACTGACGAAAGTTGTAGCATGCGTCCAATCGCCACACGACGGAACGCCTTGCGCTACCCCTTGGACGGCGTCCTCGGCTCCGAAGCGCAGGTGCGCCTCCTGCGCGCGCTCATTCATGACGTGGATGCTCCCCTCGGCGTGTCCGACGCGGCCAAGCTGTCCGGCTTGACCCAGGCGGGCGCGCGAAGGGCGCTCGACCGCCTGGAGACGTCCGGCCTCGTTGAGCGCATCGGAGGCGGCAGAACGCAGCAGTACGGCGTGTGCGCCCAGGAGCCGCTCGTGAAAGCTCTGAGCCGGCTGTTCGGCGATGAGCAGCAGCGGTACGACGAGCTCATCGCCGCACTGCGCACCATGCTGCACGGCCTGCACGAGGTGCGAGCGGCCTGGATAGAGAGGCCTCCTGAGGCGCCGGGCGACCCTCTGGAAGTGGTCGTGGTCGCGGAGGCCCGGTCGATCGGTTGGCTGGGAGCAGAGCTGCGTACTCGTCTGGCGCCCATCGAAAAGGAGCTCAACCTCATCATCGAGTCCGCCCTCTTCAGCCGCGCGGACGCGCCGCGGCGCGGCGCAGATGCGCTCCTTCTGTGGGCGGGCGAGCCGGACATTGGTCCCGGGTCCCCGCAGCGTCCCGGGACGCACCGTGAAGCAGAGCGGCGAGCGCTGCTCATGGCGCGCGCCGTCGCCGAGCTCATGCGCTCAGATCCCTCCCTGACCAGGCGGGCAGCGCATCATCTGAGCCGTCTGGCGGATGAGGGGCAGGGTACCGCGGCAGGCGACGTTGCCGAGTGGCGCCAGGTGCTGGAGACCTATACCCCGGAGCGGCTCAGGAAGTTCCTTGTGTCGGACAGCTCACGAGCCCAACGACTGCGCCAGAGCTCGCCGTTCCTGGCGGTGCTCTCGCCGCAGGAGCGCGATCGGCTCCTGGCCATGATGGAGACGCGGCGCTGACGCGCAGCGCGAACAGCTCGAACACGCGATTCGCGCGGCTTGCGCTGTGTCGGGAGACACGGAACTCCTGGTGTTCGGGTCTCAGGCCATCCTCGGGACCTTCCCGGAGGCGCCGGAGGATCTTCGGGCGTCGATCGAGGTCGACGTTCAGGCCAAGAACCTGTCCGACAGGACTGACTTCATCGACGGCGCACTCGGTGAGCTCTCCCAGTTCCACGCCACGCATGGCTTCTATGATCGGCCACTGCCTGGAGGCCCACGACCTCGCCCTGAGCAAGCTCGTTGCGAACCGTGAGAAGGACCGAGCCTTCGTGACTACACTGCTGGTGGAGAAACTGATCGATGGTGAGACGCTGATGGCTCGGGTGGAGGCCCTCCCGGTGGCAGCGGAGCGTAGAGAATCGATCCGGCGATGGGTGCGCTTGACTCTGGAAGACCTCGTTTGACTGCTCCACGCGCCGGGTCTGCCCGCGATCTGACACCTCGCAGACCAAGAGGAGGCCTCGATGTCCCAGGATCGAGCGAGGGCGTTCGTCGAGAGGATGAAGAGCAGTGAGGCCCTCCCGCGTTGAGATCGCCGTAGAGGTACATGGTCATGATTCGGCCAGCATGCTCCGCAGCGCGCGCCGCAGCTCCAAGGGCTCCCGGTCCGGCTGCATCGGTAGCGCCCCTACCCCGATCATGTCCTCGCGACGGCTCGGCACGGCGCTGACTCTGCCGCCGGTCTCGGAGAAGAAGGCGGTGGCGTCGCCGGGGTAGAGCACCCACACGCTGCGGACCTCCTGTCGCTGCTGGCCGCGTCGTGCGCCGAGCGCGTCCTTGTACGCGTGCATCTTGTGGATGTCCGAGGGCTGGAAAGTGGTCCACTGGCGCAGGCCGACCACCTGGACCTCGTCATCGTCGGCAGCGGAGTCGATGGTCGCGGCGCCGATGGACTGCAGCCTGAACTTGGCGTCGAGCAGGTGCAGCT
>Ga0194058_10001600_pt1 | contig 11259 bp, 10 predicted proteins | sample SepL4417m_MetaG_FD_155490 | JGI IMG/M metagenome (GOLD analysis project Ga0194058, IMG submission 155490) | Anoxic zone freshwater microbial communities from boreal shield lake in IISD Experimental Lakes Area, Ontario, Canada - Sep2016-L442-17m | ecosystem: Environmental > Aquatic > Freshwater... | reverse complement strand
CGCCTTTGCCAGCCCGATTAATGCCATAATCAACAGGGTGCGACTATCGAGTCGACCTCGACTGAAACTCATCAGCAGGTCGTCAATATTACCCAAGCCATCAGCAGTAAGCCTGGCGAGAGGTAAATGGGAAATGGCAACCATTTCATTGGGGGGATCAATAAGGGTAAACAAGCCGTTTGTTTGGGCAAATTCGGCAATAGTCACGAATTGAGTTTCTGCCCCATGGCAAATTAACAGACTGCCCGCTAAAGGATTAAACTGTAATTGACTGATGCCCGGACAGTCCGAAAATTGCTCGGCAATCCGATCAAAATAATCAAAGTCGCCTTTTTTTTTCGGAAATTTCAACCTGACTCGCCCGGGCAATTGATGTTTAATGTAGGCACCTGGATACTTCTTGATACTTTTCATAAGTCATCCTGCTCAGTAAAATCGGCAGCTTCAGAATCCGTATTTTCCCGCATCAATTCAGCTTTGGTCTCGGCAAGAACGTCTTCAAGTTCTTCACTGACTTCGGCTATCAATTCCCGCCCTCTTTCCGCAAGCAACAAACCCGATTTGAGAGCGGCCTTGGCCATGGGTCGCGCGGCTTTGGCAAGCACCGGCAGTGCAGGAATGATGACTGTTGCAAGCACTGTTGAGCCAATGCCAATGGCGATTCCCATAGGGGTTCCTGGCTTTAAAAAATCATCTATTTTAATCATATTCAATTTTTCCTCAAAAAGTACAAATAAAATGAAGTGCTTTTGAAACGTAACTATTCAGTCGCCCTCTTTGAAAAAAGAGGGGTTAGGGGATATTTTATTAGATAAATCCCCCTCGGCTCCTCGCTTTGCTCACTTTTTCAAAGGGTGAGAGTAAAGCGAGGGGGTTTGAATAATTACTTTGAAATCATATCAACTCTGTATCAACGTTAATGCTAGAATTGAATCCTACTATAGATATCGCCATTCAGAAAGGTTTTGTTCTTCGATAATTATATCGATGGGGTATTAAGATAAAATAGGTTATAAAGACTGCTAAAATTTTAATTGTGTATTGAGAAAAATGAAAAAATCCATTTCAGTCAAATTTGTCGGACATCCCGACACCCTGATTTCAAAAACAAGACAAGTCGCTGAAAAAAACGGCTTACGGTTTACTGGCGACTCTGAAAACGGTTTGATTAAAGGGCGTGGAATTGAGGCACACTATCAGGTTAAGGAAGATGTGCTAACCGTTAATATCTTGCGTAAGCCGCTGTTGCTATCATGGCGAATCGTTGAACAGAAAATCAGGACTCTGGTAATTAACAACCAAAATACGGCCTGATATTTGGGCTACCCACCTAAGGCGGGACAGTTTAAAGTTAAGCCTTGCAGCTTGCCCCGACTTGTGTGGATAGCCCTTTTATGTAACGATGCCCTTGTCTTGTAGGGGCAATCCCTTGCGGTTGTCCTGCTAACATCGTGGCATTAAAGGGCAGGCGTAAAGCCTGCAAAAAATGTCCCGGCTTATGTGGATAGCCTGATATTTATAATATTAGCTTTAATTACAGCACTGTCATGAAAATGTCACAATACTTTCATATCATTGAAATATTAAAGGCATAAAAGCCTAAAATCTACTGCCTCATTTGAAGCTTTTCGCATGTGGAAAAAAATTTACTCGACTATCGTCTCTCCTCGTCTTGATGATGACGAAATCAGTACGCGTTTAGAAAGCATAAAGTCATCCATGCCAACTCCGGTTTTTTGGCTATTGGGAAAAACCCAGTCTGGAAAAACTTCGATCATCAGGGCGCTGACTGGCGACAGCCGCGCTCAAATAGGCAATGGCATGCACGCCTGCACCAAAACCGCCTTCATTTATGATTTCCCGGATTCTCAGGACTGCATCTTGCACTTTCTGGATACCCGTGGACTGGGTGAGGTCGATTATTCGCCTGAGTGCGACATCGACACCTTCAGCGATCAGGCTCATGTGCTGATCGTGGTCATAAAAGCCATGGATCATGCCCAACAGGCCGTTTTGGACGCGGTTCGCTCAATTCATAAAGCCAAACCCGAGTGGCCGGTTATTGTGGTGCAGACCGCCTTGCATGAAGGCTATCCAGATCCCGGCTTCGACCACGTTAGTCCTTATCCGTTTAATAACGAAGATTGGCCGCAACTGATTCCTGACAATCTTTGCCGTTCTTTACTTGAACAACGAACGCTATTTAAGGGAATTGATGCCCGGTTTGTCCCCGTCGATTTTACCTTGGCGGAAGATGATTATCAGCCCGTCCATTATGGCCTGGACGCGTTTTGGCTAAGCCTTGAAATAGCTCTGCCGCAGGGCATTGCACTGATGTTGCATGATATGAAGGAAATACGTAAGCAACTACGCGACATTTACAGCAAAGCGGCACATCCCCATATTATTGCCTACTCCCTTATATCAGGAATTGCCGGCGCGGTTCCGGTTCCTTTTGTCGATATTCCAGTCGTAACACTGGTTCAGGCAAAAATGTTTCAGACCATCGGCTCAATTTATAATTACAAACTGAATAAAAAAAATTGGACCGAAATTACCAGCGCCTTAGGGATTACCCTACTGTCCAATATTGGCCGACGCGAATTAATCAAGCTGATTCCTGTTTACGGTTTAGCGGTATCTTCGGTACTGACCGCAGCAACGACTTACGCATTGGGCAAAACACTAACGGTTTATTTCCAGAATTTACGTAACGGAAAAGAGTTATCCAACGAATTATTTCGAATTGTTTACAAGGAACAGTTTGAACAAGGACTCTCCATTCTTAAAAATTACGTGCATAAAATCCAGCATAAGGCTGTGCCATGAATATGAAAACCCGCTGGCAGTTGCATTTTGCGGTGATTATTGCCCCATTCAGCATTCTTTTGGTAGCAGGAACCTACTGGTTATGGCAGCAGTATATGTTGCTTTTATGGCTTGAATGCTCTGCGGTATTAAGCGGTACTTGGTGGCTTGTACATCAGCGTCTGAACCGTGTAAATCCGGATTTGGATCTGCTTGATATATCAGCGTCACTGGCAAAAACCACTCAAAATCAACTGGCTTTTAAACGAATTGAAGACATCGCAGCACTACACAGAAACAGCAATCCTGATTTAACGGCTTCAGCATTTTATATGCAAACCCTGCTGGAAGTGATGCAGGCAGTGGCGGAACAGTATTATCCACAACAAAAAGACGCCTTATTGGAAATAAAACTCCCCTATCTACTCAAAGTCATAGAGACCTTGGCGCAAGAATTACGCATTAATGTTTCGGATAATATACCGGGCAGCCATATTTTTTCTTTTAACGATCTGGTTAAAAGTCGTAAGTTAGCCACGCGTGCCAGCGAACTGTATCGGCTTTTCCGTATTGTCTCCGCAGGTTTTGATCCAGTCTCTGCAATGATTCGCGAGCTGAGAATTCTGACAACTGACAGCTTGTTGTCTTATTCCACTGCTCAGCTAAAGAGCTGGCTTATCGATGCTTATATCAAGAAAATAGGCTATTACGCGATCGAACTGTACAGCGGCAATATGGTTCTGGACAATGGCGTTTTCACTAAAGCCACTCGCCAATCCCAACAAGAACTGGATCAAATCAAACAAAGAGATGATTTGGCCACGGCAGAACCCTTTCGTATTTTGGTGTTAGGCCAGACCAATGCCGGAAAATCGAGTCTTATCAATGCATTGTTTGGTGTAAAAAAAGCCGAAACCAATGCCATTCCTACCACAGAAGGTATCACTTCTTATCATTTGCAACGACCGGACTTACACTCGGCGATTATATTGGATTGCGAAGGTTATGGCAGTAATGCCTGTCAGCACTTGTTTTCGAGAGCTTCAGAAGAAATCGTTCGCAGCGACTTGATCATTATGGCGATTTCCGCAACCAATGCGGCGCGTGATCCCGATAAAAAAATGTTGCAAGCCATCCGCAATTGTTTTGCCTCCCAAGACAAAACCAGTCTGCCACCGGTAGTCGTGGCCTTGACGCATATCGATCAGTTGCGTCCGCTTCGGGAATGGCTGCCACCTTATGACATCATGACGCCCTGTTCGCCAAAAGCTCAGGCAATAAGACTTATGATGGATACAATTACCCATGAACTGGACTTAACTATTGATCAAATAGCACCGGTTAATTTAAAAACGGGCTTTGAGTACAATGTTGAAAAAGGGCTGATACCTGCTATTTTTCAGCAACTGGATCAAGCCAAGCAGGTGCGTTATCTTCGCTGCCTTAAAGCCTATCATAAAGAAGATTATTGGCGCAGGCTTTGGAAGCAATCCAAGGGAGCCGGGCGATTTATCGCCAAAAATGGTTTTAGCTCTTTAGATAAATCAATTAAAGCGCAATCTGAGGATACAGTTGAAGGCGGGGAAAGCCCTCTAACCTCCCCCCGCCTATTAACGTAACTTTGGAGTTACGTTTTATTTTTAAACATTTTCAATTGAGTCTTCGGGTGCCGCGTGTTTTTCTTGGCGCATTTCAAAGTCTTTACGTGCAACCTCAGTCCCCTCATGTAAACCGTTCAATACCCGGCTATTAGCGGGTAACATTTTCACTATCACTAACGAAGTAAAAACAGCCCCATAGGCTATTCCATAACCGGCATTATATAATGCACTATCAAGCAATCTTGAGGGTGCGGAGGCAATTTTAGCAACAGCTTGCTTGGCAGCAGCCGCGCCTTCTTTGATTCCAATTAACGCAAGTTTTGGTTTTTTAACGATTTCTGTTACATTTTCAACCATTGCTTCTTCAGCAATTTTGTCGGCAACAACTTTCATAACTAACACTCCAGAAATTTCAGGTATAAAACCTGATATTAAACAACCTGAGGTGAAAAACTTTTCAATGCTCTGTGCCCCAGGGGAATAAATACATTAGCACTCCGCAAAATAACTGTCAATAATTAATAAGGCTACCTAATTTAAGGTGGGGCAGTTTGGTTAAATTGTTCGCTGAGCGGAGTCGAAGTGGACAACCCGCTATTATTGAGTAAAGATTTCCCTTGCTTCCCGCGTGGAAATACTCAAAAATACTGCGGTAAATTAGATTGCTACGCAAGCCCAGCCGTCCCTTTCAACTTCGCTTAGGATTGCTTACGGCCTCAACCTCGTCGTTAGTTATATTCTCAAAACTGCTACCTTTGGTAAAATATTGCCTAATCAAACCATTGGTTTTAATAAATAAGGCTATCAATTATGCAACATCCTTATCTGCCGCGTATTCTTCCAGTAGAGCTGGAAGTATTAATTGAACTTGCACTGGATTTACGCTGGACTTGGAGTCATGCTGGCGATGCGCTATGGGAGACTATCGCCCCGGAAATCTGGGAGCGAACCCAGAATCCTTGGATGCTGTTGCAAAATGTCAGTATAGAGCGTCTTGAAACACTGGTTCAAGATCCGAATTTTTTAAACAAGCTGGCGGAATTAAAGCGGGAACGGACTCAATACTACAGTCAAGAAGGCTGGTTTCAGTGCGAATATCCCGACTGTCAACTGGGTACCATTGCTTATTTCAGCATGGAATATGGGCTCGGTGAAGCATTGCCGATCTATGCCGGCGGTTTGGGTATCCTGGCAGGCGATTTATTAAAGTCGGCCAGCGATTTGAACTTGCCTTTAGTCGGTGTCGGCCTGCTGTATCAGCAGGGCTATTTTCGGCAATTACTTGATGCTCAAGGCGCTCAGCAGGCTTTCTATCCCTACAATGAACCCGCCAGCTTGCCTATTCGACCCGCATTAGACAAGCAAGGCAACCGCTTGTCTATTGTCCTGGAATTACCTGGACGCGACCTGTTTCTGCGCGTTTGGGAAGCTCAGGTGGGACGCGTGTCTTTATATTTACTGGATAGCAACGACCTGATGAACAGCCCGGTTGATCGGGCTATTACCGCCGAATTATACGGCGGCGGCCAGGAAATGCGTTTATTGCAGGAAATCGTATTGGGTATAGGCGGCTGGCGTTTGCTGGAGGCGCTGGACATAAAACCGGAAATTTGTCATTTGAACGAAGGCCATGCGGCCTTTGTCGCCTTGGAGCGCATAGCCGATTTTCAGAAGACGCATCAGGTCACTTTTGAAGCGGCACTTTGGGCGACGCGGGCCGGTAATGTGTTTACTACGCATACACCGGTGAGCGCGGGTTTCGATTGCTTTCATCCGCAACTGATGCATCAATACTTGCACGAGCGGGTACAAGCACTGGGCATCACCTTTAATCAGTTTTTAGCGCTGGGACAAGCCTCCACAGAAAATCCGGCTGAATTGTTCAATATGACTTATTTTGCCTTGCGTACCTGTGCCGCCGCAAACGGGGTCAGTCGCTTGCACGGTCAAGTCAGTCAACAACTATTTCATCAACTTTATCCGCACTGGCCTATCAACGAAATTCCGGTCGGTTATGTGACCAATGGCGTTCATGTACCGACCTGGGATTCCAGTTTTACCGATGCCTTATGGACTCAAGTTTGCGGTAAAGACCGATGGGGCGGTAAAGTGGATGCCCTGCGTATGCAAATAGCGGCCACTCAGGATGAAACGCTATGGACGTTTCGTGGCGAAAGCCGAACCAAACTGGTTCATTATGTCCGGCAACGCATCACCGAACAATTGAGGTTACGACAAGCGCCCAGTGACGAACAGGCATTAGTGCATAATATATTTGACCCGAATAGACTCACCTTTGGTTTTGCACGCCGTTTTGCAGAATACAAACGCCCCAATTTGCTGCTTCACGACCCGAACCGTTTAATACATCTACTGACTAATGCCCGTTATCCGATACAGATTATCATTGCCGGAAAAGCACATCCGGCTGACAAAAAGGGGCAGCGCCTGGTGCAAGAAATGGCTAATTTTGTGCGCAGGCCGGAAGTGCGTGAACACATGGTATTTCTGGCCGATTACGACATGGCCATGGCCGAGCAGTTCGTGCAGGGTGTCGATGTCTGGATCAATACACCTCGCCGTCCTTGGGAGGCGTGCGGAACCAGCGGCATGAAGCTGTTGGCGAATGGCGGCCTCAATCTCTCCGAATTGGATGGTTGGTGGGCCGAAGCTTATACGCCGGACGTAGGTTGGGCATTGGGTGACGGACAAACCCATGCCGAACCGGAATGGGATGGAGTCGAAGCCGATGCGCTTTATTGTTTGCTGGAAGAGCAGATCATACCCGAGTTTTATCGGCGCGATGAACGCGGTATTCCCCAAAACTGGGTTGCCCGCATACGAGCCAGCATGTCAACCTTGGCGCCAAAATTCAGCAGCAACCGAATGTTGCACGAATATGTTGAAAAGTATTATGTCCCGGCCACCACCCATTACCGGCAACGTATCGATAATGATGCCGCGCTGGCAAAAGAATTGGCTGTGTGGCAACAGCAGCTATTCCAGCACTGGTCAGCCATCTATATGCAAAATTTTCAGGCAGAATCGTCGGAATCAGGCTATCGTTTAACCCTCCACGCTTACCTGGATGAATTATCGGCGGAACTGGTCAGGGTAGAAATCTATGCCGACGCCCAAGGCAATAACAAACCTTTTTGCCGAATCATGGAACGCAAGTCCGCCTTGACGGGCTCTGTCAACGGCTATATTTACGAAACCACCGTTCCCGCAGATCGTCCGACTGATCACTACACCCCACGACTGGTGCCTTATCATTGTCATGCTAATATCCCGTCTGAAGAAGCCCACATCAAATGGTATGACTAAGGCCAAGTAGTTAAATACCTGAACCCGGAAAGAGTAAGGATAGTTGCCGTGTCTCTGACTTGTTGAAACAACAGGCCGTCCCGACTTAAATGGGTGGCCGAAAAAACGCAATATTATCTATTTATTTGCTTGGGACGGCTACCAATTTAAAGCGGGGCAGATAAATAAAACAGGTCTATTGATTCCGGGATCGCTGAGCCCCAGCTCGGCGTAGTTACCCATAGTCAGTAATCGGTTTGACTATCCCGTGCCGAGCTGGGGCTCGGCGTTCCCAGAAAGTTATCTGTCCCGTCTTAAGTTGGTAGCCCTTGGAACTATAAACTCCCAGGTACTAAATCTGGAAGACTTCAGCTTATAAAAGCGCCAGACCTCTTGCTTGATAATTGGGTTAAGCCGGTTTAGCAAGCAGCCGCTATGACGTGCAATACACGCAATTACATTAACCCTACCTGCAAATTGCCCGACAATTTTTTAACGGTTCCGGATTCCAATGGCCTATCGCCCATTCCAGCGTCTCATTCAAAGAGGCGTATTGAAGTTCGCAAGGCGGGTTTTGCTTTAATAAGGTCAGTAATTCAAATATAACTTTCTGAGGGTGTTGTAAATCGACTGCTGTGGCCCGGGTTTGTTTACTGAGCTTATAGCCTTGCCCGTCGATAATAACCGGCACATGCATGTAACCTGGGGTAACCAGTCCCAGTAATTGCTGAAGATAGATTTGCCGGGGAGTTAACGCCAATAAGTCATAGCCGCGCACGACATGATTAATAGCCTGTTGGTCATCATCAATCACTACCGCAAATTGATAAGCGATAATCCGGTCTTTTCTTTTTAAAATAAAATCGCCATGCTGACGAGCTAAATTAGTTGAAATTAAGCCCTGCAACTCATCGTGAAAAGAGATGACGCTGTTATCGGTTTTAAGACGGTGGGAATAAGGATCATCAGGGAATATCTGTTTATCCCGACAAGCACCGGAATAAATGGCAGCCACTGTTTTTCGACTGCATGTACAGGGATAAACCTGGTTATCTTTGGTTAATTTATCAAGAATTTCATGATAAACGTCAAGCGTTTGGCTTTGATAAGCAATAGAACCATCCCAATGCAGGCCAAAGGCCTCCAGTGTTTTTAACAGGTTGTCCGCTGCGCCTTGAACATTGCGCGGGGTATCAAGATCATCAATACGCAATAACCATTGACCCTGCTGTGACCGGGCCTGAAGAAACCCGGCGAGTGCAGTGAACAGCGAACCCAAATGCAGGGAGCCGGTAGGCGAAGGCGCAAACCGGCCCCTATAAGGTTGTTTATCCAGCACGACAAGCTGTTTTTAGCCCATTTGTTTTTCCCGAATTTCATCGAGGGTTTTACAGTCAATACACAAACTGGCCGTAGGTCTGGCTTCAAGGCGGCGTATGCCTATTTCTATACCACAAGACTCACAAAACCCATAATTCCCTGATTCAATTTCTTTAAGGGAATCATCAATTTTCTTGATGAGTCTACGTTCACGGTCACGCGTCCTTAATTCCAGACTGAATTCTGATTCCTGTGTCGCCCGATCATTAGGATCCGGGAAATTAGCGGCATCATCCTGCATGTGGTGCACGGTACGGTCTACTTCGTGCATTAACTCGGCTTTCCAGTTCTTTAAAATGGTCTCAAAATGTTTTAACTGAGCGTCATCCATATATTCTTCGCCGTCTTTTTCTTTGTAAGGCGCAAAACTGAAAGGTGATGCAACAATCGGTTTAGTACTATCGGTCATCCATTAACTCCTACTAGACAGGATAAATAAAAACTGCGCATTTTTAGCAGAATAGTCGCCAATTAGCAAGGATTATTGGTATCATTGATGCTTTTTTTATGGACACCTTCATTATGCGCAACCAACCGGCAGAGCGAAATGCCGACATTTCTTCGTTTTACGTCATGGAATTGCTACGCAGAGCCAAGCAATTGGAAGCGCAAGGCGTTGATATTATTCACATGGAAATCGGTGAGCCTGACTTTCCAACACCGCCCACTCTTGTCGATGCCGCTATTAAGCACATTCAGACCGGCGAGGTTAAATACACGCCTGCCGCTGGTTTGCCGGAGCTGCGAAAAAAAATAGCGGACTTCTATCAGCAGCGTTATGGTGTAACTATAAACGAACAACGTGTATTTGTAACTCCTGGCGCTTCTGGTGCGTTTTTACTGGCAATTGGGGTCAGCCTTAACCCGAACGAAGAACTATTGATGGCAGACCCCTGTTATCCGTGTAACAGTAATGTTGCTACCTTATTGGGCTGCAAAACCAAAACCATTCCGGTTGCTGCCGATACGGATTACCAATTAACTGCAAAACAAATCAAAGACCATTGGACAGACGCCACTCAAGGCGTTTTGATTGCCTCCCCGTCCAATCCCACCGGAACACTGATTAGTCCTGAAGAATTAAAGCAAGCTATTCAGGCCGTTGATGATATGGGCGGTTGCTTTTATTCCGATGAAATTTATCATGGACTGGTTTACGATAATCAGGCGACTACCGCACTTGCGTTTAGCGATGAGGTATTTGTGATCAACAGCTTTTCCAAATATTTTGGCATGACTGGCTGGCGCATTGGTTGGTTGATTGTGCCGAATGAGTTTATTGAGGCCACCGAGAAATTAGCCCAAAATATTTATATTGCAACGTCCACTCCATCGCAATATGCCGCCTTGGCGGCTTTTGATGAAAATACCCTGATAGAACTTGAAAACAGACGCGCCGAATTTGCCGCCAGACGCGATTTTCTTTATGATAATCTATTGCGCTTGGGGTTTGAAATACCGGTTAAACCCGCCGGTGCTTTTTATATTTATGTCAATTGCAAAAAATTTACCGATGACAGCCATCAATTTGCCTTGGATTTTTTGGAAGCGGAAGGGGTTGCCATAACACCGGGACTGGACTTTGGTAGCCATGAAGCGCATCACACCCTGCGTTTTGCTTACACCACGTCTATCGCTAAAATGACCATCGCCATGCAGCGCCTGGAGCGCTTTATTAACAGAGAATCACTATGACCGTAAAACAACTATCAGCCGCCGCGCTAAACAACAAAATTCAGCAGAAAGAAACCCTGTTTTTGCTGGATGTCAGGGAACCTCATGAATTTCAATTCGCCCATATTGCCGGCAGCGTATCGATTCCGCTTAATCAAATTCCCAACCGACTCGGTGAACTGGATCCGCAACAGGAAATTGTGGTGATCTGTCATCATGGCATGCGTAGCCTGCAAGCCGCCAATTATCTGGTGCAGTCCGGCTATAAAAACATAGCCAACTTAACCGGCGGCATTGATGCCTGGTCATGCAACTGTGATAATTCGGTACGCCGTTATTAGTATTAAAGTGATTTCTGCGAAAGAACTTACCCATTAAACGAATCCAATCGCTTGCTTGATTGGGAAAACCCTACTTTTAATGGGTAAAACATTCTCCGGAAATCACCTTAAACTGTGAACCACACATGGGCGGCAATATACAGGTATCG
>Ga0194058_10001599_pt1 | contig 11260 bp, 10 predicted proteins | sample SepL4417m_MetaG_FD_155490 | JGI IMG/M metagenome (GOLD analysis project Ga0194058, IMG submission 155490) | Anoxic zone freshwater microbial communities from boreal shield lake in IISD Experimental Lakes Area, Ontario, Canada - Sep2016-L442-17m | ecosystem: Environmental > Aquatic > Freshwater... | reverse complement strand
CGGGCACTGGATAAGATCATCGACGAGATGCGCGAGATCACCCAGAAGCTGATCTTGGAAACCCCGGAAATCGCCCCGATTCCGGGGGCAAGAAATCGTCCCAAAGTTGGCTTAAGTTAGTGCCATCCGCGCCCTGACCCCCATGACATCTCTTTCCCAGGAAATCGCAGATGCGCCAACCGTGAAGCTCGTGTGGAAGGACGGCGAAGTGCTTGCCGACAACGGCCTCATCTGCCGGCGCTGGCGGCTTGTGGACGGTTTGCCCGTTCCTGTTTCGCTTGTCGCCTATGGGAGGGAATGGCTGAATCCCGACGGCAGGCCAGGCACGGTTCCACCCGGGGGTCCGCTTCAGCTCCCGCTGAAAATCCATTGGAGCACAGAGATCGGTTCGGCCGATCTGGTCGAGGCCGTATCGCACCGCGGCGCGCTCACTGTGCTCGGCAGCGACGGCTGCGGCTACCGATGGCACCTGCAGGTCTTCGCCGGCTGTCCCGCGATCACTTCGCGCGTCGAACGGCTGGGGGCATCAGACGCTCCCCCGCCTGCCGGTGAGGGCCCGCATGCAGCTGCATCCACGGGCATCGAGGCCGACCAGGTGAAGTGCCAGGAGACGTCCGACCACGATTTGATGGAGCGCCTGCCGCTGGCTGCCATGCACGCCCATCTGACTGTGTTTGAGCTGGCTGACGCCACGGACGATTGCGACAACCTCGCCTCCGAACGCGTGTGGCGGCTGAACCCTAAGGAGGCTCTCAACGCCAGCACCTGCCTGGCCGCAATCACCGATCCTCTTTCAGACGCCGGCCTGATCCTGCTCAAACATGCTCCCCTGCCGCATGCGCGGCCGCTGAACACTCCATCGGACGTGATCGGCGAGCACCGGCTGGTGCGGCTGCTCGGCCATGGGGCCGGGGACGAAGGCCAAGGCTACGCATGGTCGGTCATCGCCTGGGCCGGCGGACGCTGGGAGCGCGCCGCCGCCCTCCACCGGCTCCAAGAGCGGTTCCGTCCCTTTCGTGCCGGCCGCGATGGGCTGATGCTCTCGAACACCTGGGGCGACCGCAACCGCGATGCACGCATCGCCGAATCCTTTATTTTCTCCGAGATTTCCGCAGGTGCGGCCCTGGGAGTGGACATCTGCCAGATCGATGACGGCTGGCAGAAAGGTGTCTCGTCCAATTCGGCGGAAGCCAAGAACGGGATCTGGAGCGGTTTCTGGGCGGAGGACCCGGATTTCTGGACCCCCAGCCTCAAACGTTTTCCACACGGCCTCGATGGCGTCGTGAAGGCCGCCAAAGCCAAGGGGCTTGCCACGGGGCTCTGGTTTGCGCCCGATTCCTCCGACCACTTCGCCCACTGGGAAAAGGATGCGGCCGTCGTCATCGGCCTCAACCGGCGGTTCGGAGTCTGCTACGTCAAGGTCGATGGCATCAACATCACCAGCAAGGCGGGCGAACTGAATCTGCAACGGTTCTTCGCCCGCGTGCGGATGGAAACCAAAGGGGAGCTCACCATTGACCTCGACGTGACCGCGCAGCTCCGGCCAGGCTATTTCGGGGCGATGCAGGCGGGCCCGATCTTTTTGGAAAACCGGTATACCGACTGGGGGCAGTGGTGGCCACATGCCACGTTGCGCAACCTCTGGGAGCTTTCCTGGCACGTTCCGCCCCAGCGCCTTCGGATCGAATTCCTGAACCCTCAGCGCCATCAGGAAAAATACGAAGGCAGCCGCCTCGCGCCAGCGCAATATCCCGCCGATTACCCTTTCGCCACGACCCTTGTGGCCAACCCGCTGGCCTGGTTCGAAGTCTCCAGCCTTCCTCCGGAGGTCGCCAAACCGGTTGCGGCGCTGGCTGCCATCTGGCGCATGCACCGCGAGGAGCTGCATGCTGGAACGATCCTGCCCATTGGCGATTCCCCAACGGGGGGAGCGTGGACCGGCTTTTGTTCCCGCAGCCCCAAGGCGGCGCATGTCCTGATTTTTCGTGAATGGACGCCCGGCAGCGAGCGGGCTCTTGAGCTGCCGCTCCCGCCGGGGAACTGGCACGTCGAAACCATTGCGGGGACGGGCGGTGCCGCCTGGCGCGAGGGGCGCTTGTGCGCGACCATTCCCAAGCCTTTGCACTGGCTTTGGGTGCGCTTAGGAGCTGTTCACAAATAACCTTTACAGCCTGGCTTGTTCTTTTGGCCTCTGGCTGCGTTGCTCCTCAGTCGCAGAGTGCTGGGGCTATGCTCCTTCGTCGGGCCTTGCCAGAGGCCAAAACTCCTGCGCCATCGGTTCTTCGCTGTTTTCAGTGGATTCTTATCCCGCAGAGACGCAGGGGCGCCGAGGTTTTTGGATTTTCATTCAGAATTTCTCCACGTCCCTGGATCGCAGCGGGAGATGATCTTCTTCCAGCCCATTCACGCAGCGAGTGATACCGCTTTTGAGAACGGCTTCCCCGAAGTTCAGAAGATATCCCAGCTTCAGGCCGGTCAACCGCAAATAGGTCTGGACCTGCTTCTTATGGGCCGGCGAGATCGTCTCGACCGACTTGAGCTCCAGGAGCACTTTCTTCTCGACGATGATGTCAGCCCGGAACCCCTCTTCAAATCTGATCCCTTTGTAAATGATTGGCACCGGAACTTGCCGCTCCACCTTGAAACCATGATCGGACAATTCACGGGCCAGGATAACCTCGTAAACCGTCTCCAAGAGTCCCGGCCCAAGCTCCCGATGAACATTAATCGCCGCTTCGAGCACCCTTGTGCCGATTTCATTCTCTCTCATCTGACATGATTCTCTGCGCCTCAGCGTCTCCGCGCGAGTCTATTTTCCTGACATTCACCCATTGGAAATAGCGAGGAGCCGCGCCATCTTGCCACCTTAATTGATTTTCAGCTCCTTACAGCCGGGGCGCCGATGCCGGAAGGCTCTGCGCGGTGAGCCCACCGAGCTCCGAAGCGGTGAGCGGCCGCCGGAAGATCGCGAGGCCGCCCAAGAGCCCGACAAAGGGGTTGCCGATCAGCGAGCCGGTTTCCCGGAAGCCTCCTCCCGGGTCGGCCTCGACCCGTCCGGGGCGGGGAACCGCCCCCACCGTGAAGTCGGCGGAGCCCGGATTCAGCCCGCCGGGGAGGGAGAACGGATTCCCGCCGGCCTTGCCATGCGGTTCGCGGGCGTCCAGCGTTCCGTCGAGGTAGGCAGCTGCCTCGTGCCCGTCGTAGGTCATGGCCACGCAATGCCAATGGTCAAACGGGACGGGGGTTGCCCCGATTGCAACATCCATGCAGTAAGGATAGCCGGGCGTCGGCCCGCCGTGCTGCGAGACGTGGGCTCCCACCTGCTCTGCGGAGCCCCAAATCTTTAGATTCAGAAAAAGCCCGTACTGGCGCCGCCCGTGTTCGTTCCAGACCCCTGCGAGAAACTGGCAGCCCTTGTAGGGCGAGCTCCTGCGCTTGATCCAAGCAATGACAGTGAGCCTCGCCTCGCTTCCTCCGAGCGAAAGCCCGTCCCCGGCGGATAGATACAGGAACCCTTTGGCAAGATCTCCGTTGGCCTCGAACTCCAGGGAGCGCGGGCCAAAAACGCCTTCGTCAGCCGGGGCTGGCGCGAGGCCGCTGCTTTGAAGGACAAGGGCAGGGGAGGCGAGCGAGCGCAAGGAGGGATCCTGAAAATCCCAGAAGGCGGCGAGCCCGGGCGACTGCAGGATTCTCTCTCGCGCCTGAGCTGCGGAGGAAGATGTTGCGGAAGCGAACACTTAGCCCGGATAAATCACAAGGAGGTGGCTCAGATCGCAGAAGATTTTGACTGTCAGCGGGTGCCGCCGACCAAGGCATATCCACTGTGATCTGGTGCGGGAGGTGGAACCCGCTGGCGGGCAAAAGATTCGCGAGATGGGCTGTTTCATTGTGATTTTTTCGGGTTAGTTTTTCACGTTCGCCCGGATGAGTTGGAGCAGGTAGGCATAGGCGGCATCCATGATGCTGCCGTGATCGGTGCCGGGAACTTCGAAGTGCTGGCAGCGGGTGTTGCCAGCGACGCGCATCGCATCGCACATGAGCTTGTTGTCAGCGGGCCGGCTGTCGATGTCGAGCCCGGTGCCGCCGGTGAGCAGGACCAGCGGAGGAACGTCCTTCGAGACGTGGTTGATGGGCGAGTACTCGTCGATCACGATCTGGCCTTTCGGCATCCCGCGCTCGGCGCAGATCGCACGGTGGGTGACCATTTCCCCGCTGATGGAAATGTATGCGGCGAAATCTCCCGGCCGGCAGCCCTGCTTTTCAAGGAACTTCGGCATCGTCGCCAGGCAGGTCGCCAGGTAGGCCCCGGCCGAATGCCCGCTGACGAAAATCCTGCCGGGATCTCCGTTGTAGGCGGCGATGTTTTTTTTGACCCATGCTGCCGCCGCTGCGGCATCCTCGATGTAGGACGGGCACTTGGCGCGTGGGGAGAGCCGGTAGTTCGGCGTGACGACCACGCACCCGAGGTGCTTGTAGAGCTCCATCTTCGAGTCTTTGGATCCCCCGCTCATCCCTCCGCCATGGAAGTAGATCAGCACCGGCACGTTTTTCTGGTGGGTCGGATAATAGATGTCGAGCTTGCATCGCTCGGCGATATACGGGTCGGCCTGAGCCTCCTTGTCGCCATAGTAGGGGATGTCGCTGGCCAGCCGAAAGTTTTTGACGACGTCCTCGCAGGTGAGGGTTCGGAATTCTTCAGGCTTGAAATCCGGCAGGTCCGGGGTGGGCGGATTTGCGCCGGTGGCGGCCATGGCAAGCAAGGGGAGCGCGAAGGCCAGCGATCCGAGTGTGCGCAGGAGGGCAGGTGGCATGCTCATATCAATGGGAAGTATCATCGTGGCAGGAGGTGTCCGCCTCATCAAAGCGCTGCGGGGGGCTCAGCCGATGGATTTCAGCAGGATGCCAAGCGCGGACGTCATCGCTTCGGCATAGAGGTGCGGATGGCGGATCTGGAAGATGTGGCGGCCGGTTTCCCCGGCCGCGGGCGCCCATGTGGTCTGGCCGTCGTCCGCGCAGGCGATCGTGATCGGGATAAATTCGAAGACCGGATCGGCGACCAGGCCGGCGGGCTTCATCCCGCCATTTGCATCAACTCCGATGCCTGCGGCGTGAAGGATGGATGCCGTGCTCCACATGCTCCGCGCCTTCGCAGAAAAATCCTCGAGGACGGCAGGGTCAACCGGAGCGGTGAGATAGCGGAGGTATTTCGGGTCGGCTGAGCGGCTCAGCATGTAGAGAAAATAGTTGCAGAGCGGGCCGCCGATGTGGCGCAGGATGTCGCCCTGAAGAAACGAATACCATGTCCCGTTCGGGCCGACTTCCCGGACTTCGGTCTGGTGCCAGCACGGGCACCAATAGACCGGGCAGGGGAGGTCGAAGATCGCTGAGTAGGAATCCGGATTCAGCCGCACGTTGTATTCGAGCTCGCCTTCCTTCCCGGGATTTGCGGCCCCGGCATTCAGGTAGATCGCCTTGCACTTGGCCTGAAACAAATCCGGCCGCATCAGCCCGGCCATGGCAACATCCGTGCACGAGCCGACAATATTGACGACGGCCGGGTGCTCGCTCGCTTCCAGCGTTTGGCAGAGCCACTTTGCGGATGCCTGGGCGGGCCTCCCCCTGTCGTCCTGGGAGTCCTTCCGATGCCGCATCGGGAACATGCTCCCGACCACGGCAGGGATCCCGGTGATGCCGGTCAGGCATCCGAGCTGTGCGGCTGCGAGCGTCGCGGGATCCCCCAGCCGGTGGGCCGGCGGGTAGTCGAACATGATGCCGCGCAAATCCAAGTCCCCCCGGGCCGCCAGCGCATACACGGTGGCCAGGTCCCAGTGGTCGTCAGGGTCGCCATGCGGGTGGAAGATATCGGTCTGATGAATGAATGTTGTCATGATTTTGGTGGCAGCGGCGCTGCCAATGGTCGGGGCGGCCGCGTCAAGGATTGGGGGCCTCCAGGTTTTTTGTGTGTTGGGCGTGAGCAGCGGGCGAGCGGAGGATCCTTGCGCCGAATGCTCCGAGGCGAATGTCGGGCTCCGCAGGCTCGCCGGTATCCACATCGCTCCAGCCCCCCGGAGGCAGGGAGACGGCGGATTCGCGGCGCGCGAAGTTCAAGAGGAAAAGAAAGCGCTCGCTCCCGCTCTCCCGGATGTGGGCGGTCACGCCTGGCGGAAGCGGCCCAGGGAGCGCCTGAGGCAGGCGGAGCCGTCCGGCAAGGTGCCCGAAAAAATCGTCCTGAAACCGCTCGTCGTTGCGGGAGGCAACATAATACGCGCGCCCGCTTCCAAAAGAATTGACGGTTAAAGCGGGCGATCCCGCGTAGAAATCCCCGCCATATTCGGCGAGCGCCTCGGCCCCTTCGCAGCGGACGATATCGAGGAAGTGCCGCGCCTCGTAATCCCCGCTCAGCCCGTGGCCTGCGGAATCTCGCGGGATGACAGATCGCCTCGAGGAGTCCGGCAGGGCATCGAACTCCTCGACCCGGATTCCCAGGAGCTCGCTCAGGGGGCCCGGCGCGCCGGTCTGGAAGCAAAGATCCGTTTCGTTGACATATCCGGTCTGGTAGGTCGCCACGACCGTTCCTCCCTTCGCGACGAAGGCTGAGAGGCGTTCGGCCAGCCCCTCCGGCAGAAGATACAGCATCGGGACGAGCACCAGATCGTAGCTGGAAAACTCGCTGCGGGAGCTGACAATATCCACAGCGATCCCCCGCTTCCAAAATGGCAGGTAATGCGAGAGGCATGTCTCCCGGTATTCTTTGTGCTTGTTCTGCGGGGTCCTCGCGCCATCGATTGCCCAGAGGTTCTCCCAATCGAAAATGAGGGCTGCTTTTGCGGGAACCCTGGCGCCGACGATGCCCGGCAATTTTTCCAGCGTTGCGCCCACGGCAGCGACTTCGCGGAAGGTTCTCGTCTGCGCATGGCCCGCATGGTCGATGACGGCCCCATGGAATTTTTCCGCGCCGCCGAGGCCCTTGCGGATCTGGAAGTAGCAGACGGCATCGGAGCCGTGGGCGACCGCCTGGAGGCTGCTCAGGCGGAGCATGCCCGGACGGCGGAGCGGCGAGACATCCCGCCAGTTGATCTGGCTCGGCGTGCATTCCATGAGGAGGAACGGCTTGCCTCCTTTCATGCCCCGGTTCAGATCGAATCGGAATGCCGTCTCGGCGGCCACGGCGGACTCATCCAACCCATCCGGGTCGGCATGCCAATCCGGGTAGCTGTCCCAGCTCACGACATCGATCTCCTCCGCCAGGCGGAAGTAATCGTAGTGCTCGATGGTATGGAAGTTTGTGGTGACGGGGGTCTCTGGCGAATGCTTCCGAAGGGGGACCATCTCTGCGCGAAGGAAATCCGCACACTGCGCGGTCATGAACCGCTTCCAATCGAGGCTGAGCCCGTGAATGCTGCTATCGATGACCTGAACCTCCTCCCACGCCGTGAACGTGTGGCTCCAAAATCGCGACCAGTAGGCGTCGTTGAGCCGGTCCAGCGTCCCGTAGCGCGCGCGCAGCCAGCTCTGAAACGCGCCCATGCAGAGGTCGCAGTAGCAGTAGCCGAGATACTCGTTGGAGACATGCCACATGGCGAGCGGCTGCCTCGCGCCGTAGCGCTGCGCCAGCCGGGTGTTGATCTCGCGCACCTTGCTTCGATAGACCGGCGACGTCAGGCAATGGTTGTGCCGCCACTGCTGCGGATCGCGGCGGCCATTCTCCCCGACCCTCCTGACCTCCGGGTAGGCGTGCGCCAGCCAGTTGGGCTTCCCCCCGCTCGGCGTCGCCAGGATAACCCGGATGCCGCTCTTCTCCGCGCGCTCAAAGACATCGTCCAGCCACCCGAATTCAAACCTTCCCTCCTCCGGCTCCAGCGCGGCCCACGCGAAGACCCCCACCGTGATCGTGTTGATGTTTGCGGCCCTCATCAAAACGAAATCCTCTGCGAGGATCTCCGGATGCCCGAGCCATTGGTCGGGGTTGTAATCTCCGCCGTGAAAAATCAGAGGTTGGGAAGAAGGTTTCATTTTTCAAACAGGGACGAGACCAGGAGCGTCTGCCGGAGAGGGGCGCTGCCGGCCTTATTCATGGGGCCGCGTCGAACCGGCACCTTTCTTTGATGATCCGGGGGAGGGCGAAGATATTTTCGTCCGGAGTGCCACCCATGAGGTCGCTCGAGGAGAGGATGATGCGCTCGCCAAACCACTCGTGGAGCTTCTGAACATGATTTTCGATCCATGGGATGTCGTTGTTCGGGATTCCCTGGGTGTTGTCGAGCCCGCCGTAGAAGAGCAGCCGGCTGCGGTATTTCGCGGCGAAGCTCTCGAGGTCGTTGCACGAGGCCTGCAGCGGGTGCATTCCGTCGAAGCCGCAGTCGATCACCATCTCTACGAGGGCATCGGGCAAAACCCCGTCGGTGTGGAAGAAGACCTTCTTTCCGCGCCTGTGCGCGATCTCCACAAGGCGGCGGTTGTATTTGAAGACATGCTCCTTGAGAAATTCCGGCGAGACCATCAGCGCGTTCTCGGTCGAAACATCGTCCCCGACGATCAGCAGGTCGATCTCGCGGCTGCAGATTTCATCCACCATATTTTCGAGCGTCCCGATGATCGATTCCTGCATCCGCCGGACATGGCCCGGCTCGTCGTAGACATCCATCAGAAAATTCTCGGATCCCCGGAAGGTATCCATGCAGGAATGGAAGATCGATGGGAACATGACCGCGATCCCGTAGCGCTCGCCGTGGAGCGCGATGTGGCGGTCGAGATCGACAAACCATTCGCTCTCCCGCCCGGTGGGAAACGGATAGCTGTCGAGCTCGCTCCAGTCGTTGATGAGCACCCCGTCAATCCACGTCACGTCCCCGTGCTTCACGTATTTCACAAGCGGCCAGCGCACCCAGAACGAGAGGTGGCGCATGTCGTCATCCAGCAGGCGCGCGTGGAAATCTTCGCCGTATTTCGCGCGCATGCGCTGCGCGATATCCGGCCCGATGCTGATCCGGTAGGGCGTCCGCTCAGGAGTTCCGCCCGAAAGCACGATCCGGACATTTTCTTTTGATGTTTTCATGGTGTATATTTAAAAAATGAATGGGCTGGACAAGCCAAGCCAATAGAGGATACTTTGAAATGAATTGCAAGAGAATCGTGAACCTTCCCGCAATAAAAGCCAGCACGGCCTTCACGCTCATCGAGCTTCTGGTGGTTGTGGCGATCATCGGGGCTCTTGCCACCATGGCGATCCCTGCGATCAGCAGATCCTTCAACCAGGCGATTGACGCCAAGACGCTGGGCCGCATGCGGAAACTCGGCGCGGGCTACCTGCTTTACATGGCGGATCACGATAATACAGTCCCGTTGGTGCCTTCGACGAACTCGCTATCCGACGCAGCGAACCAGTATGGCACACAAGAATTGGTCGCGCCTTATGTCGATTTGCCGGGAAGCGTCCCTCTTGATCCAATCCGATTTACCAGCACTGTCTGGTGGGATGCCTTTGCCGAGAGGAATGGCACTCGCACACCTGGCGGAGATCTTTATTATGGGGGCAGCCCCCGGAACAAGACAGCCGGCATGGATTGGAACCACAGTGCATTTACCACCTACACAGATACAGACGGTGCCACAAAGACGGGGTTCAACCGGTTGTCCCAAATCGCCACTCTGTCAAAAACGGCGATCATATTGGGCCGCCGGGATGATGGGGCCAACGCATACAATAGTTGGTCGGATGGCAGGAAAGCTTCCGCTACGAATCCGAAGAGCCTAGGAGCAAGGCGGATGATCTTCTTTTTTGACGGCCATACCGAGACGTGGACCATCAATGCCAGCAATTACAATTGCGAGTGGGTGCATAGCTGGGCGAACTGAGAGGCGCCGCTGCAGGCCCGGCCCTGGGGGCGGCTGACTGGGCCCTGTCCGGCTCCGCGCGCCACCCCGCTAAAGGTCTCTGCCCCGTTGAGCGGAGACCGGAGAAAATGGTTCTCTCCGCCGCGCACGCAAAACTCTTCCATTTTCGTCTTTGCGCTCTCGAATATGCTGATATGATAGGCTGATTCATGAAATGGAATCCCGTAAAATTGGCTCCGGCAGTCCTTGTTCGAGGAAGCACGAAGTCCCCCGCATTCCTCCACCTGTTTCTTGCTGCCGGGCTCATCTTGGCGACCGCCCACGCCGGATCCAGCCAGACCCTCTACGTCGCGAACCGGACAGCGAACAGGATCGAGACCTACAACCCCACGACTGGTGACCTGATCAACAATTCGTTCGTCACTGGCCTCGATACCCCGGGGGGCGTGACGGTAGACCCAGGCAATAATATTCTTTATGTTGCGAATTCTGGTGCCAACAACGTCAAAGCTTACAATGCGTCTACCGGCGTGGCCATTTCCGGGTTTTCTCTCAGTTTATCCGGAGCGATCGATGTGAGGGTCAGCGGATCGACGCTATTTGTTTCCAGCAACAGCAATAACACAATTGGAACTTACAATGCGGTGACCGGAGATGTGATCGCCGCGAGCTTCATCGCAGGTTTCAATGCAAGCGAGGGCATCACTCTGAACGGCGGCGATATTTTCGTTGTCGACAGTGGCAACTCACTTGTAGGCAGGTATAACGCAACGAGCGGAGCGACAGTGAGTGCTTCCTTCATATCGACTTTTGCCTCTCCCGCCTTTATTACAAGTTCGGGAAGCGTGCTTTATGTGACGGATAGCATCTCCAACACAATCGGTTCCTACAACGCTACCACCGGAGCCGAGATCAACGCGAATTTCATCAACTTGAGCCAAGCCTTCGGCGTGACGTATGACAGCAATGTTCTCTACGCTACGGGGGGTGGTTCGATCCGCGCATACAATGCGACGACCGGGGGTGCGCTTGGCGGGTTCACTCCCGTTGTGACGGGCAACAACTATGGCGGCCTCGCCGTGATCCCCGAGCCGGGCACCGTCGGGTTCGTCGCCATCGGGGCTTGGTAGTAGCAGCATTTGCCTTCCTCAAGCGCCGTAAGGAGGCCTGAGAGGTCCTGGCGCCGATTCGGCAGCACCGTAAAGCGGGGAAAACTGCTTTCGGCAAGCCCGAAGATGTGGCCTCCGAAGTGGAGGGTGCAGGACAAATTTCTTCGAGGAATCCTCGAAGGGGATGAACTCACTCAGCCCAGGGTTGCGAAGCTACCCTGGGTATTGTACCAATCGCGATCAAACCCCACCGGGGTTTTATCCCGTTTCCATGTCCCAATCCTTGTCCAGCGTCTTTTTGCACATTGTCTTCTCCA
>Ga0194058_10001596_pt1 | contig 11265 bp, 7 predicted proteins | sample SepL4417m_MetaG_FD_155490 | JGI IMG/M metagenome (GOLD analysis project Ga0194058, IMG submission 155490) | Anoxic zone freshwater microbial communities from boreal shield lake in IISD Experimental Lakes Area, Ontario, Canada - Sep2016-L442-17m | ecosystem: Environmental > Aquatic > Freshwater >... | reverse complement strand
GGGAATGGTTGAACGACTAACTGAAATTCCCACTTGCTCCAAAATTTGTTCCGCTTCTCGTCCACCAATTCCCCGCACGCCTAAATTTAAAATAAATAAATGATTATCTGTTCCGCCGGAAATAATTTCATAGCCCAATTTAACAAATTCCGCTGCCATAGCTTGGGCATTTTTAATTACTTGCGTTGCATATTTTTTGAAACTCGGTTTTAACACTTCTCCAAAAGCCACAGCTTTTGCCGCAGTTGTATGATTGTGCGGACCACCTTGCATTCCGGGAAAAACTGCTCGATCAATTTGTTTGGCAAATTTTTCTTGACACATAATCACTGCACCTCTTGGACCACGCAAAGTTTTATGTGTCGTTGTCGAAACAACATCAAAATACGGCACGGGATTTTCCAAGAGTCCGGCCGCAATCAGTCCGGCTGTGTGTGCGATATCCGCAAATGTATAAGCGCCCACTTCGTCCGCAATTTTTTTAAACTCTTTCCAATTAATTTCTCGTGAGTAAGCACTATAACCCGCCACAATCATTTTTGGTTTTTCTTTTTTAGCAATTCTTCGCACTTCCGCCATATCAATATAGCCAGTTTTAGGATCAACGCCATATTGCACGAAATTATAGAGCATGCCAGAAAAATTAACGGGATGACCATGCGAAAGATGCCCACCATGATCAAGTTTTAATCCCAACACTTTATCTCCCGGTTTTAAAAAAGCAAAATAAACGGCAGCGTTGGCTGGCGAACCCGATAGCGGTTGCACATTAGCATGTTGTGCGCCAAAAATTTTTTTAAGTCGTTCGACTGCCAGAATTTCCATCTCATCAATAATTTGATTGCCCCCATAATAGCGATGTCCCGGAGTTCCTTCGCTATATTTATTTGTTAATACCGATCCTTGTGCTTCAAGTATTGCTCGAGAAACATAATTTTCTGAAGCAATTAATTCTAACTCTTCTCTCTGTCTTTTTTCTTCGCACAAAATAATCTTGGCGACTTTCGCATCTTCTTTTTTGAGAAATTTATTTTGCATAATTTTTTTAATTAGATTAATAAAGTTATTTAAATTATATTAATTTGCGATTTCCCAATATCCGCCCTTATCTGGTCCGCTTCTTTTAATGACTTCCCTATTTTTTAAAACCTTAATATTATAATCAACTGTTTTTTTTGAAAGCTTACCAACTTTCATCATTTCTTCTTTTGAGATATAATTATTTTTTTTAATCAAATTAACAATAATTACTTGATTTTCGCTCAACTTTTCTACTCCCTTTTCTACTCCCTTTTCTACTCCCTTTTCTACTCCCTTAGTATATTTTTCTAGTCTTTGCTCAATGCTCATTTTCTGCAAATCTGGTCTTTTAAAAATAATTTCAAATCCAAGGTTATCATCTACTTTAACTATTGGGTGAGGCAATAGATATGTTTCCATCATTTGATTAATTCTCATTAAGCCAGAACCGATTTCTTCGACCAAATCCATTCTTTGCATAAGACCAAACAAGAGATTATTTCGAGGAAAACTCCGCTTGTATAAATCTTCAATCTTAATGTTACCAACTAAACTTCCCGGATTATTAATTTCCACTCGATCAGAAAAAATATGAATCTGGATCTTAGAAGTCGAAAAATAATCACGGTGAGCAATAGCATTTAAAATTGCTTCGCGAATAGCCTTTTCCGGTATCTCCAATTTTTCAATCCTCGCTCCTCCAGTAATAATATACTCAGTATTTAAACGATAAGTTAAAAATTTATAGGCTTCTTCAAAATTAGTGAATAAATCAGCATCAAATTTTTTACTGTCAATAATTTTAACCTTATCATTGCCCTGAAAAGCTGAACAGATAATTGTCGCACTTCCAATGTATCTTGTCGCTTCTTTGCAAAAAAGAAGCACCCCAGCATTTTTCAAATTTCCGTCATCCAATAATTTTAAATTACGCAGTATCTCTGTTCGAATCAAAGTATTATCAATCCCAGACATTTTTAGGAAATTTTGAAAAGCATTTTCACTAAAATCTTTCGCAAAATCAAACTTAGAATTAGACATTTCATCAAAACGAACTAAGCCCTCTTTAATGAAAAAACTTCTAATCTCATCTCGCGAGAGTTGTTGACTATTTGCGCCTTGGCGCATATAAAATTTTCCTCCGGTTGAATATGGTTTCTTTCCTCCTTCGCTCACATCAATAATCACAACGCCCTTAAATTCACTGATTTCAATTGAAAAGCTTGGATCAAATTTTCTGACAAGATCTTGAATTTCTGATTTCATTCGATTGCTTAAAATAACTGGTTTTATCTTTCCCCCATCCGTAACTCCAATTAAAATTTTGCCACCATTAGCGTTAGCCATAGCACAAATTTCTTTAGCCATATTAGAAGTATAGCCTTCCTTAAATTCAAGATTAAATCCCTCGCCTTCTTGAATTAAAAATTTAAGTTCTTTGTTGTTCATAGTTATTTAAAATACAACACCACCGAAGTTAAAACTAAAAATGCCATAAAAACAACCGACAGCCAACCGAAAAATTTCACCCAAAGCGGATGCGTTTCTTTGCCCATAATTTTTTTGTCATTACCCACAACCATTATAACAATCAGAAGTGGAAAGGCAATGATGCCGTTGAGAAAAGCGGAATAATATAATGCTGTGATGGGATTGATTTGAAAAAAATTCAGGCCCAATCCAACCAAAATTGAAATCGCAATCACGGCATAAAAACCTTTAGCTTGAGAAAATTTTAAATCTAATCCTTCATGCCACTTCATTATTTCTGCCAAAGCATAGGCTCCTGATCCAGCTAAAACTGGCACAGCCAAAAGTCCGGTGCCAATAATTCCGATGGCAAAAAGTAAATAAGCATAATCTCCGGCCAATGGTCGTAAAGCTTGCGCGGCTTGTTCGGCGGATTCGATATTCGTAATACCGTTAGCAAAAAAAACTTGAGCGGCGGTGAGCACGATAAAGAAAAAAACGATATTCGCCAAAATCATTCCCGTTCCAACATCAGTTCGCATTCGTGCAATCTTAGTGTGCATATTATCCTCCGTTCCCCTTTTAAGAAAGCTATGCAATTTTTTATGTAATTTATTTTCTTCCACTTCTTCGGATGCTTGCCAGAAAAAAAGATAGGGTGTAATTGTTGTGCCAAAAACGGCAATCATTGCAAAAACATATTCCTCACTGAATTTAATTCCTGGCAAAAATGTCCAGCGAAAAACAGTTAGCCATTCAGGATGAATTAAAATTCCCGCAACGACATAAGCCAATACCGAAAAGGCCAACCATTTCAAGAATTTAACATAAAAATGATAACCAATAAACACTTCCATCACAATAGACAATAGTGCGAAAAAAATTGCCGCAACATAAAAATTTATTTTAGTTAACATGGTCAATGTTGCTGCCATCGCTCCCAAATCGGCACCGATATTCACGACATTTGCAATAATCAGCAATATCACAACAACAAGCACAATCTTTTTTCTGTAATGTTTTTGCAAAACTCCGGCCAGTCCACGATTAGTCACAATGCCAATCCGCGCACAAGCTTCTTGCACGGCGAGCATTACAGGCAAAAGCCAAATCGCCATCCAAAGAATAGAAAAACCGAATTTCGCTCCCACCGAAGAATATGTCCCGATACCAGATGGATCATCATCAGAGGCACCAGTGATTAAGCCCGGTCCTAACGCACGAAAAAAATAGGTCATTTTTTTTCGCGGATTTTTGAATATTTTTTTTGCCAAAAGCACTTCCGAATGTGCGATTTGCAAAGTACCATCAATTGTTTTGGTCGCCTCAATTTCACCCCAAAGAATTAACTTGCGTGCTAAAATTAACGGGATGCCCAGCTCATGGCGAAATTCTGAAAGGGTAAAAAATTTTTCAGTATTTAATGCTTGATCTTTATTTTGCGCTTGCTTTTGATTTTCTTTTTTCATGTTTTTTTAGATAAATTTATGCAAAACTTTTTCGGCTGATTTTAAATCATCGGGATTGCCAATTGCATGCCAAGCTGTCGCTTTTTCAATTTTTATATCATAGTCGTTAGACATTTTTGCCAGTGTTTGTGGCAAACCAAATTCACCATCACCGATTGGCACAAGTTCATAATCAAAAAATTTTTTATTTAACATATACACTGCCGTATTGGCTAATTTATCTTTGGATTTTTTTGGTTTTTCAACCACTTCAATCATATGACCATGCTTGTTGGTTTTAATAATCCCAAATTTAGTCACATCTTCCACTTCATGCCCCAAAATTGCTAAATCATGTTTTAGCATTTTTTTTAAATCTTTTTTGCAATAAAGATCATCGCCCATTATCACCAAGAATTTATCCTTGAGAATACTACGAGCCAAATGTAACGCTCCACCGGTACCATTCATGCAATCCTGATAGACATATACAATTCGTCGCCCAGCAAAATATCTTTTAAAATGTCGAATAATATAATCGCCACAATAACCAATTACAAAAATAATTTCGTCAATTTCTTTTGGTAGCATATTTATTTTATGCTCCAAGATTGGTTTGCCTTTTAATTTAAGCATTGGCTTCGGAATTTCATCCGTCAAATTTTTCATGCGTTTTCCTCTGCCAGCCGCCAAGATTACTGCCTGCATAATGATAAATTATAATTTTTAGATAACAATATTCAAGAGCTTGCCTTTAATAAAAATAATTTTTTTGATGTCTTTTTCTTCCAGATATTTTTTTATTTTTTCACTTTCTAGCGCTATTTTTTTGACTTCTTCCTCGGAAATATCCGCACTCACTTTTATCGTATCGCGAATTTTGCCATTAACTTGAATTACTAGATTAATTTCCATGTCCACTAAATATTTTTCATCCGCCTCTGGCCATTTTTCTCGAAAAATAGATTCGCTGTGTCCCAGTTTTTCCCAAAGTTCTTCGGAAATATGCGGCGCAAATGGAGCGAGTAATAATAAAAATGATTCTAAATGTGTTCGTAGAATATCTTTTTCTTTTTCTAGCGCATTAACCAAAATCATCAACTGACTAATTGCTGTATTATAATGCATCGCCTCAATATCAGCGCTTATTTTTTTGATTGTTTTGTGAATTAAATTATTTATTTTATTATTCGCCAACTTTTGATCACTGATTTTCGCCGGCATCTTCCAGATCTTTTCAAAAAATCGACTAATGCCCACAATGCCTCTGGTTTGCCAAGGCTTCATATCCTCCAGCGGTCCCATAAACATTTCGAAACAACGCAAAGCATCGGCACCATATTGAATCGTAACATCATCAGGATTAACCACATTGCCTTTTGATTTTGACATTTTAGTTCCATCTTCTGCTAAAATCGTGCCTTGATGTCTGAGCTTTAAAAATGGTTCATCAAATTCCAGATAACCCAAATTATGCAAAACTTTTGTGAAAAATCTGGCATAAAGTAAATGCAAAACAGAATGCTCTGCCCCGCCGACATATAAATCAACTGGTAACCATTTTTTAAGTAATTCCTTTGAAGCAAATTCCTTTGCATTTTGCGGATCAGCATAACGCAAATAATACCAAGAAGAACAAACAAAAGTGTCCATTGTGTCAGATTCTCTTTTGGCTTTCAATCCGCAGTTAGGACAAGTAACGGCTTGAAATTTTTTAGAATATTTTAATGGCGATTCTCCGGTTGGTTTAAAATCAACATCATCCGGCAATTCCACTGGCAAATCAATTTCTGGCACTGGCACTTCTCCGCATTTTTCACAATAAATTATGGGAATTGGTGCGCCCCAATAGCGTTGTCGAGAAACTAACCAATCACGCAAGCGATAATTGATTTTTTTCTCCCCTAGTTTTTTTTCTGCCAACCATGTGGTTAATTTTTTTCTGGCCTCAACAGATTTCAAACCAGAATAATTTTCAGAATTTATTAAAATTCCATCTTCCGTAAACGCTTCGTCGCTAATATTTCCACCGGAAATAACTTCTCTGATTTCTAGCTTATATTTTTTAGCAAATTCAAAATCTCGCAAATCATGTGCTGGCACAGCCATCACCGCTCCAGTTCCATATTGCGCTAAAACATAATCCGCCACAAACAATGGCAATTTTTCACCATTAAACGGATTGATAATTTTTATGCCTTGCAATTCTATGCCAGTTTTTATCTTCGCTTCCATGCGATCCAAATCAGTTTTCTTTTTTGTTGCTTGAAGATATTTTTCTACTTCCGTCCAGTTTTCAATCTGCTCTTTCAGCTCTTGAATAATTTTATGCTCTGGCGCTGTAACAACATAAGTCATACCAAAAACCGTATCAACTCTGGTTGTATAAACTGCAAATTCTTTTTCTGAATTTTCAATTTTTATTAAAAATTCGGCGCCCTCTGATTTGCCAATCCAATTTTTTTGTAGTCGCTTAGTCGCTTCTGGCCAATCAACTTCATCCAATCCCGCAATCAACCCCGTAGTTTCATTATTATCTTCAATAAAATTAGTAATTCTGAAAAACCATTGCTCAAGATCTTTTTGCACGACTTCGCTCTCACATCTTTCACATTTTCCATTTTCCGCTTGTTCATTTGCCAAGACAGTTTGACATTTTGGACACCAATTTACTTTGGCTTTTTTCTTATACGCTAAATTATTTTTATACAATAGAAGAAAGAACCACTGCGTCCATTTGTAATATTCCGGCAAAGACGAATTAACTTCTCGACTCCAATCATAAGAAAATCCGAGTGAATCAATTTGCTTTTTAAACACGGCGATCGCATCTTCAATTGTTTTCTTAGGATGAACACCAGTTTTGATGGCAAAATTTTCCGCCGGAAGTCCGAAAGCATCAAAACCTTGTGGATGCAAAACATTATAGCCTTTCATGCGAAGATAGCGGGCATAAATATCTGTTGCTGTATAACTTTCCACATGCCCAACATGCAATCCTGTGCCAGATGGATAAGGAAACATATCCAAAATAAACCGCTTTTCTTTCTCAGAATTATCATCAGCATAAACTAGCTCGGGCTTTTTCTTCCAGTTTTCCTGCCATTTTTTTTCTATTTCTTGCGGATTGTATTTTTCCATAATATTGCCTTTTACGGATTACTGCTTGCTTACATTCTTACTGTAACCTATTTTTATTTTTATTTCAAATACCCGTCTTGATTAAAAATCTCCAACATTTTCCTCGCAGTTTTCTCCCAGGAAAAAATTTTAAGTTGTGTTTTTGCTTTTTCCAATAACTGCACATTTAATTTATTCTCCGTTAAAATTTCAACCAACCTATTTGATAAATCATTGACATCATTTGGTGCAAAAAACAAAACAGCATTTCCTGCCACTTCTTTGTGAACTGGAATTTGAGAAACTACACAAGGAATATTAGCCGAAAAAGCTTCCAAAATTGGAATGCCAAACCCTTCATAGAGTGAAGGAAAACAAAAACAACTTGCCAAAAGCATTACAGCTTTTTTATCCTCTTCCAGAATAAACCCAGGAAAAACCACATCGCTTGCATTTAATTTACCAGCGTTGATTGTTTTATTGATTTGCAAGTCATAGTTATGTCCCCTGCCACCAGCCAAAACTAATTTTATTTTCGGAATTTGATTTTTAATTTTAACATACGCCTCAATAAGCACAGGAATATTTTTTCTCGGTTGCAATGTTCCTAGATACAAAATAAATTTATCCGGCAGTTGATATTTTTGCTTTATTTCTTCTAATTCACTTTTTGTAAAAGTTTGTTTCAGAAAATTATCTGCCACGGCGTTATAAATATAGGCGACTTTTTTGGGATTTATTTTATAATACTTAATAATTTCATCGCGCGTAAATTGTGAAACGGCAATAATTTTATCGGCTCTTCGCAGTGCCAGCGGAATAAGCAAACGCAAGAAGAATAAATCGCCAAACTTAATCATTTGGGGAAAAACACGAAAAGAAATGTCATGAATAATCGTCAAAATTTTAATTCTCTTTGGCACAAAAAACGGCGTAATGTATTGTGTCAAATATATAGCTGGCGGATTTTTTCGCAAATAATTTGGCAAAGTCCAAAAATTCCAACTGAATTTATTTTTTGTTTTTAAAGTTATTATCTCAAAATTACTTTTATTTTCCAGCCCCAAATCGTATTTTATTTTTTTTAAAATTTCCCGATCCAAAATGTCAGTGAGCAGTTGATAATTATTTTTTTCATCAATCAACGCTAAATTTTTAACCAAATTAAAAAACACCACTTCATCACCAGTTCTTTTTTTGCCAATATTGCGAATGTCGATGCTGATTTTCATAATCTTAGTTTCTCTATTTTTAACCCACTCACAATCCCCAACCACACCCAGAAAAATCCTAGCATAATTCCGGCGTTAAATAAATTAAAAACGATTATGCCTGTCCATGAGATAAGCACGAACAAAGCGAATGTTTTTTGTTCCAAATCAACTTCTCGATAAAATGCTATAATTGCACGAACAAAAATTGTAATAAAAATAATTATCAAACTCACAAAACCAATAATGCCACTGCCCAGATAAGTTTCCAGGAATATATTGCTGGAATTAAGATTGATACCGCGAGCATCTTTTCCCAAAACGGTTGCAATATTTTCCCAACCAATTCCCATGATCGGATGTGCTTTAATTTGCGACCAACTTTTGCGATAGACTTCGGCACGCACACCTACATTTGGATCGTCTCGCTTAATTTCTGTCACAAACCGCCCTTGTTTTTTTTCCGTTTCAATTTCTTCTAAGTTAATCTGACGACAATTAAAAATATTCAACTCTTCCAGTGCTAAAATTTTTTCTGGTAATGCAATATTATTTTGACAACTAATTGTAATTTTTTGCAATCCGCCAGTGCTCACGGCCCGATCAAAAAGTTGAAAAGTGGTTAGTTGAAAAAAATAAACTATTCCGAGACTAATAAAAAATGCTGAAATTATTCCTAACTTTATTTTCACAATAACTTTCCATTGCCAGCCATAAAAAATAGCTATTAAAAATAAAATTGTCATAGCAATTGCTCCCAACCAAGCACTGCGAGCAACAGAAATAATCAAAAGAGTGAAAGCTAAAATTAAATAAACATAAATTACTGCCAAGCTTGTTTGCTTTTTTAATTTGTTTTCTTCATCCCCTTTTTGAATAAAAAAATAAATTAAAGCATAAAGGCTGGCGAGAATTAAAATTAAATATAGCCCCAGCCAATCTGGCTCAGTGAGTGTGCTATTTGGTCTGCCGGGCATAACGGCAAAAGAATTTAATTTATGCGCAAAGCGATTGTTTTGCCAAAAGCCATATAACATAATAACTAGCGATGAACCCAAGAAAAATGGCAAACTTTTTTTCAGATCAACCGTATTCTGAATATAATTTCTCGTCAGCAAAAATAATATCGCAAAAGAAAAAAGAATTAACGCAAATTTAATTCCTGCTAGAACATTTTGCGAATTAATAATATTCAATAATCCCGCTAGCGGAATTAGGAAAACTAAATAATCCAGCCAGTTTGGTTGAACTAATTTAAAATATAATTTTTTGGTCAGAAACTTAATTGCGATTGCCAAGAAAAGCAACCCACCAATAAGTTGATATGGTCGCAGAATAATTCCCAAACTTTCTGGAGCAAGATTGATGTTTTCCAGTGCAATTGTTCCCACAAAAAACATGAACGCCCAGCCTGGTCGATATAGCGCAAGTGCCAAAACTAAAAATGCAAAAAAAACAAAATCCCCCGTTCGCATTGGCAAGACGCCCAAATTATTAAATAAAATCAAAAAACAAACCAAAAAAAGATTAGTTATAACTAAATATGTTTTAGTGTCGTTGAATTTATTTATTTGTTGTTTAAGATATGCTAGCATAAAACTTCTTCACAAATTTATCCCAAGAAAAAAATTTAGATCGTTCACGGCCTCTTTGCGACATTGTGTCGCGTAAATGCTTATCCGTCAAGACTTTTTTCATAACCAGCGAAATTTCTTTTGTATCATCAGCATGACAATAGAGCACACTATCCAATCCTACTTCTGGCAAAGAAGAATTTTTGGCAGTAATAACTGGCGTTCCTTGACTCATGGCTTCGAGCACCGGCATGCCAAAACCTTCATAATGTGATGGGTAAATAAAAAATAAAGCGTTTTTGAAAAGAGCTGGCAGATTTTCTTGTGGCACTGCTCCCAAAAATTTAATTTGTTTTGTCAGATTAAGTTCTTTGACTAATTTTTCTGCATCAATTGCAAGCGATAAATTTGGCAAAGGTTTTCCGTAAATCACTAATTTTGGCATTTCAGAAATGAAAGATAGATTTTTATTTTTTTCCCAAAGCAATTTATAGGCACGAATTACGCCATCAATATTTTTGCGAATCTCCATTCCCCCGCCAGCAAAAATATAGCCAGAATTTAGTTTATATTTTTTCAAAACTTTTTTATTTTTTTCTATTGAAGCTAATTTTTTATAAATTTCATCCACGCTAATATAATTTAAGGAAATTTTATCGGCTGGAATTTGCAAATACTGAATTAGATCTTTTTCTGTTCGGCGAGAAACTGTAAAAATTTTATCAGCACTGACAATCGCTTTTTCCGTCAATGCTTGATAGTGTTTTTTTCTGGCATTGTCCAAATATTTTGGAAAAAGACTCGGAATAATATCATGCACGAGCATTAGGTGTTTTATGTTTGTATTTATTTTTAGGATAGTTGGACATTGATAGAGACTAAAAAAAATATCGCAACCATCTTTTTTAATTTGTTGTGGCAAAAGATATTTTTCCCACCAAATTTTGCGAACTAAATCATCTCGCCGATAAACGGGCAAAAGAATTTTTTTTTGAAAATTTTTCGGCAAACAAAAACCCTTCGGTAAATCTTCTTCCAAATATAAAATAAATTCTATTTTATTTTTCTGTTTTATTTTTTTAGCTTCTTCGGCAATCAATTTTTTGAGAAAATTAATTGTTACTTGCCCAATACCTGAATTGGCTTTGCGACAAAAAGAAGCGTTGATTCCAATTTTCATAATGACTTTACAATTTATAACACACTCATTAGTAATAGATTAGCATAAAATGCAACAACTGCAAAATTTTTTATCCCGCTTTATCTTTATTCATTGTCCTGCTAGAATAGAAGAAAGCTATGTTAGAAAAAAAGACTCAATTCATCGTCAGTGTTACCCCTCTTATTAAGATTCCGCTTGGTCGTGATCAATTTTTTTATTATCTTTCAGCTGAAAAGTTGCCAACTGGTTCGCTTGTAAGC
>Ga0194058_10001592_pt1 | contig 11275 bp, 8 predicted proteins | sample SepL4417m_MetaG_FD_155490 | JGI IMG/M metagenome (GOLD analysis project Ga0194058, IMG submission 155490) | Anoxic zone freshwater microbial communities from boreal shield lake in IISD Experimental Lakes Area, Ontario, Canada - Sep2016-L442-17m | ecosystem: Environmental > Aquatic > Freshwater >... | reverse complement strand
CCGTGATCGGCCGACTCTCCCTTGATGACATTCCCGCCGGGGTCGATAGTGCGGCCGCCGAAGCGGGGCGTATCAAGCGGTTCCGTGAGGAGACTCGCGACGCTCGCATCGCGATCGCTCAGGAAGCCGAGGCACGGTACGGCCGTTCGATCGCCTGGGGTGCGGCGGCGGGGGAGAGTCAGCAACTCTTCGCCAACCTCGCGGTTCCAGCGATGACACGACTGCGTGGGGCTCTTGAGCGCGCGTTGGAGGCCGCTCGAGTGGGTTGCCGCGAGGACGCCGATCCCGACGCCTCACTCACCGACGACATCGCCCGACTGCTCGGACAGCCCTGGGACGACGAGCTCGAACCGTTCCGAATCGCTGGCGAGGGCAGCCCGGTGCGCTGGCTGCACCGGGTGGTCAGCTGAGGCGCTGCGGGTGGGCGTACACCGTGCCGCGGCCGTCGCGCGCGAACGCAACGAGGGTGATGCCGGCACGATCGGCGAGATCGACGGCGAGGGTTGAGGGTGCTGACACGGTGACGACGATCGGAATCGCTGACATCGCGGCCTTCTGAACGATCTCGAAGGAGGCACGGCTGGACACGACCAGGGCAGTGGGCATGGCCCCGTTCATCAACGACCAGCCGGTCACCTTGTCGACGGCGTTGTGGCGCCCGATGTCCTCTCGCACCGCGAGCAGGTCACCCGCGGCCGTCGCCAGGGCGGCACCGTGCAGGCCTCCCGTTCGGGCGAAGACCCGTTGGGCGTCGCGGAGCCGGTCGGTGAGGCCGAGGAGCACGCCCGTGGGCATCGTGCCCGTACGCGTCGGCAGTGCCTCCACCCGCTCGAGCACGCGGTCGAGGGACTCGCTGCCACAGATACCGCACGCGCCGGTGATGTCGGTGGTCCGCGCCAGCGACGCCAGCCGCGGCAGGGCCGAGGTGGCCAGATCGGCGGTCACGACGTTGCCGCGGGCCTCGGGCAGGAGGGAGGGGTCCGTGCAGGCACGCACGGCTGTCAGGTCGTCCGCCTGGCGAACGATGCCCTCCCCGCGCAGCCACCCCGCGGCGAGCTCGAGGTCGGCCCCGGGAGTGCGCATGGTGACCACCGAGCGCAGGGTGTGGCTGCCGTCACCCACCCGGATCTCGAGTGGCTCCTCAGCCGCCAGTTCATCGATAACTGCGGCACCGGTGTCGAGCCGCGTCCCGCGGGCGCGGCGATGTGTTGAGGCCACAGGCCCAGCGTACGGGATGGTGGAAAGGTGCGGCGCCCTTGCGGCACGATGGTCGGTCGGTGTGCCCAGACGTGGCCTGGGGCCTCACGGAGGCCGCGGCGTCAGGTGAGGTGCTGCCGAGCGACGTGGCTGCTGCGGGCTTGGACTCGGCCCAGGCGGCCCTCGGCCGGTCCTAGGTCCCAGTCCGCCACACGGCGTCTGTGATGGCCCCTAGGGACTAGGGGCGCGGCAGTTTCTTGTGCAAGGGGTTGGCCGTCACCCTCTGCTGCGTGCTCGGCCCCCCGTGCGAGGGGATGGACGTCACGACGTCAGGGCGATCGCTGGTGGCCGTGGTGGCTTCGATGAGTCGGCGTGACATCGGGTCGCCCCCGGTCGCGAGCATCGGTGAGGAGTACACCCGTCGTGCGGCCCCGCCGCACTGGGGGCAGTCGATCGTCGGAGAGGCGTCCCCCATCGGCAGGCGCACCTCGGCCATGCCGTCCTCGTCGCACAGGTACTGGTAGGTGACCACGTTCTTCCTCTCCTCGCGGGGCCGGATAGTGGCCGGCCCGCGCCTACGGTTGGGTGAGGGGGCGGCCCCTCGTGCGTGGGCGCCGCCCCCTCAGCTCAGGACTTCACATCAGGTTCCATCACCACGGGTAGGGCGCCCACACACCGTCCTTGTGGTCCGACCACTTGGACATGGGGACGTCCATCCCTCCGGACACCTTGCCGGGGCCACTGGACGACGGCGTGATGTCGATGTCGAAGATGGCCGTCGGCAGGTAGACCGTCGAGCATGCGTTCGGGATGTCCACGACACCGGACAGGCGTCCCTCAATGGGGGCCGAGCCGAGGATCATGTACGCCTGGATGGGGCTGTACCCGAACTTGGTGAGGTAGTCGATCGCGTGCATGCAGGCCCGCTGGTACGCCAGGAACGGGTCGAGGTAGCGCTGCTCGCCATCGAACGTGACCGAGGTGCCGGAGAAGGCCAGCCACTCGCTGTACTGCGGGTCGACGATGCCCGGCATGAAGATCGCGTTCTCGGACACCCCGTACTTGGACATGCCGTCCTTGATGACGTCAACACCAAGCACCATGTAGCCACCCATCTCGATGGCGCCGCAGAAGGTGATCTCACCGTCGCCCTGAGAGAAGTGCAGGTCGCCGAACGACAGGTTCGCGCCGTCGACGAACACCGGGTAGAACACCCGGCTACCCTTGGTAAAGTTCTTGATGTCCTGGTTGCCACCGTTCTCGCGCGGCGGAGCCGTGCGAGCTCCCTCGGAGGCCGCCTTGGTGTAGGCGTCGCCCGACAGCGAGCCGAGGATGGCACTGTCCGGGTTCGGAGGCAGGGCCAGCGGGGGAACGCGGTCAGGGTCGGTGGCGATGAGCGCAGTCTCACGGGCGGTCCACTTTGCCAGCAGATCGTGTGAGGGTGCTGTTCCCATGAGCCCTGGGTGCTGGATTCCGGTGTAGGAGACCCCAGGGATGTGACGCGACGTCGCCACCCCACCGCGGAAGTCCCAGATCACCTTGTAGGCGTCGGGGAACTGCTCGGTCAGGAAGCCGCCGCCGTTCTCGGTCGGGAAGACTCCGGTGTATCCCCAGCCCTGACCCGAGATGCCGTTGGGGTTGCTGTCGTCGCACGGCCCGATGTCGAGGATGTCGACGACGAGCAGGTCGCCGGGCTTGACACCCTCAACCCGGATCGGACCGGTGAGCACGTGCACTCCGGCGAGCGGAGCGTCACGTACGTCGTCGGCTGAGTCATTGTTGCGAATCGCTCCGTCGAACCACTCACGGCAGTCGGCGCGGAAGACGTCACCGGGCTTGACGGTGATGTTCGCCGGGACGTCCGGGTGCCAGCGGTTGTGGCCCACGTACTGCTGGTTGGTGAAGGACTTCGTGTCATCCATCGGGAATAGGTTCTTCGCTCCCATGGTGTATTCGGCCATGTGAAACTCCAATTCATTAGAAAGATGGAACGTGAATAGGTCAAGCGGCCAGAGTCGCCGCCGAGAAACCAGGCCTAGGCTGCAGCCGGAACTGCCGCAGGCCTGCCCATCGTGAAGAAGAGCGCGCCGAACACGACAACAGCGAACACGGCCAAGGCGATGGCCAGCGTGTTCGGGTCGAAGTCCTTGATGCGCCCAGTCAGGAGCAGGAACGCCGGGATTGCACCCGTCACCCATCCCTCAATCGCGGCGACCGCTCCGGTGTACCTGCCGAGCCCATCACGCTTGCGGGCGAGCAGGAGGAAGAACAGAAGCCACAGGTAGGCCCAGTAGAGCCAGATGACGCCGAACACCGGATCTCCACCATCGAAGCTGATGAGCGAGAACACGACGGCGCAGATGGCGACGAAGAGCGAGAACATGCCAAGCCCCGACCCGTCGAGCCCACCCAGCAGGTTCCACGCAACGTAGAGATACGTGAATCCGAACAGGTAGAGCCCGGCGGCGCCGATGATCTTGGTCATGTCACCATCTGCATTGAAGATCAGATAGGTAGGCGTCACCACTTGGAGCAGTCCGACGAACACGTTCAGCGGTGCCGCGGACTTGGCGTCGATCCACCCCAGCAGAAATGTGCCGTTGAGGAAGAGGATCGCGCCCACGTACAAAAGACCAACTACACCCATCCGTAGTACCTCCATATCTACGAGGTCACGCACTACCTCCATAGTGCGAAATGAGCCACCCCCAGGAATTTGGGCCATTCACCTCTGCGTGAGGCGTCTGACCCTCGCCCTAATCAACCGACCACGATGGCTCGCGGGTTGGTGATCTGACTCATTGCGCACTGTCCTAGGTGCGAGAGTCCGCGTCAAGCACTTTGGCGAATTTGGTGCTACGAAAGGTAGAAAACGCCCGATAATCGCCCGGATTAATTGCGGGCAGCACGCCTGTATTACTTTATCAACCTATTTGTGAGAGCAATCTACATCGCCGGGATTTTTAGAATGACTCCGCGCGCGGCCGCGGCATAGCCCACGATGAAGGTGCTCACGGGTGCCGCCAGCCGCTCGATCCCGTGGGCCGCGTCCCGTGCCAGCGCGAGGATGGCGTCGGTGTCGATGGGCGCGCCTTGGACGCGGCGGGCGTGGCCGAACTGGCCGCCGAACTCGGTCGCGCGGCACTGGGCGAGTAGCGCTACAGCGGGATGTTGCCATGTTGGCCCCGTCGGCCGGGGGCTTCCTTGAGAATCTGAGCGAGGCGCCCGCGGGTGAGTGACGGCTCGACCACCTCGTCGACCACGCCAATCTCAACCCCGCGATCGATGCCGCCGGTGATGAGTTCGAGCTCGAAATCGAACTGCGCGCGTCGGTGCGATGCCCTTATGGGTCGAGAGTAGGGGCCACTGTCACCATGGGTAGAGCATGTATCCCGCAGCGTATTGGGTGTAGGATGCGAAGATGTTCCGTGAGTGACGCAATGGCGAGAGGGCGATGCGCGGTGACCAGCGACATCAGGGCGTCCTCAAGAGCGTGGGCCACGTACTCGAACGACGACGCGCGCCAAGTGGTCGAGGCACTGAAGTCCGAGCCCGGACCCATGCTCATCGCGCTTCAGGCACTGCAGCAGCGCTACGGCTACGTCGACCCCGACGCCGTGCCGCTGGTCGCTGGCATCCTCAACGTCTCGCGTGCCGAGGTGTATGGGGTCCTCACCTTTTATCACGACCTGCGCACCACGCCGGCACCGCGCGCGGTGGTGAGGCTCTGCGTCGCCGAGGCATGTCAGGCAGGCGGGGTCGCGCGAGCTGCGCGCTCACGCGGAGGCCGTGCTCGGGGGGCCGCTGGGCGCCACCACGGCCGACGGCATCGCGATCGAGTCGGTGTACTGCCTCGGCAACTGTGCCCTCGGGCCTGCGGCTCTAGTCGACGGACGACTGGTCGGGCGGGTCGACCCGGCCGCGCTCGACCGGGTCCTCGACTCGCTGCGTGTTGAAGAGGGCCTCTGATGACCGTCGTGCTGGTGCCGGGCGACTCTGCTGCCCGCTCCGTGGGGGCCGACGACGTGGCCGCGCTGATTGTCGCGTCGGCGGCCACGCGGGGCGATGAGGTTGACCTGGTGCGCAATGGGTCGAGGGGTCTGCTGTGGCTCGAGCCGATGGTCGAGGTCGTCACGGCTGAAGGCCGTATTGCCTACGGCCCGGTTACCGCCTCCGACGTCGACAGCCTGCTCGATGCCGGGCTGCTGCTGGGTGGCGACCACCCCCTGTGCCTAGGCCGCACCGACGACATTCCGTGGCTGGCGCGCCAAGAACGGGTTACCTTTGCTCGCGTGGGTGTGGTCGACCCCCTCGACCCGGTCGACTACGAGCGCCACGGCGGTCTTGTTGGTCTCAGGCGCGCGCTCACCCTGACCCGTGACGAGGTTGTGTCGGAGGTGTTCGCCTCGGGCCTGCGCGGACGAGGCGGCGCCGGATTCCCCGCGGGCATCAAGTGGCGCACGGTGCTCGAGGCGGACGGCGACCTCAAGTACGTCTGCTGCAATGCCGACGAGGGCGACAGCGGCACCTTTGCCGATCGGATGCTGATCGAGGGCGACCCGTTCACGCTCATCGAGGGCATGACCATCGCGGGAATCGCGGTAGGGGCGGAGGTCGGCTTCGTGTACCTGCGGTCCGAGTATCCCGATGCCATCGCAACCCTCGATGCGGCACTCATGCGCGCGCGCGAGGCCGGGTGGCTGGGGGCCGACGTGCTGGGGTCGGGCCAGGCCTTCGACATCACCGTGAGGGTGGGGGCCGGCTCGTACGTGTGCGGCGAGGAAACCGCGATGCTCGAGAGCCTCGAGGGCAAGAGGGGTATGGTGCGGCCCAAGCCCCCGGTGCCAGCGCTCAGCGGGCTGTTCGGACGGCCCACAGTGATCAATAATGTGCTCACCCTGGCCACGGTTCCGATGGTGCTGGCCGACGGCGCGGCGGCCTACCAGCAACTCGGCGTGGGCCGGTCGCGCGGCACACAGGTGTTTCAGTTGGCGGGCAATGTGGCCCGCGGCGGCATTGTCGAGACGGCATTCGGAATCACGCTCGACACGCTGGTGAACGACTTCGGCGGGGGCACTCGCTCGGGCCGGCCGGTGCGAGCGGTGCAGGTCGGTGGCCCGCTGGGTGCCTATCTGCCGCCTGACGCCCTCGACATCGGTATGGACTACGAGGAACTCGCCGCAGCAGGCGGCATGCTCGGGCACGGCGGCGTGGTGGTGTTCGACGACCGCGTCGACATGGCGCAGCAGGCTCGCTTCGCAATGGAGTTCTGCGCCGTTGAGTCGTGCGGTAAGTGCACACCCTGCCGGGTCGGCGCGGTACGCGGTGTCGAGGTAATTGATCGGGTTATTGCCGGTGTCGAGCGCGAGGCCAACCTGGTGCTGCTCGGCGATCTGTGCGATCTCATGACCGACGGCTCGCTGTGCGCCATGGGCGGCCTCACCCCACTTCCGGTGCGCAGCGCCCTCGCTCACTGGCCCCAGGACTTCGGAGGAACGACATGACGCTGCTACACGAACCCGACTTCGGTACGCCGGCCCGGACCTCGACAGAGCAGGTCACCCTCGTGGTCGACGGCACGTCGGTCACGGTGCCTGCCGGCACGTCGGTGATGCGCGCCGCCGCCGAGGCGGGGTTCGCGGTCCCCAAACTGTGCGCGACCGACAGTCTCGAGGCCTTCGGTTCGTGCCGGCTGTGCGTGGTTGAAATCGATGGAAAGCGTGGCACGCCGGCCTCGTGCACGACGCCTGCTGAGTCGGGCATGGTGGTGCACACGCAAACTCCCAAGGTCGACAAGCTGCGGCGCGGGGTGATGGAGCTTTACATCTCCGACCATCCCCTCGACTGCCTCACCTGCTCGGCCAACGGTGACTGCGAGTTGCAGGACATGGCCGGAGTGGTCGGACTACGCGAGGTGCGTTACGGCTTCGAGGGCGAGTCGCACACCCATGCCGAGAAGGATGAGAGCAACCCCTACTTCACCTTCGACTCCAGCAAGTGCATCGTGTGCTCGCGGTGCGTCCGCGCCTGCGACGAGGTGCAGGGAACCTTTGCCCTCACCATCTCCGGCCGCGGGTTTGACTCCAAGGTGACGCCCGGCGCGGGCGAGTCATTCTTCGGCAGCGATTGTGTGTCGTGCGGTGCGTGCGTGCAGGCGTGCCCCACGGCGACCCTGGAGGAGAAGTCGGTCATCAACCTCGGGATGCCCACCCGCACGGTGCTCACCACGTGTGCCTACTGCGGGGTCGGCTGCTCGTTCAAGGCGGAGTTGCGGGGCGACGAACTCGTGCGGATGGTCCCGTTCAAGGATGGCGGGGCTAACGAGGGGCACTCGTGCGTCAAGGGTCGCTTCGCGTGGGGCTATGCCACCCACCCCGACCGCGTGGTCGACCCCATGGTGCGCGAGCGCATCACCGATGAATGGCGGGTCGTCAGCTGGGACGAGGCCATCGACTTCGCCGCCACGCGGCTCAAGGCCATCCAAGCCGAGTACGGCGTCGACTCCATCGGTGGCATCACCTCGTCGCGCTGCACCAACGAGGAGGTCTACGTGGTGCAGAAGATGGTGCGCGCCGCGTTCGGCAACAACAATGTCGACACCTGTGCGCGCGTGTGCCACTCGCCCACCGGTTACGGGCTCAACCAAACCTTTGGCACCTCGGCTGGAACGCAGGACTTCAAGTCGGTTGAGTCGAGTGATGTGATTCTGCTGATCGGCGCCAACCCCACCGACGCGCACCCCGTGTTCGCGTCGCGCATGAAGCGGCGGCTGCGTCAGGGCGCCCAGCTCATCGTGCTTGACCCTCGTCGCATTGACCTCGTGCGCTCGCCCCACGTCGAGGCCGCCTTCCACCTGCCGCTTCAGCCCGGAACCAACGTGGCGGTCATCAACGCGCTGGCGCACGTGATCGTTACCGAGGGTCTGGCCAACACCGAATTCGTGGCCGAGAGGTGCGACCCTGCCGCCTACGCGACCTGGGAAGCCTTCATCCGACGTCCCGAAAACAGCCCCGAGACCGTGGCCGAAATCGCGGGCATCAGTGCCGACGACATTCGAGGGGCCGCTCGTCTCTTCGCCGGCGGGCCCAACAGCGCGATCTACTACGGGCTCGGCGTCACCGAGCACAGCCAGGGCTCGACGATGGTGATGGGCATGGCCAACCTCGCCATGGTCACCGGCAGCATCGGCCGCGAGGGAGTGGGAGTCAACCCGCTGCGCGGCCAGAACAATGTGCAGGGCTCGTGCGACATGGGATCGTTCCCGCACGAGCTGCCCGGCTACCGGCGTGTCAGCGACGATGTGGTGCGCCACCAGTTCGAAACCCTGTGGGGCCGCGAGATTCAGGCGGTGCCAGGCCTGCGCATTCCGAACATGTTCGACGCAGCCCTCGCGGGGGAGTTCCGCGCCATGTACGTGCAGGGTGAAGACATCGCGCAGTCCGACCCCAACACCACGCACGTGCACGCCGCGCTCGCCGCGCTTGACCTCGTGATCGTGCAGGACCTCTTCCTCAACGAGACCGCGTCGTTCGCCCACGTGTTCCTTCCGGGCACTAGCTTCCTTGAGAAGGACGGCACGTTCACCAATGCGGAGCGTCGAATCAATCGCGTGCGACCGGTGATGGCGTCGAGCACCGGGCGCAGCGAGTGGGAGGCCACCTGTGCCCTGTCTGAGGCGATGGGTTACCCCATGCGCTATGAGTCGGCGGCCGAGATCATGGACGAGATCGCCGCGCTGACCCCGACCTTCGCCGGTGTGTCGTTCGCGCGGCTCGACGAGGTGGGCAGCATCCAGTGGCCTTGCAACGAGGGGCATCCCGACGGAACGCCCGTCATGCACGTCGATGCGTTCGTGCGCGGGCTCGGCAACTTTGTTCAGACGCCCTTCGTGGCAACCGATGAGCGAACCACCCGCAAGTTTCCGCTGATTCTCACCACCGGGCGCATCCTGAGTCAGTACAACGTGGGGGCACAAACGCGTCGCACCGAGAACACCCGCTGGGTGAGTGAGGATGTGCTCGAGATGCACCAGGCAGATGCCGAGCCGCGTGGCATCGTCGACGGTGGTTGGGTGAATGTCACTAGTCGCGTCGGCGAGACGCAACTGCGGGTGTCAGTCACTGACCGGGTGCCTCCGGGAGTCGTCTACACCACCTTCCACTTTCCCGAGTCGGGCGCGAACGTGATTACCACCGACTACTCCGACTGGGCCACCAACTGCCCCGAGTACAAGGTCACCGCCGTTGAGGTGCGCACCTCCACGCGCGAGCACGAGCGCGCGGCGGCCGCCACGTTCGAGGGGCACGACAAGCACGCCCACCTGGCCCTGATGCTCAACCAGATCGCCGCCAACGTGCTGGGCGACAACGAGCCAGAGAAGGTTGAGCGCGTAGCCCTGCACGTGCGCTCGTTCTGGGCGCCCACGATGGTGCGCGATCTCGAGGCCGCGAGAGCAGCGGGCACCGTGACACTCTCGATGGTGGCGGCCCAGGCGCTCGACGCGGTCGCAGGCGTACTTGCGGCACCCAACCGGGTATGACCGACCCCTGGGTCGCGCTCGTACTCGCGGGGGGTGCGTCGAGGCGGCTCGGGGGAGTTGATAAGCCGCTGCTCACCGTGGGCGGCAGCACCCTGCTGGAGCGTGCGGTGACCGCGGTCGACGAGGCAGGTGCTGAGCGGGTAGTCATCGTCGGCCCGGCGCGTGCGCGCGGTGTGCGTCCCGGTGTCACCTTCGTCGAGGAATCACCCCCCGGCGCCGGCCCGGCAGCTGCGGTGGTGGCCGGGGCACTGAGTAGGGCGGCCGGAAGCACCGGGTACTGGCGCCAAGCGTCGACAGCGTGGAGCGCGTTCGGCGCAGTTGCTCGGCGATGGCACCGCGAGAGAGTTTGGCGAGGTGAGGGTGGCTCCACGAATGACTAGCCACCGTGTTGCCTGCACTGAGCGCTCGGCGCACAATTGAGGGGAGCCGCATGGCTCGCTTACCAACGACAAAGAACGTCGCTACCGAGTGGTGTGTGGCCAACATGTCGAGAACCTCGTTGGTGTACCGCTGGGACGGTCCATCATCGAAGGTGACGTAGACGATGGGGTGACCGTCGCGCGTGCGAGGCGGTTCTGGCAGGGGTTCGAGGGGGCCTGCGGGCTTGGGTGGCTCGGGTGTCACTCGAGCGTTTCCAGTTGAGGTTGAAGAGGGCGCCGGATTCGTCGAATAGGAGGGCGTCGGCGACGCAGACTCAACCGGTCGCGGGGTAGCGGAGGACCCGCAGGCAGCGAGGAGGAGAGCGGTCATCGGGATGGCCGCCCACAGCAGTCTGGGCATTCCACAAGAATAAACGACAATCGCGCGTGCCATGACACTCGGCGCGCGGATCACGCCAGCGAGTAACTTGCCTCCACGATGGCCCGCACGGTAACGAATTCGGTGTCGAGATTTACGTTGACCTTGCCGCGGGCGGAGCCTCCGGTATCGAAAGCCACCGACAGCATTCCCTCAGTGCGCGGCATGCCGCCACCGACGCTGAGTAAACCGGGGTCGGCCAGACTGACGAGGTCGCCTACCGCTGCCTTCAGCGCGTCAGCGAAGTCATCGGCCGCGCGGCGGGCATCGGCGACTGCTTCCTTGCGCACGCGGCGGTAGGCCGGGTTGGTGTCTTCTAGGCACCACGTCACTCCGCCAAGTTCAGCGCCGGCCTCCACCAACGCTGCGGCGATATCCCCAGCCGACTGCGCGTCGACCTCGCACGTTCCGCCAATGCGGGCTTCCCAGCCCACCAGTACGTGGGTGTGCTTCTCCTCATTCCACTCGCGGACTTCGTGAACCGAAACGCGCGAGAGACGCAGCGATCGAACACCGGTGGCATCGGCAACGGCCGCCCGCATGGCCACAGCGGTCGAGTCGGCAGCATTCTGAGCGGCTGGCGCGTTCTCGTCGCGGGCAACCGCGGAGCAGCTGAGGTTGGCGTAGTCGGGTTCCACTTCTTCGGTGGCTTCGCCCCGCACGTTAAGAATCGTCATGGACGAAGGTTACGCGTCTCCTCCCAGGAAATGTTTGTTGAGCGGGAATGGAATTGTGCTTGTT
>Ga0194058_10001589_pt1 | contig 11295 bp, 15 predicted proteins | sample SepL4417m_MetaG_FD_155490 | JGI IMG/M metagenome (GOLD analysis project Ga0194058, IMG submission 155490) | Anoxic zone freshwater microbial communities from boreal shield lake in IISD Experimental Lakes Area, Ontario, Canada - Sep2016-L442-17m | ecosystem: Environmental > Aquatic > Freshwater... | reverse complement strand
ACTAAATTCATTAAAAAATCTCTATCGAATTTGACAGTGACCGTGGACTCATGGGGACATAAGGCCAAACAGTATGTCTACTCCAACTTCGATGCCATTAACAAGATGGTTTTAAGGTTAAATTGGGGAGTTTCATGCGGTCATTTGTGATAAATTACTGAACTGTCAAATTCGTTTCCCTGACAAAAAATTGGTTGCGAGAGGTTGCACCTTCTGCATCTATTGGGATCAAACTGGCAAAGTTAGGTTGAAGACGACTTTGTCGTAATCCTTGAACTGGAGTGTCTCGAAGGAGAAGAGGGTTTCCGCGTGACCGAATATCTGGGTAAGAACGCTCTCATTCAGACCGGTATGGACGGTATAATGGTAATCCTTCATCGTCTGTTCCGAGACGTTCATCGTGTAGATGAACGCAGTCCGGATCTTTCTTGTAAAGAGGGACGTTGGTTGGGTGGAATAAACGAAGTACGGGAAGAGCAGCCGTTCCATGAAGCACCGCATCTCACCGGTCACGGTGCCGAAGTAGATCGGTGAACCGAGGATGAGGGCATCTGCCTTGTCGATCCGTTCGAGAACCGGGGCGAGCTCGTCCCGCACGGCACACTTCCCATAGCTCTTTCCGCCTTTCAGCTTGCAGGCAAAACAGCTGGTGCATCCCTTAAACTCCAGATCGTAGAGGTGGATAAGTTCTGTTTCTGCACCGGAGGATTGTGCCCCTTCGAGGGCATGTTCGAGCAGAATTGCAGTGTTCCATTTCTTGCGCGGGCTTCCGTTGATGGCTATGATTTTCATGATGGTACGCTCAATTTTCACTTGATCTATCACTCAATTTTTCACGTTGGTTATTCCGGCCCGATTAGGAAAAGGGGCAGAGATTCATTCCCACATATCCTTCCGGTGAGAGTTACGTCCACATTACCTCAAGGGGCTTCCGGCGGGGGATACCGTAAATCTTGTACTGAGGGTGGCCAAACATCATCGCATAGGCCGATTTTCGTCCGGCAGGCAGACCGAGTTCCTTCTGGAGTGGTTCATAGGAGCTCGCAGCCATGGCTACGAAGCCTGCCCAGCAGGTCCCGATACCAAACGCCGGGGCTGCAATATCGAAATGCGTGAGAGCGATGATGGCATCGGTGGATGCAACCGGGTTGCCTTCCGGAATATGGGCGAAGAGCAGGTGTGGGGCACCCCGGCAGATGACATCATGTCCACTTTCCCACGCACCGATCAGTCCTGGCACGTACCCGCTCATCGGGTGAGGAGAATTTACGAGCGTTCTCATCCATTCAACGGTCAGACCGGCGATCTTTTTTACCTTCTTTGGATCATGGATTACAAGCCACTGCACCGGCTGACCGTTACCTCCCGAAGCGGCGTACCGGGCGATGTCGAGCACCTGCTCTATCTTCGCCTTTGGCACAGGATCGCTGGTGAAGTGCCGCACAGACCGCCGTTTCTTCAGGTATATCTCCATATCTCCGGATGAGATTGCCCCGGCACCGACAGAAAGGAGAACCTTCTCATCCGTGCGGAAATTAAGGAGGAGTGCCTGGGACGGGCAGGAGACCTCGCAGTGCCCGCACTTGATGCACCTCCCGGCCGCTTCCTCTTTTACGAGAGGCGGGGTGTTCTCATAGGCGGGGGTAACGATCGCCATCGGGCATACAACAGAGCATATCCCGCACCGGGTGCAGAGATCCTGGTCAACAAATATCGTAGTCATGTTCAGCATTCTCCTTTCTTTATCCAGGTTATCCGGTTATCAGCAGATTCTGGTATTTCCTTATAAAGATTTTAATGCTTCATCGAAGGGTTTCCATTCACCCGGGCACACCAAGCCTACAGGTATGAAGTTGGCTTTTCCTTTGACCAGCGATCCTGCCTTGACCACCGGCATCGGTATGAAAAAGTTCAGTCCAATCTGTATCTTTTCCATGGTTTTTCCTCACTCATCCAAAAGTGACAGAAAGCCATAAGCAGGCAGCACGCATACTATTCTTCTGCAAGGGCAATCTGAACCATTAAGATAGATTCTGCCTTAAGTGAATATATAGGAAATACAGTATGTATGGTAACATACTTTCCTTGGAGTAACCATGACCTACACGAAGAACGGGAAGACCTACCATTGCCCGGTTGAGGCGGCTCTCGAAGTGATCGGCGGGAAGTGGAAACCGCTCATCCTCTGGGCACTCGGGGATAATGTGTTGCGATTCGGTGAACTCCAGAAAGGGTTGCCGGGCGTCAATGCCAAGATGCTCACCAAACAACTCCGCGAACTCGAAGAGGACGGGGTTATTACCCGGACAATCTTTCCTGAGATCCCGCCACGGGTGGAATACGCGATCACCGATTTCGGAAAGACCTTAATCCCGATATTGCAGGCACTCTGCACCTGGGGGGCACAGTATCTCGATATCGATGAGGAGTCAGCACCCCGGTGCACGGGAAAAACCATGAAGAAGAAATAACAATGCCGGGCGGGCTCCCTAGTAAAAAACCATTTTTTTTGGTAGATGCTCCTGTTGAGATCCATTCGTTGTATAGCAGTAATTACAACCGGTCATATTCACCTCCCGCGTGGCACATCCCTTATACCTCATTCATGCTCATCTCTTTTGCATGGACCCGGTAATTTCAGACATCCGGCAGGATCTTGAAAGCCACGCAGACCCAGATCTCCGGAAAACATCCCAGCGATTCTTCAAAGAGGAGATCCGGTGCTATGGGATCAAGACTGCGACCGTAATTGCAATCGCAAAAAAATACTGGAAAGTCGTAAAAGAACGGCCAAAACCGGAGATCTTCAGTCTCTGTGAGGAGCTGTACCAATCCGGTTACATAGAAGAGTCATTCGTTGTCTCGAACTGGGCTCATGCTCTTTTTGGGAGATATGAGCAGGAAGATCTCGGGGTGTTCCGGCACTGGATAGACACCTACATCACCAACTGGGCGTCCTGCGACGGATTCTGCAACCACACGATGGGCGATTTTATCGAAGAATACCCGGAATATATCGATGAACTCAAGCGCTGGACACAATCGGAGAACCGCTGGATGCGGAGGGCGGCGGCAGTCTCGCTCATCGTTCCGGCCAAGCACGGGAAGTTTCTCAACGAGTCGATGGAGATTGCCAACCTTTTGCTCACTGACGGGGACGATATGGTACAGAAGGGCTACGGGTGGCTGCTCAAGGAGGCCAGCCGGAAGCATACCGACGAGATCTTCTCGTACGTTATGATGAACAGGAAAGAGATGCCCCGTACTGCGCTTCGGTATGCAATCGAACTGATGCCCAAGGAACTTAAGGCAGAGGCGATGAAGAAAGACTGGTAACCAGGCAAAAGAGATGATCCTCCCCCTGTAAGAGCGCAGAGGGGCAGTTTGTCGTCACTATCCCGTTGTAATGATGGACGGTGATTAAGGATGTTTTCCTTATTCCATCTTCCGGATATGATGTCCGCTGCCTTCGTCAAGCTGCTCTGCTACGTGATTCTTGAGCGTTCCCACCATATCGGGGGAAATTAACTTTCCGGCCATGACGTGAATTTCTTTTTTACCGGTGGTCGGATTGACCTCATAGGTCATGACGAAGTCCTCGTGGTTTGCCATAGCGGAGAAGAGCAGATCGGTCACGGCTTCATGAAACGGTTTTTCATCGTTTTTCCGGCGCGTTTTTCTAATAGTCATTATGGTACGTGTTACGCGCGGGATAATAAATATTCATACGGAATTTACAGTTATCCTGCAAAAAAAGGGAGTGGCCGGGTGGTGGCAGTTACATGCCATTCTTTTTCAAAAACCGCTCGTGCAGTCGGGTATCCCCGCCAAGTTCCGGGTGGAACGAGAGGGCCATGTGCTTTCCCTGCTCGACGGCAACGATTCCCCGGTCGTGCCGTGAGAGCACCGTGACACCGGGTCCTGCGTGGGTTACGACCGGTGCCCGGATGAAGATGGCATGAAACGGCCCTCTGTCCAGGTTGTCGACGGGCAGGTCGGTTTCAAACGACTCCCGCTGGCGGCCGAACGCATTCCGGTCAACGGTGATATCGATAAGATTCAGGGTATTGATGCGGGTATCGTCCACATGGGTCGCGATGAGTACCATACCGGCACAGGTAGCAAAAATACCGCCGGAAAAGTTCCGGATCGGCTCATAGAGCTGGTTCTTGTCAATAAGCCGGGAGATGGTGGTGGATTCCCCCCCGGGAAGTGCTAACGCGTGACAGCCTTCCAGATCGGCGGGATGGCGCACGGTTATCACATCTGACGAACTCCCGCAACCGAGGTGGTCGAGAGCTAGCACAAACGCATCGATGTGCTCACTCACATTTCCCTGGAGCGCGAGAACGCCGATCTTAACGTCCACGGTTCTGCAACACCTCATCTTCCCGGAGGGTGTGTATATCGAGACCGGGCATCGCATCGCCAAGCCCGCGGCTGACCCGTGCGATTACCTCAGGTTCATTGAAGTGGTTGACAGCTTCGACAATTGCTTTTGCCATGAGCTCGGGATTTGTTGACTTGAAGATCCCGGAACCGACAAAGACGCCGTCTGCACCCAGCTGCATCATCATTGCGGCATCTGAGGGTGTAGCAATTCCACCGGCAGAGAAATTAACAACCGGCAACCTTCCGCGCTCGGCACATTCAATGACCAGTTCTGCCGGGGCTTCGATATCCCGGGCATAGTCGGACATCTCCTGCTTGTCCATACCCTTGAGCATGCGGATCTCTCCCATGATGTTGCGCATGTGACGCACTGCCTCGACAACGTTGCCGGTACCTGCTTCACCCTTGGTCCGGATCATGGCAGCTCCTTCATTGATCCTGCGAAGTGCCTCGCCGAGATCGCGGGCACCACAGACAAAGGGGACCTTAAACTGTTTCTTATCGATATGATATTGCTCATCAGCCGGTGTCAGCACTTCGCTTTCATCGATCATATCAACGCCGAGCGTTTCGAGCACCTGTGCTTCGACAAAGTGACCTATCCGGACCTTTCCCATGACGGGAATCGATACCGCTTCGATGATCTCGATTACCTTCTGGGGATCTGCCATTCGGGCAACGCCACCCATCTTCCGGATATCTGAAGGCACCCGTTCCAGCGACATGACGGCCACGGCCCCGGCTTCCTCTGCTATCTTCGCCTGCTCAGCGTTCACCACATCCATGATAACGCCCCCTTTCTGCATGGATGCAAAGCCGCGCTTGAGGAGCTCGGTACCGAATCTCAGTTCCTCGAGTTTCATATGCCGGTACTATTGATCAGCGACCCCAATAAAAACAGAGTACAAACGGCCATCAGTACAAACATCACCGTAACCATCCTTGTCGCCTCAAGAATGTCGGCTCCCCCCTCGTCAAGCGTCCGTCCACCGTCTCCGATCGTATAGACGCCCGGCTTCTCAAACCGGATGCCGACACCCCCCGCCATTACTGCCATCACAATTCCGCCATTGAAGCCGGGCCGCTTCCTGCCATCCCGCCGCATAATCCTGAGTGCAGCCGAAAGACGGCCACGGGGCAAAAAATGTAACAAAAGCAGAAAAACCGTGATCCGGGCCGGGATATAATTGAGGATATCATCCATCCGGGCTGCGCACCATCCGATGCGCTCGCGTTCATCCCGGTATCCGAGCATAGCGTCCATGGTATTGACCGCGCGAAAGACAGCGGCACCGGTAAGTCCGAACAGGCAGAAGTAGAAGAGCGGTGAGATGATGCTGTCGGTGAGGTTCTCTGTCATGGATTCGTAACCGGCAGAGAGAATATGTTCACGGTCAAGAGTTGCCGTGTTGCGGGAGACGAGCATCTTCACCTTTTCCCGCCCGGTCTCTACCCCATCCCTGAGTGCGTCAACAACCGCGAGCATGTGTTCCTCCAGGGATCGCCACGCAAAACAGCACTTCAGAAGAAACGGGGCGATGAACAGGTACCAGTACCATGGTGCAAGAGCTGCAAAGCAGTAAAACGGTGCCGCAAAGAGAACAACAGTCACCAGCCAAAGGGCCACGCCGACAGATCTCTGGATCCTGGGAGAATAACGTTCGGGCTTTCCCCACCATCCGATAAACCGGCCGAGAAGAGCAACCGGGTGCCATGCAGAATGAGGATCTCCGATCAGCCGGTCAACAAGGAGTGCGGCAGAAAGGACCAGTGCAACCAGTGCTATCGCTGACGGTACCATGTGTAGAGAGCACCAACGATAAGCATGAGGAATGAGGCGATATTATAAAATTCATTACTCGTGTAGAGCCAGGACGTGTAAAGGATGAGGGCAATTCCGAGCATAACCATCAGGAGATGGGGGCGGCCCCGGGAGACCGGCTGGACGGGGGATTCTTCTAAAATGACTGGTTTTTTCTGGGGCGGATGGATCACATCCACCCGGACTGTTGTTTTCATCACACCGTATCCTGCAATAATCTCGAGATCAAAGAATCCTTCCTGGATATCAGAATAAATGGGGATGGTCAGCACTGATTCATCAACAACATACATGTTCTCGTGAAAAAAATCAGTGTACATGCTGGCATTTGCTGATGAGATGGTGATGTGAATCGGGGCACCGCGATTTACAAATTTTACCCGCAGACTGTTACCGGTTACCGCCTGAATTCTTCCCCTTGGCAGATCGATCGAATTGATCCCGCTGCGATTGAGGTAAATATCAAAACCTGAATCCTGACTCCCGGTGCCTTGAGAGAGCAGCATAAAAAAGGGCAACGGGTGGTTCATACCTCTCCTTGGTTATTCCTGGTGAGTCTGGGGCAGAAGGTTGGGGATGCCTTCGTTGATGGGATAGTCCACCCGGCACACCGCACAATGCAATCCACCTTCCAGGATCTCCTTATCATCCTCTTTGATTACCGAAAGGACGAGATCGCCCTTGCATACAGGGCAACAGAGAATCTCCATCAGGGACCGTCTCATTACAGCTCATCTCTCAGATCAATAATCTGGGTGACTTCAGGACCGGTCGAGATCAGGGCAACACGGCATCCAATATCATCTTCTGCCTGTATTATGAAGTATTTTGCCTTTTTTGAAAGCTTGGCATAATCCCTGACGCCAAAGCAATCCTCGTCCACACGGTCAATACCGGTAATTGCTGCCTGAGTGCACCCGTTGATCATGGCCGAGTACTTTGCCATCTCCCCGTCCCAGACACCAATACGGCGCTTCCGGTGGGTGACGGTCCCGAACTCCTTGATCCCCATACCGTCAGATTTCTCAAATGACATCTCGGTACTGAACGGGCCTTCCCCGACACGGGTGGGATATGCCTTGAAAACAACGACCACATCGTCAATCTTTGTCGGTCCGACACCGTTATCTGCTGCAATCTGGGAAGCGGAAGTATCCTTGCTGGTGACAAACGGATAGGTTCCGTAATACAGGGAGATACCAAAACCCTGGGTGCCTTCCAGCAGGACATTGCCACCTTTTTTCAGCTCTTCTTCAATAGCCATGGGAACATCGAGCATGTATTCCGCCAGCTCAGGGACGTCCTTGGCCTGCGGGGAGACCCGCATGACCCGGTCGGAGTTGGCAGGTCCGCATCCGGATCCTGTGCTCCCGATCGTCTTTGAAAGGTGGTCGCTTCCCTTATCCCGTGCAATGTGATCTTCGGTTATTATCCCGCAGCGCCTGTCCACGAAGACCCGGCCCTTTAATCCCAACGTGTCAACTTCAAATTTCAGGACCCTGGGATCAACAAGCACACCACTCCCGATACAGAGTTTCGCATCCTTATAGACAAAACCAGACGGGACCATGCGGACACCGTATTTGTTTTCCCCGACCTGAACAGTGTGTCCTGCATTCGGACCCACACCGCCGCGGGAGATGATTGCGGGTTTATCCTTGAAGGCGATATGGGCAACGATCTTGCCCTTGCCCTCATCCCCAAAAAATCCACCAACGATGATAGTGCAACTCATATTAGGTTCATGTAGTATAGGTTGAAGTTCAAAATAAACTATCCCTTACCTTCCTTTACCGTTTTTTTGGCAGAGATGATGAAAGGAGAAAAAGGGAAAAACAGGGAGAGAGAACGCGGATCAGAGACCGTTGATAAAAATCTCCATCCGGTTGAGCGCTTCTGATAGATCTTTCCGTGAGACTGCGTAAGCGCACCGGAGATGATCCTCCCCACCAACACCAAAAACACTGCCGGGGACCACAGCTACCTTCTGCTCTTTTAACAGCCGTTCAGCAAATTCCACATCGGAAAGACCGGTCTTTTTTACCGAAGGGAAGGCATAGAATGCTCCATCGGGTACATGACAGGGGAGACCGATGCGGTTTAAACCGGCCACAATCATGTTACGCCGGAGGCGGTACTCATTGACCATGTTGTTCTTGTCCTCTTCTGCAGACCGGAGTGCTTCAAGTGCTCCGACCTGACCCATCACCGGGGCACAGAGCATGATATACTGGTGTATCTTGAGCGCTGCATCACAGAGCTCTTTGGGAGCGCACAGGTATCCTATACGCCATCCGGTCATCGCGTACGCCTTGGAAAAACCGTTCAGCGTGATTGTCCTCTCCCAGAGATCGCTCACGGTTGCTGCCGCAACATGGGACCCCTCGTAGGTCAGCTCTGCATAGACCTCGTCGCTGATCAGCAGGATATCTTTATCGATGACAATGTCTGCAATCGCTTTGAGATCGCTCGCATTCATCACCGCTCCGGTCGGGTTGTTGGGGAAGTTGATGATCAGTGCCTTGGTCTTTGGTGTGATCGATTCCAGAAGGGTTTCGGGGTTGAGCTTGAAATGATCCTTTTCCGTGCACCGGACCGGGACCGGCTTTCCCCCGGAAAGAGTTACGCATGGTGCGTACGAGACATAGCTGGGCTGGGCAATAGCCACCTCATCACCCGGATCAACGATCGATCGGATGGCGATATCAAGCCCCTCTGACACGCCGCTGGTGATGATGATCTCATCATTGCTGGTATAGGGGAGATTGTAGTGCTGGCCAAGATACCGGGACAGTGCATCCCGGAGTGACTGGAGGCCCTTGTTGGAGGTATAGGAGGTGGTCCCCTGCTCAATGGAGTAGATACTTGATTCGCAGATGTTCCATGGCGTCCGGAAATCCGGTTCGCCGACACCCAGCGAAATTACATTGTCCATCGTAAGTGCCAGATCGAAAAATTTCCTGATGCCCGATGGAGGAATCTCTTTTGCACGCTCTGAAATAAAATTGCGCATGTCTTAAACCTCAGAAAGAATAGGGGAGCCGCTCTGACTCCTGCTGCTCAAAGAGCGCATGACCGTTCTCCTTATACGACTTCATGATAATGTGCGTAGCCGTCTCGCGGATACGATCCATGGGCGCAACGTGCTCTGATACAAAACGGGAAACTTCCTGCATGTTCTTGCCCGTCACGACCAGCTGGAGATCGTAGGTACCCGTCATGAGCCGGAGGGTCTTGACCTGCCGGAACCGTGAGAGCCGTTCTGCTATCCTGTCATACCCATAGTCGCGCTCGGGACTGACCTTCAGTTCGATGATGGCTGAGACCTCGCCATTTCCTGCCAGTTCCCAGTTGATCACAGTGGAATAGCGCTTGATGACCTGTGCAGCTTCGAGTGCGTGAACACGGTTCTCAACCTCTGCAGTTGGGAGGTTTGTCATGATCGCAATTTCATCTGCTGACAGCCGGCTGTTCTCCTCAAGAATCCGGAGGAGTTCGAGATCTTTTTCATCCATCTTTTATCACCTGAACCAAGTTTTCAACCACTTTGCTTCCATCTGGGATACGTCAAGGTCCTTAAGCCCGTTGAGTCGTGAATCCTTCAAGACAACCTCGCGGATCTTGTCCGTGTTGGAATCGAACCACATCTCTTTCGTCCTGCCATATCGTCCGCGGCTTACGACCCTGGTGTTGATAACTCCAAGCATGTTTAATTCGGAGATCAGATCGGTGATCCTGCGGTGAGTGAGTACATCGAGCTGTATTGTCGGGGCAATATCCTGATAGATACGTGAAACCTCTCCGCTCGTAAAGATATTCTGGCCCAGTTTTTCCAATATCAGCATCGAGAATAGGATCAGCTTGCTCTGGGTAGGCAGGGTTGCAATGCATTCAATCATGCTGTCAGTCTCGATCTTTGCCTGGGCCTGCTTGACGTGTGCCTCGGTAACCTGCGAGGATTCGTCACGATCAGCCAGTTCCCCGGAGATCCTGAACAGGTCTAGCGCCCTCCGGGCATCGCCATGCTCCTGTGCCGCCAGTGCAGCGCAGAGAGGAATAACTCCTTCAGCAAGTGCTCCCGCAATGAATGCCCCGTCAGCGCGCTGTGCCAGAATATCGACCAGCTGTGGTGCATTATAAGGGGGAAATACAATCTCTTCTTCAGAGAGTGACGAGAGTACACGGGGATCCAGGAAATCCTTAAAGCTCAGGTCATTTGAAATCCCGATAATGCTGACTTTGGAGTTTTTCAGATCGGAATTGATTCGGGTAAGATTGTAGAGTGTGTCATCTCCGCTCTTTTTCACCAGTTTATCAATCTCATCGAGTACAATGACCATCACTCCACCACTGGCTTCCAGTTGGTTTTTGAGCTCGGCATATACCTGATCAGTAGGCCACCCGGTCATAGGGATGTGTGTGCGTGCCTTGTCACTTCCCAGCTCTTCAGATACGTCAAGACTTTTGGCAATCTGGGCAAGCACCCGGTACTGGGTATCGATCACTTCACAGTTCAGATGGACAAGGCGGCAGATCATTCCCATCTTGCTGCTTGTCTTTTCCAGTTCGGTTCCAACATACCGGACACATGCAGTTTTACCGGTACCAGTCTTACCATAAATCAGAATATTTGATGGGGTTTCATTCCTGAGTGATGGTGCAAGGATTGATGCAACTTCTTCAATCTGTGGTTTCCTGTGAGGAAGAATCTGAGGACGATAAGAGTGACGGAGAACTTCTCGATCCTTAAATATCCGGTTGTTGGTGAGATATTTTTTAAATAATCCCATTGTAGGGTCTTCAGTTTCGGGCATGGTCACACTGTAGTGCAGAGAATTGGTGCGAATACTCTAAAAAACGATCGGTATATCTGGTTTATAAACCCCATTGCTTCCATTCGAAATAATGGAATCTACTCTTTAAATTGAAAAATAAGGCATATTTTAGAAATTTGTTCTTTAATATTTTTATTTCTTTTTTTTATATCTATTTCTGTATCCCCTCCAAAAAATAGGGCAAACCAACCTTTCGGGTTTACTGGCAAATCAATGCATGGAAAATAATAATATTCACGCATTATG
>Ga0194058_10001587_pt1 | contig 11304 bp, 5 predicted proteins | sample SepL4417m_MetaG_FD_155490 | JGI IMG/M metagenome (GOLD analysis project Ga0194058, IMG submission 155490) | Anoxic zone freshwater microbial communities from boreal shield lake in IISD Experimental Lakes Area, Ontario, Canada - Sep2016-L442-17m | ecosystem: Environmental > Aquatic > Freshwater >... | reverse complement strand
CCTTACCGGAGTCGTGGGAAACCGCGTCATCCCTGCTGCAGAAGCCGAGCGCCTGCGCGCCTACATCCGCTGCCTCGCCCGCCTGGGCGGGCACCTCATCGCATCGGCCGGCCAGCAGCCCCTGCCGGATGATCCGGACCGGCTTTTCCCCGATGCGCACGCCGGCCTGCTCGCCACGATCTCCAGCAGGCTGCGCTCCCAGCGCCATGCCGTCATGCGGAAGCAATGCCTCCCGCCGCCCCCCGAGGCGCTTGATGTCCGAAGCTGGACAGCATCCCGCCGGGTCCAGATTCGCGCGTCTGGCTTGCATGTCCGCGAGACATCCTCCCACCTCGGCTTCCTCTACCGCCATGAGCAGGCCGCCTCCGCCATCAACGAGGCCTCCCGGATAGCCGCCACCATCTCGTTTGATGAGGACTTTTCCGATCACATCCTCTAGCCACGGAGAGGTCAGCAGATCCAGATCAACGGTTTCAATAAAATATCAATTGAATTTGTCTAATCAAAGCACATTGTAAATACAGACCCCCCTCTCTGGACAATGCACCATCTTTGGAACCATCGCCCGAGCAGCCGCCTGCGCAGTGGAAAATGGTTGATGGCACCCGTTTGCGAGCGCGGGTTCGCGCTCGTCTCGGTGCTCGCGATTCTGGCGCTGCTGCTGGTGCTGGTTCTCTCGGTTTCGACCGTCCTCCATGTCGAGACCCGATCGAGTGCCGGCGCGAAGAACCTGCTTGTCGCCCGCCAAAATGCCCTCCTCGGGCTCGATACCGCGATGGGCCAGCTCCAGGAATACGCGGGCAGGGACCAGGCGGTGACGTTCCCTGCCACGACGTTTTATCCGACGAAGGACATCAACCTCCCGGCGGCCGCCTCCCCGCGCCAGGGCAAGGGCGATCTCTTTGACAACGCGACGTATGGATACTGCACGCTCGCAGCCACCAGCAAAGCCAGGAGCTACCTCACCAAAGTCGGCACCTACCTCACCCCAAACGAGCGCGCGACATGGGACACCAGGCTCAAGGACTATTGGAATGGCGGGAATGCGACCAGCAGCGGAAACGCGACCACCATCCGCAATCCCCGATGGACGGGCATCATGGATTCCTCGCTCCGCGTGGATCGGGCGACCGACCCGAACGCCGCGCCCATCGCCCTCGCCGCTCAGCGCTACGAGTCCAGCACGACATCGAACCCCACAAAATTCGGCGAGCCCAAGCGCGACCAGCTCCCGATCTGGCTGGTGAGCGGGAATGAGAAGTTTGCGATCGACCAGGCGACCGACACCGCCTACCCGGCAGGATACCAAACTCCCGACACCGCCTTGCCCGATCCCTTGAAGGATGATTCGGTGGTCTATCTGGTCGGCGACGGCAGCTCGGGCAACGCGACGGTCTCCTCCGATGGGATGGACGGGCGGGTCAAAGCAAAAAAGCAGGAGGTCAAAGGGACGGAGGCTTCGGGAAATTCCACCGTCACCGGCCACTACGCATACTGGGTGGGCGACGAATCCACCAAGGCAAACTTCGGCGCCCGGGACCGGACGAGCACGAACGATACCACCTTCCCCGACGATGTTTCCAAATCCTCCACGACCTACCGTAACCGCCTCCAGGTTCCGCAGCGGGTCGGATGGGAAAACATCACCGGTTTCGGCAATGCCACGTTCTCGGCCAATGATCCCAACCTCGAAAATATCAGCACCTCGATGGAAATCGGGCTCATGGAGGACACCAATACCACCGCCATCAAGACGGCCGCCAAAAACAGCTTCCACAGCCTGACCGCGTTTTCCAAGAGCCTGCTCACCGATGCCGCCCTGGGGGGCTTGAAGAAGGATCTGACGGCGTATCTCAAAACGGGAAGCGGCCTCAGCGGCACCATCCCGAACGCATCGCTCTATCTCCCCAGCGACTCCCGGTTTCGGGCGTGGGGAGGAAATAACACCGGATTCAACGGTTCCCCGCCCTCGATCAACGCGATCCCGAAATGGGACCAAATCCGAACTTGGTATACCAATGAGGCCGACGCCAGCGGATCGATCGCGCCGAGCGCAGACATCGCGCCGGCGATCACCAGCATCATGTATCATGCGGGCCTCTCCTACGATGGTGCCACAAAGAAAATCCGCTGGCACCTACTGCCCTGCATCGTCCTGTGGAACCCATACGACGTCGGACTTCAATCCGCAACCTATGATCTTGAAATCAAGATATCGCCGGTAACATGGTTGTTTTATGTAGCTAAGGAGAATCCGACGCTAGTGGAGTTGCAGCAGGATGCTGAGGCGTGCTGGGTTGGCAACCAAACGATCTCTGCCAACAGCACAGCAACAAATGGACCTGATGGCCTGCCGATCCTTGATAGAAATGCTGTTCCTTATAGCAATAATGGAACGACATCGCAAACTATCACGATTTTTAAAGGTATTCACAAGAACTTATCAGTTACGACTACTAATCCTAATAAGACAACTTATACTGCACGGTATTTTGCAAAGATCACAAGCCCGCCAGATTCAGTTGACATGACCAATGGCCCATGGACTTATGAAAACCCAGTAGGAACCACGACGATTACTGATGGGGACATGAACTCATCGTTGTCGGGTTATACGAATGGCACAACCGACGCTTTCGGACGGTATTTTTACTATCTCTCGGCTTCTGACCCGAGCACCATGAAGGTCAGTTATAATAACGATTGCACGGGCAGTTGCCTGGGGCCAAAGAATGCTCTTCGTTACTTGCCATTCAACACGAGCAACAATCCCAAAGATGCGAACGGATACCCCACGGGGATTTTGCCGTTGCGCTTCCGGCTCACAGCATCCTTCGGTGCGGGTGAAAGCCGAATCTTTACAATCGGGAGTACCTCCGATTCGATCAAGTGGGATCGATCCTCCCAGATTCCACTAAAGAATGATTTTGATGAGCTGACGCCCGGTTCCGTGTATTTCGATGCTCTGAATGTTGCAAATGGGCCCTCAAGCTCGCTGGATGGTTTTGCCCATTTGCGGTTCGTGTTTAGCGTGTTGGAACAAAATATCTACGAGCCCATCGTTAATTTCTCAATCAATGGAAATCTGATCATGAAGACAAATGGTCCCATGGGAGCTATGCCTAGCGCCCTCAGTGGGGCCATAGTTGGCGCGGACTATGACGATGTAAGTGGCTATAGCACCCGCTCAGGGCAGGATGATGATAGTGATGGCAGAGTAAATCGCGAGGAACAAACCCCAAAGTTTGTGAGCTGCTGGCGGCCACTTTATGATGCGGGCGACTTCGACTCGAAAATGAACGTCGGCGATGGCGCCGCTGATCCGTCGAGCATCAGCACGATCCCGTCCACTTACCCGTATAAGACAAATTCATCGATTTGGATGAACGGGATCATCTTTTTTAATCCTTTGACTGGGAATGGAGGCTATGGGGCCGACACAGTGCACAGCTATATTTCAGCCTTCAGCCGGTTTAACCTGGGCGCCAAACTATTCGACTTCCACCCGCTTGTTGATCGCGTCCGGGATGGCAATGGAGAAAGCAACAAGAACTATAAGGGCATCATGGAGGGCCTCATCAGATTGAATTTTATCTCATCAAAAGGTGGCACCTTTGAAAAATGGAACGATTCCCAGAGCAACGCAGGAAATCTGGGCTACAGCTTGATCAACTACCGCAACCTTCCATCAAACGCCTACAGCGCGTTCAGCAGTCTGCCGATCCGGAATGGCCGCCGGGCCGGATCGGAGATCCTGTCCCTCGGGCAATTCCAGCAGGTAAATCTTTCCACATATTTTTGGGAGCCAACATTTCCCATCGGCAATAGCGATGCGGCTCCCTACACGGACCGCGAGGCGATCGCCGGGCTGAATTCCCGCGAGATGGGTTCCTACCCGCCTTGGTCGGGGAAACCCGCTGGTCTCGGCAAGTTGGGCAACGACGCCGACAACACGCTCTTAGATCTCAGCTACCTGCTGAATGAAAACCTTTGGGACAGGTATTTTCTCTCAACGATCCCGCAATCCGGCTCGCTGAGCCTGGATAACTCGACCCCTCTTTCCAATAGCCGGATTCGCTTCCGGGAAAACCTGGGCATCACGAGTTCCGATGCGCGCGACTTCGACACCGCCTCCGCCAACCTTTTCAACTTTGGTGCCCTGAATGTGAATTCGCCCTCCGTCGAGGCATGGAAGGCGCTGCTCACCGCATTCCGCAACCTCAAGCTGACCGCGCAAACAGGCGGAGAAAACGCCGCGAATACGGTTCCTGTCTGCAGAAGCCTGGATCCGAACCTCAACCCCGTGAAGTTCACCTCCAATGCCAGCACGACAAACGGCACCGATTACGGCAATGTGGCGTCCGGAAAGGACTACTCGAAGATGGTGGGCGGCTTCCGTTTTCTCACCGATGCAATGATCCAGACGCTTGCCGAACGGATCGTTGATGAAATCCGTCTTCGCGGGCCATTTCTCTCGCTTGCGGACTTCGTGAACCGCCGGTTGGTAGCGCCGCAAGGGTCTGGAGAAAAGAACTCGTTCTGGTATGAGGCGAGGACCAACGGTCTTGTCGGGATGGGGATTGGTGGGAAGCCGGAACCCGATGCCGCCACTATTCCTGACGGCAGCATTGAAGACAACCACCCCGACTTCATGGACCCAGGCTACAGCCCATTCATAGGGCTTTTTGGTCTTAATGGCGCGCTCCAGCGAGCGATCAACGTTTCGGGCATTAACGGCGGGGTCAACCATCCGGGACTCTATGCATCACCGGCTTGGAACCTGACCAACGACCGCGTATTTGCCGTCGCTATCAAAAATGGAGGTGCGGCTGATTATATTCCTCTTAATGGCCACTTTACGACTGCGGCTGGGGCAATCGCTGCGAACACCAGCTTCCACCACTCCATCGAACCGTCGATGCGCTCGCACCTTGATACGGAGCACCTTGCCGGCTCGCCTGCAGGTGAGGCAGGGCAGCTATTCGCTGGTGCACCCGGCTTTGTGACCCAAGGCGACCTCCTTGCGATGATCGGGCCGGCGCTCACACCTAGGGGGGACACGTTCCTGATCCGGACTTATGGCGACGCGATGGACAGCAAGGGGAAGGCGCTTGCGCGCGCCTACATCGAGGCCGTCGTCCAGAGGGTGCCGGATCCGGTAGCTCCGGTCGCAACGACCGGTGCGGACAAATGGCGGCCGAAAGACCAGTTCGGACGCAAGTTCAAAATCGTAAAAATGCGCTGGCTTAACCCGGATGAAATTTAGGCGAATGCGAAATGCGGACTGCGAAATGATGAATCGAAGATTCGAGGCCTCCGCCTTCGGTCGCACGGGGTTTCCTTGCGCCATTTTTCTGCTTTGCGTATCGTTTGCGGCTTCGCTGCCCGCCGCGCCAAAGCCGGAGGCCGCGCCAAAAGAACCACCAAAGGAACCCCCAAAGTTTGTTTTATCGGCATGTCAGGTTGGTGGCGGGCCTGCGCTCCCGCCGATTTATTGGTTGGAGAGAAAAACCGACGCATCGGGCAAGCCGGTGCAGACATTCAAGCTCCTTGCCGTTCCAAATGGTGCGCTGGGCGAAGCGATGGAGATGCCTTTTCAGCCGCCGGTCACCCTCTATACCGGAACAGTTGATCCGCAGGGGAAGCCGGATATGAAACCGTATTTGGACATTCCGGTGAAGTCGCCCAAGGATCGGCTTCTTTTGCTCTTTTATCTTGATCCGCAGGGGCGCCAGCAGCAGGTGTTCCTTGATCGCTCCGAGACGACCCACCCGGCAGGCACGGTGTGGGCGGTAAACCTCGCATCTAGTCGGATGGCTTTCAATGTAGGAAGCGGAAGCCCGATCCCCGTCGCGCAGGGTTCGAAGGTGATCGCCAAGCCTGAGTTGAACTCAGATGGGCGGTTTCCCTTCGACTACTATATCGAGAAACCAGGGGAGGCACCGTATCACTCGGCGGTGTCGTTGCTGCGGTTCCGGCAGCCTGGCAGCAGGCTTCTGATACTCTTCACGACAATTGCCACAGCAGCAACCGACAGTGAGCAGGATCCCTCCCAACCGGACAAAGTCGTATACTCCCAAATGGCATGCCGGCTCTTTGACAGCATCGGGGGTTTGAGCAGCACGCCGTCTACGACTGCCCCAGTCGCCGGCGCTGGCTTGGCTTCGACTCCTGCACCCGCCGTTCGCCAACCCACCGCGCAGGAGCAGGAGATTGCCTTGATCGCACCCGGCAGCCAGATCCTCGAGGGCACGGAAATCGAGGTGGGGTGGGACGGGGCAGCGGCCCCCGCGCGGACAGCGATTCCGCCGGGCGAGATCGTGCGTCTGCGCGCGCCGCTTTCCCGATCTGCTACGCTCCGGTTCGCGAAGGGCGATGTGATCGGTGCGGCCGCGTTTGGCAGCGCGTCCAGACAGCATCTTGTCGTTCTTGTGCCCGGCACCGATGCTCCGGGCCCGATGTCTGTGCTGGCCTTCGAGAACAGCGTGCTCTCGCATCCGCAAGGCGGCGCCCGTGTCTTTAACCTGACCCCGTATCAGCTCGCTTACTCCATGGGGAAAGAGATCGGCTACATCAACCCCAGAGAGGCTGTTGTCCTCGCGTTCCCGCCCGGACAATCCACGGTCAAGCTTGCAGTGAAAGCGCCGGCCGGCTGGAAGATCATTTCCGAGGCGAGGCCAGCAAAGCCGGAGGACGGCAAGCGCAACGCGATCTTTGTTTACAAAGTGCCCGGCAAAGACGAGTTCGGCATTCTGGAGAAATCCCCATGAAAACGTTTCTAAATAGCCAACTGCGGGATGGGCTCGGACGCATGCCCACTGGGCAGATCTGCGGTCTCAGGAAAATTGCGGTCTTTTTCCTGTTATTTTCAGCCTCGCCTGTCCTGCTGGCGAAAGAAGCCGTCGCTCCCGCCAAAGACTACATCTGGATCGAGGCGGAGTCGCCCGCTGCGGGCAACTTTCCGGCGCTGGCTGCCAACCCGTACCGCGCGGTCGAGTTCTGGGAAACCGACCTCCTTTCCGGCGGGGAGTGGATCGGGATGAAATGGGCCGATCCGAAAGCCGAAAAACCGTTCTTGGAATACCAGTTCGAGGCGGATGAGGCGGGCGACTATGACTTCTATGCCAGAAAGTTTTACACCTTCGGGAATTTCCGGTGGCGCGTGAACGATGGCGCGTGGCACGAGGCCGATGCGCTCGAGCACACCCCGCTCGATATGGTTTCGTTCCGGGAGACCGGCGATCGCATTGCTCTGAACTGGTTTTTCATGGGCAACTCAGATCTGAAAGCCGGAACCAACACCCTGCGGGTCGAGCCGGTCTATTCCGAAACCACCGTGGACGATAAAAAGCTCAACCCGCTCGGATACGATGCCTTCCTCTTCACCCGCGACCTGTTTTTCCCGAACGGGAAAATGAAGCCCGGGGAGCGGGCGAGCGCGCAAAGCAGCGCGAGCTTTGCGCCCGATCCACCGATCGATGGGTTCGAGCCTTGCGCGATCGATTGGCGGAGCCTCAATGAAAAGGTGGCGGGGGAGAATGGCGGCCTCATCGTGAAGGACGGCCACTTTGCCTTTCGCAATACCGGAGAGCCGGTCAGGCTGGTGGGGATGAACGTCTCTCCGTTCGTGCTGAAAAACCCGAGGGCGGCCGAGCATTTTGCGCGGATTCTGTCGAAAAAGGGGATCAATCTTGTCCGGTTCGATTTCAGCCATGCGGTGAGCTTTGAGCGGGATGCGGCCGGGCGGCTGGACGCGCGGGTGAGCGCACCTCTGCTGGAGCGGCTTGCTGCCGGGGCGGATGCCTTCAAAAAAGAAGGCATCTACATGGCGCTGACATGGAACATCAAAAACAGCAAAGGCATGCTGCCGATCGTGCCCGCCAAGCTGGAGAGCGCGGATATGGCCGGCTCTCTCTGCCCCGGACTTTTCTTTGACAAGGACCTGCAAGCCGCATGCCGATCTGTCTGGAAAAAAGTGCTCGAAACCCCTCTGCCCGGGGGCGGCCGCATCGGCAGCGACCCGGCCTTGGGAATCATTACGCTCAACCAGCAGGAATCGGTTTTTGCCGACGGCTTCCAACCCTACGATCTCATTCCGGCCAAGCAGATGGAGCCGGCGGAAAAAGCATTCGGCGGATGGCTGGCGAGCCAGGAGGGAGATCTCAAAAAACTGCTCGCGTCCTGGGGCGGGGCACCGGTGCGCGGAGACCAGCCTGCCAAGGGGCGCGTGGGGCTCTTGAGCAGCCTCGAAATGGCGGCGAGGCGCGACAGGAGATCCGCTGCCACCGCGCGCTTTCTGGCCGAATCGCAGAGAAACTTTTTGGAGGGCTTGCAGGGGTATCTTCGCGACGATCTCGGCTGCCGCAGCATCCTGTCCACATCGAACAAGCTCGTGTCGAGTCCGGCGGCCCTCGGCTGGGTCAACGCGTGGTCTCTCGGGAGCGGGGATGTCGTCGAGCGGCATGGCAATTATCTTCCGGAATTCGAGGGCAAGCTGAATATCTGGTCGGCGTTGGTGGGATCCCGGTATTCCGATCGGAGCGCGCTGCGTTTCGATCCCTTGCCCGGACGCGAGAGCCTGCGGTTCGACCTGCCGGTGCGGAGCTTGAGCTACCCCGGCAAGCCGGTTTTTTTCAGCGAGCTGAGCTGGCCGCTGCCGAACCGCTTCCGCCCGGAGATGGTCCCGCTCGCAACAACGCTCGCGGCTCTCCAGCGCGTGGATGCGCTCTGTTTCAACACGATCAATTTTCCGTATTGGCAAAGCTCCCTGAGCGCCGAGCGCACGCCGGCATTTACTCCGGCGGTGATGGGGCAGATGCCGGCGTTTGCCTTCGCGTTTCGGAAACGCCTGCTGCCCGAGGCCGGGTTGGCGGCCGTGCTCGATATTTCCGAATCCTCGCTTTTTTCTCTCAAGCCCATGCCGCTGCAGGAAAACGCGGACACCCAGATGACGGCCTCGCTCGTTCCCGGGACGATTTCTCCGGCCGGCATCGAGGCCTCTCCCACCCTATGGCTGAGAGGCGGGGTCGAGGTGCGCCTGAAAACCCAGGCGGATCGATTCCAGATGCTGAAGGGTGCGGCCTCGCCCTTACTCCCCGATGGGGAAGCCCCCCCCATCCCAGCCGGGCAGGCGGCCGAGCCGCCTCCGGCCATGGCGGATGAGGCGGCCAGCCGCCCAGTGGCCCCTTCCCCCGCGATCTTTGACCCATTCCCAGAGGATAAAGGGGTGGCTTTTCACGAGCCGGTGGCGGCAGGTGCAGTGCAGTGGAACCAGAAGACCGGGCTCCTGCGGGTGGATGCCCCAGAGTGCAAGGTTCTTTGCGGATTTCTGAAATCTGCCGGCCCCATCGCGATGGAGGGGGTCGAGATCCGCTCGGAGATGGCATTCGGCACGATCTGCCTGGTCGCTCTGGATGGCCAGCCGCTGGCGTCGTCGAAAAAGATCCTGCTGCAGGTTTTTAGCGAAGAGGCAAACAGCGGAGCCTACTCGGAGGGGACAGGAACCAAGACGATCCGCAGCACCGGGCAGCCGCCGATCCTCGTTCAAAACCTGTCCGGCACGGTGCGATTCCTTCGCCCGGATGCCGACCAGCTCATCTCAACCGCTTTGGATTTCAACGGCTATCGGGCGCTCACCGCCGGCACCGGGGCAGCTCTCAACCTCCTGCCTTCGACAATGTATTACCTCATCGAAAAATAGCTCGTGCCAGCAAGAACCACCAGAATCCTTTCAGCCGGGATGGGCGCGTCATCCTTCTCTTCCGCCTTCTCGCTCATCGAGCTTCTGGTTGTCATTGCGATCATCGGCATCCTGTCGAGCCTCGCTGTCATCGGCTTCGGCAGCATCGGACGGGGGTCGGGCGCGCGAGGCGCTGCCGACCTTGCGGCCAGCATGACGCTTTCGGCGCGCATCGAAGCCATGGCGTTCGGGTATGGCTCGCTGCTGCTCATCGATAACAGCAGCAGCTCCGACAGGAAGCTGCAGCGCATGGCGGTGCTGCGCGCCAACAAGGACACGAACGGAAATGTCGTTTACGAAATGGTCGGAAAACCCACCTCCTTCACCAGGGGGATCTTCTTCCTGCCGGAGTATTCCTCCGGGTGGAGGACGACCAACATGACCAATTTTCCCGGCGGCATCTCGACGCCTGTTTATTACTACAAATTCAGCGGCACCGGCTACCTCGACCCCGATTTGTCAGCGGCAGATACCCGCATGGTCTTCTCCGCAAATATCATGGACAGCTCGCTGGCCCTCCAAAATCCCGCCAGCATGGTCGCGGGCCGCCGCGGATTCCTGCTCCGCAACAACGGGCGCCCGGCATTTTTCCAAACCACGAACCAGATGCCAATCAACCCATGAAAACGCAAGCCTCCGGCAGCGGAACATGGATCGCCAGCGCGCCAGCGCTTCATGAACCGTCGGGCGTTTGGCGCAGAGGTGCAGGCGCAACGAAGCGGAGCGCCATGCCTCGTCCCGCTCATCCTTCCTCCCTCCTCATTCCTCCTTCTCTTCGCGCATTCTCCCTCATCGAGGTGGTCCTTGCCATCGGGGTCGTCTCCTTCGCTCTGCTCACGATCATCGGGCTTTTCGGCGGGATGATGAAGACCTCGGGCGACAACACCCAGAGGAGAGAGATGGTCGAGGCAGTGGATTCGCTGCGCTCGTTCTTAAACGCGTCGGGCTTTGAGGCCACCTACGGGTGGGCCACGGCCGGCACGAACCTCCTCTATCTCACCTACCATGCCGGGGCCAACGGAGATCCTGACACGAATTCCCAAACCGTTGCCGGAAGGTGGACGAACGCCAATGCGAGCGGCTTGGATGCTTACGAGGCCGCGCGCGCCGGCCACTGGCTGCGCGCGAGGCTGAGCGTCTCCCCGTCGAACCCTGGCGGGACAAACCTGCCTGCGGCATCGGCCTACTCGCGCGCGTTTCTTTTTGTGCTCGCCGACATGGACGTGGTCGCCACCCCCGGGCAAACCTCCACCAGTTCATCGCGACTTCAATCCACCATGGCCATTTCCCGATCCATGGCCATTTCCCGATGAAACCTCCCTGCCAGCCCCATGTGCGCGATATGCCACGCCTGTTGGCTTTCCGCTCTCCACTTTCCTCTTTCCGCTTTTCTTCCGCCTTCACCCTCATCGAGCTGCTGGTGGCGGCGACCATCTCGATGTTTCTGGTCGGCCTGCTTCTCATGGCGGTCCAGGGGATCAGCACCAGCTACACCCGCACCCAGGCGAATATCACCCGGCAGGGCGATGCCGCGTTCGCGCTGGACCAGGTCGTCCAGGATCTCG
>Ga0194058_10001583_pt1 | contig 11315 bp, 6 predicted proteins | sample SepL4417m_MetaG_FD_155490 | JGI IMG/M metagenome (GOLD analysis project Ga0194058, IMG submission 155490) | Anoxic zone freshwater microbial communities from boreal shield lake in IISD Experimental Lakes Area, Ontario, Canada - Sep2016-L442-17m | ecosystem: Environmental > Aquatic > Freshwater >... | reverse complement strand
GTCAGAACATTTTGTCTACGATGTCATGGCAGTCAACATGTACTCGTTTTTCCTTCCCTTGAATATCGTGAAATATCAACCATCATTTATCGAGATCACGCTCATACTTTGGCAGCGCATCAAACATTGCTAAAAATAGCGCGGCTAAGGTTGACCGGATGAAAGCCGGCGATTTTAACCTTGTGATGGAAGTAAAAAAGGTGCGTACACAAAAAATTATCAAAAGTCAAGAAATATTTTTCGAAAACTCAAGTACGTTTCCAGACTGACGATCTGAGCAGCCTGTTTATCGGGATCGGTTTCAAAGATGGCATCCCTTGTCACGCGCCGCATGTGGAGCAGCGTGAATTTCATATCCCTGACGGTATTGGTCGTGGTATGGGCATTTTCGTAGAAACTTTGGTTGATTTCCGCCAGCATTTTAAGTTCAGGGAATGTTGTCAGCCCTACATACATGATGGCGATAATGGAGATGGCGGCAAAGCCAGCCACACGCTGGACCACGGTCAAGCTTTGAAAGTAGGCATTCAGTTTCAGTTTGTTCATTCTCGCCACCGCTTGCTATAGACTTTAAGATATATCTGAAAGTCTATAATTCGTAATTAGGTTTTCTCACGCTCAGTCAAATCCCGGACGGATACGCAGGCGCAGGCGCCCTTGTCCCCGGAGTCTGGCAGCCTGTTTAATGCCACTTCGATGGCAACCTCGCTCCCATCCTTGCAGATTGCATTCAAATTCATCATGGCATTCTTTTTCAGTGGATCGTCTGATGCCAGGAGCTTGGCTTGAGTATCCGCATAAGCCAAGGGAGGTATCAGTGCATTCACCCTCTGGCCGGCGAGTTCACCCGTCGCATAGCCGAAAATTGTTTCGGCTTGGGGGTTGCAGAGGATGATGATGCCCTGCTCATCAACCACAAACATGGCGTTGGCGGCTTCCACGATGCTGCGGTACCAATCCTCCATCTTGAGAAGCTCGGCCTGCTGCGCTTCCATCTCCACGGATTGTTCTTCCAGTTGCGCCGCCTGCATCTCCATTTGCGTGGCCCGTTCCTGGGCCTCCTTCATCAGCCGCCGAGCGTTGATGTTTCGCTCAAGAATCTGTATGGTCGTAGCCAAAACAGGTATCAGCGCATCAAGCAGCTCAGTTTCGCGCTCGCTGATGGGTTGAAAAGACGCCAGTTCCATCATGCCGAGGAGCTGGTCGGATTGCATGATAGGCAATACCGAAACGACTCTGGGCGTTGATTCTCCTAACGCCGAGCCGATCTTGACGTAATCCTCCGGCGGATTGGTAATTGTGATGGGTTGTTTCTCCATCGCACTTTGACCGAACAATCCTTCTCCAATCGCCAATTTCAGATTGAGGTTCTTGCGCTCGCGCCAGCCATAGCTGCCTAACAACCTCAATTCATTTTCCTCATGGAGGTATAAAACGCCAAGACCAACCCCCAGCAAAGGGCAAGCTGCGGACATGAATTCCCGCGCCAGGCCGCTATAGTCATCCGCATGTTGCAATCGGGAGGAAATCTCCGCCACATTCGTCTTGATCCACCGCTGGTTATCCATGTTGCGGCATACATTTTGTAGTACTTTGATGGCGCGAGCCATGACGCCGATTTCATTGTGATAGTCAGCATGAGGGATGGTGTCGTCGAGTCTTCCGGCAGCCAGTCCTTCGACTGAATTGCGCAGCCTGTCGTTCGGTCGCTTGATGGATGCGCCCATAATCAATCCGGCGATGCCCCCAAATATCAGTCCCGCCAGCATCAAAATCAACGAAATATTGCGGGTTTTCTCACTCGAATCCGCCAGTGCCTGCGCCATTTTACGCGCGCCTTCTTCCTTGATTTTGGAAATCTTGTCGATGGTATCGTCGGCGCCGTTACCGACATTCATGAACTCCTGGCTGGAAATGTATGTCACCGCCTCGCTTGCACGGAAGCCATCCTTTTCCAGCAATGTCGTCGCCCGATTCACATTGCGCTTGTACTGCTCGAACTGGGTATCGAACTGGATCAACAGTTTTTTAGCTTCTTCACGGTAAACGCGCTTGCGGGCTTCGGCTATTTCCATCTGCAAGGTCACGCTTGCCTTGTCTATCATGGCCCTGGCTTTTTCTCGACCCTCGGCATCGGTAGCCAGCATCATCTGCCGCATACTTCTACCCATATAGATGAGATTGATATTGGCTTGCTTGAGGTGTGAAATTCCGAGCAGTTCATTCTCATAAATAGCCTGGGTTTGCTCGCTCATCTCATTAAGGGACTTGATGGCATTGACACCGATCAATATGGCAATGAGCAGCCCTCCCCCAAAGCCTATCAGCAGTTTGCTTGACAGTTTTAGTTTTTCCAGAACAACCATTAACTTTCCCATGACTTGAATTCCTTATGTTGACTTAACTCCCTAACTATCCCTGCCGCCTTCCCAAAATCATTATCTTAGAAGGTATATATTATATTTGTAAGATGAACACTAATGGGGGAAACTTACGAACCCCTGCGCCGGTATAGCCTGTGATAATGGTCTATCGGCGTGAACAAGGTATTGCCGAGCAGTCCGATATTTTCCGATTGCCCTATGAAAAGCAACCCATTCGGCAATAATGCCTGGTGGAACTTTTTGAACAGTTGATCCTGCAAATTGTTCTTCATGTATATGAGCAGGTTGCGGCAACTGATGACGTTCAGATTTTCCGGCGCCTTTGCGCTCGCTACGTCCTGTTTAATGAACTTGCAGACGGCGCGTATGGGCTGGGATACATGATAATGCTGACCTTTGTACTCAAAATAGCTTTTCAGGATTTCTGGGTCGGTTTCCTTGAAAGCGGTTTGACGATAGACCCCATCCTTGGCAGATGCCAGAGCCTCGGGGTTGAGGTCGCTGCCGAGGATGCTGATGTTGAAATTCGTGAAGTTTTCACCAAGTATTTCGGCAAGCATGATGGCGAAGGTGTAGCATTCTTCTCCAGAGGCGCAGCCCGGCGTCCAGATGCAGATGGCATCGCCTGGTTTTTTTTGCCTGACCAGTTCGGTCAGATATTTTCTGACTACGGCAAACGCTCCACTGTCACGAAAGAAGGACGATAAAGACACCAAAAAAAGACGCTGGAGGATGTTCAACTCACGCGGATTCTGCTGAGTGTAAAGCAGGTATTGTTCGCCGGACTCGATCTTCAACGTAGCCAGCCGCCGGTCTAATCTGCGCTGCAGGGTTTCTTCTTTATAACTTGTGAAGTCCACTCCAGTCACGTCAAATACGCGTTGCAGCAGTGTGGTCAGATACGGATTTAGTGGAGCGGGAGAAACTAATGCAGCAGGTTGTAATACTGCAGCCCGAACTGATTGAATAGGTGGGAACATGCCAGTCAGACGCTGGGCTATATCCTCAATATCCATCTCCGCATCCGCCGCGCCGGCTCGCATCACGGCTAATGGCATGCCGGAATATCTGGCCGATTGCGGTGTCTGTACGATAGTCCTTCCCCCGCAAGTTTTGATTGCCCGGCACCCGGCGGCGCCGTCCGATCCTGCACCAGAAAGAATGATGCCGATGGACCTTTTGCCATACTCTTTGGCAATAGACGCAAACAAAAAATTTATATATGGAGTGGACAGATGTTCCGGTGAAGGAGGCAACAGGTAAATGCGTCCATTCTTTACCTCACCGTCATATCCAGATGGGATGAGATAGACCTTGTCAGGTTCAAGCAGGTCACCGCCGGTTGCTTCGACAACGGGAAGCTGTGACTGCCTGTTTAGCATACGCGTCACAAGTTCGCTATGCCCATCCTTGGCCATGTGCTGGGCAATGACATAAGCGACATGTCCAGATGGCGAAAGTTTGGAAAACAGCTCTCCCATCGCTTCCAGACCGCCAGCAGAGGCCCCGATACCAACAATTTGGAGATATTTCGTTAATAAACCTGGATTCATAAGCTCTTTTCCGCCTGTGATTTTATTAACTCCAGCGCCTGCGCAAAATCATACTGCTGGATGGCGTACTCGAAAGGTCCGAAATGCTCTACTCCCAGGATATGGCGCAGAATGCTTTTCTCCGTATTGAGGTAGTCAGCCGCCTCGCTATCATCGTTGGCAAGCAGAGCCAGCATTTTTTCGCAAACTGCCGCTGTATTCGCTTCATCCACATCGCCCGCTTCTTCCGGGACAGCAGCAGTCGTGGGAAAAGCCTCATTCAGGCCGGCAATAAGCTTGCCGTGGGCAGCTCCGAAAGAGTCCAGCAGCGTCCCAACTTCTTCGCGAGTCGATCGCTCCCGAAGCGCTTTCTCCAAGGCTTCAGCCAATGCCTGCACCTGCGAAGCGCCAATGTTCCCGCTGACCCCCTTGGCTGTGTGGGCCATACGCTCCGCCGTTTCGTAATCTTCCAAATCCAGACTCTGGCGTATCTGCGCCGGGGCCTGTCCCTGGTTATCAATATACTTTTTCAGCATTTCAAGATAAAAGGCTTTTTTGCCCATCACCCGTTTCAATCCCAGATTGGTGTCAAGTCCCGGAATATTGGGCGGATCATCCTGCTCTTTCGGTTTTGGTTCTTCCTTTTCTATTGTTGGAGCGTGTTGCAACGCGCCCGTGCTTGCAGCGGTTTCCTGAACATTTCCGATCTCACGCGGTTTCACCCATTTCAGCAGCTTGCCGAACAATTCATCGGGGTCAATCGGTTTGCCGATATGATCTTGCATGCCAGCTTCCCTGCATTTTTCAATATCCACCGCCATGACATTGGCAGTCATGGCTAAAATTGGCAGATACTTGAAGCGCTTATCTTTACGTATTTCCTTGGTGGCGGTAACGCCGTCCATGACGGGCATCTGCATATCCATGAGGACGATATCATAAATATGATTGTTCAGCATCTCTATCGATTTCTGACCATTTTCCGCCACATCAACCTTGAATCCTGCATCGGTGAGAAGTTCAGTGGCAATTTGCTGGTTGAACTCGTTGTCCTCCACCAGAAGAATGGTTGCGCCCTGAATGGTAGAAAGATTTTCGTTGAGCGGCGGCACCTGTTGCGCCTCATCCATCTTTTCATCGTGTCGCCCTCCCAACACCTGGACAAGGGTACCGAACAATGTTGAAGAACTAACCGGTTTGATGAGTACATCTTCGAGCTTCGCCAGGGCCGCCTCTTTCAATATATCTTCCCTGCTATATGCGGTAATCATGATTATATGCGGCAGTGGAGAGATAGGCAGCTCGCGGATTGCGTGCGCCGCAGCAATGCCGTCCATTTCCGGCATTTGCCAGTCAAGCAATATGACATCGTAAGGCTGGCCGGCTTTAGCAGCAGTATGTATCTCTTTTAGAGCCGCTTTGCCCGAAGAAACATCCTTAACTATGAAGGTCATACCGGTCAGCATTTCGCCAAGAACGATACGACTCATCTCGTTGTCGTCCACCACCAGTATCCGGCGCCCGCGCAGGTCGGGATCTGGCAATAATTTCCTCGCCTTGGCGATGCCCTTGCCCAAGCAGGCCGTGAACCAGAAGTTGCTGCCTTTGCCGTAGTCGCTTTCCACCCCAACATCGCCGCCCATGAGGTTGGCAAGTTTCTTGGATATGGCCAGTCCCAGGCCGGTGCCGCCGTATTTCCGGGAGGTGGAGGTGTCGGCCTGCTGGAAGGACTGGAACAGTTTGCCGATCTGTTCCTCCGTCAGACCGATGCCCGTGTCACGGACGGCAAAGCGCATCAGTACATTTTCGTCTGTTTCCTCCTCAACCTGTATGGCTATAACAATCTCGCCCTGTTCCGTGAATTTGACCGCGTTGTTGGCGTAATTGACCATGATCTGTCCGAGCCTCAGCGGGTCGCCAACGAGATAATTGGGAGTTCCTTTTCCGATGTTGAGTACCAGCTCCAGCCCTTTGGCTGTCACTTCCTCGGAGATGAGGTTGGAAATATTTTCCAGCATCTTTTCCAACTCGAATTCCGTCTGTTCCACCGAGAGTTTTCCCGCCTCTATCTTGGAAAAATCCAGGATGTCGTTTATGATACCCAGAAGATGTGTACCCGATTGCTGAATCTTCCGGATGTAGTCGCATTGCTTACTGTTCAGATCCGTTTTCATGGCCAGACTCGAAAAACCGATGATGGCGTTCATGGGTGTCCGTATCTCATGACTCATGTTCGCCAGAAAATCGGCTTTGGCCTGAGAGGCTGCTTCGGCAAGCTCCTTGGCCTCGCGGATGGCGTCTCCCGATAGTTTGCTTTCCGTGACGTCCACAGTGACGCCATACATGTCGGTCGGTTTGCCCTCGGCATCCCGGACCACATCCCCCATGGCATGAATCCACACGACGCGACCATCAATCGGACGCTTGTATGCGTAAGTCGCATCGTACCTCGGTACCGTTCCCTCGATAGCTGCGGCATAGTTGGCGCCAGTTACCTCGGCGGCTGCTTTATCTCCGGCCTCAACATTGGCGAACCACTCGTTCATCAGGTGATAACGCCAGTCAGGACGAGGCGGGTCACCAAAAATAGTTGCGGCTCGCTCCGACGAATTGTAATACTCATCACCCGTATTGAGCGGGATGTGCCAGTATCCGGCCTTGGTCAGGTCGAGCGCCTGATCGTTCATGAAGTTGGCGAGGCGTAACTTTTCGTCCATCACCTTGCGCTCGGTGATGTCGTGGAATGAAACAACCGTCCCAACCACATGACCGTCTTTGATGACCGGTGTTGTGGAGTATTCCACAGGGATCACTACGCCGTCCTTGTTCCAAAGTACCTCGTTGTCCACCGTGCGGGCTTCGCCATCCCGGGAAGACAGGTAGATGGGACATTGCAAACGCGGGAATTCCGAACCATCGGGATAAGCGTAGTGAACCTGGTCATGCATCAATTTGCCGATCATTTCCTCATCTGTGTAACCGAGGGTGGCGCACGCCGCAGGGTTGCTAAATGTTATTTTTCCCTCAGTATCAAGACCAACAATTCCCTCACTCATGGCGCCAAGAATCAACCGGCTCCGTTCCTCTGTCTGAGCGAGCAATTCTTTCTGCCCTTCCAGCTCTTCGTGGCGGGCAATGAGTTGTCGCTCGGAAGCAACCAGACTCAAGGATTGGGCTTGCGTCTGATCAAGCAGATCACGAGTGGCGATATTGCCGACGAGGATTTGCAATTTTGGCGCCAGGACTGGAAGCAAAGCCTCGACGAATGCTTTCGCCCGGCTGTCGAATGGCATCAGCAAACCCACCTCAAGAACAGCCAGCACCTTGTCACGATCTACGATGGGTGAGATTACTACGGTACGGACAACGAGCGTGCCGAGTCCTACGGTAACGCCGAGAGATTCCTCTTCGGGAAGCGTCAGCGCAATCTGTCGCCGGTCCAGCGCCGCCTGTCCCACCAGACCCTGGCCCCAGGCGAAAGAACGGGTGTGGATGGAGTCATCACAGCCGTAACCGCCGACCCGCTGCAGGTTTGAGTCGTCGGCGGCAGCCATATACAGCGCGCCATAGATCGATCCAATGATAGACGCCAGCCGGGCGGATAGCGTATTGCCAAAGCCTTCAAAAGATGCGACCGATTGGAGCGCCTGATCAATATCCGCAAGTCCCTGCTTTACCCAGCGTTGGACCTCCATAGACTGCGCGCCTTGCTGTAAAACATTGACAGACTTCGCTATGCTGCCGATTTCGTTGTGATAGTCGGCGTGGGGTACCGAAACGTCAAGCCGTCCCAGGGCGAGTTCTTCGATGCATTGACGCAAATCGTTTAACGGATGGCTTACCGAGATGCTGATCAACCAGACAAATATGGCGCCGCCAATCAATCCGCAAACAAGCAGGGCAATAAACAGATATTTGCCCTGCTGATACATGGATGCTGCCTGAATGGCGGATTGCAGGGCAATGTTCTCCATGTTGCGGGTAACTTTATCGAGTTTCTCGTCTGCTTTGGCGTTTACAGCAATAAAGTCGACACTCAACATAATCTGGGTTGCCTGACTACGGGAGTCGGCGTTTCCGGCTCCAAGCAGTGTGATCACTTGATCAACGTAACGCAGGTATTGCGCGCAGAATGCATCAAATTCCGCGAGCAATTTTATGTTATCCTCGCGAAAAGTTCGCTTACGCCCTTCCTCCAGCTCCCTTGATAAGGTCGCGCGCGCCTGGTCAATTCGCCTTTTTTCCGTTTCATGATGCGCCGGGTCAACCGACAGCCCCGGTCGTAGACTGTTCCTGATGACGATCAGATTATTGCTGGCTTCCTTGATGTGAGATATGCCAAGCAGATCTTTTTCGTAGAGTTGCTGGATCGCCTTGTTCAACTGGGCGGTGTCGTAGAGACTGAGACCACCGATCAACAGGGCGATGACCATGACAAATCCAAAACCCAGCAGCAGCCTGGTATTGATTTGCAGTCGCCCCATGTAATTTATGAGCCTGTTCATGTTTATCTTCCCCATGATATAACTTTCAAGATAAAGATTTTGGGTGCGTTATCAGTTGGGATTGTACGAAAAGTACTATTCCCTCCCTTGGGGGGTTAGATATCCCAATGGAAATTATCCCAATATGACCTGCATTATCTAACCCCCCAGACTGCTTTCCCAAAATCATTATCTTAAAAGCTATACGAGTTACAAAAGCCTATTATTCAACGATTTTATATTTTTTCTTGTTGCCTGCTTGCTCCAGAAGGTTATTGATTTCCTCTTTTAGCTCGATCATTTTTTCTTCTCGATCAATGGTCAGGTAGGTGAACCTCTCCAGCTCCTCTATATGTTCTTTGATCTCTTTTTCCGCCTGCTTGCTTTCCGTGATATCGCGAAAGGTCACTACTGCGCCCATGACCTTTTCATCTTTACGAATCGGTGTACTGATGTACTCCACAAGGAAACTCTGGCCGTTCTTGCGCCAGAGTACTTCGTGTATCGCCTGGTTGTGAGCGCCCAGAGTGTAAGTGGCGAATATTGGGCTATCTTCCTTTTCGTAGTGAGAGCCATCCTCGTGGGAATGGTGGATGAGGCCGTGGAACTCCCCGCCGATCATCTCCCCTTCGGCAAAACCCAGCAAATTCAGGGCGACAGGGTTAATGAATGTTATCTGTCCTGCAGCATCTACACCGAACATCCCCTCGCCGGCTGATTGCAGCAATAGCCGGAGTTCTTCGGTTCGTTCCTGTACACGCTCCTCCAACACTTCTTTCGAAGCTGAAATCTTCATCCTTAATTGCACCTGTTCAGCCAGGTCCGCCCTGGTTCTTCGTGAAAACATGATGCCTGTCCACATCAAAAGACAAAGCGCTCCGATTCGGACCGCCAGCGCTGCTGATTTAATCCTGTTAAAACGCTTTTCGATCGCATCAAGTTCTCCCAGAACAATCCCCGGAATGGTTTCACTGTCAATTTGATATGTTTTTTTCGCGCTTAAATACTCATCGCTGAAGAGAATATCCTTCGCTTCTTCCCACCTGTCCGCCCTCATTTGCTGGAGGGCGATTTCTTCAATGCCGCTAATTTTTTTATCGCCCTCACTCAAGGCGGAGACTTCCTGGGTCATGCCCTGATCTTTTGTGAAATCAATGATTTTTTTTATAGACACCTCTACATCCTGACGAACGGTTTCATACCGGGTTACGCGCAACTCATTATGTTCCACAACAGACAATGAGAGTATGTTCGTCAACTCTTGATCGAGCCGAATCATCCTTTCCAATTCAATGATTATTTCCAGATGCCGGGCATTCATCGCCTCGTTCTGAACATCCAGATAGTAACCAAGGATAAAGGCTACAAACAATATTCCAACCGCCGAATACAATGCGTTGACGCTGTTGAAGAATCGCATTGGCCTGCTTTCCTTTTCCTTCACGATTAAGGGCCAGGAGTCAGTGTTTTTCCTGACCCCTGGCTACTGTTTTTCCCGGCCACTTCCGTTTAACCGTAGGTCTTTACTTAAGTACCTTATCAGCCTTTTTCAAAACATCGGGCGGAATGGTTACCCCCTGTATATTAGCCGCACTGGCATTGATAACCAGACTGAACTTCTCCACCGGCCCCCAGGGAATTTCACCGGCTTTCAGGCCCTTGAGCACCACCACCGCCTTTTTTCCCGCCGAGTAGCCTACCAGAAAATAATCCAGCCCGTACGCGGCGACTGCCCCCTTGGGAACACTATCCACATCACCCGCGAAAAGCGCAATCTTCTTTTCATTGCATACTTTAACAATGGTCTCGAAGTCAGAAATCGCTGTATTGTCCGATGAGATCACCACTGCTTTCACCTTGCCGACAAGGGAGTTAATAGCCTGTGGCACTTCCGAGCGATCGGTAATCGTAACCTCAATCAGCTCCAATCCCAGTTTTTTTGCAGCTTCTCTCATTTCCTTGATATGCACGACCGAGTTTGCCTCGCCGGGATTGTAAATGGTACCCCATTGCTTTGCTTCGGGAATGAATTTTGAGTAAATCTCCATCTGGCGAAAAACGGGCCAGCGATCGCTGACACCTGTAACATTGGTGCCAGTCTTCTTGCCGGGGGTGCTGTCCTTAGGGACGATTTCGGCGCTGATCGGATCTGTAATTGATGAAAAAACAACAGGAATATCCCTGGTAATCTTCACCACCGCCTGGGTCGTTGGAGTGGCGATGGCATGAATCAGATCCACCTTATCGTCAACGAACTTCTGTGCGATGGCGTTTGCTTTGTTCATATCCCCCTGTGCATTTTGACGGTCATAGATAACATCGACACCTTCCTTGAAGCCACTGGTGGTCAAGGCGTTTTCAAAACCCTTTTGGTCGGCGTCAAGCGCCTGATGTGAAACGATCTGGATAACTCCTATACGGATCATTTTCTTGTCTTGAGCAGACGCAGCAATAGACAGGAAAACAATTATCGTGGACAGCAGAGTACACAACATTTTCATGGCTAATATCTCCTTTTTCACTTGTTCCCGCAATCATCAACACAAGTAAAAATATTGGTCGCAACATAAGACCTCCTTATCGAAAATATGAATGTTATGCAATCACGTTCAGGGAAGTATTATTTCGGGTGAATAAACGGGGCAAAACCACCATAACGCTGACAGTCGATTCTTTTTCCAGATGTCCGGCAATGCGGTTTAACGCCAGGGGCTGAATCCGCTTCAGGGGATTAACACCAAAGCTGCTGGTAAAACCCAGTTGGTAGCCACAATTTCGGGCAATCGTTTGAATGACGGAAGGGATATAACAATAATCCCCAAAAGGATATGAAATTGACAAAAGGGTTGTCCTGTCCGGGCTTCCAATATTTGCCTGGACAGCATCAATTCTTTCTGTATTTCATGGTTCTCCAG